>Ga0307476_10000131_pt1 | contig 74574 bp, 64 predicted proteins | sample atmos_gasesECM2C_2_FD_203314 | JGI IMG/M metagenome (GOLD analysis project Ga0307476, IMG submission 203314) | Hardwood forest soil microbial communities from Morgan-Monroe State Forest, Indiana, United States - atmos_gasesECM2C_05 | ecosystem: Environmental > Terrestrial > Soil > Temperate... | reverse complement strand
GCTCGGGGAAAGCTGTCGTTGATGAACATCACGCCGTGGCCGATGAAAACGTTGTCCTCGATGGTGACACCTTCACAGATGAATGTGTGGCTTGAAATCTTGCAGCGCTCGCCCACGCTCGCGTTCTTTTGAATCTCGACGAAGGCGCCGATTTTTGATTCATCGCCAATTTCACAACCGTAGAGGTTGATGAACTTGGAGAGCTTCACGTTTTGCCCCAGCTTCACGTCTGGAGCGATGCATTGATAAGGATTCATAAGTGATTTCGCTTAATCTGCATCGACAAAAGGCCGCTGCGCCTCGTTGTACCACGCTGCAGAGTTGGTGCCAGAAGTTACCGTGGGCAGCGCTTTCGGAGGCCCGGCAGGCGTGATTTTCGTTCCCGCTAGTTGCGGCGCAAATGTGTTGCGGATCCAGAGTGGAATCCCGCTTTGCCTCACCGGGCGAAGAGTTTTCGGATGGAGGACCTTGGCACCAAGGTGTGCCATCTCCTCGGCTTCCCTATATGAGATCTCAGGGATAGTGGACGCATCCGCTACCAGACGCGGATCGGCGGTCATCAGGCCGTCCACATCGGTCCAGATGATCACTTCATCCGCATCGAGAGCCGCGCCCACAATCGTCGCGGAACAATCCGAGCCGCCTCGACCAAGAGTCGTGAGCACGCCCTCCGCCGTAGCGCCGATAAAACCAGTCACCACGGGAACGACCCCCTTCTGCACGAGTGGACGCAGGTGCTTTTGACAGAGTTTCCGGGTCGCATCCATGTGCGGGTCGGCGGCGCCATGGCAGGAATCGGTTTGGATGAGCGCTGTGGCCTCAATAGCCTCGCTCGCCACCCCGTGCTCCTCCAACACCGCCGCAACTATCGGAGCAGATAGACGCTCGCCAAGACCGGAAATCGAATCGCGCGTCGACGACGTCAATTCGCGCATGCGCATTGTGCTTTGGCAAAGCTGTTCGCCTTCCTGAAATAGTCGATCCATCTCGTGCCCGATGCGACTTCGCTCCGCGGCGGAATGGATCAGTGCGTTGACAACCGCCCTGTGCCGCCTACGCAACTCATGGAAGATCGTTGCTAGGGAAAGGCGATCTCCGAGTGCGGACTGCACGGCCGCTTCGATCAGTTGGTTGGTCACACCGCTCATGGCAGAGACGACCACCACCAGATCACACTCGCGCGACGCGTCGCGAATAATGTCCACCACTTTCTTGATGGAGGACGCATCGCCCACCGACGTCCCGCCGAACTTCATGATGCGAAGCGGCTTCTTCACCGTGTTTGAACGTTTGTTATTCATATCGAGATTTACTTTCGTCCCCAATCGAGCCCCACGGCGCGATGCTTCGCGGGAGCAGTCATGGGCTGGGAGGGTCGGGGCGCCGAAGAAACCGGTTTCCGCACAGACTTGGCGTACCACGCGCTCTGTTTCTGATAATTGCTCACGCAATCACGAATCAGTTCAGGTTCTTCCAAAGGAATATCGTGATACGCCAACCGCAAGAATGGACTTTCGGTATCCCTGATCCATTCCTGTGGAAACAGTGCAATCGTGTCCTTCTCAGTAATTTTCGGTGCTTCTTCCACCGCTTTGCCAGACAGTGCGGCGTACAAGGCTGCGGGAATGTCGCGTCCCGGCCCCAGGCTTAAATGCCCAACTTGGGTCGATCGAGGATTGATTTCTACGAGGTAGGCGTTTCCAGTCTCCGCTTCCAGCATGAAGTCGAAGCCATATAGTCCGGAAAGACTGAGGCGGCGAGCCATTGCCTCGACAGCAGTCGACATTTCCGAGTTCTCGATCACACGCAAGACAGTGGCATGCCCAGCCGAACTTGCCTTGTTGACTACCTCGAAATGGAGGCCGGCGAGGACGGCGCCCTTCCAGCAGACAACGGCGCTGGTTGCTTCGCGGCCTGCCACGAACGCCTGGGCATTGACCACGGACCGACGCCGCAATATCGACGGCCAAACCAGCGTCTTATCCTGGTCAACCAGTGCCCGCTTTCCGGCCCTGGCAAGCAACGGAGGAGCTTGCAGCTCCTTAAAGAAGCGTTCGGCCTCGGTCGGCGTGTACGCGATTCTTACGCCATCACCGCCTGAGGTGCCGTCCGCTTTAAGGACAGTCGGAAGCCCCGTGCAGGCAACCCAGGTTCTGAGATCATCGATGTTCCGGATTACTCGGGTCGGAGGAACACGCAGCCCTTCCTGATGGGCCAAATCCATAAAAGCCGCTCTCGCATTCACGACTGAGAAACTTTCCGGGGCACCCAGCGAGCGTTCGATCAATGCACAAATCGGAGATTCAGCTCGCCCGTTACGTTTCTCCCGGGCATGGAGGCGGTGCAAGTGCTGAGTAGCAAGGTCATCCCCTGAGACAATGAAATCGGGCTGAGTGATCGCGATGGCACGAGCAAACGAAGTCAACGGCGCCAACCCACGATAGACGTGAGTTCGACGAACGACTTTTGTCTTCCGCACGGGATGAGATTTTGGACACACCATTTCAACCTTGCATCCGGCGGAGGCGAGGGCCATCGCCAGGCGAGCGGTTGGATACCAGCAAGACGTCGTTGCTATTAAGACAATGGGGTTCATGATTTCGTTTTTGGACAGCACAGGAAAGCTGAGACTCTCGGAGGAGATGAATCGAGGGGAATCAGAGGTAGACCAGCTCTCCCCGCTTGCTGATCGACTGGTTGGCTGCTTCGAGCATCCTGACAACTCGAAGCCCAGCCTCGCCGTCGTTAATGGGGGTTTCATCTTTGGCAATGCAGTCGACAAAGTAGGCCAATTCCCGGGTCAGGGCTTCGACCTGTTCGACTTGCGGCGCCCACATGTCGCCCGAGCGGTAGTGGACCAGCAAGTCATAGAGTCCCTCGCGACTGGTGACGTTTACGCCCTTGTCATAAATCTTGATTTTCTCGTCGGCCTCAAGATCGTTCCAGACCAGCATTTTCTTTTCACCGCCGATCAGGGTGGTGCGGACTTTCACCGGCGACAGCCAATTCACGTTGATGTGGGCGATGATTTTGTCGGGGAAATAAAGGGTTATGAAGGCTACGTCCTCGTGTCCGTTGAGGTGGGTCTGGCCGGTCGCGGAAATGGCTTCGGGAGATTTTTGAATCAAATGGTCGATGATCGACAGATCGTGAGGAGCCAAGTCCCAAACCACGTTCACGTCGTGCTGAAATAGGCCAAGATTCACGCGCGTGGAATCGTAGTAATAAAGCTTGCCGAGGGCTCCGTCTTGCAATAGCTGCTTGATCTTTGTGACCGCGCCGGTGAACAGGAAGGTGTGGTCCACCATGATTTTCAGATTCTTTCGCGCAGCCAGCTCAATCAGTTCTTGCGCCTGGGCTGCGTTGCTGGTGAACGGCTTCTCCACGAAAATGTGCTTGCCATTCTCGAGGGCAACTTTGGCTAGTTCATAGTGCGTCCAGACCGGCGTTACCACGGCAATGGCGTCGATTTCGGGAGAGGACATCAGCTCCGCCGAATCGTCCGTCACCCGCACGTCGGGATAGGCTCTCGCCACTTTTTTTCGTGCCGCCGCGCTTTTGTCGCATACGGCGACAACTTCGGCTTCATCGAGACGGTCCAGGTTTCGAACCACGTTCGGCCCCCAGTACCCATAGCCTACAACCCCAAACTTCACCATGCGGACACTCCCTTGCCCATGATCTGCATTTACGTTCCGAGGCTTAGCGAGACTTGTGATCATTTTCGTTAGCGATCGGAGCAATAACAGGGAGGGCCGGAGGGGAAACTTGTCTAGTGCGCGCCTTCGCCAAGCACAACTGCCGCGGGCGTGCGCAGGAGGATCTTGATATCCATCCACGGGGACCAGGTGCGGGCGTAGTGCAGGTCGAGGCGCACCATGTCATCGAAGGTCACACGGCTGCGTCCGCTGACCTGCCAAAGTCCCGTGATCCCTGGCCGGGCTTCGAGCAACCGGCGGCGATGCCAAATATCGTAGGCTTCCACCTCGTAGGGAACTGGAGGACGGGGCCCGACTAGTGACATCTCCCCTTTTAATACATTCATGAACTGGGGGAGTTCATCCAGGCTGGTTTTTCGCAAGAAGGCTCCGACGCGAGTGATCCGGGAATCTTTGGTCAGCTTGTAGACGCCTTGACCGTTTCCGCTCGACGGCTGCTTGTCGGCTTTACCGGCGATCAGCCGTTGAACGTATTCTTTGTGGACCGCCGCGTCATTGTTCACATACATCGAGCGAAATTTCAGGAACACGAACGAGTTGCCATTCTGGCCGACGCGACGTTGCCGGAAAAAAACCGGCCCCTGCGACGTCGCTTTGATGGCGATGGCACTGATCAGAAAAACTGGCGAGAAAAGGACGAGCGCCAGTGCGCTACCGAGGATATCCATCATTCGCTTCATCGCACGGAACGACTTCCGAGCATCCTCCCGCTGGGACAAATCGGGATACAGTGTGGGGTTGGGCAGCCCTTGCTCCCCGTCCTGTTTCCAGTCCTCCGGAAAAACGTGAAACGAGAGACTTACCCGGTTGAATTGCTCAAGGGCCAAATTGCGGCGTAACGTCTCAGTCACCCTGGCGATGATGGTACCGGGAATCGCGCTGCCGTCCTCGGTGGCGATCTCGGTGAACATGACTCCGACCACACAGTTGTTCGAGTACCATCCGGTAACGTCGGTATCGCGGGTGGAGAGGGAGAGAGCTGACAGAATCTTCCCTAGAATCCTCCCATTCCTCTCCGATGGAAGGTCGTCTCCCATATCGAGGAGCAGCAGCATGAACGGCTTCCGCGAACGCTCGCTTCGTTTTCTTTCGAGAGCGATCATGTGCCGAAAGGCTTCCGCGTTTAGGATGCCGCGGTCTCCGAGGGATGAGGCTTCAGAGATTGGACTCAAACTGACACCATTACTACCAGAGCGTCGCGCGTTCACGATTCCCTCCGCTGGATCTGCTTGCTTCGTGGATAGAGTCAAGTGATCTGCTGATTGCTAGAGTTGATGGGGAAGGGTAGAACCAGAGCCCGGCGGCCGCCTGCTTCAGGGCCGCTTATTCTTTGGATTGGTCGATTGAAGGGGAACTGTACCGTTGATAATAGTCAGTGTGCGCTGCGTTTGCGCTGCTGTTCACTAATGCTCCCAGCAGCTTTGACTTCTCGAGCGTCTCGAGACCACGCAGCAGTTGCTTTTTCTCGGTCGTACCTTTTCGCGTTACCAGCAAAATTCCGTCCGTCAACCGGGACCACATGCTCGCATCCGCCAGCGGCAGTATTGGGGGAGAATCAATGACGATCCAGTCAAACCAGGCTTCCAACTGAGTCATCAAGGGTGATAGCTTCCCTGATTGCATCAATTCCAGCGGGTTTTGTGGCGCAGCGCCTGCTGGCAGAACCCAGAGTCCCAAACTTTCCAGGCGGTAGAGGTTGATGCTCTTGGTTTGTCCCGAAAGCCACTCGCACAGGCCCGGAGTCCTGCCTAAACCGAATGCCGTGGCAACAGTCGGGCGGCGCAAATCACCTTCCAGAAGCAAGGTTTTCTGCTGCTTTCTGCGAGCTAGGGTACAGGCGAGGTTGGCAGCGACCGTGCTCTTGCCCTCCTGGGGAATGCTGCTGGTAATGAGGATTTTCTTCAGTGGACGGCTCTGTCGAAGATGACGCAAACGGACTGCGAGAAAACGAAATTTCTCCGCGCCCAGGCTTTCCTCTTTGCCCACTGAAACCAGGCGGCTATCCTCCGGGATTGAGACTTGCAGCACCGGGCACCGCTCCAAGTCGCCCAACGAAGAAGCCGGTGGGGTCGGATCCGGCGACTCAGCCCGATCATCCTGCTTAGCCGCCTCGCTCTCACGCACTTTCTGTTCCGCGGCTTGGAGGAACTGCTCGGCATAGGTCGAATCGGATGCCTCCACCCGGGCATGCTGCTTACCCGCAGCGGCGTCGCGCACTTTCTGCTCGGCGGCTTGCAGCAGGTCAGTAGCGAGTGAAAACGTGGGGCTCTCGGCTCCCGCGCTCTCCGACTCCGCCCTCTGTAACGCGTCAAATATATGGCTCATGATTCGGGAACCCGCACCCGCATCCGTGTGGTTAGCTCGTCATCCCGCTTTTGCTCGGCCTGCAGTCGGGAGTAGAGTTCGAGTAATGTTTTGGCCGCCTTCCGCACATCGAGTTCGTCGGGCATTTTGGTTTCTTCCGCGCGTCGCGTTTGAACCCCGAGGCGGAAGTCGGTCGCGATATCGTCGATGATGTCAGGGCTTACGCTCCGCATTTGCCTTGCGTACGCTGCAATCAATGCGTTCTCGCAAATGGTGTTGATCAGTCTGGGAAGGCCTTGGGAGTGTTGATACACCGCGGCGATCGTCTCCGGTGGGAACAGCGCTGACGGATAGGGACTCCCCGCCAGCAGAAGCCGGCGCAGAATATATCCCTTCGTCTCGTCCGAATCCAAAGGCACCAGGTGGGAGCGAAGGGCAATCCTTTGCTTCAGCTGCCGCAGATCAGGGGAGTCGAGCTTGTCGTCCAGTTCCGGTTGCCCAACCAGAAGAATCTGTAACAGCTTCTCGTCCGCAGTTTCGAGATTGCTCAAGAGTCGGATTTCTTCCAGAATCTCCGGGGAAAGGTGGTGCGCTTCGTCGACCACCAGAACCGTCGTAAGGTTTTTCTGGCTGCGCGAGATGACATAATGCGCAATCTGGAGCAGAAGTTCACCCTTGTTCTTGCTGGTGCCGGGCAGTCCCAGATCGCTGACAATGTACTGCAGGAATTCGATGGAGGATAGACGGCCGTTGAAGAGATACGCGTATGCGACATCCTTGCTTTGCTTCAGAGATTGCAACAGGCAGCGGAGCAGAAGAGTTTTGCCAGTTCCCACCTCCCCGGTTAAAACCACGAACCCCTTGCGCCGCCGGACGCCATAGTAAAGAGCGGCTAGAGCTTCGTTGTGCCGCCCGGTCGGAAACAGGAACGAAGGATCCGGAGTAATCTCAAACGGGTTGCGCTTCAGGTTGTAAAAAGCTTTGTACATGGGGAAAATCGCTATCCGCGCAGGTAACTGAATGCCGATCCCAGCAAAATCGTAACAGATACGAAAACCGCCGTCGCCCATCCCAGCCACAACCGCCGGCGCTCGCTTTGTTCTTCGGTCGCAGCCGAAATGGCTGGGATTTCCGAGATCACCGCCACCGGCAGCAGTTTCTGCAATTCTTTCTCATCGTAAATCCGGTCGTCCATAAATTCGAATGCCCCGGCCACCACAACGCCCAACGCTAATCCGATCCCCAGTCCTATGCCACAGAACTTCAGGCGATTGGGGAAGTCCGGTTTCGAGGGCAGGCTCGGAGCATCGATAACCCGGAAGCGCTCACCCTGCTGGAGCAATTCCATACTGGTGGCCATGGCCGACTCATTCTTTTTCTTCAGCAGCTCGTCATAGTTCGCTTTTGACTGCTCGTACCCACGCGTTAGGTCGGAGAGTTGTTGCTCACGCACCGGTTCCTGATTCAGTCGTGCCTGATAGTCAATAACCTTTGTCTTTAAGTCCGCGACCGATCGCTCGCGGTTTGCAATCTCAACCCGGTTGGCGTGGAGCTGCCCCTGCAACTGCATCATAGGAGACGACGGATCCCTCATGTCAGGCGTGTCCGGTGTCGCGTTCGCTGCATCGGGGTCGCTCTGGGGAGCTGAGGCCTTGGCTTTCAAGTCAGCGACGATCTGGTCCCTCATCTTTTCGGTTTTGGCAATCTGCTCTTTGAGTTTACGAACATCGGGATGCCGGTCGGTGTAATGTGAGCTGAGATCTGCCAGTTGCGCCCTGAGTTTGTCCAACTCTTGGTCCACCGCAGGCAGCCCCTCTGGCGCCCCACCCTCGGTCTTCGGCGAACCTTGAAGAGTGCGGTACTGATTCACCAGTGTTTCAAGGTAGACGCGCTGCTGTTTGGCGGTGTTTAGCGCATCTTCTTCGGTCTGCAACTGAGATTGCAGGCCGGCCAGAATTTGCAGGTTGCTCCCTACTTGCGCCGGCAGCTCGCCTACGTGCTGACCCTTGAACTCACGGATCTTTTCTTCCTGGGCAGACAGGGCTTCCCGGGCGGTCTCCAGTTGGCCCTTGAGAAATGTCGTGGTGTCCTCCGACTGCTGCTGGCGCACTTCCAGGTTCTCGTTGATGAACAGATTCGTTAGCTCACTGGTAACTTTTTGGGCCACGCGGGGATCACGCGATGAGTAGGAGACGTTGAATGCAGTGATCTGATTGCGCGCATCGCGCACGAGTTCGATGTCAATGTCTTTACGCATGCGGTCAACCTTTTGGTCGGGCGACGGCAGGGAGTGCGAGGAGGCGTAGAGATTCAGTTGATCGATGATACGCAAAAGCCGTGAGCGGCTGAGAATCTGCTGAGTGATGCTCTGCATCCGCTGCTGCAGGTCATCGTTCACATTGGGCGTAACGTAATCCTTTGGCATGGTGGGCTGCTCGACCAGGATGAGCGTGCTCGATTCGTAGCGCGGCGGAAGCACCCAGCTCGCGCCCCAGACCACGGCCCAACCCAGGAAAAGCGGGATCAAGAACTGCAGGTGGCGGCGGCGCACGACGCCCAAATAATGTTGAAGGTCAAGGCCTTCCGAACTTTTCTCTTCGAGATCATCAACCATAAGAATTATCTTCCCAGCGGTCGGGAGAACTGATAGGAAATTGCAACGAATTCGCGATTGGTGTCGGGAGTCGCGGCCAGCACGGCGACCGTGCTGTAATCCTGATGCAGTCGCGTGTATCCCAGCTGCAGATTCAGGTGCTGGCCAACCTGCTGCTGTAAAGATGCGGTTCCCGAAACTGTGTGCCCGTTACCGCCGGTCAAAGACGTGGCGGTCAAAAGGTCATTCTGAGCGTACCCGCCTCCCAGCGACGCACTCAGCATCCGCGAAAGTTGTTGATGGATCGATGCGGTGACGTTGTCAATTTTCACTGCTCCAATCAGCCCGCCACCACTCGATATCAGATGCGAGTAGCTGATGGCCAGGCTGCTCAGGCGCCCCTGCCAGCCCACACTGCCACCCGCCGAAGGGTTCCAGCTTCGGAATGCCGCCGTTGTCGTCGTTCCAGTTGTGGCAAACTGCGGGCCAACATTCGCATACTGCGGCCCTCCAAAGGCTGAAATCGAGAATCTCTTCGTCGGAGCCAGGGTGTAGAAAAGAAGCAGGGCGTGGGTTTGCGTCTCATTGGTTCCCGGAGCAGGAAACGACGCCAGCCGTTGGTACTGGTAGGTCGCGCCGAAGTAGTTGATCTTAGAAATGCGAACCGAATAGAAGGCCAATCCGCCCTGCGAGCTCGAATCAAACAGGCCTGGGACTTCAGCTTGGTTCGCATAGTGCAAATTCGTAAACGTTCCGCCGGCACCGACCATACTGTTCGCGGCAAATTGATAGGTAATGCCCACATTCCCGGAATTGCTGAGACGGTCAGCGATCGGCGCAATCACCGAGAAATTCCCCTCCTGAGCGCCGCCGGACACAGCCGCTGCGGACGAGAAGTCGGGCTGGTTAAACACGCTGGAGCTTTTCTGGAAGCCGTCCCTCGCCGAAAACGTTACGTGCGGGCTCAGTCGGTACTGGAAATTGATCGACAGATTCTGGTCCGCCTCGTTCAACGAACTCTCTCGCTGATAGAACGTGAACCCAGGCGCATAAGTCAAACCCAAGTGCAGCCGCGGCGTGGTCTCGTCGAGCGCCACGAAAGGCGCGATCGAATAACTCACGTCACTCACTGGAGCGCCGTTCACCGACCCCACCGCGTTGTCAGTATACGCACTGGTGAATGCCAACCCGCCGCGCAAGTAGTTCGAGCGTTCTCCGGAAGTGACCGAGGTTGGGTACGATTGACCACTTACAGGAGGCGGGGTCTGCATCCGGTCCGCATCCTCGTTGGTGGAGATGTCGCTGGCGGGTCCTGTCGCCGCTGGAGCCGGGACGGGGCGCTGCTCATCCTGCGACCAAAGCGGTGCCGCGGCCAGCAAGATCAACCCTACGCTAATGGTTTCAAACAGCTTCATTCATTACGGAACAACGATCGTGTCACGCGGTTGAATCTTAATGTTCTGCGCCGGATTCTGGCCCTTCACGACTTCCTTGTAGTTGAAGGGAATCCGGGACTGGGTGCCGTCGGCATTCTGCCGCAGGACATAAATGGATTTCTGCTTGGCGAAATCACGGAAACCGCCGGCCAGCGCAATCGCGTCGAGTACAGTAGGGGAATTGGCGATGACGAACGTTCCCGGCCGATTCACCTGTCCCAGAATGTTGAATTTTTGACTATTGATTTGCTGAACGATGACAGTAACTTCCGGTTCTGAAATGTAATTCTTCAGCCGGCTGGCAATTTCTACTTCGAGTTTCAGAGGAGTCCGGCCCGCTGCCTGCACTTCGCCGACCAGCGGGAGCGAGATCTTTCCATCCGACCGCACTGGAATGGAGCGTGAGATATCTGGTTCTTTCCAAACGTTGATGGCGAGCACGTCATCGTTCCCAATTACAAAGCTGTCGTCATGCGGCTTCGCGGCCGCGGACGCGTCGGCATTTTGCGGGGGTTGCGCGGCATTGGAGCTCGGCGCCGTTGCGGCACCTCCCGATCCAGCCTGCGCCCAAAGCCCGCTTGACATCAGAAGACAGGTTAAGGCTGCAACCTTTCCGGTCCTCCAAACACTGCGTCCTGTCCCTGCCATGGCGGCTCCTTGACGCTTCTCCCTCACGCGGCTCGCTTCTTGAATCAACTTACTTTCCCGTTTCCCTTAGTCTGTCCCATACTGGCCAACCTCGTTTCCGCGTAGGGCGCAGGGTAGGGCTCCGAAGCGCTCATGTGATACTGGTCAATCTTGTACAGCATCGTACGATAGCTTACTCCCAACAACCGGGCGGCAGCTTTCCGGTTCCAGCCAGTTTTCCCCAGAGCCGCTGCGATTGCGTTCCTCTCGGTTGCCCACTTAACGCTCTGGATCAGCGATTTCAGCGATTTCGGTATGGACGTATTCGCATCGGCTTCAACTTCTTCACTCTCGCGCGGCGCTTCCGCGGGGTTCAGCGGCTGCCTGTGAAAGCCGTTGCCGTTGCTCGAGGCACTTGTTTCCAACCCGCTCAGTGTGAGCTCCTTGTCGCCCGCCACCAAGTAACGTTTGACGAAGGTCTCGAGTTCCTTCAGATTCCCAGGCCAGGAGTGATTCTGGCAGGCAGCCAGCGCCGCCGAAGTGAATTCTCGCTGAGGAAGGCCGTAATACCTGGCCAGCTTGTGCATGGAATAACGCAGAAGAATCTTGACTTCGTCCCTGCGCTGCCGCAGAGGGGGCACATGGACGGTGAATGCGCTCAGACGAAAATAGAGATCCGACCGAAGCCGTTTTTCTGCGATCGCGCGATCCACGTTGTCGCTGCTGGCGGCAAGAATGCGTACATCGACCTCGACGGGTTTGTCGCCGCCGGACCGGACAAAACGCCTATCTTGCAGCACCTGGAGAAGCCTTGCCTGCAATCCCAGCGGCATCTCGGTGATCTCATCGAGTAGGAGAGTGCCTTTTTCGCCGCCTTCAAGCTTCCCCAGACTGGTCCGCCCGGCGGCCGTTGAAGACCCGTTACCGGAAGCATGCTCTCTGCCAAACAATTCGATCTCCAGCAAGTCTCCTGGCATCTCCGCGCAATTGACTCTCAGGAATCTGAAACCGGAGTAGACCGACAGCTTGTGGATCAGACGGGCAACCGTGCCTTTTCCACTTCCGGGCTCTCCGAGAATGAGCACGGGAACATCCGCCTGCGCCAGCAACTCCGCTTGCGCGCGGACCTTCTGCATGATGGGACTGACGCTGAGGAAGAACTCATCCTCGCCAAGTGACTCAATATCTTCGCTCACCATCTCCGCCTCCGCGCCATCGTTCGACGGACCGAAATACTTCTGGATCAGAAATTCAAGTTGTTCTTCGCTGAAAGGCCGGACCAGGACATCCTGCGCACCCAAACGGCTCGCTTCTTTCTTCGCGCCCGCGTCCTCGGAATGGCAAAGTACGATCACCGGAAGATCAGGACACAACCGACGCAGCCACGGTAAGAGCTGCAGGCTATCGGCGTCGCCGCGAGCAAGATCCAGCAGTAGCAGGTCGGGTGCTGCACCAGATTGCACTCGCTCCATGGCTTCCCAACCATTGGCCGCCGTTTCGAGCTGCCAAGAGCCGGTTTCCGCACTGGACCAAAGCAGGCGAAGAACCGCCGGATCCCTGCTCACGGCCAGCAAGCGTAGTGTTTCTATTGTGTTTTCGTTCAAGGGTAGGGGGTCCTTATCGACGGAGAGAGCCGGGAGAAGCGTCAGAGGACAACTTCAGACAGGCTCGACTTCATATCCTTCCACGCGAACCGCGAGTGATCGCTGGATCGCATCCACGGAAATCACCAAGGTGCGGTCTCCATTGCGGGAGACGAGAATGCCCTCCAGGCCGTCCAGTGCTCCGCTGCGGATTCGCACTCGCTGCCCGATCTTGAGGAAGGGATGAGACGACCAGGGCAGTGGTCCGTCTACCAGGCTCCGAACTGCTCCGATTTGGTCGTCCGGAATGGGAGTGCCCTCGCCCCGGGCACCGACGAGCCCGAATACTCCGTCCACCCGGAGAACACGTAAACGGTCGGCTCGGTTGGGGACAAACTTTGCGAACACATAGCAGTGGAATAGCGGCACCTGCACCGACTTCTTGCGGTCGCTCCAACGGTGCACCTCGGTGACCAGAGGCAGGAACGTTGTGACGCCTCGCTCTTCGAGGCGCTGCGCCACAATCTTTTCGTGGCGGGGACGGGTCTGCAGTCCGTACCAATTCTCAACTTCCGCTTCAACCGGCGGAACCGGTTGAGGAAATTCCCAGGACATGCTGCTGATGGCCATAGCTTCGCCCTCTAAGTCACTCTCTCTGAGTGACCCCAAACGAACTCTAAAGATTGCTATTGTCGGGATCTCAAACGTGAGATCCTAGGGGGTTTACCACTTGGGCAGGAAACCGGGGGAATGCTGTTTTCCTGCTGACTCACTTGATTTCTTAAAGAATCATTCAGTCGCTCAACACTATTTCGCTCAGGTGTAACCGGGATCGGTAAAGGGGGGTCGGTCGATCACCGGGCAATGTCTACTATTTCTGTAGTGATCGTAGCATTTTATCTTGATCTGTCAATAGACCTTTCGTGCTTCGCTCTGGCCCTCAAACTTCATTGAGTTTGGCGAATCCATCGGGCGGGGGGAGAACCTAATAGCTGGCGTGCCCTTAGCGTTCAACGAGACTACATGGCGAGTGCAGATTGCTGCAAGTGGTACAACTACCCAACCCTATACTTCTCCTCCATTGTAGGTCCAATATTCTCATATGTAGAGAATACAGTACCAGAGACGGATCACTCTATTAGTCCGGTTAGGCACTGACCTCGTCGGTGTGCTCCCTCCGTCCATTGCCTATCGGGTAGTTTTCCGGTAACTTATTGATTATGAACGATATCTCGGTGGTCCCTTGGATGGCGCCAAGTCCTCCGGGTCGGGGACCGCTCGGCGCTTGGAACCACAGTCATGAGACCTGTGTGAAGTATCTTGCAACTAGCGACAGATGTTTGCAACATTAAACAGGACGAGAGGTTGCAATTGGCAACTGCAAGACGGTAAAATCACGGTGCTTATCCTTTCGGGTTCTCCCCCCCAGAATTCAGACAGCGCCTAGGAGATTATTCCAAGGTTCCGAGGCGAGGGTGCCAATGTCCAGCGAATTGGAGCACCGGAGAGACACAATCCGAGTGCTTGTAGCCGACAGTTCTCACATACACACGCATTTGCTGGCGGACGCGCTGAAGCGCGATCCCCTGATCGAGGCGATCCCTTTTGACTCACATCCCGGCAGCTTGGTTGCCGCAGGGACGAGCCTACACATCGATGTGTTAGTTATCAGCGCCAGTCTGGAAGAACAGCCTTCTCGCGGGTTCGAAGTCTTGCGTGAATTGCGCGGTGCGTGTCCTGGCATTCGAGCCGTGGTCTTGCTGGATTCCATAAAGGACGAAGCCGTTTTGAACGCGTTCCGCGCTGGCGCGAGAGGAATATTTGGCAAGAGCCAACCTGCCGAGGTTCTTTGCAAGTGTGTTCGATCCGTATACCAAGGCCAGATTTGGGCCAACAGCCGGGAACTGGCGCTAGCCGTGGAAGCGTTGGCCAGCGCCCCTGCCCTTCGAGCGGTGAATGCCGACGGCATGAACCTGCTCTCGAAGCGGGAACTGCAGGTGGTGCGCTGCCTGGCCGAGGGTTTGACCAATCGCGAGATCGCGGAGCGCCTGAAACTCAGTCAACACACGGTAAAGAATTATCTGTTCCGCGTCTTTGACAAGCTGGGCGTTTCCAGCCGGGTCGAGCTTTTGTTCATGACGCTGAGCCAGACTGGTTCCGCCTCATCGCCCGCGCCAGATGGGACCAAGGGCTCCGATCATAGTGGTCTCCACGATGAATTCGCCATACTCCAGAAGGCGGCCCAGGCAGGTTTGCCGGCAGCGCAACTTGCCCTGTCGCAGTTATACCTGGTTCGACGAGAGGATCCCAAAGACATTGTTCATGCCTACATGTGGTACCTGATCGCGCTGGAACGGGCTTCGCAAGGCGGTAAACACATTACAGAGCTACTGACTGCGGAGCAGATCGATGAAGCTCGGGAAAAAGCAACCGACTGGCTCTTTCGGCTTAAAGAGATCGCGCCGGCGACAATGGAAAGTGCGCCGCGTACCTCATCCCCCACCCCGAAAGTAACTAAACCTCACAGACAGATGACTGATTATCGCGAAAAATAAGCGAAACGGATCAAGCTATGCGGCCTTGCGGATGGGAAGCGCTTCCGATCTGCTTCCCGCCCCTCGGCTAAACTCAGAGTTCGCACGCGAGCTATCGAAAGAAGATGAGATTGCAAAAAAGGCGCGCCTGATTCGGCACGCCCGCTGTAGATTCGAGTTAATCTCGGTTGTCGAATTCCCGACAAGGTCAAGCTCTTGCTAATCCGTATGGCGCAAAGACATTTGCCGCCGTGATCGCAAAACGATGCCTCCGAGGCAAGCGAGGCCCGCCAGCAAGAGGTACATTAGAGAAGTCCCGCCTTCAGGAACCGCTGCGCACTTATTGCCGCCGTCGCAGATGCTGCGGTTCTTGGTGTTGTTCTTGTAAAAGTCGTCGCCTTTTGTGAGAGCTAAGGCCAAGATATTCGACTGCTCGATGTTCAGAACTGTGGGCCCAGAGTCAGTTACCTTGAGGTTACTCTGGCCGGACGCGCAGGGAAGGAAACACAGAAATGCCGCAAAAGATACCAAGAAAGATACCCGGTACAAACACTTCACGTTTACGCCTCTTTAGGATGGCGGGGCAGGAGAGGCCAGATTAGGGGTCTGGCAGCCGCCGCATATCACTACTGCTGTAACTCTAACCCTAAGCCCGAAATTGTCAAGACTGATAATTGTTGCGACCGGTTGCAAGCGGTTGCAACGTCTGGATTCTTTCAGTATTTTCAACAAGAACGCCCAAGGAGTCGCTCAGCGCTCAGTAAAAATGTCGCCCGCAAACGGGCGGCCTTTGACTTCTCGTCAGCACAGAAACTATTTGCATCCCCCGAGCCGCCAGGTTCGGGGGATTTTCGACTCGGCCGCGAGTTCACTTACTTTGTTTCGGCCTTGGATTCGGGCTTGGACTCGAGCTTCTTGCGGATGCGTCGCAGTTCCATAAAACTGAGTGCGGTCATCGTGCAGAGCACGGATGCAAACATGATCATTACAATAGCGTCCATCGTCGCGGGCTCCTCCCCCCGCTTGCCACTATAGCAGGCACATCATGCGAACAGGCCGATTACCAGAATCGTCACCGCCACCAGTACATTAGGACGGGATCTATTGAATCGAACTAGCGGCATTGGAAAAGACGTTGTTGGCATTGGAACCGATAAGTCGAATGGCACCAACTACCAGAACCAGGATCACCGCCAGCATGACCGCGTACTCCGCGATGTCCTGGCCTTCGTCGGACCATAGGCTGTTTAGTAGATTGAACACGGAACCTCCTTTCCTGCCCCGTGGGATAAGCAGTAATTCAGATTCGGGTCTAAGAAGTCTGTGAAGAAGAACGGGTGGATTGTGCGCCGAGTAGAACCCGCTGTCAAGCGGGACTCTAAGCTGGAGTCGAAGAAAAAACAGATTCAACATTCGGGAACGGTTATTTGTCTGGTCGCGGCTGGGGTTCTCCGTTCACGCGGGAACGGATGCAAGACGCCCTGGAGTGTCAAGACTCACCGCAGAGACTCTCACGAAAGACACGCCTCAGCCGGTGGCTGGAAGATGATCTTCGATTTCTGTGATGGGGCGCTTGCACTCGATGGCGATGGCGAATCCGGCACTAGATTCTAACCGTTCCACGCGCACCACTGCGCCCTTGCCCAGCAGTTGGACAGGACGGCGCAAACGCGGATCGTGTACGGCCATCGTCAAGCTCACCTCCGTACGAACCGGGACAGGATCGTTGGCTTTCAAGAGCAAGCCGCAGATGCTGACGTTCCTGCTGAGGCCCGCCAGCTCGCGAATCGCGCCACCAGACCAAAAATTCAAGGAGACCGGAAATTGAAGATCAAACCGGCGGTGCCGGCGTTCTCTCTGGTGGGGCTTGTCGAACTGCAGGGGATGTCGCATAAACAATTTGGTCGACGTCTCTACTCACGCTCGCCAATCTGGTCCATTCCCGGGCGCGAGTGCTACGGAGCAGGAATCACCGCCTTGCTGATATTGGAGTACGCGCTTTCACCGCTCGGATCCACCGCCGTGGTCGCGTAGCAGTAAGTCGTGCCGTCGGCGACCACGCTGTCGGTATACGTCGTTGTGGAACTCGGAGTGGACCCCACGTTCGAGTAGGAACCGCAGGAAGTCCCGAAGACAGCGCGATAGACGTTGTAGCTCGTGACTCCCGAGGTAGTACTGGCTGTCCACGACAAGCTGACTGTATGAACGGGCGCCGCCGTTCCAGTGCCGGCCAGAGCCGCGGCGCTCGGTGAGTTGGATGCGGTGCTGGCAAATGACGCGGAGGCCGACGCGGTTCCGGTCGCACCGGGCGTGAACGTCACCGTAAACGGAACCGACTGGCTCGTCGTAACCGTAACCGGAAACGACAGTCCGCTGATAGAAAACTCGGAAGGGTTGGTGCCACTCAAGCTAACCGAGGTTACCGATACGCTTGCTCCGGTGGCAGTCAGCGTCCCGGTTTGAGTTCCACTTGTCCCGACCACCACACTTCCAGCGCTGACGGGACTAACGCTCAATGTGCCTTGGCTTTGCGTAATCGCAGATCCAGTCAGCGTTACGCTGAGCGTAGGATTCGAAGCATTCGAAGCGATCGCGACACTTCCGGTGAAATTGCCGGCCGACTGCGGTGTAAATGTCACGCTGAAAGACGCGCTCTGCCCGGGAGCCAAGGTCACCGGGGTGGATATTCCTGAGATGCTGTAGCCCGTACCGGCAACCGTAGCCTGAGAAATTGTTGCACTTACGCCGCCCGTGTTCTTCACCGTCTCGGTTTGCGCCTGATTCTGACCGACCGTGACGCCGGTAAACGTCAGGCTGGCAGGCGTTGCGGTCAGGGTAGCTGGTGTTACTCCAGTTCCAGACAGGGCAATATCAAGCGAAGTGCTCGATCCGCTTACAGTGATCGAAAGCTTTCCCGAACTGGCGCCCGCACTGGTCGGCGCGAACGCCACACCAAATGTCGTGCTTTGGTTTGACGCCAAAGTGAGCGGCAGTGCGAGACCCGAGTAGCTGTATCCGGCCCCGCTAACGGTAGCCTGAGAAATTGTGAGATTCTCGCCGCCCGTGTTCTTCAAGGTTTCGGACTGTGACTGCTGGGTGCCGATCTGCAGGCTCCCGAAGCTGAAGCTGGTCGGATTTGCCGTAAGGTTCCCCGCCGCGACCGCCGTCCCGGAAAGTGGGACGCTGAGCGTGCTCGAGTCGCTGTTGGTCAGGACTAAAGTCCCACTGACGTTGCCAATGGACTGGGGGGCAAAAACAACGCTAAAGACCTTGCTCACCCCAGGGGACAGGGTCAGCGGCAAAGTTAAGTCTGTAATGCTAAAACCGGTCCCACTAATATCTGCTTTCGTGATCGTAAGACTGGCGCCGCCGGTATTGCTCAGGGTGTTGGATTGGCTTTGGGTGGTCAGGACCTGCACATTTCCGAAAGTTACACTGACAGGGGCCGCGCTCAGCGCGCCGGGCAGCGGATTCTGCGTACTTTGTACGTTGGATTTGCCCGTGCTCACGCCCTGACACCCAACCATGGTGGCCAGGGCCAGTACAACGGCAAGAGCGTTCCAACGAGTGGGGAGGTAGCTCATAGGTAATTGAATAGGCTGAGTTTTCGGCTCCCAAGTGCACTGCTAGTGTGCCTTTTGCCGGTAAGCAGGATAAGGTCCCGAAGGGCCATGGTGGGAGGGTCCAGAAGGACTAATGCTTAGGGGCTACCATGACGACGCGAATAGGCTAGTCGAGGCTGTGAGCTAGCTATGTAAATTCATATCTTCTTGGAGGAGAGTTTCTTCTGAGGATCGGCTCCAGCCAGGACGAGTTCGCAAAGACTGTCGACAAAGTCGGGAGTCAACTTGTCGTGACGGATTAGGAATCGCATGTAGATGGGGCCATAGAGCGAATCAAGAAGCAGGTCCATATCCACATCTTTGCGCAGTTCGCCGCGCAGAATTCCGCGCTGGAGGGTGGCGTACGCCTCCCGGCGCCGTGGCCAGAGGAAGCGCTCCCGGAAAGCTGCGATGAGGTCTCGATCGCTCTGGCCTCCGCCCAGAATTGCGGAAACAATCCTTCCCCTCCGACTGCTAAAAATCTTGATCAGCTGACGCATCTGCTGGCTCATGTCGGTGCGGACGGAGCCGGTATCTGGAAAGTGGAGTTTGCGGGTCGTGCTGCTGGCGAACGCATCCGCAATAAGAGCAGCCTTGTTGGGCCACCAGCGGTAGACCGTTGCCTTGCCGACCCCGGCATGCGCGGCCACGGATTCAATGGTCAGTTCGGAAAAACCGTTCTGTCCCAGAAGTTTCAACGTGCTACGCAGGATGGCCGAGTGAGCCTGCTCGCTGCGCGGGCGCCCCGGAGCGCGCTTGCGGCGGCCTTCACCGCGTTTGGCGTGAGCCGGAGACTTCTGGCGCATAATCCTACCCTACCATATAATCCTAACCAGCCTGTAGAATCCAATACGCGCAGTATCGAATCTAAGGCAAGGTTTGCGGATTCCTCCTCGCGTCTGGGCGGCGTAGCCTCTTTCTTTTTCTTTCGAACTCTGGAGTGGTGCCTAAACAATGTGGATTGTTGCATTAGCGCTCAGGCGTCCCTACACCTTCGTCGTAATGGCGATCGTCATCATCGTTCTGTTTGGCACTACGGTTCTGCGCACTCCGGTTGACATTTTTCCGAATATCGACATCCCTGTGGTTTCGGTGGTTTGGTTCTATTCCGGCATGTCGCCGCTAGACATGGCCGACCGCATCGTGGCCAACTCCGAGCGCGGCATCACCACCACAGTCAACGACATTGAGCACATGGAGTCGCAGTCGGTAAACGGCTTGGGCGTCATCAAGGTATTTTTCCGTCCCGGCACCAACGTGCAGGGAGCCATCGCACAAATCACTGCGATCGCGCAGACCACGGTGCGCGGGTTGCCGCCCGGCACCACCCCGCCGCTGATTATTTCCTATAGCGCCTCTACTACGCCCATTATTCAGCTCGGCCTCAGCAGCAAGACTCTGCCCGAGCAGCAACTCTTCGATCTCGGCCAGAACTTCCTGCGCAACTATCTTGCAACCGTTCCCGGGGCAGCCACGCCCTATCCTTACGGCGGCAAGATCCGTCAAATTCAAGTGGACCTCGATTTGCCCAGGCTACAAGCTTACGGGCTCGCGCCGAATGACATTGTGAATGCCGTTAATGCGCAGAACATAATCCTTCCCACCGGTACCGTCAAGCTCGGCCCCACCGAATACAACGTAGAGATGAACGGAACGCCGCAGACCATCGCGGAATTGAACGACCTGCCGGTCAAAACATCTTCCAACGGTTCCACGCTCTACATGCGCGATGTCGCCCACATCCGCGACGGCTTTGCGCCGCAGACCAACATCGTGCGCCAGGATGGAAACCGCGGCGCTCTGATGTCGATCTACAAGAACGGCAACGCCTCGACGCTACAGATTGTCGCCGGAGTCAAGAACATCGTTGCGCAGGCCGTGCAAGCTCTGCCGCCGGAACTGAAGGTCACTTCGCTGTTTGACCAATCTCTGTTTGTGCGTGCTTCGATCGATGGGGTAGTCCGTGAGGCGGCGATTGCCGCGGCCCTGACCGCGGTCATGATCCTCATCTTCCTGGGAGATTGGCGTCCGACGATCGTCATATCGTTTTCCATTCCGCTTTCCATCTTCGTTTCGATCATCATGCTGGGCGCGATCGGCGAGACCATTAACATCATGACCCTGGGAGGGCTGGCGCTCGCCGTAGGCATCCTGGTCGATGACGCCACCGTGGAAATTGAAAACATCGAACGCAATCTCGGCATGGGCAAAGAGATGAAGCAGGCTATTCTCGACGGCGCACAGCAGATCGCCGTCCCGGCTTTCGTTTCCACGCTCAGCATCTGCATCGTGTTCGTGCCCATGTTCTTTCTGGCGGGCGTCGCCAAGTTCCTCTTTGTGCCGCTGGCGGAAGCTGTGAGCTTTGCCATGCTGGCCAGTTACCTGCTTTCGCGAACCCTCATCCCCACTCTGGTCATGTACATCATGCGTGGCCACGAGCATCGTGCGGAAGCGCCCAAGAGCGCGCTCGGCCGCTTCCAGCGCGGCTTCGAGCGCAAGTTTGAGGACTTCCGCCGCGGCTATGAGCAATTGCTCGAAACCACCCTCGAACATCGAGGCGCTTTCGTGGCTTGCTTCTTGGCCTTCTGCCTGCTCTCGCTTGGGCTATTCGCGTTTCTAGGCCAGGACTTCTTCCCGCAGGTGGATGCCGGTCTGCTGCGCCTGCACGTGCGCGCCCGTCCCGGCTTGCGGGTCGAGGAAACCGCGCGGCTCTGCGACCAGATCGAAGCCGTTTTGCGAGAGGAGATCCCGAAAAACGAACTGCAGACAGTTCTCGACAATATCGGGCTGCCCAACTCCGGCATCAACCAGTCTTACAGCTCGAACGGAACCATTGGGACAAGCGATGTTGAAATCCTGATCGGCCTCGACCCCGAGCATCATCACCCCACCGCGGGCTATACACGGAATCTGCGTGAGGTATTGCCTCGGCGCTTTCCCGGGGTGGAGTTCTTCTTCCAGCCGGCCGACATCGTTACCCAGATTTTGAACTTCGGCCTGCCCGCTCCCATTGACGTCCAGATCGTCGGTAATGATATGGGAACCAGTTATCTTCTTGCGCAGCAGATTGCCAACAAAATGCGGCACATCCCCGGCGCCGCCGATGTCCACGTGCAGCAGTTGCTCTCCCTGCCCACCCTGCACATGGATATCGACCGCACCCGAGTCACTCAGGTTGGGCTCGCGGCCCGCGACGTCGCCCAGAGTGTGCTGGTTTCTCTGAGCGGCAGCTTCCAAACTTCGCCGAACTTCTGGCTCAACCCGCGCAACGAAATTACGTACCAGGTGGCGGTACAGTCGCCGCAATACCGCATGGTCAGCATGCAAGACCTGATGACCATACCCGTGACCTCGCCGCAGGGCCCGCAATTGCTGAGTAACCTAGTTCAGTTGTATCCGGTGGCGCGGCCCGCCACCGTGAACCATTACAATGTGCAGCCGGTGATTGACGTTTACGCCAGCACACAGGACCGCGATCTGGGCGCGGTCGCTGCCGAAACCGAGAAAGTGCTCAAGACGTTCGACGGCCAATTGCCGCGCGGCACTCACATCGTGGTTCGGGGACAGGTGGCGACCATGCGCTCGTCGTTCTTCGGACTCGGCGTCGGACTGGTCGGAGCAATTCTGCTTGTCTACTTGCTGATTGTGATTAACTTTCAGTCATGGCTCGATCCCTTCATCATCATCGCTGCATTGCCGGGTGCTTTGGCAGGAATCTGCTGGTTCCTGCTGCTGACCCGCACCACGCTTAGTGTGCCGTCGCTCACCGGCGCGGTCATGTGCATGGGCGTAGCCACGGCCAATTCCATTCTGATGGTCAGCTTCGCCCGCGAGCAGTTGGACGAAGGCATTCCCGCCATGCAGGCCGCCGTCGCCGCTGGATACACGCGGATGCGCCCTGTGCTGATGACCGCGCTGGCCATGATCATCGGAATGGTCCCCATGGCGCTGGGCTTTGGCGAAGGCGGCGAGCAGAACGCTCCGCTGGGCCGGGCAGTCATCGGCGGACTGCTGTTTGCCACAGTCGCCACCTTGTTTTTTGTGCCAAGCGTGTTCGCCATCTTCCACAGCCGCCGGGAAGCCAAGCGCGCGCGCCAGGGGTTGGCATAGTTGTGAGTAGGATTAAGTAGTTTTTCAGGAATCGGAGTCAGCATGAGCGCAGAGAACGAGTCTAAACAACCGCAGTCGATGGAAAGCGAAGAGCATCATGCGTTGAGTGCTCAAGCCCAGCGTGACGCGGAGATCGCGGAGATACAGCAACACTCCCGGCACCAGCCTCCGGGAATCCAGAAGCCGCCCGAAGTTCCGCCCGCGCCCGCGAGTAAAGCGCTGACGATGGTGGGCATCGCCTTGCTGATCCTGCTGATCGCTGGTGCCCTGACCCTCTGGGACCACGTCACCCACGAGCGCGCGTTGGCCAAGGAGACTGAGCGCGAGACCGTGCCCACTGTCGCCGTGGTTTACCCCCAGTCAGAAAAACCCGACGAGGACCTGGTTCTGCCCGGGTCTCTGCAGGCTTATGAGGAGTCTCCGATTTACGCTCGCACCAACGGCTACCTGGTGCGTTGGTACAAAGACATTGGCAGCCGGGTGGAAAAGGGCGAGTTGCTGGCAAAGATCGATACTCCTGAAGTTGATCAGGAGCTGAACCAGACCCGCGCCGCGCGTCTGCAAATCCTGGCGCAGATGGATCTTGCTAAGATCAGTGCCGACCGCTGGGAAAACCTGCGCAAGACGGATTCCGTCTCCGCGCAGGAAGCTGATCAGTACGAGAGCGGATACAAACAGAGCCAAGCCAACCTGGCTTCCGCCGACGCCAATGTCCGTCGCCTCGAACAACTTGAAGGCTTCAAGGATGTTTATGCCCCATTCTCAGGCGTGCTCACCCGCCGCAACGTCGATCCCGGCGCGCTCATCAACGCAGGAGCCGGTGTTGGCACCGGCGCCGCTGGCCGCGAACTGTTTGACCTTGCACGAGTCGATCCCTTGCGGGTCTACACAAGTGTGCCGCAAGCGTACGCACCGTTTATAAAGGTTGGCGCCAAGACTGCCGTCACTCTGCAGGAATTTCCCGGCGAGAAGTTTTTCGGCAAGGTGGTGCGTACAGCGGAATCCATTGATCCAGCCACCCGGACACTGCTGGCCGAGGTCGATGTGCCCAACAAAGACGGGCGCCTATTGCCCGGCTCATTCGGCGAGGTGCACTTCGCCGTCGGCTCTGGCGTGAACAAGGTCACGATCCCGGTGAACGCAATGCTGTTCCGCGCCGAGGGCCCGCGCGTAGCCGTCGTCGGTGCCGGGGGCAAGGTGCAGCTGAAGCCCATTAATATTGGACGCGATTACGGCGCGACATTGGAGATACTCGGCGGCGTCTCCCCCACCGACCAGGTCGTCATCAACCCCGCGGACTCGCTTGAGGACGGGCAGCAGGTGAACGTAGCTCAGCCGCAGCAGCAGAAAGGCAGCGGATCGTGAATCGAGCCGCAATCTCGGGCGCTCTCGCGCTGCTCGGTCTTGCCGCCGGATGCACGGTCGGTCCGCGTTACAGCCGGCCCGCGCCTCCCGCTCCACCGCCGGATGCTTGGAAGACGCAGCCGCCGTGGCAGGAAGCCACGCCCAAGGATTCGATTCCCAAGGGCGCGTGGTGGCAAGTCTTCAACGACCCGGCGCTCGATGCCTACGAACAACAATTGCTCCAGGCAAACCAGTCTCTGGTGGCCGCACGCGATCGTCTAGACCAGGCACGCTCGCTGGCGCGCGTCGCCACTGCTGACATGTTCCCGCAACTCTCGGCCGATCCCAGCGCAGTGCGGCAGCGCGGCTCCGGTAACCGCCCTCTGGACGGCCAGGCACTGACCATCGGGACGAACGGCAAGCCTGAGCCGATCCTTCCTTATACGCAGAACGTTTATACAGTTCCGTTTTCTCTGAGCTATGAGGTCGATCTTTTCGGACGCGTGCGGCACAACGTGGAAGGTGCCAACGCTTCTTTGCAATCCACGGCGGCCGATCTTCAGAATGTGCAGTTGGTGCTGACCGCTGAACTCGCCGCCGACTACTTCACGCTGCGTGAGCTGGACGCCGAGTTTCAAGTAGTGCAAGAGTCCGTGGGCTACCAGCAAAAAGGTCTTGATCTGGTGAAGAGCCGTCACGATGGCGGCATTGCCAGCGGACTCGAAGTTGCGCAGCAGGCAACCGTGCTCGACTCCACGGTATCGCAGCTCGCCCTGGTGCAGCAGTCGCGCGCGCAATTTGAGCACGCCATTGCGGTGCTGGTCGGCCAGGCCGCCTCTAGCCTGAGTTTGCCGGTCGCACCGTTGCGCGCCACGCCGCCGCCCGTGCCGCTTGGAGTGCCCTCGGACGTGCTCGAGCGCCGGCCTGATATTTCCACGGCCGAGCGCCTGATGGCTTTCCAAAATGCGCAAGTCGGAATCGCGCGCGCGGCCTTCTATCCGCACATCACCCTAAGTGGTTCAGGAGGTTGGCAGAGCCGCGATCTCGGCCCGCTTCTCAATGCGCCCAGTCTTTTCTGGTCGCTCGGCGCCGATGCCCTGCAGCCCATCGTTGAAGGCGGCCGGAACCGCGCGAACCTGGCCGCTGCGCGCGCGTCCTATGACCAGTCCGTGGCCAACTACCGCCAATCTGTACTCACTGCGTTCCAGGAAGTCGAGGACGGAATCAGCAATCTGAGCACGCTTTCCCAAGCCCTGGCCACGCAGGGCGCAGCGGTGGAAGATGCGCGCCTCGCGCTGACGATCGCCAACAATCGCTATATCGGCGGAGTCACCAGCTACCTCGACGTCATCAATGCGCAGACCACGCTGCTGACTAGCGAACGGTTGCAGACGCAACTGCTCGGCCAGCAGATGGTAAGCTCCGTTTTTCTGGTGAAGGCTCTCGGTGGTGGCTGGGACGCTAGTCAACTGGACCACCAGCAAATTCATCCCAAGGCTAGTCAGGCTCTTCAGCCTTAAGGGCATCTTCGAGGATCGAAACTGTGCTGCCGTGAAACCTCATTTCGAGAGGCGTTTTGCAGTCGTTTCAGTTGACAACGGCGTCGAACAGGCCTAGTATTATAGCTGGATGAAATAGTTCTTCTTACTCTTTCAGGTTCGGAAGCAAGTCGATCCCATCCGAAGTTTTTCCATCTAGCCCGCTGGAAGAGTAAATCGCTTCAAGACACGTCATGACTGGGATTCTTTGTGTCGGTTCCACCTTGTTGTGTCTGTGTTGACTGTCCGAGCCTGGAGGGAGAAAACATGAAAAACACCAAGTTTCTTGTGAAAGTGAACCGCAGCGGCACTCGCGCTCCTGAATACGTGCAGCGCATCGACCGCACTCCCATCCAGACCACAACCGACCGCAAGCTGGCACTGATTATGGGGAGATTCACAGCGGAAGACGCAGTCAAGTCCATCCAGAATTCCCGCTGCAACCCTGAGTTGATCTCCGTCCAGGTCAGCGCCTAGTATTTCTCGGCAGCAGGCCCTAGCGCACACGGAATACGCTCCTAAGATCCGTGCAGCGCTCCCTCAGTCCGCTGGGCTGAGAGCAACGCCATCACCGTACTATTCCTGTGGGATCTATGTCGCTGAAAGACTCAGGATTCGTGTCAGGGTACGCCTTCAGGCATACCGTAACGGAAGCCTGATCAGTCGCGCCTTTAGGCGCTGCGCTTCAAAACCTGGATTTCAGAATCCGCCTCGCAAAGCCACGCAAAATCAACACCGGCTTTCGGTGCTTAGCGCCATCCGATCAGCGCAATAGTTTTCCCGCAGCCTGTTAGTATTCTCGCGGGGAATTTATGGACTCCCCTATCGCGGCGAAAGGACCGCCAGCGTGGCGCAAAACGAAAAAACCAGGTACAACCGCTTCCTCCTCCTGGTGGCAGGACTTGGCGGCTTGCTGTACGGAGTGGATGTCGGCATCATCGCCGGCGCGTTGCCCTACCTCGAAGCCACTTCTGGTTTGAATGCGGGCCAACTTTCGACCGTGGTCGCAGCCGTCCTACTCGGCAGTGTCATTTCAACTCTCTTTGCCGGCGTGCTGGCAGACTGGATGGGGCGCAAGCTCCTGATGACGCTCAGCGGCGTGCTGTTCGTCATCAGCATTCCCATGATTGCGCTCTCCCATGGTTATGAGCCCTTAATTCTTGGCCGCCTTCTTCAAGGCATCAGTGCGGGCTTGATCGGGGTGGTGGTCCCGCTCTATCTGGCAGAGTGTCTATCAGCATCGAGTCGCGGCAAGGGTACAGGCATCTTCCAATGGCTGCTCACACTCGGAATCACGGCGGCCGCCTTTGTTGGGATGTATTTCAGTTTTCGTGTTGACGAAGTGGCGAAGCTCGGAGACACAGCCGGGCTGATTGCATTTAAAGACACAGCTTGGCGCAGCATTTTCTGGGTCTCGCTGCCGCCCGGCATCTTGTTCGTGATCGGCAGCCTCATGGTAGCGGAATCCCCGCGCTGGCTGTTCCGCCGCGGCAAACGCGACGCCGCTTACGCCGCCCTCCTTCGTTCCCGCACCACTGAGCAGGCCGACCTCGAACTTAACGAAATGGAGCAAGCGTCCGCCGCGGAAAAAGCCAGCACCTCAACCGGAGCCGGGGCGAAGGAATCGCTCTTGCGCCGCAAGTATGTGATCCCGTTTGTCCTGGCCTGTGTGATTCTCGCGTGCAACCAGGCCACCGGCATCAACTCCATCATCGGCTACAATACGAACATTCTTTTGCAGAGCGGCCTCTCCGATGTCCAAGCTCATTGGGGCTACGTTCTATTCACCATCGTGAACTTTCTGGTGACCATCGGCGGCGTGATGCTGGTAGATCGCAAGGGACGCAAGTTCCTGCTATCGGTGGGAACGGCCGGGATTATCGTTTCGCTGGTCTGCACCGGCTTTCTCTTCCGCCAGACGGAACGATTGCGCGTGGATTCCAGAACCACAGTTCAGTCCATGGTCAAGGCGGACCAGAAGATCGCGCTCACCTATGACCAGACGCTCGCCAAGACGCTGCTGACCTCAGCCGGAGACGCCGCCCAGCAAATCGGCACCCGCCCGACTTCGCTCGTCGTGATCTATTCCTATGGAGACTTTCACGCCGCCACCAAGGCTGCGCGTTCCGACGACACTGCCGCAACTCCCATCGAAATCAGCCGCGAAGGCTGTGTGCCCGCCAACAAGGTAGTGGCGTTCTTTTCCAATCCCTTCGGCGATCTCGATGCTGCCCGCCAGGCGCCGCTTCGAATCGACAATGCCCTAATCACTCCCTTGCCCAGCCAGCGCAGTGGATGGAAGGTCGCCATCACTCTCTTCGTGTTCATGGCTTTTTTCGCCATCGGTCCCGGCGTGTGCGTTTGGCTTGCGCTCTCTGAGTTGATGCCGACCCGCATTCGCTCGAACGGCATGAGCATCGCCCTGCTGATCAACCAAGCGGTTTCGACTGGCATCGCGGCCATATTCCTGCCCACGGTCGGCAAGTACGGCTACGCCACTATGTTTTGGGGATTCGCGGCGTGCACCGTAATCTACTTCATCACCGCCGCCGTGTTCCTGCCGGAAACGAAAGGAAAGACGCTCGAAGAGATCGAAGCGCATTTTGAGGGCACGGGGAAAAAACCCGGCCTCGCTACCGCCTGAACCCGCAACGAGGCAGGCTATGTGGTTCCTACGTCCGCGCCTGCCGTTCGCTGTTGGGCTTTGACCCACTAAGCGCAAAGAACAGAATGTAGAGATAGCAGATCACTGGAAGAAAGAAGGCGTGGTGAATTCCGACCCTGTCGGCCACCGCGCCTTGCGCCAGTGGGATAATCGCTCCTCCAACGATCGCCATGATCATGATCCCGGAACCATCCCCGGTAAGCGGGCCAAGCTCAGCCACGCCCAGCGTGAAGATACTGGGGAACATGATGGAATTGAAGAACCCGACCAGGATGATGCTCCACATCGCAAAGTGTCCAGAGCTGATCATGGAAATCGTCACGAGGGCCGCAGCGCACACTGCGCAGATGCCAAGCAATTGCCCGGTCTTCATCTTTTGCAACAGTCCGGAGCCGATGAAGCGTCCGACCATGGCTCCGCCCCAGTAGAAGGCAACATAACTGGCCGCAACCTTTTCGGTGAGGCCGCCGATCTCTGGCTGGCTGAAATAATTCACCAGAAAGCTCCCAATGGAAACCTCGGCGCCGACGTACACGAAAATGGCAATCGCGCCAAAGATCAGATTCCAATGCCTCCAGACGGAGTCGTTCACCTTCTCGCCGATCTGGTGTTGAGCGTGGGGGATTTTAGGCAGCTTGAAACTGCCGATGGCGATCGCCAGCAGTACCAGAGCGATGCCCAGACCCACATAGGGTGTCTTGACGGTCGCCGCCTCATGCAGGCGATAAGCCTGCCGGGCGGCGGGTGCCAGCGCGCGGATCTCTTCCATGGTCAGAGGCGCGGCAGTCAGAATCAGAAAGCCGCCAAAGAAAGGAGCCAGAAAGGTCCCCAGTGAATTGAATGCCTGCGTGAGGTTGAGCCGGCTCGAAGCGGTCTCGGGTTTGCCCAGCACTGTCACGTACGGATTAGCCGCCACCTGGAGGCAGGTGATGCCTGCGGCCAGGACAATCAGCGCAGCTAGGAACAGCGGGTACGACGGGACGCTCGCCGCCGGTACGAAAAGAAAGGCGCCCAACCCCATGGTGAGCAGGCCCAGTACCATCGATCGTTGATATCCAATCCAGTCAATGATCTTGGCCGAAGGTATGGAGAATAGAAAATATGCTCCGAAGAAGGCGGACTGGATGAGCATGATGCGGGTGTAATTTAAGTCGAAAATTGGTTTCAGGTGTGGGACAAGAATGTCATTCAGGCAGGTAAGAAAGCCCCACATGAAGAACAGCGTAGTCACTACCGTCAGCGGCACTGTATACGACGTTGAAGCCTGAGAAGCCGACGAAGTGGGGGAACTGCTGGGAGCAACGATTGCCATGGCTTGATTGTCCACCTGTGATCAGGGATTTCAGCCTTGTCGCTAACGATCATAGCATCGCGGGCTGCCCTCCGGTAAACGCGCTCGAAGGACAGTGGCTTTTCGCCAAAGAATAAAGAATATTGTTAGTTCACGTTTCCGCGTTATTGCTGAGGCTGGATCCTCACCAGCCAGTTCGCCGGCTCCGGGAGGATGGCAAATGCCGGAAGCTTGCCCCGCACCATGGCGACTTCGTCGCAGTTGTGAAACCTGGGACAGACGTGGCAGTCCTTATAAATCTTGTCGGGAAGATCTTCTCGCCGCGCCATCTCGAATCCCTGACGAGCAAAGAATTCCGGAGCCCGCGTGAACAGGCAGATGCAATCCACTCGATGCCGTTTGGCCTCAGCCATCAAAGCCTTCATCAGCCGGCTGCCCCCACCTTGCCCTTGCGCGCTGGGTCCCACCGTGATCGACCGAATCTCAGCCAGATGCGTGCCGTAAAGATGCAGGGCGCCGCATCCAATGATGCGGCCTTCATGTTCTAGAACCACAAAGTCCCTCACGTTCTCGCAAATCTCCGCGAGCGTGCGCGGTAGCAGAGTACCGTCACCGGAATAGCTGGCAATCAGATCGTGAATGTGCTTCGCATCCGGCAAAATGGCTTTACGCGTGCGCATGGAAGTTGACCTCCTCGCGCAGAGCTTCAATTTTCTTCCTCGCCGCTCCAATCCCCTGCCGCACCCGGGCCGGCGCGGTACCGCCGACAACATCATGGATCGCCAGCACCGAAGCCAGTTTCAGACAGTCATAAAAACTCTCATCAAATGCCGGATTCACCGTACGTAACTCCTCCAGCGTTAAATCTTGAAGCTCGCATTGCTTTTCTACGCAAAGTCTTACAGCCTTTCCGGTCTGCTCGTGCGCAAGCCTCGAAGGAACGCCGCGTTTGACGAGGTAAGTCGCCGCCGCCCATGCATTCATGGAGCCGGACTGCGCCGCCTCGTTCATACGCTGGTGGTCAAACTCCACCGCTTTCATCCATCCGGCGACCAGCGGCAATATTCCAAGTACCGAATCGGCGGCGTCGAACAGGGGCTCCTGCGTTTCTTGCAAATCTTTGTTGTAAGCCAGTGGCAAGCCTTTCAACGCAACCATCAGCGTCATTGCACTGCCGATGACGCGCCCATTCTTGCCCCGCACCAGCTCCAGAAGATCGGGATTCTTCTTCTGAGGCATGGCACTGCTGCCCGTGGAATAAGCCTCAGGCAACTTCACAAAGCCGAATTCCTGCGAGGAGAAAATAATCATTCCCTCCGCCCACCGGCTCAAGTGCAGCCCCAGCAGCGAAAGCGCATTGACGAACTCAAGAACGAAATCGCGGTCGCTGGTGGCGTCGATGCTGTTCGCAGTCGGACCAGCGAAGTCAAGCTCCTCTGCCAGGAACGCCCGATCGAGCGGCAAAGTCGCACCGGCCACCGCGCCCGATCCCAACGGACACACATTCAGGCGCTGACGGCAATCGGCAAGCCGGTCCGCATCCCGCAAAAACATTTCGACATAAGCCAGCAACCAATGCGCCACCAGCACCGGCTCCGCATGCTGCAAATGTGTATAAGCCGGCATCGCGGCGTTGCCGGCTTGTTCGGCGCGGTCGGTGAAACCCCCACAGACCTCCGCTAGTTCCTTCCGCAACTCATCAATCGCCGCCCGCACATAGAGGCGCAGGTCAGTTGCGATCTGCTCGTTGCGGCTGCGCCCGCTGTGCAACTTGTATCCCACGTCGCCGATCCGGGCTACCAACTGTTTCTCGACAAAATGATGCACATCCTCAGCTTCATCGTCTTCCACGAGGCCTTTGGAAGCCGCGGCCGTCTCGCCAATCTGCTGCAGCCCTTCGAGAATGCTGATGAGTTCGTCCGCCGACAGAACCCCGGCGTTTTTCAGAGCACGAGCATGTGCCCCGCTCGCCGCCAGTTCGTAACTCAGCAGCCGGCGATCGAAATCAAACGACCGCTGCCACCGTTCGAATTGCGGATCCAGTGGTTGCCGGAACCTGCCCGACCACATCTTCATCGCGCAACCTCCACGCGAGCCCGCGCCCGTGTCCGCGAAGGCAGTCCAAGGATTCGAATAAAGCCCGCCGCATCTTTCTGGTCATAACCATCGCCCATGGTGAAAGAAGAGAGATCCGTGCGGTAAAGTGAGTGCTCCGACTGCCGGCTCACCACTGAGACATTGCCTTTATACAAAGACAGCGTAACGGTGCCAGTCATCTCTGCCTGCGTGCTGGCGACAAAAGCGTCCAGCGCCTCGCGCAGAGGGGTGAACCACAACCCGAAGTAGACAAGCTCGGCATACTTCAGTCCCACGTGCTGTTTAAAGTGCGCAACTTCGCGCTCCAGACAGAGCGCTTCCAACTCCCGATGCGCCGCGATCAGCATTGTTCCCCCGGGCGTTTCGTAACACCCGCGCGACTTGATGCCCACAAAGCGGTTCTCCACCAGATCCACGCGCCCAATGGCGTTGCGCGCCCCAATTTCGTTCAGCAACTCGACCAGCGAGACCGGATCAAGCCTCATGCTGTCGACCGTGACCGGAATCCCCTTCTCGAAGCCGATCGTCACCTTCTCGTCCTTATCAGGAGCTTCCTGTGGCGAGCGCGTCATCTGCCACGTTGCCAGCAAAGGCGCATTCGCGGCATCTTCCAGTTCTCCGCCTTCATGGCTGAGGTGCCACAAGTTGCGGTCGCGGCTGTGGATTTTCTCGCGGCTCGCCGCCACCGGAATACCATGCTGCTCGGCGTAATCAAGACAGTCTTCGCGCGACTTCAACGACCACTCCCGCCAAGGCGCAATCACTTTCAACTCGGGCGCCAGGGCCTGATAGGTCAACTCAAAACGAACCTGATCATTTCCCTTTCCCGTGCAGCCATGCGCCACCGCCGTCGCTCCCTCGCGCAGAGCCACTTCGACCTGATGTTTCGCAATCACGGGCCGTGCCAGCGATGTGCCCAGCAGATATTTATGCTCGTACACCGCACCCGCCCGCAGCGCCGGAAACACGTATCCAGTCAGAAACTCTTCCCGGAGATCCTCCACGATCACCTTGCTCGCGCCCGTGGCGTAAGCCTTTTCAACGACCGCTTCAATGTCGTCACCCTGACCTACATCGCCGACCATCGCGATGACGTTGTAAGAATAATTCTCTTTGAGCCACGGAATGATGATGGAGGTATCGAGCCCTCCAGAGTAAGCGAGTACAACTTTTTCAGGCATGAGCACTCCTTGCGGGCAGACGATCACCGCCACCCAGCAGCAAATAAAGAATCGCTTTTTGCGCATGCAGACGGTTCTCCGCCTGCTCGAAGACCACCGACTGCGGCGAATCGATCACGTCGTCGGTTACTTCCAATCCACGGTGCGCCGGCAGGCAGTGCATAAACACTGCGTGGGGCGCCGCTTCCGCCATGAGTTCCGCATTGACCTGATAAGGCGGAAAGATTCGAGTGCGTTCATCCTCTTCCCGCTCCTGCCCCATGCTGGTCCAGGCATCGGTGTAGATCGCATCCGCTCCCGCAACCGCCCGGTGCGGGTCGGTCAGCAACTGAATCTCGGCGCCGGTCTCTTCTGCAATTTCTCGCGCACAGGCGACAATCTGCGGATCCGGTGCATAGCCTGCCGGAGTCGCCACGCGGATCCTCGATCCCAGGCATGCGCAAGTAAGCAACAATGAGTGCGCCACATTGTTGCCATCGCCCACATACGCCAGACAACGATCCTTCATATCTCCGAACCGCTCCAAAAGCGTCAGATAATCAGCCAGCGCCTGGCAAGGATGCTCCAGATCGCTGAGCGCGTTAATCACTGGAACCGAGGCGTATTGCGCCATGCCCTCAATGGTCTGCTGCGAGAACGTGCGGAGCACAATCAAGTCCACCCAGCGCTCCAAATTGTGCGCCACGTCGCTCAACTTCTCGCGAGCATCAAGCCGCTCGTGAGTCTGATCGACGAACATCGCCGTACCGCCCAGGCTCACCATCCCCGCTTCGAACGTAAGCCGAGTGCGCAGGGAGGGCTTCTCGAAAAACATCACCATCTGCCTGCCCGTAAGCGCCCTACGGAAATCAGCCGGACGCGCCTTCATCACTCCGGCCAGATGCAAAACCGCATCCACCCCGGCGGGACCGAGATCGCGAGTCGAGACCAGATCCGGACACCAAAACACTTGCGGCACTCTCTCGGGAGCGGCCGCCACTCTGCCTTGCATGTGCGTATTCAACTTTGACTCCTTTTTCTGAACCTGCGTACCCGCCGATTGCGATTTGTAAACGGTCGCGATTGACTGACTCATGAATAGGTGACCTCCGTACCGCAAGACAGCTTGGTCAAATAGAACTGCGGCAGGAGATCAGCCTCGGTCGCCGGCAGAATCCTTACTCGCCCCACGCCCTGTTTCAGCGCCTGCCCGCAGGCCTGCAACTTCGGCAACATGCCGCCGCTGATGATCGAACCAGCCGCCAACTCAGCCGCCTGCTTCGTGCTCAGCCACGGCATCACGCTCCCCTCGGCGTCTCTCACTCCGGGAACGTCGGTGAGAAAGATCAGCGCATTCGCATGGCAGACCGCGGCACACGATGCCGCCATTTCGTCGGCATTCACGTTGTAGTATTCGCCGTCGGCTCCCAATGCCAGCGACGCGAGCACCGGGATTCCCCCTTGCTGCCACAGCGCCTCGATCCAGCACGGCTCCGCAAAACAAATCTCGCCCACAAATCCCAAATCCCGGCCGTGCACAAACTTCTTTCGTGCGCGGAACGTCATCCCGTCGCCGCCGCTGAATCCGATGGCCGGCATCCCAGCTGACTGAATCGCCGCCACCAGTTTCTTGTTGATGATCCCAGCCAACACCATGAGCGCTGTATCCCGAGTCTCCGCATCGGTGACCCGCAACCCGTCTACAAACTCGCTCGTCTTCCCCAGTCGGTTCAGCATGCGGGTCAGCGCGCTGCCGCCGCCATGAACCACGGCAACACGGTGGCCATCCTGCGCCAACTCCGCAATGGATTGCGCGCACTTGCGCAGCGTCGCAACATCTTCAATCGCCGCTCCGCCAATTTTCACCACAATCGTCACTGCAACCCCTCCCGCTCTTCCCACTCGTACATCAGATTCATGTTCTGCACAGCCTGTCCTGCCGCGCCTTTCAGCAGATTGTCTACGCAGGAAACCAGCACCAGCCGCCGGCCATCTTCCGCCAGGCAAAATCCAAGATCGCAATAGTTGGTGTGCAGCGAAAACTGCAGCTGCGGCAGTTGCGGCGTAGCAAACACGCGGACCCAATGTCGCCCCGAATAAAAATCACGCAAGCAGGATTCCACCTCCGCCGGTTTCATCGCCCGCTTCAAGCGCACATAGATGGTCGAGAGAATCCCGCGCGGAATCGGTAACAGATGCGGTGTGAAAGTCAGCTCAGCATCATCCAGCCCCAACTGCTCCACCATCTCTCCCATGTGCCGGTGATTGAACACCGAATAAGCCGAAAGATTGTCCGCCACCGAAACGAAATGAGTAAGCGAGGTAGGCGCCTTGCCGGCGCCCGACACTCCCGACTTTGAGTCAGAGATAATTCCGTGCTCCCGATCAACGAGCCCCGCCTTGAGAAGCGGTGCCAATGCCAGAATCACAGAGGTCGCATAGCACCCGGGATTCGCCACCAGTTGAGCCGCTGCAACGCAGTCTCCGTTCAACTCCGGCAGGCCATAAACCGCCTTCGCCGTCAATTCTTCCGCGGTAACTGCGTCCGCATCCTGAAACGAGTAGATTTCACGATGTTGCACCTGTTTCAGCCGCCATGCCCCGCTCAAATCGATCACTCGCAAACCCTGCGCGACCGCCTCCGGCACCAGGGACCGCGACGCCTCATGTGGCGTAGCCAAAAAAAGCAACTGCACACCCTGCCGTTTCAGTTCCGGCCACGAGAGCGTCCGCAACGGATGCCCTCCGTTGCCCGACAACTCCGGAAAAAGCTCGGCTAGGTCCGCGGCTCCATCGCTGCCGCCTTCACGCCGCAGCAGCACAGGCTTCTCCAGCCGAGGATGGCGCTCAAGAATGCGTGTCAGCTCCAGCCCCGAATAGCCGCTCGCTCCCAGCACCGCGCTTTTGAGCTTCGCCGACATCAGCCCAGCATCTCCTCGATCCTCACCGCTACCTTCTTTGCAGCATCCTTATCAGGACAAACAATCAGGATGGCGTCGTCCCCGGCAATCGTTCCCACAACTCCCTCCCACTCCTGTTCGTCGAGCGCCGCCGCCACCGGCTGCGCGCTTCCGATAATGGTTTTCACCACCAGGAGGTTCTGCGCTGGCCGCACATCCAGCACGAACTCGCGAACCAGCCTGTGCACCGGCGGCAGAGCCAAACCCACCGCACCTTCGCCCAGCGGCAATGCATAACCAGCTGCCGTTTTGCTCAGGTTCAGATCGTGAATATCCCGCGACAGCGTCGCCTGCCCCACCTTGAATCCCCGCTTGCGCAACGCCCGCTGCAAGTCCTCCTGATTGGCTACCGGCCCCTGCTTCAGGGTTTCCAGAACGGCTCTCTGTCTCAGGGCTTTATTCATCATGAATATTTATTCAGATTGCTGAATAAATATTCTCTATCTTACAGGCCGCACCCTCCCTGTCAAGGAAAAACGTCGCCTCTCCCATTCTTGGTAACCCGTCCCTCAAGTCCACCAGCCCGCTCGTGGAGAATCAGCCTCCGGAAAACCGAAACCTCAGGCTGCCCTCAATTCTTGCTAGACTGCAAAAACAGGAGGCCTCTTGCCTTACGTTCTCTCTCTCGATCAAGGCACAACGAGTTCCCGAGCCCTCCTGTTCGACCGAGAAGGCGCAGTCCGCGCCGTGGCCCAGCGCGAATTCAAACAGATCTTTCCCGAGCCGGGATGGGTCGAGCACGACCCCGACGAGATCGCCGCCTCACAGATCTCCGTTGCCCTGGAAGCCTTGGCGAAAGCCAATGCACAGCCCAGCGACGTTGCCGCAATCGGCATCACCAACCAGCGCGAAACCACGATCGTCTGGGATCGCACCACCGGCAAGCCCATCTACAACGCCATTGTGTGGCAGGACCGCCGCACCGCCGCTTTTTGCAGCCAGCTCAAATCGCAAGGCCACGAAAACCTGATCCAGCAGCGCACCGGCTTGCTGATCGACGCGTATTTTTCCGCCAGCAAGATTTCCTGGATCCTCGAACACGTTCCCAACGCCCGCCAACTCGCCGACGCGGGACGCCTCGCATTCGGCACCGTCGACACTTGGCTCGCTTGGAAACTGACTGGCGGCCGCGTCCACATCACCGACGCCAGCAACGCCTCCCGCACCATGCTTTTCAATCTTCACTCCGGCCGCTGGGATAACGACCTTCTCGACCTCTTCCGAATCCCCGCATCAATGTTGCCCGCAGTTCGGCCCTCCAGTGAGGTCTACGGAGAAGTGACTTCCGTCCCGGGCCTGAATGGGATCGCCATCGCGGGCATCGCGGGAGATCAGCAAGCCGCGTTGTTCGGCCAAAGATGCACCAGTCCCGGACTCACCAAGAACACCTACGGCACTGGATGCTTCATGCTGCAGAGCACAGGCAATCGCGCCGTCGCGTCCACGAATCGCCTGGTGACAACCGTGGCCTGGAGAATCGGCGACAAAACCGACTATGCACTCGAGGGCAGCGTATTTGTTGGCGGAGCCGTCATCCAGTGGCTCCGCGACGGCCTGGGAATTATTCGCACAGCTTCGGAAGTGGAGGCCCTGGCGAATTCAGTTCCCGACAACGGCGGGGTGTACTTCATCCCAGCCTTCGTGGGCCTCGGCGCTCCGCATTGGGATTCCTACGCGCGCGGCGCAATCTTCGGCATCACCCGAGGCAGCAACGCAGGTCACATCGCCCGTGCCGCTCTCGAAAGCATCGCCTACCAGGTCGCCGATCTGATGGACGCAGTCCAAACCGACACCCGCACTCCGCTCAAAGAACTGCGCGTGGATGGCGGCGCTTCCGCCAACGATGCTCTCATGCAATTTCAGGCAGACATTCTCGGCGTGCCCGTCGTGCGCCCGGCCATGACGGAGACGACCGCGCTCGGCGCAGCTTTCCTGGCGGGTCTAGGCGTCGGTTTTTGGAAGGACTTGCAGACAGTTTATGAAATGCCGCGCGAGGAACGCCGGTTCGAACCCCGCCTGCCGCGCTCTAAAGTAGATACCCTGCGACAGCGCTGGAACGAAGCGATCTCCCGCTCCAAATCCTGGGAGCAAGCCGCTCCGCCGTTGAAAACTCCATGCTGAACCGCCGCCACATCGTCGTCGGCCTCGGCGAACTGCTTTGGGACTTATTTCCTGCCGGCGAGCAGCTAGGCGGAGCACCGGCCAACTTCGCCTACATAACGTCTTTGCTGGGCGATGAAGGAATTCCAGCCAGCCGTCTGGGCCAGGATTCCCTAGGCCTGGACGCGATCCATCGCCTCGGAGAACTCGGCCTCACCACCGAGTTCATCCAGAAAGATTCGGCCTATCCAACCGGAACCGTGAAGGTCGAAGTAGACCGCACCGGTCAGCCGCGCTTTGAAATCTCCGAGTCAGTCGCGTGGGATTTTCTCGAGTGGACGCCGCAATGGCAGAAGCTGGCGCAACAGTCCGATGCTGTGTGCTTTGGATCGCTCGCGCAACGGTCAGAGCAGAGTCGCACAACCATTCGCAGATTTCTGGCGGCTTCGCGGAAAGACGCAGTGCGAATTTTCGACGTCAACCTTCGCCAGAACTTCTACACCACCCAAGTTCTCGCCGAATCGATGAAGCTCGCAACCGTCGTCAAACTAAACCACGAGGAACTTCCGAAGATCATGCGCTCCTTCCAACTCGAAGAACGCAGCGAGGAAGACTCCGCTCGACAATTGTTGTCTTCGCATGAATTGAAGCTGGTTTGCGTCACGCGCGGCAACGCAGGCAGCCTCCTGGTATCCGCCAATGAACGGAGCGAGCACCCCGGCATCAAGGTGAAGGTCGCCGATACCGTCGGCGCAGGCGATGCGTTCACCGCCGCCCTGGTGCATGGATATCTGCGGGGCACGCCGCTCGCACAAATCAATGAAACCGCGAATCGCGTCGGCGCATGGGTTGCCAGCCAGTCGGGCGCTACTCCGGCCCCGAACGCGGGGACCTTGGCAAAAACCCTGGCTGAGATTAGCTAGAATTCGCGATCCACACCGCACCGGCGCCCATCACTGCGAGTTTTAGTTTATGCTGTCAGGTTTGGCTTTCACCGGTTAGGGGGCTCCGTGATCAAATCCATCGCATTCGTTCGTTTGGTCATTTGCATCTCGCTTTTCTCTTCCATCGGATCAAGCACCGCGCAACAAGTTCCAGAAAATACCTACCAGGACCTTCATTGGCGCATGATCGGCCCCTTTCGCGGAGGCCGCACCCGCGCGGCCACCGGCGTTCCCAGCCAGCCAGGCGTCTTTTACATCGGCCAGGTCAACGGAGGAGTATGGAAGTCCGACGACTATGGCCGCATTTGGACGCCGATCTTCGACCACGAATCCACCCAGTCGATTGGCGCCATCGCCGTAGCTCCGTCGAATCCCAACATCATTTATGTCGGCAGCGGCGAGGGCTTGCATCGCCCCGACCTCTCGGTGGGCAACGGAATCTATAAATCGACTGACGCTGGAAAAACCTGGACCCATCTCGGCCTGCGCGACGGCTTCCAGATTCCCGCGCTCGCCATTGATCCTCGCGATCCCAATCGAGTCTTCGCAGCCGTTCTTGGCCATCCCTACGGCCCGAATGAAGAGCGCGGCCTTTACCGTTCCACCGACGGCGGCCAGACCTGGCAAAAGGCAATCAGCAAAGACGAGAACACAGGAGCTTCCGACGTCGAGATTGACCCCTCGAATCCCGACGTAATTTATGCCTCCATGTGGGAAGCACGCGAGGGCCCCTGGGAGGACAACAACGAATTCAACGGAATCGGTGGCGGATTGTTCAAATCCACCGACGGCGGCCAGACCTGGCACCCTCTTTCCAACGGCCTTCCCAAAGATCTCTCACAAATCTACGTCGCTATCGCTCCCACAGATCCCCGCCGTCTCTACGCCACAATCGCCATCGCCTCGGGCCCACTCGCCGTCTATCGTTCCGATGACGCCGGAGAAAACTGGTCCAAAGCAACGGATGATCCCCGTCCCTCCGGTCGCATCGGTGGCGGCGACCTAGCCATCCCGCGAGTTGATTCCAAGAATCCAGACGTAGTCTATTGCGCCAGCACTGTAACCATGCGATCAACGGATGGCGGCAAGACCTGGTCTGGATTCCGCGGCGCGCCCGGCGGCGACGATTACCAGAATCTCTGGATCAATCCCAACGATCCCAACATTATTCTTCTCGTCAGCGACCAGGGCGCGATCATAACCGTGAACGGCGGTGGCAGTTGGAGTTCCTGGTACAACCAGCCGACCGCGCAGATCTATCACGTCGCCGTAACTAACACGTTCCCCTATCGCGTTTGCGGAGGCCAGCAGGAAAGCGGCTCCGTCTGCGTCTCCAGTCGCGGCAACGACGGCGCTGTCACCTATCGCGAGTGGCATCCCGTGGGCGTAATCGAATACGGTTACGCCGCGCCAGACCCACTCGATCCTGACGTGATCTACGGTGGCGGCCGAAGCGAGGTCTCGAAGTTTCACTGGTCCACCGGCCAGGTTCAAAATGTCACTCCCATCCCAGTTCGCAGTTCCAAATACCGCACCGACCGCACCGAGCCCACGATGTTTTCGCCGATCGACCCGCACGTCCTTTATTTCGCGAGCAACATGCTTTTCAAAACCTCCGACGGAGGGAGCTCCTGGCAAACCATCAGTCCAGATCTCACGCGCGAGAATCCCGGAGTCCCCGCCAGCGTGGGCACTCTCGTCCCCAAGGGCGCCGAGAAGCAGCGCGGAGTAATCTACGCTCTCGCTCCTTCCTTCAAGACCATCACCACGCTTTGGGCGGGCACCGACGACGGACTCATCTGGCAGACTCGCGACGGAGGCAAGAAGTGGAACGACATTACTCCGAAAGAACTCACTCCCTGGAGCAAAGTCACCCAGATCATCGCTTCGCATTTCGATGACGACTCCGCCTACGCCTCGGTAAGCCGCTTCCGCATCAACGACGAGCAGCCCTACATTTACCGCACGCACGACGGCGGCAAGAGTTGGAAGCTGATCACAACCGGCCTGCCTGAAATAGGTCCGGTCGACACAGTCCGCGAAGATCCGGTCCGCAAAGGACTGTTGTTCGCCGGCACCGAAAATTCTGTCTGGGTTTCATTCGATGACGGCGATCACTGGCAATCCTTGCAGCTGAATCTGCCGCACACCTCCATGCGCGATCTTTGGATTCACGAAAGCGATCTCATCGTAGCCACGCACGGCCGCTCCTTCTGGATTCTCGATGACATTTCCCCGCTGCGCGAAGTCAGCGCTTCGCTCGCCGCCGCAGACGCCCATCTCTTCACTCCAGCGCACGCCTACCGCGTCCAGCGCGACACCTACACAGACACGCCGCTCCCCCCCGACGAGCCCACCGCCGCCAATCCCCCCGATGGCGCCATCATCGACTATTACTTGGCGCACGCGTCATCGGCTCCTGTAACTCTCGAAATCCTCGACGCCCAAAGCAAGCTAGTTCGCAAGTTCTCCAGCGCGGACAAACCCGAAGCCACTGAGGCCGAATTGAAAAAACAACTCATCCCTCTCTACTGGCTGCGCCCTTTCCGCTCTCTTTCGACAGAGGCCGGCATGCACCGCTGGGTTTGGGATCTCCACTATGCCGCGCCCGTTTCCACCCGCCACGACTATCCCATCTCCGCCATCCCCGGAGACACTCCTCGATACCCGCTCGGCCCAACGGCCTTGCCCGGCTCATATACCGCCCGGCTTACCGCAAACGGAAAGAGTTATACCGCGAACTTCACCGTGAAGATGGACCCCCGCGTGAAGATCACCGCTGCCGGCCTCGGTCAGAAATTCCACCTCGAAACGCGCATGGCCTCGCTCCTGAGCGAGACGTCCAAGGCTGTAATGCAAGCCGGATCGATTCGCGAGCCCCTGCAAAAACTGAGCGAGCAAGCCACCGGTCCAACCAAGGATTCCGTGCAAGCTTTCCAGAAAAAGCTTACCGGAGTGCTTGGATCCCCGTCCGGTTTCTTCGCGCCGCCTTCCGCCGAAGCGACTCTAGCGCGAGCCAACGGTCAGGTCACGGTGTTATACGGTCAGGTGTGGCAGGCCGATGCCGAACTAACCGCGGCCCAGTCTGAAGCCGTCACCTCAACCGAGCACGACGTATCGGATGTGATGAAGCGCTGGGATGCGCTCAAGACTGCAGATCTTCCCGCTCTCAATCGAGTCCTCCACGATGCGAAACTGCCCGAGGTGCAAATCGAATCGGACCCGCACAGGGAAGAAGCGGCTACAGACGAAGAGTAAGGCACGATCACGTCTCGCTTTTACCCGGCCAACCTACAAAGCCTCCACCGCCCTCTGTAGCTCCTGAGCAATCCGCTCGGGAGCCGTCCCTACCGGAAATTTCATAGGCTGGCCGATACGCACACTAATCTTCCAAGGCGGCGCAAACTTTTTCCCCGCCTGCTTCACCTCATACAACCCGCGAATCCTCATAGGCAGCACCGGTATGCCCAGATTATTTGCCAGCAGCCCAATCCCCGTGCGAAATGGATTCATCTTGCCATCCACCGTATGCCGTCCTTCAGGAAAAACCAGCACGCTGTATCCACGATCCACCGCCTCGCCCGCGTAAGCGAAACTCTGCCGGAACCCAGCCTCGCGCGGCAGCGGAAACAAGTTCAGCAGCGACACTCCCAGCACCCACTGCGTGCGATCGTAAATTCCCAACCCCCATCCCCGGCTCGCCGCCGGCGTGTGCAAGGCTTCCAACGATTCTCCCCCGGCAGCCGTTGCGATGTGGTTCCGCAGCCGCGCAGGCAAAGCCGTTTGCACGAATCCCACATCCACGTCGGTAATATGATTGCAAACAACGAGCATCGGCCCATTCCATCCGCTCAGATTCTCCCGCCCTTCAATCCGCGGCCAGCCCAGCAGAATCACCGCTGGCCTCATCAGCAGGTAATGCGCGAGCCATCGCAACCACGTAACCGGCCATCGCAGTACCCACCTCGGATAGTGATACTCCGCCCGCTCCCGCGTCTCACCCCGCAACATCCTTTCCACGTCGCCGACGGTCCGCGCCGCGCTAAAACGCGTCTCGCTCAGATCCACTTGATATCGATCCTCCAGCGCGCTGATCAACTCCACGCGGTCCAGCGAACTGAGCCCAAGGTCGGAGTCCAGCGTCGCATCAGTATTCAAGCCACGAACGCTGCGCCCGGTGATCCGCCCAATCAATTCCTCCACAGGACTTTCCCCCGCGCCAACAACCTTCTCGCCAGGTCGCTGAATTTCCTTCGCCGCGAATTCAGCAATTAGATTTCGCCGTGGCTTTTGCGTATTCGTGCGCGGAAAGTCTTTCTCCGGCCATTCGACCCACATCCGCATCCGCTGGAATTCCGCGAGCAACTGGTTTGCCTGCTCGACCACCCCTGCCATCCGAGCCTGGCCCCGGGCATCGTCACGCAAAATCACCACTGCACACGGCTCCGCATTCCCTCCACGCTCAATCCCCACCACCACACAATCTTTCACTTCCGGCTGCCGCCGCAACGCCGCCTCCAGATCTTCCGGATAAATATTCAATCCACCCGGCGTCACGATGACTTCTTTCCTGCGCCCCCTAAAATAAAGGTTCCCCGCCTCATCCAGCGCGCCCACATCTCCCGTGCGGTACCACCCGTCTTTATCAGTGACCCCACCGGCAACTGGTCGACCTCCATCCCAATATCCCGCCGCCACTCCCCCGCCGCGGATCAAAATCTCGCCATCGTCCGCCAGTTTCACATCCCGCCCCGGCAGCACTTTCCCAATCGACCCCTTCCCCAACTTAAACGGATGATTCACACTGATCAGCGACGTGGTCTCTGTCAGCCCGTATCCCTGAATAGCGGCATAACCCAGCCGTCCCCAGAATTCCTCGGTCTCTGTATCGAGAGCCGCGCCCCCACAAATAAAGGCCCAGAACTTCCATCCAAATTGCCGGCGAATCCCGCGAAAAATCCACCACCGATGTAGAAAGCGTTTCCCTTCTGACGCCAGGAACCGCCGCCGAAAATCCTCGATTGTCCCACCATCTTCCAGATCACGTTCGACCTTCTGTTTCAGCGACTGCAACACCCGCGGCACCGTCACCAACACCGAAACCCGCTCCCGCCGGATCGTATTCACAATCTCCGAAGGCTTCAGCTCTTCCTGAAAAATCACAGTCCCACCCAGCAGCGGAGGCAGAAACATCCCCAGAAACTGCCCAAACACATGGCTAAGCGGCAGCAAATTCAAGAACCGCACCGGATGCACCCACCGCTCATACTTCAAATACGCCTGCATCTCCCGCGACAGCGGCTCAATGTTAGCCAGCACATTCCCATGCGTAATCACCACGCCCTTAGGCTCAGCAGTAGTCCCCGAAGTAAAAACAATCTGCAAAATGTCAAGCCGCCCAACCGCCCCAAAAGATTGGTCAAGGGTGCCCCACTTCTCGCGTCCTTTGCGAGAAGTGGGGATTTTGACTTCCTTAAGGACGACAACTGGACCCCCGCCGGCCTCACTCACATCCCCCGCATGCTTCCGCGAACAAACCCAAAGCTTCGCCTCAACCTGCACCGCAACCCGCCCAGCAAAATCCGCCGAAGCCCCATCATCCATCGGAACCACAACCACCCCACGCAAAGCGCATCCAAAAAACGCAGCAACCCACTCCGCCGAGTTCTCCCCCCAAAGCATCACCCGCTCACCCTTGCCAATCCCCCGCGTCTCCAAATCACCGGCCAACGAAACCGCCATCTCCAAAACCTGCCCGTAGGTAAACCACTCCATCCGATACCCACACCGCTGCCCATAAGCGCGCTCATTAAGGTGCGCCCGAAAGTTCGTCAGAAAAAACTGCGCTAATGATTCAGCCATGGAGTGAACAGTGGAGGTGGCAGGGGAATAGAACCGCAGCCTCGCCTCTAGGCAAGTTTAGTAGCAGAAGGAAGAATCTCATATCCGCAGATTTCGCCCAGCCACACGCGAACGCCAGTTTCTTGTGGAAGTTAGCTCCAACCCAGCATAAGATAGCGGAGTTCGACGCTGGCTAGTTCCGCGGAGTATGACCGATAGGTCCTTAGAAATATGAGACCGGACGTGAAACTTATCTTGATCGGGGTAGCCGCGATTGCCGTAGCATCCCCGTTCGCCACAATCGGCGTACTAGCCGCGATCGCACGCTTCGGGAAGGCTAATCTGCGTCCTACGCTTCGGTGGCTGCGAGCCTCGCGCTGGGTGGCATGGCTAATCGGACTTCCGTTCGCCTTCGCTGCGGTAGTGTCTCACCAGCTGTTCTTCTGCTTCCCAATCGGCATGAGCTTGATCAGCGCCTCTGCGGGCTTGGCAATTACCGAGCAATGGGTCAAGCGCCGCTATACCGCAGAGCTGCTGCCAACCGAGGATGGCTGGTGGCCGACCGAGCGCAAGTAAATATATCCGTCACGAGCCCCTCACTCGCTACCCACCCCCAGCGCATCCGCCACCCTGTTGATGTAATTAAACCAAGACGCGATCAAAGTAATCTGCAATATCCCCCGATCGTCAAACCCGGCATCGCGCAGCCCCTCAATATCGCTCTTCGAACACCGAGTGGCGTCCTTGGTCACCTTCACCACATAATCCACCATCACCCGCTCCTGCGGTGTAATGGGAGCAGTCGTGTAATCCTTCTCCAGTGCCTCCACTAGCTCCCTATCCAGCGTGACTCTACGCAGAAACTCCGCGTGTGACTCGATTCAATACTTGCACCGGTTGGTCACCGAGACCATCGTGGTAATGATTTCATGCTGCCGCCGGCTCAGCGGCAACTCTGGCGACATCAGTGCCCCAAACGTGGCAAACGAGTGATAAAGCGCCTCCGGAATCAATGTGTGCGATCCCACAATCGACGACCCGCCCGACTCATCCGGATGCACCGGCTCGAAATACTCCTTGGGATACATCCCCTTCTGCCCCTCGACCGCCTGCCGCAGCTTCTCATCCGCCTCTGACATCGCTATGGTTCGAATCCAGGTCATAGTCGTAATTATCCCTCGTCCAAGACTCTCTACAATTTGCACTGGAAGGTTACACGGCCCCGCAGTCCCTTCCCATAGAACCTTTGTACTAGACTTCCGCTATCCTTAATTAAAGAGGTGAACCCGGCCCACCCGCTGGTGTCGATTGTTGATTCCCTTGGTAACCCTTTCGTACACTCCCTTTCGGTAACCCTTGGTAACCATGCGGTTCGCCCTTCCCAGCCGTACAATTGCCCTTGTCCGACCGGCCATCTCCAAATAGGAGTTTGGCCCGCGTGACTTCTCCCGGGGCGACGCATCTCCAGGAGCCGTCATCGCAGTTTTAGTGTAGACGTTCTCGGCTAGACGTTCTTGGTAAGGCGTTCTCGGTTAAGACCAGGTTCTGGGGCTCGTACACATATGGCGTTCGGTTTCGGGTTCAACAAACAGAAAGTTCTCAGCACTGCGGAGAAGTATGTCCAGCAGGGCAAGATGCAGAACGCCATCGCTGAGTACGAAAAGGTCCTCAAGGCTGATCCCAAAGACCTCACTGTCACCAATACCGTCGGCGACCTTTACTCCCGTCTCGGAGAAGCCGACAAAGCCACCAATTGTTTCAAAGCTGTAGGCGATGCCTATGCCAACCAGGGTTTCACGGTCAAGGCGATCGCCATGTACAAGAAAATCAGCAAGCTCCAGCCCTCGCTCGAGAGCGTGCTGAAACTGGCCGAGCTCTACACCCAGCAGGGACTCTTCAATGACGCCCGCGCCCAGTACCTGCAGGTCGCCGAAGAATTCCTGAAATCCGGTGAACTGGAAAACGCCGTCCGCATCTTCCAGAAGATTCTGGAAATGGATCCGGAAAACACTGCCATGCGCATTCGCTTGGCGGAAGTTTACGTTCGCTTGGGCAAGAAGAATGAAGCATGGCAGATTTTCTCCGCCGCCGCCGAAACCCTGCGAGCCAAGGGTTCGTTGCCCGCCGCCGAAGAAGTTCTGCAGCGCATGCTCACGCTCGACCCCGGCAACGGATACGCGCTGCTCTTGCAGGGCCGCAACCTGCTCGAGGCCGGTGACGCCGAAGCCGCCGTCGAATCCTTGCAGAAAGTTTCAGATCTCGACTCCAACCCCGATGGCCTCCGTGACCTGCTCAAGGCTTACCTCAAGACTGGCCGCCTCTCCGACGCCGGCACTCTAGCCAGCAAGCTCCTGACCGTCCATAACGACCTCACCTCCATTTCTTCTTTTGCCGACGCCCTCATGCAGGCCGGCCAGTACGAGAACGCGCTCCAGGTTTATGACCAGCACGCCGAGCGTCTCCTCGCCGAAGATTCCGAGAAGGTTCTGAAAAACCTGCACTCCGTCATCGGGCATGTGCGGGACAATCCCGCTTCGCTCGAAAAACTTCTCGATCTCTTCCACAAAGCCGGAGACACCAGCCACACCACTGAAGTCATCGAGTTGCTGGCTCACGCCTCGGTTCAGTCCGGCGATCTGCCCCGCGCTCGCGATCTCTATCAGAAGCTCGCCACCATGGAGCCTGGCAATCCCCTGCACATGAACAATTACCAGCAGGTTGCCGGCCAGATCGGCGGGGATTCCGGCGCTACTCTCATTTCTGCGGAAGAAGCAGCCGTCATCGTCGACGAACTGGAAGCCACAGCTCCGTCCATCCACCAGCACTATTCCGATGCCGTCGCCCTCGCCGTTCGCTCCGCGCTCACCGACGCCGAACTTTTTATCTCGTACAACATGCCCGCCAAGGCTCTGGGACCGCTGCTTGCAGTCCTGCCTCAGGCGCCCACCGACCTGCGCCTCAACCAGCGTCTGGCCTCTTTGCACACCCGCGCCGAGCGTTTCGCCGAAGCCGGTGTCTGCTGCCGTACTCTTCAGGAGATCTACTCCGAAGCCGGATATCCGGAAGAAGCGACGCGTTACGGCGAACTTGCCGATCGCTATCAGGAGCGCTCTGGAGGTCCCGCACTCATTGATTCCACCGTCGAAGAAGTCGCTCAGGTCGAAACAGCTCCAGAAAAAATTCCCGTTGCGGCTGCAGCTTCCGCGCCCTGGCCTGCGGCTCCGGCCCACGCCGCCGAAGATCTCGAATTCGCCGTAGTCGGCGATCCCGACCAACCTCAAGTCGACAGCGAGGAAGAAGCGCCCGCGGAAGAGGCCTCGCCCGTCGCCGAATCTGACTCCGCTCCCGCAGAAATCGATCTGTCCTCCGAGTGGGACGACTCCCTCACCGTCGAAGCTGACACTCCGTCTGCCGAAGCCGAGATCACCGCCGCCGTTGGCGCGCATGACATGCCCTCCGGCGAAGCCGACGAGGGAAAAGCCGCCGAAACCGTCGAAGAAATCCGCTTCTACCTCGAGCATGGCATGCCCGAGCAAGCCACGGCTGCGTTTGAAAAACTTCAAACCGTCACCCGCGACGAATCCATCTTGTCGGCCATGGAAGCCGAAATTCAGGCCGCCGCCCAGCCCGCGCCTGCAGAAGAAGAAGTGGCTGCAGTCGAAGCTGAAGCCGGCTCTGAATTCACTGTCGACGAACCTTCCGCCGAAATCACCATTGACGAAGCTCCAGCCGCTGTTGACGAAGTTCAGGTCGAAGAAGCCCCGGCTGTCGTCCAACCACCACCTCCCGCACCTCCGGCCCCAGTGGCGAAACCGTCCGCTCCGCCCGTTCGGCGCGCCAAACCCGTCGTCCCCGAGCCTCCTCCAGTCGAACCGGCACCTGCCGTCCTTCAGGAGTTCGTCTCTGATCTCGAGTCGTCCCTGGGCGAAGACTTTCTTCCCGGTACTATCTCGCGTGAATCTGAGCCTGCACACGCCTCGGCACAATCTGAAATCGGCAAACCCGAGCTTGAGCCCATCGGAGACTCCGCTCCCACAACCTTCGGCGTACCGCAGGCCGAGCCCATGGGCGAGTTTGTGGCCGATCTCGAAGCTTCTCTGGGTGACGACTTCCTCAAGGGCGCTCCAACTCCCGAATCTCAGCCCGCGCCGCAGGCTCATCAACCCGCGCCCCGCGTTGAGGCTCCTGTCGCCTCCACTCCAGCGCAGCCTCGGCCACTGCCCACGTCCGCTCCGCAGATCAGCGCTCCTATCGCCGCCAGCGCCGCAGCAGCAGCATCTTCCGGCACGGCTGCCTCGTCGCCACAAATGCCGATCCCGCAGAAACCTGCGCCGGCTGTCGCACCACAAGTTTCGCCCGGCATTCCCAGCACACCACCCGCTCCCAAGTCTTCTCCCTTCGGTGAGGACGCCGGTGTGGATCTCGCCGAAATGTTCGGCGAGCTCAAACACGATCTCGAAGTCGGCGCTTCCACCACCGAAGAGGATCCCGAAACCCACTACAACTTGGGCATCGCATTCCGCGAAATGGGCCTGCTCGATGAAGCCATCGGCGAGTTGCAAAAGACCTGCCAGGCCGTCGAGCGCGGCCATGCCTTCCCGCAGGTCATGCAGACTTACACCTGGCTGGCGCAGTGCTTCCTCGACAAGGGATTGCCTGAGGCCGCCATTCGCTGGTACCAGAAGGCTCTCAGCGCTCCCGGCATCGACGAAGAAACGCGCACTGCTCTCCACTACGAACTGGCCGCCGCCTACGAGACCGCTGGCGACAAACCCTCTGCCCTCAAGCATTTCATGGAAGTTTACGGCCGCAACATCGATTATCGCGACGTCGCCGAGCGCATCAAGCCCCTGAAGTCGTAGAATAGTCCGATGGGTTTTACCCTCAAAACAGCGTTCCCCGAGCCTACTCGTCTCCTCCAGCGGAGCGCGCCGTGACCACCGATCCCAAGCTGCCTCTCGAGAACCGCACGGCCGAGCCCCCAGCCCAGCCCGCGTCGAGCCAGGCTGGCACCACGCTCCTCGACCCGCCGCCGGCCCCCGCGCCCAAGCCGCACAGCGGCCTTCAACTCTGGCTGCACCGAACCTCTGTATTCCTATTCGTTTTGATTAGCGCCATCGCCGGCGTCCTGCTAGTAATTCTGCCCTGGACCCCCGAGTGGACTGACAATTATCTTCTGCTCTCATTTCCCTGGCTTCGTACCTTTGTCTCCACCGGCTTCTTCCGCGGCCTGTGCAGCGGCTTGGGATTACTCGATATCTGGATCGGCTTCTGGGAAGCCCTCCACTACCACGAACACCAGTAACTCATTAGCGGTACCGACCGGAGTCGCGAAGCGACGCCATTCATTAGCCCCGCACGTAAGTGCTGGGTAGGAGCAAGCGGGCGGAACTGAGTCCCCGAAGAGGACGGCACCCAGCTATGACACAGACTCCGGAGGGACGGCACGAGTTTCTCTCGAGTCTTCTTCGGCCTGTTGGTCGCATCTGTGCCGCAACGAGTGTTCCTGCAGCCTGCTAGACTTTCAGAAACGTGAGTACCTAAGATGATCGAAAAGCTCAACCCCGCGCCTCTGGCTTACCAGAACGAACCTTTTCTCAACAGTCCCGACGGACGCATTCTCCGCATCCTCGCCGAATATCAGGAGCCCTTGTCCCGCTTTCGCCGCGAGCAGATCCAGGACACGGTTGTGTTTTTCGGTTCAGCCCGCTTCCAGGGAGCCGCCGCCGCCCAACAGAATCTGGCGGCCGTCGAAAAAAACAGCGGGAAAGCACCCGGCCCCCAACTGCAGAAGGATCTGAAGCGCGCCCGGGCCGCGGTCGACATGGCCCGTTACTACGAGGACGCCCGCCGCCTCGCCCACCTCCTCACCGAGTGGTCCATTCAAATTCCCGCCCGCCGCCGCCGCTTCGTCGTCACCACCGGCGGTGGTCCCGGCATCATGGAAGCCGCCAACCTCGGCGCCCACGAAGCTGGAGGCAAAACCATCGGCCTCAACATCAATTTGCCGTTCGAACAGAATCCCAACTCCTACATCACGCCTGCCCTCAACTTCGAATTCCACTATTTCTTCATGCGCAAGTTCTGGTTCGCCTATCTAGCCAAAGCGCTGGTGATTTTTCCCGGAGGCTTCGGTACCATCGACGAGCTTTTTGAAATCCTAACCCTGGCTCAGACCGACAAACTAGCCAAGAAAATCCTCGTCGTAATCTACGGCAGCGAATACTGGCACCGCATCATGAACTTCCAGGCCTTCGTCGACGCCGGCACCGTCGCCCCCGAAGATCTCAACCTCTTCAAGTTCGTCGACACGCCCGAAGATGCCTTCACCTTCCTCCGCGACGGCCTGACCGAATACCACCTAGGCGGCCCACCAAAGAAAGAAAAAGAGAACGAAGTCCTACCCGATATAGCCAAAACCAGACCATAACGATTCTGTCATCCTGAGCGGAGCAAGGGCTTGCGCGCTTAGCGCAAGCCCTTGTCTAGTCGAAGGACCCCTTGCACCTCCGTACATCCCTCGGCCCTGCCACTTCTACCGGAGGACCCTTACGTTCTGTTTTAAACTGACAGATGAAAGTTGACACCGTGCTCCTCTACTACATCACCGACCGAACCGCCTTCCCCGGCGACGAACCCACCCGCCGCCTCCGCCTCCTGCAAAAAATCGCCGAAGCCGCAAGCCAGGGCATCGACTACATCCAGCTCCGCGAAAAAGATCTCTCCACCCGCGATCTGGAATCGCTGGCCCACGAAGCAACGGATGTCCTCCGAAGACTGAGAACTGAGAACCGAGAACTAAGAACTGCATTGCTGATCAACTCCCGCACGGACGTAGCGATCGCCACCTGCGCCAACGGGGTCCACCTCCGATCCAACGATATTTCCCCACAAGAAGTAAGGGCGGCATGGCAAGGATCGTGTGGAGCGGGCGCCCCCGCCCGCGAAATCCAACCACGAGCTCCGCTGATAGCAATCTCCTGTCACTCGCCAGAAGAGGTAGCCAAAGCGGCGGCAAACCAAGCCACCTTAGCCGTCTTCGCCCCGGTATTCGAAAAAAAACACACCCAACCCATGGGCCTCGAAGCCCTCCGCCAAGCCTGCCAGGCAAAAATCCCCGTGCTAGCCCTGGGAGGAGTAACTCTCCAGAACGCCCAATCCTGCCTGCAAGCCGGCGCAGCCGGCATAGCCGCCATCCGCCTATTCCAGGAGAATGAAATAGCCAAAATCGTCCGCCAGTTGCGCAGCTAACCATCGGCACCCGGAACAATTAGGAAAGCACGGCTAGAGATCGGGAAGGGCACGACTTCAGTCGTGCCATGTACGGCAGAATCTCATCGAGGCTTTAGCCGCTGAGGTGAGGTTTCAAATCCGCGCCAGGATTTTCTGTGGTCACAATAAGGCCACGCTGCAAGCAACGTGGCCTTCAACGTTGCAACCTACTGTGCCGGAGCCGCCGGAGCACTCGGCGTAGCCGGTGCACTAGCCGTCACTTCTGTCGTAGGAGTGATCTTCACCGTAGCCAGAATCTTCTCCAGCCGCTGAAAGACTTCCTTGCTGTCCACGTGCTTTCCGCCTTCGGTCTCGACTCCGGTAGTCGCAACCTTGAGGGCGAACTCATAGCAAGTCCCATTCTCGAACCCGTGATAGTACTTTGCCTTCTCCTCGCGAGCACCCTGACTGGCAAGGGTTTCCGAGGACTGCAGTTCCATGTCGCCGATCATCAGCTTAGAAGCCTGGGCCGCAGCCGGAGCTGTGCCATCGGCGGGTGTCGTAGGCTTAGCCTCAGAAAATTCGCCGCACTGCTCCGCCGTCAGCGCCTTGTTCACACTGACGTCGAAAAATGCGGCCGCCAGATCGCCGTTCGGGTACACAGACGTGGGCAACGTAACCGCTGCGATCGCAACTCCACCCGGCTGCACAAAGTTCATCGGAACCGGATCGGACGCAACCAGCTGATTCGCAGCGTCCCCGGTTTCAAGCGAAAACTTCCGCGGATACTGGAACGAAACGCCGGAAGTCTTGTCCGCATAAGTCACGGTCACAGGCGCCTTGCGGACAACTTTCTTATGCACGGGCTTAACGGGCACCGCGGGCGCATCCGGCGTTGTCGTAATCGGCGGCATCGGCTGCGTCATTGCCACCTGATTGGTTGAGTTTGCGGGTTTAGGTTTGTCGCTGGAACATCCGACGGCCACGGAACAAACGATCAACAGCCCGGCGAATGCCAGCGTGCTTGTGGTTTTATCGAAATTGGTCTTTCCCCATGCAAGAGAATCGAGCGTTGCCGGGGTAGTGCGAAAAAGATTGATACGGTTCATGTTTGGTCACCCCCTGCTGCTAAGCAGCGCAAGTGACATTGCACGGAGAAGGCCAGGCACTGAGACGTTGATTTTATGAGGTTTATCACACTAAGGAATATCCGCGATCGTGGCGAGACAAACACGATGTGGGCCGCCAGACACGGATCAGGTGAAAGAAGATTGCGCCAGACTGCTCCCGAGCTATTCTTGAGACGTGACCACCGATTCAACCACGCTCTATCGGCCGGTAGGCCAGAAAGAATTCGATCTCGTGCGCGCAAGCGGCTGTCGCGAGTTTCCGCCGCGACTGCCCGAACAGCCCTTCTTCTACCCCGTCCTCAATGAGGATTACGCGACGCAAATTGCACGTGACTGGAATACGAAGGACGAGGGCTCTGGCTTTACTGGATATGTGCTGCGCTTCAGCATCAGGAACGAATTTCTTAATCGATACGAGATCCACGTGGTTGGAGACTCCATTCATCGTGAATATTGGATCCCCGCTGCGGAACTTGTCAGTTTGAACACGAATATCGTGGGAAGTATCGAGGTGGTTTCCGAATTTCGCAGAAGGAAATGATTCCGCGGACGCGGACTCCATAACACGGGTGCGGTAGCTTTCGTCAGCTGCCCTACGCCGCCGCCACCCGCCGGATCAAATCCTCCTGCTCGGCCCGGCTCTCAGCGCCAATGGTGAACGCATCCAGCACGCCCAGCGAAAGCGCATACCGCAGAGCCTCCGACTGCCGCCCCCGCAGATCGCCCTGCCCCAGAATCTTCATCCCGACCACGGCCTTCCCCGCAGCTTTCATCTCGCGCAAAACGCCGACCACGGCCTCAGGCTCAGCATCCATATGCGACCCGACCGGATTGATGCGCGCCAGATCAATTTCCACCCAGGGCGACTTCGCAGCCGCTCGCAGCGCCTCGATGCTGTGGCAGGAACATCCATGAGCCCGGATGATTCCTTTCTGCTTGGCTTCAGAAAGCACATCCATCACGCCCTTGTACCGCTCAGTCCAATCCGCCTCTGTCACGCAATGCATCAGGCAGACGTCGATGTAGTCAACTCCCAGTTCGCGCCGGAAGCGATCAAGATCAGCGCGCGCAGTCGCTGGATCACGCGCCCAGGTCTTACTCAGCACCGTGACTTTATCGCGCGGCACGCGCTTGAGCGCCTCAGCCACGTGAGGATGGCTTCCGTAGGAATCGGCCGCGTCAAAAAAGCGCAACCCATGATCGTAGCCATTCAGCAAAAGATCGGAGAGACCTTTAACGCCGAGGGCAGTCTGATTCGAATGATGTCCCGAGCCAACCGTGCCCGTCCCCATCGCAAGCCGACTCGTCTTAATACCAGTGCTGCCCAGCGTGACAGTGTCAGAAGCCAAAAATTTCGATAAGGGAGCCTGCTCTGCAAGAGCAGTCAGCAGATTTTTCCGGGTGAGCCAGGCGGCTCCAAGTCCAGCAGCGGAACGAACCAGAAATTCGCGGCGATGCATAAGCTCTCCTGGGAGGCGCGATTACCGTATGATACGCCGGCCGCGAACGGGGTTGCAGGGCATGTCTCCCCATTCGTTAGGAAGGAAAACAGACACAATCTCCAACTGTTTTCGTTTACTCGTGTCTTCTTCGCTTTGCCTTTTTTTCTCTGTGTCTCAGTGCCTCCGTGGTGAAAAGCTTTTTCGCAGCCGCTCATTCAAACTGCTTCCGAAAAGCCGCAAGCTGCTCCTGCATCCCCGCGATTTCCTCCCTGAGCTCCGCCACTTCACTCTCGAGGATGGTGAGGCGATCTTGGCTCTCAGGATTCTCCCTAACTCGCACCGGTTCCGCCGCACCGGCGTTGCCCGAGAACAAATGCATAAATCGCGACTCCTTAGTTCCTGGCTGTCGCGGCAGCGCCGCAACCAGCGGAGGCTCGCGCTGGCCAAGCCGGTCCAGCGCCCCAAGCACGTCGTCCAACGTTTCGAATCGATACATGCGCTCCGCTCGTCCTCGCAGCTCACCCGGAGTCTGCGCCCCGCGCAGCAGCAGCACGCACACAATCGCCGTCTCCCGCCGGTCGAAGTTGAACACTTCCTGCAGCCGGTGCTCATACTTCGTAACCCGGCTGTCCGCGCCGCTCGCCGGCCCCGCCAGCCGTTGTCCTTGCAGCGAGTCCAACGCCCCACGCACCGCCTCTTCGTCGAGCCTCATCACCGGATCGCGGTTGTTCTTCTGGTTGCAAGCGTTCACCAGCGCGTTCAGCGACAAAGGATAGTAATCGGGAGTCGTAACATCCTTCTCCACCAACGCCCCCAACACCCGAACTTCCACATCGCTCAGAAGATTCACGCCGTCACCATCCATCCTTAGAACAACGCCGTCGGACGCCGCACCCAAGGCCTGCCCTTTTCCTTGGAAACCTTCTCCATGTCATTCACATACGCGCCCGTCTGCGTTAGCACGTGGTGCAGATCGTTGCCCACGCTGATAAATGTGAAGCCTTTTTCTAGAAACTCGCCAACCCGCGCCGTCCCAAACAGAAATAATCCCAGGACCACTCCATTCTTGTGCGCGTGCTCAACCAGTTTCGTCGTAGCTGCATTCAGCTCGGGCGACGTGTACATGTGAGGAAACTCGTATTTCTCGAACAACCCCATCGACATGCACAAATCGTTCTGCCCGAGGAAAAGAATGTCGACCCCCGGCACGGCCGCAATCTCCGCCATATTCTCGATGCACGAAGCCGTTTCCACCTGCAGCGCCACGATCCCATCCTTGTTAAAGTTCCCCGCGTAGCCGAGTAGCCCGGCCTTGTCCATGCTGCGCTGCGGAAAATACACTGAGCGCGTCCCCACCGTCGGATACTTCGTGCAACTCACTGCCTGGCGCGCCTCTTCGGCGCTGTTGATATAGGGAATCAACACCCCGTCCGCGCCCAGATCGAGCGCCTGCTGAATTCCCGGACGGTCGTTGTATGCCCCCACCCGCACCAGCGATTTGGCGCCACCGTTCGCAATCCCGCTCAGCATCGCCGAAAGTTTTTCGTTGTGCATGGGACCATGCTGCGTATCCACCAGCAGCCAGTCGTAGCCGCTGTGGGCCAGTTGTTCGGCAACCGTAGGACTGTGCGAGTTAACGAACAACCCCATCTTCGGAATTCCATCATGCAGTTGTTTCTTGAATTCAGAACCGCTCAGTGCAGGTGCTGGCATAAAGACATTCCTCCCAAAAGCAATTTGAATTGTGTAGTCTATCCCAGCTCGATGCGCGCAACGTGAATGCCAGGCGAATTATTCGTCCAGGGGTGACCCGGGGACATGAGTCACATCAAGCCCTTTCCTCGAAAATCTTGATTGTCATCCTAAGCAAGCGTTCTTTGCGCGGCGAAGGATCTGTGCGAGCCGCGTGTCGCGGTTTTTGCGACACAATAATCGCGCGTTTGGCTCGCTTCATTATCAAACTGCACGACTAACGAACGGGCGTACCCCCAACCTCGGTTCTTGATATAGTTCCAACCAGCCTGGAGCCACATCGGGCACAAGGAGCGAAAATGCGGTTGCTATTGAACTGGGTTCTCAGTGCGTTGGCTGTCTGGATCGTAGCGAAGATCGTGCCGGGGATTTCCGTCAGCGGCCCCGTGGCCGCTCTAATCGCAGCCCTGGTGATCGGCTTCATCAACGCGACATTGGGAGCCCTGTTGAAGATTCTCACGTTCCCGCTGACCCTGCTGACGTTAGGAATCTTCTGGCTCGTGATCAACGCCCTGATGCTCGAACTCGCATCGGCCCTGCTCGCGCCCGGTTTTCAGGTGCGCACCTTCACCGCCGCGTTCCTCGGCGCAATCGTTCTCAGCCTGGTAAACATGCTATTGAAGTGGCTTGTCCGGCCCACGCAAGACCGTGGCTAGCGTCAGTGATCCTATCTGCTCATGTGGGGACAGCCGCCTCGGCTGTCCAGCCAAGCGCAGCGAGACGTCAGCGCGCGGCGCTCGCAGCGCCACCGCACCTCACCCCGTCCACTTTGCCCCGCTCTTCAATATCTCCATGATCTTCCCCAGCCGCCGCGTGCGCGTTTCCTCCTGCTTCGCTCCAACAATCGCCAGCGCCATTTCTTTCTTATGAGTAAACGAGAGCTTCTCCCAATTCGCTTGCGCGGCTTTACTTTTCGCCAACTCCTTCTTCAAGGCCGGCGGCGCCTCCACCGTGCGTTCCTCTTCGTCCCGCTCCATCACCACGTCCACAGTATCGCCAGGGCGTACTCCAGCCCCTTCGCACAGTTTCTTATTCACCGGCATCATGCGGCGATCCCCGCACGGCATCAGTGACGAACGAAACGGATATCCGTTGATCGTCCCCCGTATCGGCACACGCGCCCGCGTCCCAAAAAACTTTGGCACGTCCACCGGCGGAGCGATCGCCGCCACCACCCCTGCCTCCTTCCCCTCGATCCTCGCCCGGAACCGCAGCTCTTCTTTCGCCATTGTGCAGTCCTCCGTAACCCACATGCTGCTAAACTTTAAACCGACAGCCAACTCGCGGCAACCGCCCGAAAACCATGGCAACCGCTCATTCCCAACACCAACCCGGCGCCGCGTCCCCCCTCGAGCCTGAGCTAGTCACCATCCCCCAAGCCTGGTTCCTCATGGGTTCCGCCTCAGGTCAAGATTGCGAACGCCCCGTCCACCGCGTCTGGATCGACGCCTTCCTCCTCGCCGCCACTCAAGTCACCAACGCCGAGTACGAATGCTTCGTGACCTCAACCGCCTCTGACCCTCCACCCTTCTGGCACGACCAGAATTTCAATCATCCGCAGCAGCCCGTCACCGGAGTCTCGTGGTTCGACGCAGACCGATACGCGCAATGGCTGGCCGCGCAAACCGGCCGTGCCTTTCGCCTTCCCGCCGAAGCCGAGTGGGAGCGCGCGGCCCGCGGCGATCTCGAACAAACCGATTTCCCCTGGGGCAACGACCCGCCGCAATCGCTCCCCAACTACTCCACGCGCTGGCAAACCGGGCCCGAACCCGTAGCCCGCCACGCGCCCAACACCCTCGGCCTCTACAACATGTGCGAAAACGTTCACGAATGGTGCAGCGATTGGTACGATCCCAACTACTACGCCACGTCTCCCGACCGCAATCCGCGCGGCCCCGAACCTCCTCCAGGAATCGGCCAGCGCAAAGCCTCCCGCGGTGGATCATGGCGTCATCACATCAAGGTCTCCCGCTGCTCCGCCCGCTCCAGCATCCCTCCCGAATTCCACTATGCCGACTACGGCTTCCGCGTAGCCTGCGACATATACGTAACGCCGGCGTCCCGCCGGCCGTAGCGAGAGCCTGCCCATAATTTCCGCCGACTTCATCATTCCAGCCAGTTCATATAATCTTGTCATTCCGAACCGGGCGAAAGCCCGGTAACCTGCTGTTAGCCGGCATCTCCTCCGAATCGAGGGCCACCACGAATGTTCCGCGACGACCTCCTCCGCAACAAGCGCATCCTTATCACCGGCGGCGGCACCGGACTCGGCAAAGCCATGGCCCACCGCTTCCTCCAGCTAGGTGCAACGGTCTACATCTGCGGCCGTCGCGAAGAAGTTCTCGAGCAAACCGCCGCCGAACTCTCCTCCTCCACCAAAAACCCAATCCATGCCTTCCCCTGCGACGTCCGCAATCTCGACGCGGTAGAGGCCATGATCGAAACGATCTGGAAAGCCGCTCCGCTCGACGTCCTGGTCAACAACGCCGCCGGCAATTTCATCGCCCGCACCGAGGAGCTTTCTCCGCGTGCTTTCGAATCCGTAATCGGCATCGTGCTCCTTGGCACGCTCCACGCCACCATGGCCTGCGGACGCCGCTGGCTCAAAGCCGCCCACCCCGCCACCGTCCTCAGCATCTCCGCCACTTACGCTCCAGTAGGCTCAGCCTACGTGGTGCCCTCCGCCATTTCCAAAGCAGGAGTCGAAGCCCTTACCCGCAGCCTCGCTGTCGAGTGGGGCAATCGCGGTATACGGATGAACGCCATCGCTCCCGGCCCCATTCCCACCCAAGGTGCATTCTCCCGCGTCCTGCCTCGTCCCGACCTGGAAACACTGGCTCTGGATCGCAACCCGATGCACCGCTTCGGTACGACAGAAGAGTTGGCGAACCTCGCCGCATTCCTGATCAGCGACGGCTCCGCCTATATCAACGGAGAAGTAATTCGCATGGACGGCGGTGAATTCCTCCAGGGCGCCGGCGAATTCAGCAATCTCGGCCGCGCCTTAACCGACAAAGACTGGGAGTCCCTGAAACCTCGCAAAAAGTGAAAGCAGATTTCAGGTGGAGCAACACGCCGGCGGGTAATAAGCGAGCGGAGCAGGCCTTCAGGCCTGCGTCAGTAGCTATCGAACACCGGACGGTTTTAGCCTCTGAGGTTGTCCCCATGGGCAGAATCCCAGCTCACCCCAACGCATCCAATCCAAGAATGGAGGTCAATATGTACGTTGTTCTTGGAGCAAGCGGCAACTCAGGGCACGTAGTGGCGAAGAATCTTCTTGCCCGCCAGCAAAAGGTTCGCGTCGTCGGCAGAAACTCAGCTCATTTACAACCTCTCACCGCTCTGGGTGCGGAGACATTCGTCGGCGATCTCACCGATTCGTCCGCCGTTACCAAAGCCTTTCACGGAGCAGATTCGGCCTACGTGATGATTCCACCCAACCCCACCAGTAACGATCCTCTCGCTTATGCAGAACGTGTAAGCGATGCCATTGCCGCCGCCGTCAAAAGTGCCGGAGTCAAGAATGTGGTTTCGTTGAGCAGCTTTGGAGCGGACAAGACCAGCCGAACCGGACCCGTCCTCGGCTTGCACCACCTCGAACAAAAGCTCAACCAGATCGATAGCGCAAACGTGCTCCATCTGCGGCCCGGCTATTTTATGGAAAATACGCTGCCCCAAGTGGGTGCCATTCGCATGGCTGGCTCTGTGATCGGGCCCCTTCGTCCCGACCTCAAACTTCCCATGATCGCCACTCGCGATATCGGAGCTGCAGCCGCCGACGCCCTCTTAAGTCTCGGCTTCCACGGCAAGCAAACCCACGAACTGTTGGGACAGCGCGACCTCGACTATACGGAAATTGCCACCATAATCGGCAAGGCCATCGGCAAACCCAATCTCGGATATGTTCATGCGCCCGACGATCAGATTCGATCCGCGATGGTTCAGATGGGAATGTCCGACAAGTTCGTCGGGCTAATTCTCGAAATGGCTGCCTCCCTGAATTCAGGTCACATGCGGCCACTCGAACCCCGCACGTCCCGTAACACGACCCCGACGTCGTTCGAAAGCTTCGTGGCCGAGTCATTCGTCCCGGCCTATCAACAACAACCAGCAGCCTGAACCCATCGAGCACATCGAGCGCAGAACAATAAGGCCACGCCCCAGGGCGTGGCCTTATTCATTTCGCGCATTATCGCACGCCGATTTCTTGCGTCACAGACGCCTCTAAACACAAGCTTTGGCGCGATAGGTCAATTACTGACGTAATTAGAGGGGTCACATCCGGCTGTGATTAGATATTTCTTACGGTTGCTGGAACGGCAACGCTGACATTCTGCGAGCCCTTCCGCACCGCGTCGGATGGGCGATTTACCCGCGAGATTCCGCCCTCAGGCTGCGGTGCCCACGGCCTTTGCAACTCAGTTCGAGGAGAAAAATGTCAAAAAAGATCCTTGTGGTCGATGATTCCAAGACCGCTCTTATGGTGGAGCGCGAGATTCTCGAAAAGCGCACGACCTACCAGTGTGTGACCGCGAGCGACGGACAGGAAGCGGTCGAGAAGGCACAACAAGAGCGCCCCGACCTAATTTTGATGGATGTTGTCATGCCCCGCATGAATGGCTTCGAAGCTTGCAAGATGATGCGTCAGCAACCCAGTACCCGCGAGATTCCGATTGTTCTGGTGACCACTCGCGGTGAAGAGTCTTACATGGAGGCCGGCTTCCAAAGTGGATGCAACGACTACATCACCAAGCCGGTGAATGGCGCCGAACTCGTGGCCCTCTTGCAGAGCTATTTGGGCGAGTAACGCGGCGAAGTGCTGGCCGGTTTTTCTATTGATTGGATCACCGCATCAAGGACCTTCATGAAGAACAACAACGACGCGCCTGAAATCCAGCCCCCGGGAGCTGACTCGACCATCGATCTCCGCTTGGGAGCCGCCCGTGAGAGGCTGGCCGAGAGCAGAGGTCAAGAGGATGCGATCGATGGCCTGCGCGAGATCGTAGCCAACTTCCTCGGCTCCGAGGAAATCGGCCTGTTCCGGGTCGATCGCGGCACCTCAACCTTCCACGTTTTTTGGTCTTTCGGTATCGACCTCGAACGCTACGACCTGCTCCGGGCTTTGGGCGACGCTGGTCTTCAGCGCGTGATGCGCGGCGAGTGCCACGTTGATCTAGGAACTCGCGACAGCTTCGGCGCCATGGCCAAGGCCCAGGCATTTGTTCCGATTCGTTTGGCGAACCAGACCATAGCGATACTTGCAATTTTGCGTTTGCTTCCTCAAAAGCTGGCGTTTGACCGCTCCGACATGGAATTGTTCAAACTTCTTTCCAACGAGGCGGCGCAGCCCTTGTTCGGCCCAAGCCCCTATCCGAATCCAGCGGCCGAGGGACCAGGAATGAGTGCATGAGCGAAAATTCCCCCAAATTCAACCCAGCCGTCCTGCCCGCGGAGTTCATGGAAAAGTTTGAACGTCCGAAGGCCAAGGAACCCCGGTACTTCCTTTATCCCGGGCAGGTGTTCGTAACCAGCGATCCCATCACCATTTCAACCATCCTCGGATCCTGCGCCGCCGTCTGTCTCTGGGACCGCCACAGGCGCGCAGGAGGAATGAATCACTATCTCCTCCCCGAGGGCGTTGACGAAGGACCGAACCGCCTGCGCTACGGCAATGTCGCCAATCAGGAACTCCTGAACCAGGTCCTCGCTCTGGGATGCGAAATCCGAAACATGCAGGCCAAAATCTTCGGCGGCTCCAGCGCTTTCGGTGCCAACCCATCGCAGTCAGTGGGATCAAGGAACGTGGAATTAGCCGAAAAATTTCTTCGCGCCGCCGGCATTCGCGTAGTCGAAAAAGAAGTTTCAGGAAAGCGGGGCCGCAGGTTGGCCTTCCAGATTTCCGACGGCGTGACCACAATCAAGAACTTCGACCAGGTTTAAAACCGGAAGCCGAAAACCGGAAACCGAAAACCGGAAGCCCGAAGCCGGAAGCCCGAAGCCGGACGAGAGGAGGAACAATGGATTTAGCGGACTTTGACCGTGAAGCAGTCCTCGCCTCGTTCCTCGTCGAGTCCGAAGAGGGCCTGGACATCATGGAGCAGGCCTTGGTTCAGATGGAATCGACTCCTTCCGATCCCGAACTCTTGCCCAATATTTTCCGCGTCGCTCACAGTCTCAAAGGAAACGCAACTTCGCTGGGACTCAATGAACTAGCCGGCTTCGCCCACGTAGTTGAGGACCTGTTGGATGTCTTTCGTGAACAGCAGGCCGTGCCCAGCGCAGACTTGATTTCACTCCTGCTGAAGGCTGTGGACGAACTCCGTGCCATGGTCTCCAAGGCAAAGGCTGGGCCCCACGAGCTTACCGCGAAGCAACAAAAGATCAGAAAAGAAATCGCCCACGAGGTCGAAAAGCGGGCGAAAAGAGTCCTGACCGCCGGAGGAGCCCCAGGAGAATCCGCCTCAGCCGTGAAGATCGACACGCTCCCAGGCGCCAGTCCCCGCACCCTGCGCGCCGATGTCGAGAAACTCGACAACATGTTGAATCTGACCGGCGAAATTGTCATCGCGCAAGGCCGCCTTCGCCAGATGATCGAAAAACTCGGCACCGAGCAGGGCCGCGCCCTTCTCGAGATGCATCGTGAGGCCGAGCGCCTCTACATGGACCTGCAGAGCGAAGTGATGAGCATCCGCATGGTTCCAATCGGCCCCCTGTTTCGCCAGTTCGTCCGTTCCGTAAGAGATCTAGCCCGGAGCCACGGGAAAATGGCTCGTCTCGAAGTGATCGGCGGCGACGTCGAGGTCGATACAACCGTGCTCGAACAACTGAAAGATCCTCTGCTGCACCTGTTGCGGAATGCAGTCGATCACGGTCTCGAGAAGCCGTCCGACCGCGAACGCCAGGGAAAGAATGCTTGCGGAGTAATCCGCTTGTCGGCCGCGCACAGCGGCGGAAACATCGTCGTCAAGCTGCAGGACGATGGTGCAGGCTTTGACCGCGCACGAATCCTCGAAAAAGCGAAGCGCCTTGGACTGCTTTCGGGCACCAACACTAAAGACGAGCTGAGTGACCAGGACCTTTACGACATTGTGTTCCAGGCAGGATTCTCCACCGCCGAGTCAGTCACCGATCTTTCCGGCCGCGGCGTCGGCCTCGATGTCGTCCGCCGTAACCTCGACATTCTGCGCGGCACCGCCGAGATATCAAGTACAGCCGGCAAAGGCAGCACCATCACCATCCGCCTCCCCTTGACCCTCGCCATCATCGAAGGGTTCTCGGTCCGCGTCGGCGCCGAAACTTTTATCGTCCCTCTGGAACATGTCACCGAATGTACGGAGTTGCCGGCCGAACAGCGCAGCCAAGAGGCCAGCGGAATCCTCAGCCTCCGCGGAACTGCCGTTCCCTTCGTTCGTCTAAGGCGCATGTTCAGCGTCGCCGGTGAAACACCCAAACGAGAAAATATCGTGGTTGTCAAAATTAACGAATTCCATGCCGGCATCGCAGTCGATGAACTGCTCGGCGGCATGCAGACGGTCGTCAAGCCGCTGGGCAGGGCATTTCGCTCCGTACCCGGAATCGCCGGTTCCACAGTTCTCGGCGACGGACGCGTCGGTTTGATCCTCGACGTTCCCAGTCTTCTGCGCGAAGTAATGCAGTCGACTGTGCAGGCACAAGCTTAGTTACAAACGCAGTCATTTGAGATTGAAGAGGTGAAGGACTATGAGCACTTGGCAAGATCAGAAAATAGGTACGCGACTGGGTGTCGTCTTCGGCGCCATCCTCGTCTGCGTGATTGCGGTCGGCGGATTCGGGCTGAGCTGGCTCGGCCGTCTGAACTCCAACATGTCATCCTCGATGCAAAAGCGTTATAGCACGGTCGAGCTGACCCACCAGACTATCGAGCACTCGATCACGAACGCCCGCATCACCCTGCAATTGTTCGAGGCCACCGACCCCGACGAAGAAAAGAAGCTGAACCAGGAAAACGATGCCATCAGCCAACAAATCAGCGATCAGGTTGCACAAATCGAAAAGAGTCTCGTCTCGCCTCAGGAGCGGGAACTGTTTGCGGTCGTGAGTCAGAACCGCGAAGCCTACAAGGCGGCCCGGACAAAAGCCAAGAAATTGCTGCTGGATAAGAAACGTGATCAGGCGCTGGCAGCGCTGAGCGGAGAAGTGATCCCGGCGCTCGAAAAGTACCGCGCCTCATGGCAAATTTTCATTAACCTTCAAACCGCCGCCATGGAACAAACCATGAAGGACGGTCAGCAGGCCTACGCCACCGGCCGCAGCGTTGCCCTGCTGCTGCTGATCGTCACTCTCGTTCTGGCCACGCTCGCGGCATTCAGCGTTACGCAGAGCATTACCACCCCGATCCAGCAGGCCGTCGCACAGGCCAAGCGCATCGCCGCCGGCGATCTCACCCGCGAGATAGCTGTCACCAACCATTCCGAAACCGGCCAGTTGCAGCAGGCCATGCAGGAAATGAGCGCGCGCCTCTCTGGCATTATCCGCGACGTTCGCGAAGGCTCCGCAGCCGTCGCTTCCGCCGCCCAGCAGGTCTCCGCGTCTTCGCAGAATCTTTCGCAGGGAACCAGCGAGCAAGCCGCCTCTGTCGAGGAGATGAGCTCCAGCCTGGAAGAGATGAACGCCTCCATCACTCAAAACGCCGACCATAGCCGCCAAGTGGAGCAGGCTGCTGCCAAAGGCGCTCTCTCCGCGGAAGAAAGCGGCAATGCAGTCAAAGAAACGGTCGAAGCCATGAAGCAGATCGCAGCCAAGACTTCGGTGATCGAAGAAATCGCATACCAGACCAACCTTCTTGCGCTCAACGCCGCCATCGAAGCGGCGCGCGCCGGCGACCAGGGCCGCGGCTTCGCCGTCGTCGCAGTCGAAGTTCGAAAATTGGCCGAGCGCAGCCAGCTAGCCGCCCAGGAAATCGGCGGACTCGCCGGAAAAAGCGTCAGCGTAGCCGAACGCTCTGGCCGCCTGCTCTCCGACCTCGTGCCGTCCATCAAGAAAACAGCCGAACTGGTCCAGGACGTAACCGCTGCATCCACCGAACAGTCCAGCGGCGTCACCCAGATCAATCAGGCCATGGCCCAGGTCGATACCGTCACTCAGCGCAACGCGTCTTCTGCGGAAGAACTCTCAAGTACTGCCGAGGAGTTGGCCGCGCAGTCCGAGCAACTGCAGCAGTTGATGACTTTCTTCCGCGTTGCCGGAGAAAGGTTCGCCGGAGAACAGTTCGGCTCGCGTGGCGGCGACGGCAAACAACAGCACGTGGTCATGCCCCTGAACCCGGCATTCAGAATCCAACCCGCGCAACCCAGCTCAGTCCGGTCAGGCGGTAAGTCAACGGAAGAAGCCAACTTCTCTCCGTTCTAAAAGCAGGAAGCGCCGTCCGCATTCCATGCAAACGGCAGTAGAGAAATTTGAGGAGTGAATCTATGCGAGCGTCGGACCAGGGGAAAAAGCAACTCCCTCTGAGCACAGTGCAGTACCTTACCTTCCTAACTGCGGGCGAGGAATATGCCATCGCGATCGTCAAGGTCCGCGAGATCATTGAGTACGAGGCTGTCACCACCGTACCCAACACTCCCGTCTGGATCCGCGGTGTCACCAACCTGCGCGGCAAAGTTGTCCCCGTAGTCGACCTCGCTGTGAAATTCGGCATGCCCGCCGCCGGCATCTCCAAATTCTCTTGCATCATCATCACCGAAGTGATGTTCCAGGGCGAGAACCTCATTATGGGAGTCCTTGCCGATTCCGTGAGCCAGGTCATCGAACTTTCTGCCGACGAAATCGAAGCCACTCCGCCCTTCGGCACTCGGGTCAAGACCGAATACCTGCTCGGCATGGGAGCGCTGGGCAAGAAGTTTTGCCTGATTCTTGACATCGACAAAGTGCTCTCCGCCGACGAACTCCTCGCGGTCACAGAGTCCTCCGCCAGCGAAGAAACTTCCAACGCCGCGGTCTTGAATGCCCCGCGCAAACCGGCAACCCGGATCGAGACTGGAGCCTAGCTTTGTCCGCAGGAGCCGGCGCAGGCGCGTCCCGCGAGGTTAGCGCAGGCCTGGGAGAGCCCTCCCAGCTCTCCGTCTCTCCCGTCCTGTTCCAGAAATTCCAGAAGTTAATCTACGCCGAAACCGGTATTTGGCTGAGCAGTTCAAAAACAGCCCTCCTGTGCGGACGCCTCTTCCGCCGCCTTCGCGAGCTCGAGATCGCTTCCCTGGAAATCTACTACGAGCGCGTCTCGCAGCCCGACCAGCAGGAAGAACTCACCCGCATGATTGACGCCATCACCACCAACGAAACCCGATTCTTCCGTGAGCCCCGCCAGTTCGATTTCATGGTGCAGCATGTACTTCCCCGTTGGCGCGTGGAAGCAGAACAACGCTTGCGCTCCAAGCGAGTCCGCATCTGGAGCGCCGGCTGCTCTTCCGGCGAAGAGCCCTACTCCCTGGCCATGCTCCTGGCCAAACACCTTCCCGCCGAAGAAGGCTGGGACGTTCGCCTCCTTGCCACCGACATCTCAAATCGCGTTCTCGAAAAAGCGCGCCAGGGGATTTATCCCATTACCAGATCGGCAGAGCTTCCACCCGACTTGCTCCACAGTTTCATGCTGCGCGGAACCGCCGACCGCCAATCCGAAATGAAAGTGAAAATCGAAATCCAGCAGATGGTCGACTTCCGCCGCTTGAACCTGAATCAGGAGTCCGCCCCACATGATGGTCCTTTCGACGCCATCTTCTGCCGCAACGTCCTTATTTATTTCGACGCGGCTTCGAAGCGCCGCGTGGTCGAAAACCTTTTCCGTCATCTCCTGGCCAACGGTTTTCTATTCGTAGGCCACGCCGAGAACTTGACCAGCATGTTCTCCGAATTGCGCAGCCTCGAGCCAACTATCTATACAAATACACAATGCACCGAGAAAGAGGACCGGCGATGACGCCCCCAAACACGCCTCCTTCTGCGGCCCCAAGCACGTCAGCAACTAGAAAGAGCGAGCCCCCTATCCATGGAGATGAGCTGCACGTCCTGGTCGTCGACGACTCCGCCATGGTTCGGCAAGTGATGCAGGCCATCCTCAGCACCAACCGCATGGTCAAGGTCAGTGTCGCAGCCGACCCGCTGATTGCCTGGGGCAAGATGCAGAAAGACCCTCCCGATGTCGTCATCACCGACCTCGAAATGCCCCGCATGGACGGCGTAACTTTCATCCGCAAAATCATGTCGGAAATGCCCACGCCAGTAGTCGTTTGCTCCGGCCTCGCCGCCCGCGGCACCGAGCTCGCACTGCGCGCCCTCGAAGAAGGCGCGGTCGAGGTCATCACCAAGCCCAAAGTAGGAGTGCGCGACTTCCTCCACGAATCAGCCGTGACGCTTCTCGATGCAGTCTGGAGCGCGTCCCACGCCCAGGTGAGACTCCGGCCAAGGCCGGCTCTGGCACCGGCCCCGCGCCTGACTGCCGATGCCGTCCTCCCGCGCAAAAGCAAGCCCCGCTCCGCAGCCGCAACCACCGGAGTGATCGCCGTCGGTGCCTCCACCGGCGGAACCGAAGCTCTCCGCGTCTTCCTCACTGCTCTGCCCCTCGACTGCCCTCCAGTCGTGATCGTGCAACACATGCCCGAAGTCTTTACTCGTGCGTTTGCCGACCGCCTGAATCAGGAGTGTGGAATCGAAGTAGCGGAAGCCCGCGACGGCGACCGCCTGCAAACCGGCCAGGCATTGATCGCTCCCGGCAACCGCCACATGCTTGTCGATCGCAGCGGCAAGGAACTCGTCGTCCGCATCATCGACGGTCCGCTGGTCTCACGCCATCGTCCGAGTGTGGACGTGCTTTTCCGCTCCGTTGCCACTTCCGTCGGCTCGAAGGCCGTCGGCATTATCATGACCGGCATGGGCGACGACGGCGCCCAGGGCCTCTCTGAAATGAAAGAAGTCGGCGCCGACACCATCGCTCAGGACGAAGCCACCTCCATCGTGTTCGGAATGCCCAAGAGCGCAATCTCCCGCGGCGCCGTCGACATCGTCATCCCGCTCGAGCACATCGCCCGAGCAGCCCTGAACCTCCAGAGTCGCTCCGTGGGTCGGTAGGCAGCGTAAGAAGAGAGCGGTCAACACGCGCTTGTTGGCTTAGTATCCTGTTCTCGACAGCCATGCTCGTCACTGTCAGCGAGGCGCGCCCTTCTCGTTTATAATCTCGCCCACTATGGCAAATTTCCTCTCCGGAAGTTGTCTGAGGATATGCAGCCAATGACAGACTGGTTCGCACGCCCCGTCCTACACGTAACGGATGTTGACGCCTCGCTCCTCTTTTATGTTAGCCGGCTTGGCTTCACGAGCCCGTGGCGCTTCGACGAGGACGGCAGAGCGTATGTCGCACAGGTCGACCGGCAGGGCTGTGCGCTTATCCTGGCCGACAGGTGGCCGGAGAAAATTGGCAAGGGGCTGATCTTCATTTCCCTGAACGTCGAGCCGGCGACGTGCGAGGCCGCGGTCGCCGCGTTGGACGCGCTGCGCGCGGAACTCGAGGCCAAGGGCGTCCCGGTCAAGGAGGGTTGGTGGGGCTACCGGCTCCTCGTGGTCGATGATCCCGACGGCAATCAGCTCTTCTTCAACTATCCGAACGAGACTGCGTCCGGCAAGATCGCCGGAGAATGAAGGCTCTCATTTCTCGCGCAGGGAGGCGGAGATCCGACTAGAATCTCCGATGGGCTACTCTGCCCCATCAAATGATCGAACACGAATCTCACTCACATGCCCACCACACCGGGCTTCCTTGGCTCGATCTTGTCATCGCTGGATCGGCGATCTTCATCTCGATTGTTTCTCTCATCGTTTCCATCCGCCACGGACGTACGATGGAGAAACTCGTCGCAGCCAACGAGAAACAAGTGGAAGCCTCCACACTTCCAATCATCCGTTTCACGACGGGAAACGTGTCGGAGAATGTAAACGCGGTCCACTTTGACCTGAGAAACGGCGGCACGGGCCCGGCAATCATAGAGTGGTTCCGAGTCAAGTGGAATGGTCAGCCGACGAACGGTCCCGCCGATTTGCTCGCCCGTTGCTGCCGCAGGCAGACGCAACGGACCGGGTCAGTCTGGCAAAATGTCGCATCCGGAACAACCCTTCCCGCGGGACAGTCGGAGAGCATCTTCCAAATTCGCGCTGCTGACGCAGATCCCGATTTATATCAGCTCCTCGATACCGAGGCGCGCTTTAGAATCGAAACAGAAAGCTGCTACTGCTCTGTTCTTGACCAGTGCTGGATTACCGACTTCAAACTCCGGCCGCAGAAAGTCAAAACTTGCGAGCCCATTCCTGACAATCAACGCTGGTAAGAATTGCAGATGCGGACTGACAGTGGGTTAGCACGCGGCGTAAGAAAAGAGCGGCGAAGAGAAGCCTGGATAAACAACATCGGATAAGAGAAGAGAGGATAAACAAAGACCCACAGAAGCGTTAGCGAGCACATCCACCTACGTCACCCGCCTGCGCGTACCTACTGCCGCCACCCAAGATGGTCTTCGCGACCCTGGAAAATCTCGTGAAGCAGATTCACGATGCGCTGCTTCAGCGTTACAGCTCGCGCCGTGCCAGTCTCTGTTATCTCGGGTTTCGTCTCCGTCTTTCGCTCGGGAGCAGGGGCAGCACCAGCAGCCATGACTATGATCTCCTTGTAAGCCTTAGTTTTCAGAACCTTACAGCCGCAAGCATCGCCCCCTCTGCCGAGAGGTCAGGAGGGTTCTAGTCGAATGTCAATTCTAAGTCGGTTCTAATAGGGGCAGGAGATCACCAACGGCATAGCACTAAAGCGCTTGTAATCGGCACGAAATCGCTTCAGCGCGACATCAGAAACTCAGCTTCCTCTTCAATCTCCGAGATCGCGATCGGACCAAGCTTTCCTTCCTTCAGTTTCTTGTTAAGCAACGGCAATTTCGTTTGCTTGAATGTGGTCCACTCCGCCATGCGGGCTTTAACGCGCGCGCTCGATTCGTCGTAGACCGCAATCGCTTGCGACGGCACGCCACGGTCTCCATTTTCGACAGCTCGCAGCGCTGAGGTCAGCCCCGTAAAAGCCTCCTGCAGTCCGCCGGCCTGCGCCGATTGACCAGTCTCCTTATTACTAACAATCCGCCCGATTTCCGCTTGCGTCTCGGCCAGGGCGGCCTTCACCGTAGGGTTTTGCTCGCCAGGTTTTTGCTGCATGTCAGCCAGTTGCTTCTGGACCACACTGATCTCCGCCAGCACGCGGCGCGCTTCTTGCACTTCCGCAAAAATCTTCCGACCCAGTTGCAACTGCTGCGCCAGGCTGTCCCCAGTCGCCTCCGACCGCGGATCCATAATTACTTCCAGAGGCTGGCTCTGCGTCCGTCCATCCACCGTAAGGCGCACCTGATAAACTCCGGGCACCGCCTTGGGACCGCTGGGATTACGATACTCAGCTTCTTCATCCACGCTCGATCCACCCTCGCTGCCCCACGCCAGGTTCCACACGAAGCGGTGCATCCCAGAACTCTTCTCGATGACTTCAGGCTTAGGAAACCAGCGCTCCGCCACGGGAAGCGGCCGGTGCTTCCCCGGGCTTTCATCCTCCGACGAGAATTTCCTTACCAGATTCTGCTGTGCATCGAAAATCTCCAGCTTCACCTTGCTGGCCGAACTCTTCAGAAAATAATCAATCACCGCTCCACTGGCAGGATTCTCCGCCGTAGGTTCCTCCGGTGGAAGCGGCGTCCCCGGAAAAGAATCGTTGTCAATGCGAAACGCTGCCGCCGGATGATAAAGCCACGCCCCGTTCGCTTTCCCGGCCTCCAGCGCCTGCCGCAGCGGCGCGATGTCATCCAGAATCCAGAAAGACCGTCCGTGCGTAGCCACGATCAGATCATCGCCATGGATCGCCAGATCCCGAACCGAACTGACCGGCAGGTTCAATTGCAAAGATTGCCAGTGATCGCCATCGTCGAACGAAACGTAGACGCCCAATTCCGTCCCCGCAAAAAGCAACCCCTTGCTCTGCCCATCTTCGCGAACCGCCCGCAAAAATGCCGGAGCCGCAATGCCATTCGTGATCAGTTGCCAGGTAGCCCCATAATCCCGCGTTCGATAAATGTAAGGTGTCTGATCTTCAAGGCGGCTGCGGTCCACGGCCGCATAGGCCACAGCCGGATCAAAATGCGACGCCTCAATCAGCGAGATCTTGCTCCAGTCGCTCAGTCCCGGCGGTGTAACTTCCTTCCAAGTTTTTCCGCCGTCACGCGTAAGGTGAATCAATCCCGTGTCGCTTCCCGCCCAGATCAAATCGCGATTCAGAGCCGATGGCGCAATGGTGAACACAACTCCATACCCTCGCTGTTTCGCGTTCTCAATAGTCGTCGGTCCCACCTTCTTATCCCCGGGCCGTTGCGTTGCTCCCGTGAGGTCAGGACTGATGGTCTCCCAATGCAGGCCGCCGTCGACCGTTTTCATTACATACTGCGTTCCCAGATAAAGCGTAGCCGCGTCAGCCGGAGAAAAAAGCAGCACCGGAGTCCAGGGATCCCTATATTTACGCTGATCAATCTCCGCATCGAATGCAAACACCGGCCACGGAGCAACATCCTGGCTGAACCCCGTCCGCCGGTTGAAGCGGTCAACCGTTCCATAAGTCCCGCTCAAGTAAATGATGTTCGCATCCTTCGGATCAGGCGCCATGTATCCGCTCTCGCTTCCACCCGCTGGAAACCAGTCCCGCGGCGTGATCTGCCCGTGGTCGGTGCGGCTCGGAACCGCAGCGCTCCCGCTATCCTGCTGCGCTCCGTACACCACGTAAGGAAACTGGTTGTCGGTAATCACATGGTAGAGCTGTGCCGTAGGCTGGTTGTACCAGGAACTCCAGCTCTGCCCGCGATCCAGGCTGATCGAGGTCCCCTGATCAGTTCCCAGCACCATGCTTGCAGGATTTTTCGGATCAACCCAAAGCTGATGGTAATCATCTCCACCCGGCGCGCCACGCACAATCGAAATCGTCTTCCCGCCGTCTTCCGACCGGTAAAGCGCGACGTTCGGCATGTAGATCACATCAGGATTCTGCGGATCGATCGTGATGCCGCTGAAATACCACGCCCGACTAGTCAGACGCGCATCAGCATTCGCGAGAACCCAGTTATTGCCTCCATCATCCGAACGGTACAGCCCAGCTTTCTTTGCTTGAATCAGCGCGTACACCCGCTTCCCATCCGGTGCAACATCAACTCCAACGCGTCCCCAATCACCCTCCGGCAGCCCGTTACCACTTAGACGCGACCAGGTCTTCCCCGCATCCCGCGAGCGATAAAGCCCGCCTCCAGGCCCGTCGATCGGAGCATAAGTGCTCCAAGGCGGCCGATGAGTATGCCACGTCCCAGCAAACAACACCTGCGGATTCCCCGAACAGATCGCCAAATCCGAAACCCCGATTTCCGCTCCCTGCTCCAGAACCCGCGCCCAATGCGCTCCCCCATCCACAGACTTGTAAACCCCGCGCTCTTCGTTGGGACCGTATGCATGTCCCAACGCCCCCACGTAAACCACGTTCGCATTCTGCGGATCGACCACGATCCGGCTGATCTGCCGCGTATCCTCCAAACCAATATGCAGCCAGGTCACGCCGCCATCACTGGATTTATAAACCCCATTGCCAGAGGACAAATCAGAGCGGATATCAGACTCGCCGGTTCCCGCATAAATAGTCTTCGCGTCGGAAGGAGCCACAGCAATCGCGCCGATCGCGCCCATCGCCTGCTTGTCGAAGACCGGCGTCCAGACAACTCCGGCATCAGTCGTCTTCCAGATGCCGCCATTGACCGCGCCAAAATAGAAGGTAGTAGAGTCGCCCGGCACTCCGGCCACGGCAACCACCCGCCCGCCCCGAAACGGCCCAATAAGCCGCCATTTAAGGCCATTCATCAGTTCGGGAGGAACCGACTGGGCACCCATTGAAACCGCAACTAATAAGAGACAAAGCCGAACCACACCACGGCACAAACACGACTTGAGTTTGAGCAAGTAGAAATCCCCGCCTTGGACACCACAGTTTACCGGAAGAAAGCAACGTTCTTAAAGCGGGAGCCCCGCGCGTTCACCAGAAAACCGCCACTCCGCCTCAGAACTCGAATCGCAACCCAAACTGCAAATAGCGCGGCCTGAATCCCTGCGCCGAGGAGTTAATGATGCCGAAGGTTTGATCGCCAGGATCCCAAGCCGTGTTAGGCGGCCCAAAGCGTGGATGGTTGAATCCGTTAAAGACGTCCGCCCGCAGCTGCACCTTCATCGATTCTTTCGGCGTGAACTCCTTGAACAAACTCATATCTACATTGTGAATGCCATCGGTGCGCAGACCCGGAAAGTAGCGCGGAGCATCCCCCGGCATCTGGTCACCCGGATCCGCGAAACAGTTCACATTGATAACCGGTGTCTGATTAACCGCAGCCTGGCCATTGCTGATTCCCATCCCACCACCGCACAGCACATTGGGACGCTGGTTGCCATCCATCAACCGGGGATTCGCCATTGGAATCGACAGCGGTTGACCAGATTGCTCCGTGATCAGAGCAGAAATATTCCACCCCCCCACGACCCCGTCCATAACACGATTCATATTCCCGCCAATCCAATTGTCACGCCCGAAAGGCAGTTCCACAATTGCCGCCAACGCCAGCCGCTGCGGAGTGTCGTTGGCGCTGATTCCGTGTTCCGCCTTTAGATTGTCCAGTTGCTGCGGGTTCCCATTGTTGAGCGTACCTACGAATGCGTTCGCGCCCACAGACGAAGTATCGGTCAGCTTTGACCACGTGTAGCTTCCTTCAAAGCTCACATGGTGCGTCGTGCGCTTCTGAAAGCGAACTTGCATCGAGTTGTACCACGAACTCGCTTCCAGCACCGGCAGCCCCTCAAAGTCTCCGTCAAACTGCGGGAACGGCCGAAGCAGGTTCCCCAGCGGAAGCTTCTGACTGCCGTAACGCGAGTCGGGCTCGTTGAAAATTTGTGCGCCGGCGTTGTACAGGCAACTCGCTCCGCCGCCGAATAAAGAGCAGAATGGATTAGGCACCGTATTCGCCAGATAGTTGCTCACGCAACCATTCATGTCGCAGTTGGCCGGCCCACCGTTGGCGGGTAGCGAATGTTGGTCAGCCGAAACCTGCGCCAGCAAGCTCGACGAGATGAAATCCCGGTTGCGCGTGCTGGAATACCCGCCCCACGGAAGATGGATGCTCCGGTTCGCTGAATAGTCAACTCCGATGACGATCTGACTCGGCAGCAGCCTCTGGATTCCCACATTCCATTGGTAGATGTTTGCGTTCCGGTCTTCGGTTGTTCCCAGATCATTTCCGTTCCCGTAGCCCCACTCCGCCAGCGCGCCATACTGCTTTCCCTGCGGACCGGTTAAGCCGCTGGGAAAAGGATTGGCTAGACTCGCAATCTTCGTATTAAAATTGTCCTCCGTGAAGAACATGGTCGCGCTCTTGCGAAACGCGGTCCCGGGATACTGGAAGTTCGTGGCCACGCTCATACCGTAGTAAATGCCCGCCCCACCTCGCACCACCGTATTCTGATCCAACTGG
>Ga0307476_10000130_pt1 | contig 75540 bp, 78 predicted proteins | sample atmos_gasesECM2C_2_FD_203314 | JGI IMG/M metagenome (GOLD analysis project Ga0307476, IMG submission 203314) | Hardwood forest soil microbial communities from Morgan-Monroe State Forest, Indiana, United States - atmos_gasesECM2C_05 | ecosystem: Environmental > Terrestrial > Soil > Temperate... | reverse complement strand
GCCCCTGCCTTTACACCAGCGGCTCCGGATGCAGACTCAAATCCTTCTCTCCCGCCGCCTTCTTCTCCGCGTACTTCTTCATCCAGGCTTCCCAACTTTTCCCCGCCGCCGTATCGCGCCCCGAAAAGGCCAGCGCGCCTATCTCTGCATATGACACCGCAACCTTCTCATCCGAATTCTTGGGATAAAGCCGCACCACCGAATCCTTCAGGGAAGCCCCCGACCGCCGGTCAAACAAGTAGCCCTCAATCTTCGACCCATCTTTGCGTGTGATGGTTACGTCGCCGCGGTAATCAAACGCCTTCTCCAGCGCGACCCGCAGCTCGTCCTCACTAGCCAGCTCTGGAATCCATCCCTCCAGCCGCTCATGCGCCGTCCCCGGCGCAACTTCCAGCGCATCCGGATTCACCGCATCAACATGCGGCGTAGCCTGCGCCGCCGCATGATCGACATGCCCACCCTCTTTACCCGTCATAAATGTTTCTCGCGGAAATACATCGTGAGTTAAACCAGAATTGTCATCCTGAGCGAAGCGGAGGCAAGCGAAGCGCAGCCGCCGCGCAGTCGAAGAACCCCATGTTGCCCGGCGTCACCAGTGGCCTCAACAGGAGTTTCCACCCCGACAGCGAATCACACCCAGACAGTCACAGGGTCGGCAGCAATTCAACGCTGGCAATCCGCGTGTCTCTCACCCGACCGTTGGAAGATCGAAGCTGGATGGGGTCGCCGAAGCTTGACCTTGAGATCCGAAACCCAGGCTGGCACGATCACAGCCCCACGTTCGCTGATCCTGAAGAAGCTCTCGACCTTCGCTACGAGCCGCACAGTGTCTAAACCCGCGTCTCCTGCAACGTCTCGCCCGTCGACGCAATCTGCACCAGCGGATGCACCGCCGCCACCGGCTCCTCCAACATCCGCAACGCCTCATCGTCGCGATAGCGCGAAAACAGAGTCCCCTTCACCGTAGCCAAAAATCCCCCGAGCGAATTGAACGTGGCATGCACGGCCGAAGCCTCATACCCGCTATGCACCATACAATTCGCGCACGCCGGATTCCCCGACTCCGTTCCATACTTGCTCCATTCAGTAGTAGCGAGTAGCTCAGAAAAAGTCTCCGCATACCCATCCTGCAGCAGATAGCAAGGTTTCTGCCAGCCAAACACGTTGTAAGTCGGCATGCCCCACGGCGTGCAGGGATACGTCCGTTTCCCCATCAAAAATTCCAGAAACAGCGGCGACAAATTAAACTGCCACTCTTTTTTACGATTAGAAAGTATTGCCCGAAACATCCGCCGGGTCCGCGCCCGCCCCAGGAAATGTTTCTGATCTGGCGCCTTGTCATACGAGTATCCGGGCGAGAGCATCATGCCCTCCACGCCCAGCTCCATCATCTCGTCGAAAAACGCCCGCACTGACTTCGGATTCGCCCCATCAAACAGCGTCGTATTCGTCGTCACCCGAAACCCGCGCTTCAGCGCCTCGCGAACCGCATCCACCGCAATGTCATAGCCACCCTCGCGGCACACGGCCAAATCATGCTCTTCCCGCTGCCCGTCCAAGTGCACGCTAAACGTCAAGTACTTGCTCGGCTTGAACAGCCCAATCTTCTCTTTCAACAGCAGCGCGTTGGTGCAGAGATAAATATATTTCTTGCGCGCCACCAGCCCCTCAACGATCTCCCCAATCTGCGGATGCATCAGCGGCTCGCCGCCCGGAATCGACACCATCGGGGCTCCGCACTCATCGACCGCCCGGAAACACTCCTCCGGCGACAAATCCTTCTTCAAAATATGAGCCGGATACTGAATCTTCCCGCATCCCGCGCACGCCAGATTGCAGCGGAACAGCGGCTCCAGCATCAGCACCAGCGGATACTGCTTCCGCCCTGCGAGCTTCTGCCGCAGCACATACGTCGAAACCGTCCACATTTGTGACACCGGAACTGGCATGAGATTGAGAAACCCCTTATCCCACTATTTTAACAGGATCGCTCCCCCACCGCCTCTTCCATCGGGTTGCTTACTAAGGGGACGCCGGTGCCCGACCCTTGTCGCGTTCTTAGCGACAGGGTGGGGATTTTGACTTTCGAGGCATATGGATCCGGGTTTCAGCCCCCGAACAGGCCCTCAAAACTCTCTGCAACCCCGCCGCCTCCACCCACCTCTAAAGGCCATGTTCCTCCGCTCCCAGCCTGGCCAGAAAGTCCTCTTGTCGCCACCCGGGAAACCGGATACCCTTATTCCCAATCATCAGCACGTTCGGCAGCGTGTTTAACCAGTATGTTTAACCCTCACCCCAACCTAGCTGACGAAGTCAACCGCGGCATCATCCAGTCGGAAATCGAAGGCGGCGTTTTCATCAACGACCTTCCACCGTCCACCGTCCTCGAAATCCAGACCATGCACCATCGCTACACAGCCGTGCTGCTCGGCGGTAGCGAAGCGTTGCTTTCCGGCCATCCCGAGTTCTGCCCCCAGCCCGTGCAGGTCGCCATCGCCGGCTCGACCTGGGGAGGGTCCATGCTCAAGCTGCAATACGTAGGTCGCGGCATGCACCTCGAATTTCGTCACCCGCTCTACCCCACTCCTATCGTGACCTCGCCCATCCAGGAAATTCGCGACAACGTTGTTCGCGATCATCCCCTCGTTCCCCTCGAACTCAACAACCGCCCTCAAGGCGCCCACTCGTAACGCTTTGCGGCTTCCCGTCATTTCTTCCCCGGCTGTTCGTTTTCTCCCAGCCCCAGGTCCCTTAGCGTTAGCCCCTCGTCTTGCAGCGCCGCGCGCTGGGCGCCCTCCAGTTGCGTGTTCATCGCTGCGAGATCGTCACGAAGCCCGCGCGCTTTGCGGAATCGCTCGTTGAACTGGTTCCGGATTCCTTCATCACCGATCATCAGTTTCGTCCCTTGCACCCGAATCTTTGTCGCGTTCGTCTCGGCGAACTTATACAGGTCCACGGTCGCGACCTCCCATTGACTTTCGGTTTCCATGGCTTGGCGTCGAATCTGCAGCGTCTTCGCGTTTCCGTAGGACTTCCGCAGCCCCTCCATGAACCCCTTCTTGTCCGATTCCGAAAAGCTTGAGCGGTCTACCGTTGCCTGCATTCGGTCAGGGATGCCCTCCAGTTGCTTCGAGTAGCGTTCGTCTGCAGCCACAATCGCATGCGTCGCGTTGATGATTCTCTGCACCGCTTCCTGGCTTGAAAACGATTCGGCTGAATAGAGCTTCCCAAGATCAGCGGACAACGGCTGCGTTTCCGTTTCAAACGCTTTCCTGTCGTCGAGAATCCCTCGCATCATATCCCGGACGAGATTGTCGAGAGCTCCGGGGCCGCTGTTATCCACCGCCTTCGTGCCCGCGGCTTCTTTCATCAGATCGCCGATGTGCTGCTGCAGGCTCACCGGGTGTTTGCTCGACACGATGAAAAAGAAGAGGCTCAGGCCGCTGAACCAAATACCGAATCGGTTAAAGTTCCGCACCGACTTGCGTCCCGCGATCGCGAATGCAATCAGCGCGGGCAGCATCGCCGCGCCACCAGCATATATCCCCAGGCTTCTGCGCCCATCGTCCCGTAGGACCACGCCCAGGCATGGAAAAACGCCAGGAACAGCCCCAAGCCGATCCCGAGGCATCCAAGAATGAAGTGCTTTCTCCCTGGCTGCGGAGGCGGCGGTAGCGACTCAGTTCCAGGCGTGATCAGGCCGTCCATGGAATTCCTCCTAAAGGCATAGCCCGCGTCGGCTCGCACTCTATGACTCTCTCCTTCCGGCGTCAATACCCACGGCGAACAAGCTTGGTGCCGGGTGCCTCGTTCTCGCGCATACGCCGGAAGTAGGGACATCCCATTTGACTTGCCCCTCCACACCCACTACCATTCCGGCCATCGGTCCACGAAACGCAGACCGTCGTGCTCATGCCCCTAACCATCGCATCCCGCGAAGTCGCGCACGTCACCATTCTCGACATCACCGGCCGCATCGTGCTCGGTGACGAAATCGGCGAGCTCCGCGACGCCGTCCGCGACCTCATCGCCCGCGGCAAGAAGAAAATCATCCTCAACCTCCAGGGCGTCGACTACATCGACAGTTCCGGCGTCGGCGAACTCGTCGGCAGCTTCACCACTGTCCGCAACGCCGGCGGCGAACTCAAGCTCCTCAACCTCACCCAGAAAGTTCAGGATGTCCTCTACGTCACCAAGCTCTACACCGTCTTCGACATCAAAGACGACGAATTCACCGCCGTCCGCTCCTTCGACTACTTCTTCGCCAAGTGATCCGTCGTATACACCCTCGGCTTGGCGCGTATTCGACCTGCGCCGTCGTATTCCCCTTGGACATGAAGTAAATCACGACGAGGGCCGACCATAGCTCTCCCCTGTTGTCATCCCGACCGGAGCCGGAGCGAAGCGACGGTGTAGTGGAGGGACCTGCTTTTCCATCCCCGGGCAGAGTCTCCCGCAATGTACTTCCGGGCCGTTGACCGAATCCTGCACCCAGCCTAGAGTGCTCAGCAATGAGCAATCTTCTTTCCTCGCCTGAGGAAAGAATTCCCAGTGGGATTCCGCTCCCATAGCGCTGTTCCGTTCGCGGTAAGCGCGGCACCGGCTTTTCTCGCCGGCCCGCAGCTGCAGAACAGCTAAGGCCAACCCAGCGCCGCCCGTCGCTCAAGACTCAAGACCGAACTCGAAGTGTGTCTCACCCTGTCATGGAGGTGCACAATGGAGGGTCACGATCGACCAGTCGTACTGCCTTTGACTTTAGATTGGGCGTGGCCGCTGACCCTGCACAAACTAGTTTCGGATTTCGTAACGAAACCATCATTCAGCTTGACACGCCGCGAGAATCTGCTAACTTCTCGGGCAACAATTTCCCGCGCCCTAAGCCGCGACGAAACGAATGCGGCACTAATGCGCGGGCCACTTAACTCTTCAGGCCCAAGCCGCAGCCAGAGCAGGCACAGGATTGAAACTTTCGACTGCCTGGCAATGCGCGAGCCCAACACGAACGTGAACGCGTGTCTCTGACCACCGTTTCAGAACCACGCGTTGGACGCTTCCTCTTCACTCCTCGACCTCGGGTGGGAAGCTAACCTCAGCCACCATCGTCTGAAAACTCTGGGCGGAGTTCTGTCCGTCGGCGTATCCGTACGCTTCGGGACAATCCGTCCGGCATTGGATTCCCCTGGGATCCTTAGTACCCGTGTGTCGACTTAAGTCGATCGAGGATCGCAGGCGAATTGGGAGACCAACCCGTTACAAGGAGGAACCGTGATCAACACAAGTAAACTCGCATCCGTTTTAACTTTGGTGGTGTTGTTCCTTTCCGGAATGGCATTCGCTCAAACCGACCCTGGAGTGCAGAGTGCCAGCCGCGGCACAGGCGGGACAATCATTGATCCAGCGAATGACCCGAACGGCTTCACCGCCTTTTTCAACGACGGTCTCATTCGCTTCCAGGTAGTGGAGACGGTTTCCGGCTCCGCGAACGTAGGTCTGGGGCCGCGGTTTAACGCAAATCAGTGCAGTTCATGTCACGCGCAACCTGCGGCCGGCGGGTCGGGCGCTGCCGCGAATCCTCAATTCGCTTTTACCAGCAACGGGGTCGCGCCGGGCGACACCACACCGTCTTTCATTACGGCCAATGGTCCAACGGTGGAAGTCCGGTTCCCGTTCTTCCTTACCGCCAGCGGAGCAGCCAACACCAAAGCTCCCAACGGCGGAGTGGAAGACCTGTTCACGGTTACAGGCCGCCCGGATGCAGGCAGTTGCAGTTTGCAGCAGCCTAACTTTGCCGCTGCTCAGGCGGCGAACGACATCATCTTCCGCATTCCGACGCCAGTCTTTGGCGCGGGCTTGATCGAGAACCTCGACGACTCAACCCTGTTGGTTAATCAGGCTGCCAATCTCGTCAACTCCTTTGGTATCGCCGGCAGCTTCAACCGCAACGGTAATGATGGCACCATTTCCCGCTTTGGCTGGAAGGCTCAGAACAAGTCACTGCACATCTTCACCGGGGAGGCTTACAACGTGGAGATGGGTATCAGCAACGAACTGTTTCCCCAAGATCGTCCGTTGCCGGAAGAAGATCAGCAGGGCACTGGGTTGCCGGCCAGTTGCCTCAACCTTTCTGGGGCCGGTTACCCGGAAGATGTATCCAACCCTAACGCGACACCGAACGCCGCGGTGCTCGATGATGTCTCGGCGTTTGCTAACTTCATGCGTTTCCTGGCTCCGCCACCACCCGGTGGGGTTATGCTCAATGGACAGCAGGTCGCTGCCTCATCGATCGCCAATGGCAGTGCCTTGTTTAGCTCGATCGGCTGCGCCACCTGCCACAATCCCACACCGGGCACAACCCAGGTTTCAAGCTTCGCTCCCGCATTGAGCGGTGTCCCGGTGCCTGCGTTCTCAGATTTTGAGATTCATAAGATGGGTACTCGCCTGCAGGACAACGTCTCGCAGGGCGGCGCAGGCGGCACGCAATTCCGCACGGCTCCCTTGTGGGGCTTGGGACAGCGGATATTCCTGCTACACGATGGCCGAACCACCGAACTGTACACGGCGATCTTGGACCACAAGAGCTCCGGTAGTGAGGCCAACACCGTGGTGACGCATTTCTCCAGCCTCAACACCAAACAACAGCAGGACTTGTTGAACTTTCTGCGCTCGCTGTAACCGTCTACTCAACCTTGCTGGCGAGACGCAGTCTCGCCAGCTTTCCTCCAAGTTAGAAAGGAAGTTTAGAACGAACTCGGAAGATAGTGCGCGACGGGACTGAATAATGCGCCCGTCGACGTTGAAAAACATCATTCGTGCCGGAAGGAGAAGTATGCATTCCCGGTTGTCAGGTTTATTAGTGGTTGTCGTTCAATCCGCATCATTGTTGTCGCTATCCTTATCGCTAGCCTGGGGCCAAAAGACCGAGCCGCAAAGCACGCGGTCGCCGGAGCCAGAGATTCTGGTACGGGGTGCCTGGTCGAGCGCCAGTGACTCTACCACTCCCCTGCCGGAAGATGGGAGCGTGACGAATAACGTCTTTCGTGACCGGTATTTTGGCATGACTTACACGCTGCCTCCAGGTTGGACCGAAGAATATAATGGCCCGCCTCCGTCAGATAGCGGCCGCTATGTGCTCGCCGAGATCACACCTCCGGAGACACATAAGGAACCAATCCCGGGCAGTATTTTGATCACCGCCGAGGACATGTTTTTTACGCGTCTGCCTGCGTCGAACGCGCTCGATCTGACGGAATACATGAAAGACCATTTGCAGGCCGATTACAAAGTCGAACTCCCGCTAAGTGAGGCAAAGATAGCCGGCCATACTTTCCACTTCTTTGGATATACGTCTCCGGTGGCGCAGCTCCATTGGTATGTTGCCACTACCGAGATCCGCTGCCACACCCTGGAAATTGCGCTAACCAGCCGCGACACTAAACTGCTGGAGAGTTTGATCACCGACATGAACAAGATGGAGTTGCCCACGGAGGCCAGTCCCACGGCAGGTGCGGACGGAGCTGCCCCGGTGTGCATCAAGGACTACGCCCGCGACGAAAACCTGATCACACGGGTGGACCCAATCTTTACCGAACACAGGTTCAACTCTGTTCCAGTCCGAATCATCATCGATAAGAACGGAAAGGTAGAGCACATCCACTTCCTCAGCGCATTTCCCGACCAGTCAAAGGCCATCACGGATGCCTTGGCGCAATGGAAGTTCAAGCCGTACCTGCAGGGCGGAAAGCCGGTGGAGGTAGAAACCGGCATTATGTTTGGACGCTCGCAACAACCAAGCTCTGCGGCATTGAGCTCAATGACCCACTAACTCATTGAATCTCCGCCGGGTGCCCCACTCTAATGTCGCGTACTTTGCGACGGTAGAGTGGGGATTCTGACCTGTGAGGTTGACCTGTGGCGTCGATATATATGTCGAGTGGAAACTCCCGCCCGCCAAAGCACGCAGCAAAACTCAACAGCAGAGATGCATTCCCCCGAACCGCTTTTAACACGCCCCAACCCTCCCCGTTTCCGGCTATCATTGCCAAAACGAAGTTTGCATTGCCACGAAAGTTGTGGGCAGGAGCCGTGTCGCTCGTGGACAACCACACTGCAGATCATCGCAAATTGGAGCAGAACACCGCGCGACAAATCATCTGGACTTCGACCCACGCCTTCCAGGGATGGACCTGTTCCCAGTGCGATTGGAATTATCCCATCCCCACATTCCTGAATGACCCCGACGCCCGCACCGCCTATGACCGCCTGGCAGCGGCCAAATTCCGCGACCACAAATGCGCCGAACACTCCACGCGCCAGGGTTCCCCCGACGACGCCGACAGCTTCACTCCCCGCATCCGCAAACTCGTTACCCAGGGCTTCAAGCCTAAAGACGCCGTCGAACTCTTCCTCCAGGAAGTTGCCCTCGAATACCGCAACCAGCCCAAAGTCCTGGCCCAGGCCAAATCCGACGCCGAAGACTTCCTCCGCCGAGTCCGAGCCGGCCTGATCTAAAACTTTCCTACCGCGCGGTCACTCCAATGGCCCTGTCATCCTGAGCGAAGCGCCGGCAAGCGAAGCGCAGCCGCCACGCAGTCGAAGGACCCCGTGCTCGCGTCCGCTACCACCGCCGCGAAAAGGAATTTTCTCCCAAGCGGGTGCCCCACCCTTGTCGCGCTCTTCGCGACAGGGTGGGGATTTTGACTCCCCTAATTCGCAATCCCCATCTCCCGCAATATCCAAGCATCATCAAACGCCGCTTCCTTCAACCGGTCATATCTCCCCGACGACCCGCCATGTCCCGCCGGTTGCATATTCACTTTGAAGATCAGCGTATTATGATCCGTCCGCAGCGCCCGCATTTTCGCCACATATTTCGCCGGCTCCCAATACATCACCTGCGAGTCATTGAACGACGTCCGTACCAGCATGTCCGGATAATTCTTCGCCTCCACGTTGTCATACGGCGAATAAGTAATCATGTAATCAAACGCCGCCTTCTCCTTCGGATTCCCCCACTCCTCAAATTCCCCGACGGTAAGCGGCAGCGACTCATCCAGCATCGTATTCATCACATCGACAAACGGAACCCCCACCAGCGCCGCATGAAACAGATCCGGACGCAGATTCAGCACCGCGCCCATCAGCAACCCGCCCGCGCTCCGCCCTTCAATCACCAGCCGGTCCTTCGATCCATATCCGTTCGCAACCAGATATTCCGCGCACGAAACAAAGTCGGTAAACGTAGTCCGCTTATTCATCATGCGCCCCGCATCGTGCCACGCCTTGCCCATCTCGCCCCCGCCGCGAATATGCGCCACTGCCGTCACCACCCCGCGATCGACCATGCTGAAAATGTTCGAATCAAAAAACATGTCGATCGAAATTCCATACGACCCGTACCCATATAAATAAAGCGGCTCTTTCCCGTCCAGCTTGATCCCTTTCAAATGCATCACCGAAATCGGAATCTTCACCCCATCTGCCGCCGTCGCATACACCTGCTCAACCTGATATTTCGTCCGGTCATATCCTCCCGGCACTTCTTTCTGCTTCAGCAGCGTCGACGTGCCCTTCTCCATGTCATACGCAAACACTGACGCCGGCGTAATCGGCGACTGATATCCGTACCGAAACTCCGTCGTGTCATACACCCGGTTCACATACGGATAAGTCCCATAAGCCGGCTCCGGAAACTCAATTCGCTTCGACTGCCCGCTCCGCAAATCCGTCACCCGCATCTGCGGCAGCCCGCCCTCGCGCTCATACGATACGTAATAATTCTTGAAGAAGTCGTTGTCTTCAATCATCACCTTCGGATTCAGCGCCACCACTTCCTTCCAGTTCGCGCTCCCCGGATCGCCCGCCGGAGCCTTCACGATGCGAAAATTCCGCCCCGTATCGTTCACCCGAATATAAAAACTATCCCCGTTATGATCGGGATAATATTCCACTCCCTGCTTCCGCGGCTCCACCACCTTGAACTCCGCTATCGGCTGGTCCGCCGGAATATATCGCGCCTCGCTCGTCGTATGACTCTCCGACAGCAAGAAGATATATTTCTCACTCCGCGACTTGAACGCCTCCATTTCAAAGCGCTCGTCGGGCTCCTCGTATACCAGCGTGTCGTCTCCGGCCATCCCTGCCGTGTGCCGGTACCAACGGTACGACCGCTTCGACACCGCATCTTCCTGCGTATAAAAAATCGTCTTGTTATCGTTCGCCCATACCACCGACCCCACTCGCTCGGCGTGATCCACCAAAGTTTTCCCCGTCCGCAAATCTTTCACCGCCAGCGTGAACTGCCGAAACCCGGTATTGTCGTACGAATAGGCCAGCAAATTCCCATCCGGACTCACCGCATACGCGGCCAGCGACATAAACGCCTGCCCCTTGGCCAGCTCATTCACGTCAATCACAATTTCTTCCGGCGCATCCATGCTGCCTTTTCGACGGCAGCGAATCCCGTACTGCTTCCCCGCTTCCTCGCGAACGTAATAAAAGTAGTCGCCCTCTTTATAAGGAACCTCGACGTCGGTCTCCTTCACCCGCGACAGCATTTCTTCATACAGCTTCTTCTGAAGACCCTCACTCGGCTTCATCACTGCGTCGGTATAAGTGTTCTCCGCCTCCAGATAAGCCCTCACCTCAGGATTCGGTTTGTCCCGCAGCCAGAAATAGTTGTCCACCATCTTGTGCCCGTTGACGTCAGTAACATGCGGAACTTTCTTCGCCACCGGCGGCTTGGGCAGAGAGGAAGGAGAATTGTCCGCCGCCGCAAAAACAAGAACCGCAACCAGAAGCAGAACACCAACCTGAACCCGCCGCAGCCAACTCGTCTTCATAACTCCTCCCAAGAATTGCGAAGTAAAAAAAGCCCTGTCATCCTGAGCGAAGCGTCGGCAAGCGAAGCGCAGCCGCCGCGCAGTCGAAGGACTCCGTGCTCGCATCAGTCACCACCGGCCCGAAAGGGAATTTCCAGGTGCCCTATTTCTCGCGCGCCCGAGAAGTGGGGAAGTCCTCGACAGCGAGCACAATACTCCGCCCCCACCCGGATTTGCAATGTGGATGGGAATCAAGGCGTGGGATCACAAAAAGCAGACCCAGAAAATAAGCCCTGTCATCTTGAGCAAAGCGAAGGACCCCTGCAATTCCAACCGCACGCACTGCACCGAAAGGGAATTCTCTCTATGTTCGTGCTCCCACAACGAACCAAAGCAGTAAACAACGAGTTCCCCTAACACTTTTCCCACTCCCCATTCGCAAACATGGCGTCCGCTCCCCTTCGACAGCACTGCGCGAGGTAAGAACAGAGGTTCTGTCCCACACCGTAACTCGCGTGATTCCCCAAAGCGAAAAAGGCGGCCGCCAGGCCGCCCGAAAAGCTGGAAGTTAGGAGCTAGGAGCTTCCTTTGCCCCTCAACATCTCCACCACCCGCTCATAATCATCCACGTTCGAATACTCAATGACAATCTTCCCCTTACCCTTGCGGTCGCGAATCCGCACGCGCACCCCCAGCATCCGTTCCAGATCGGTCTGCGCCGCCCGCACATTCGGATCCACCCACCGCGCCCCGCTCTTCTTCACCACCTGCCCGGGCATCCCAGGAAACGGATCAAGATCCCCGTTCATCGACAGCACCAGCCGCTCGATCTGCTCGATCGTCAGCCCCTTCTTCACCGCATACAGCGCCGCCTTCGAAATCTGGTCGTCGGATTCCAACGCCAGCAACTCCCGCGCCTCGGAGAATGAGAGCTTTTTCTCCGCCAACAACTGCATCACTTCCCGTGGCAACTTCAGCAGCCGCATGTAGTTCGTCACTGACGCCCGCGACAGCCCCACCCGCTCCCCGATCTGTTGCTGCGTCATCTTGAATTCGTTGCTCAACACGCGAAACGCTTCCGCCTGTTCGAGCGCGCTCAAATCCTCGCGCTGCAGGTTCTCGACAATCGTCATTTCCGCCGCCTGCTGCAGTGACACCTTCCGCACCAGCGCCGGAATCGTCGTCTTCCCAGCCTTCTTCGAAGCCAGCAGCCGCCGCTCGCCCAACACTAATATGTAGCGCCCGTCGTCTTCCCCCGGACGCACCATAATCGGCTGTACCACGCCATTGGCCTTGATCGAATCCGCCAGCTCCTCCAGCGCGTCATCATCATCCACATACCGCGTCTGAAACGGATTCTTGTCGATAGCGGCAATGTCGAGATTGACGACAAGATTCGCGGGCATCCGCGACTCCGCCTGCGCATAAATCGTAATCGTCTCGTCGGTCCCCAGTGTGGAGGAAGTCGGACCGGCTGCCGAGGAAAAATGAGATGTGGGTGCCCCATTTCTCGCGTCTTCTGCGAGAAGTGGGGATTTTGATTCGTCCCCTGACTCACCGACTGTGGCTTCGGTCCCGGCCTCTTCGACCACAGCCTGCATCGAATCGATCCTAAGCGGCGTAGGCACGTGTGGCGCGGGCGCTCCCGCCCGCGTGCCGAAGTCACCTCCGACCCCAGTCATTGATCCATCCGTCGATCCCGCAAAAGTCTTGTCATTCCGAACGAAGTGAGGAACCTGCTGTTTGTCGCTAGCGCCACTGCTCTGTCCAGGCGTCACCACGCGAGGCCCCGGCAACAACGACTCCAACCCCCGCCCCAAAGCCCTCCGCTTCTCCACCTTTTCTTTTTCTTTCTCCACCGGCCCCGCCAGTTTCTCCGCCGCCACAGTATTCGCCATTCGTTCCTCTCCAATAATTCTGTTGCTCTGTCATCCTGAGCGAAGCGGCGGCGAGCAAAGCGCAGCCGCCGCGCAGTCGAAGGATCCCTATCAGCGAGAAGCTCCGCTGCCCAAGCAAGGAATTCTTACGCAGTTTCTCCGTCGTCCCAAATCATATATAGATAGCCATCGATCTTATATATCGATGATCATAAATATACAAGTAGGCCTCAAGCCGTCTTATCCATCTCATCCCGAGCCGCGATCTCTTCGACCGCTGCTTCCTCGTGCCCCGCTGTGCCCTCCGTGGTTAAGGTTTCAGCTGCAGGCTGAGAGCTGATATCTGAGAGCTGGTTCCCTGCCTGCCGCTCAATAATTTCCTTCGCCAGCCGTATGTAACTCTCCGCACCCTTCGACCGCGGATCGTACACCAGCGCCGCCTTCCCATGGCTGGGCGCCTCGGCCAGCCGTATGTTCCGCGGGATGGTCGTCTTGCACAGCTTCTCGCCAAAATAATTCTTCAGCTCAGTCATCACCTGTTGCGCCAGGTTGGTGCGGTCGTCAAACATGGTCAGCACCACCCCTTCGATCCCCAACTCAGGATTCAGCGCCGCGCGGATCCGCTCGATCGTATCAAGCAGCTCGCTCACGCCCTCGAGAGCGAAGTACTCCCCCTGCATCGGGATGAGCACGGTGTCTGCTGCTACGAGCGCATTCAAAGTCAGCAGGTCAAGCGCCGGCGGACAGTCGAGCACAATGAACTGGAAGCGATCGCGCAGCGGCGCGAGCGCCTCGCGCATACGAAACTCGCGCCCTTCCGCATTCACCAGCTCAATGTTGGCACCGATCAGGTTCTTGTGGGCAGGAATCAGCCACAGCTGCTCGAGTTCCGTGGTGAGCAGCGCCTCCTCGGCGGTTGCCGCGCCCATGAGCAGGTGATAGGAGCTGACGCGATCAGGATCTTTCGCGAACCCCAGGCCGCTTGTGGCATTCGACTGCGGATCGCAATCGACCAGCAACGTGTTCACTTCGGCAGCCGCAAAGGAGGCGGCCAGATTGATGGCAGTCGTAGTTTTACCCACGCCGCCCTTCTGATTGGCAACAGCGATGACGCGTCCCATTGAATTGTCTAGGAGAACCAGAGCTACAGGGCAGCATAATCCTGGCAGCATTTCAATTGCAATGAAGAACTGCTGTGCATGCTCGTGAATTAGTGTGCAAAACGTGTCCAATGTTCCTGCAGGAACATTCTGGCAGACTTGCAACGACCTCCTCAGACCCAAGCTCCAAACCGCAACGTCACAAAGTGAACATATGTTCCTGCAGGAACATATATCCGAGCCAAGTCCCGTTTGCTAATCTTTTCAACTCCAAGTCCCCCTGGGATCGCGGGCGAAGTACGGCAGGCCGCTGTTGGAGAAATGTTCCTGCAGGAACATTGCATCTGGGTGGCCGGGGGTCCGTCTTGCTGTATGGAGTTTTGCAGGCGGCTACGAATCTGCGAAATGTTCCTGCAGGAACATTGTGGAAAACCTTCAACGAGTGCTAAGTAGTGGTTTAGAAAGTTGTGCTGTCATTCGAGCACGATTTACCACTTCACCCCCCAGGGGGCGTATTGTCGTACGATGCCGAGTAATTTAAGTAGTTAAGGAATAGGGGTGTGCTCCACTTTTACTATCTTGGTCACCCCTGGCGTTAATTTTCCGTCCCGTTGGCCTCTCGGGTCAGCTATTCCTGATATCGATCGCTTAAACCGGGGAATTATTGAGTGCCATCCCACTTGCTGCCATGGTTAGCCTGCGAAGGCGGATCCGTGCCTCGGATTTGGCGTCGAAACAAGCCAATGCATTCCACTTATTATCAAGTTTGGTTCTGGCAGTTGCTTAGGGCTTCGACGGGACGACGAGCTACCAATAGGATGCGGGAGCTGGATTGAGGGATTGGCGTGGGGTCGCTCCAGGTGAACTCAGAAAGAGCTGAGCACGCTTGGGACTGTTGGGCGGAGCTGATTAAGAGTGCGAGACGGCCGCTTGGGGCGACTCGGGCGGCGGCTGTGGGCAGGATGGATTCGAAGCGTTCGACGGCGCGAAGCGTGATGACGTCATAAGTGATGGATGTTAGGGTTTCGGCGCGAGCGTTTTGTACATTGACGTCCGTCAATGTTAGCGCGCGGGTAACTTCTCGAAGGAAGGAGGCTTTTTTGTGATTCGATTCGATCAAGGTGAGGGAGATCTGCGGAGCCCACAGTTTGATGGGGAGTCCAGGGAATCCAGCGCCGGAGCCGATATCAGCGACAGACACGGGGGCTAAAGCCCCGCTCTCTTTGTGGTCCGTGACGCGGCCCTGAAGGGCCGCTCTTCCACTCGCGCTTCCGCTGGCACTTCCACTCGGACTCTCATCAGCACTTCCACAGGCGCCTCCACTGGCACTTCCACCAGGGGAGTGGGTAGCAAACTCGGTTGAGCCTTGAGAATTGAGGTCGTTTACAGAAACACTGACAGCGACATCTTTCACTACCGGGGCCACAGAGGAAGGCTCGGGGAATAGATGGCGGGCGGCGAAGAGGCTTTCGCCGAAGTGGCGGGTGACGATGTCTTCGGGGTTGCGGATGGCGGTGAGGTTGATGCGGGCGTTCCAGCGGAGAAGTATATCGATGTAGGTCGATATATTGCGCAGTTGGGCGGGGGAGAGGACGGCAGGTTCCTCGCCGGGCCTTTGGCTGGGTTCGAGATGACGAGAGCCGGTAGTGGAGGCCGACCTGAGGAACGGTTCCAGCAGCTCGGCGATGCGGGAGGTGTCCATGGGACGCGGAGCGAATGTCGATTGTAATGGCGGACTGACGAAGGGGAAAGCCAGGAGACCAAAGGGGCTACTACCACTGAACTGTTTCCAAGATGGATTTGGGTGGTAATGAATGTTAGCCGCGTGGGAAGATTGTGCATCTAACATCCTTATGAAGAAACCCACCGTGGCGATCTTCGACGAGCAGTATCGGGTGGTTGCGGTGCAGAGCGATTGTCTGACCATTCGAGGGATTCGCAGCGGCAAGGTGCTGACGATCGTGAATCCCGACCCGGAAACTCCTCTGACGACGGCGGATTATCCGCCGGGGAAGCTGATTGCGTTGAGCGATCCTTCGGCTGCACCTCTGAATTAGGGCTGTCCTTTGTGGCGGCTGCCTTGATAAAGCCTTTTCCTAACGTAGCAAACAAGAGCTGAAGGTCCCTCCGCGCTCCGTCGCTTTGCTCCGGCTCCCGCCGGGGATGACACGCGTCTTGGGGGATCTACATCTGTTCGCCCGCTGCAGCGGGTGGCGGACAGGAGTGTCCGGCCCACATGTAGGCACATATTACGTTCCACGCCCGGGGGCTTGACAACGTGCGGATGATTCTGTATATTCAGTTTGTACTGAAATGAACGTTATGAGCGAACTTTATGAGTGAACTCACTGGGGTGCAGAAGCAGTACATCCTTCACTGGGGCGAGATGGGGACCCGGTGGGGGATTAATCGGACAGTGGCGCAGATTCATGCACTGCTGTATTTGTCGCCCAAGGCGCTGCCTGCAGAGGAGATTGCGGAGACGCTGAGCGTGGCGCGGTCGAACGTCTCGACGTCGATCCGGGAGCTGGAGACCTGGGGAATCGTGAGGGCGGTGCACGTGCTGGGCGACCGGCGGGAACATTACGAGTCGATGAAAGATGTGTGGGAGATGTTCCGGCTGGTGATTGAGCAGCGGAAGCGGCGGGAGATTGATCCGACCCGTGAGATTTTGCGGACTTGTCTGGCGGATCTGGATCCGAAGGAAGCGGGAGCGGATTACACGCGAGAACGGTTGATGGCGATGGCGGGATTTTTCGAGGCGGTGACCGAACTGTACGACCAGATGAAACGGCTACCGACTGGGACAGTGCGGAAATTGTTGCGCATGGGGACGAAGATTCGGAAGAAAGCAGGGTAAGCCCCCTTTTTTTGTCTTATAGATTCTGTTTGTACAGAATGATCTGTCGCAGGAGGATCGCGATGAGCGGGACCGTCGTACCGGAGCCTTCAGCTATACGGGCAAGGATGGGACGCGGCTTCTGGGAGCAGCAGGTATCTCCACGGCGCTCGCGTTCGCTCGCTTCGCTCGGGACGACAAAAATTGAGGGAGGAGAACATGAACGCCGATTGCATGATGCGGGTGATTTGGGGAGCTGGGTGCGTGCATCTGGGGATCATGGCGGCGAATGTGCCGTTGCCGCGGCGGTTGCGGGTGCGGGAGAGGCTGGCCGGAGTTCCGCGATTCGTGCGGCAGATTTTCTATGTTCACTGGGTCTACATCGTGATTGTGCTGGGGATGTTTGCGGCGCTTTGTTTCGGGTTCCCGCGGGAACTGGCCGGGGCCAGCGCGCTGGGCCGCTTTCTGAGTGGGTTCATGGCGGGGTTTTGGCTACTGCGGATTGTCTTGCAGATTTTTTATTACGACCGAGAAATTCGGCGTGAGAACTGGGGACTCGACCTGATGTATGTCGTGTCGCTGATAGTGCTGGTGATGGTATTTGGGTTGGCGGCAGCGATGCCGGTTCGGTGAACGTTGGAATCCCACTTCTCACCCAAAGGCGCGCGAGAAATGGGGCACTCAGCGGGGAAAATGAGGTTCACAATGAGGACGACAGTTTGGCGGCGAAAGGAACAGGTGATTTCTCCCTTCGGTCGGAATGACAACGGGGTGCTTGGCCGGAACGACCCGCAACACTGGTGGGCGCGAGTTTGCGCTACTGCGGGGGCCGGAGTTTGGGCGGGGATGGCGCTACTCACGCGTATAGGTGTTGCGCGAATTGGGGCGATTGAGTTGATGTTTCTGTTTGCGCCCCTGGTGATTGTTCCTTTGGGAATGGAATTGGGGCGGGTGATGGGTGGAGGTGGGCAACTTGAGGATCTGGCGCGGCGGTTGCAGCCCGTGGGCGCGGCGATAGTGGTCGTAGCGATCTGGCTGCCTCCGGGGAGACGGGCGGGGATTCTTGCGCTCGGATGGTTGATGGTATGTGGGCTTATCGCCGGGGGCGAGATTGTCCGGATTTTCCGCAGAGAGCGGGAGATATGGGGAAAAAGCGCGGGCGAGTCGCCCGCGCCCGCACTTGCCGTGCCCACGCGGGTTGTGCGGGCACGAGTTACGGCGATTGCAATTGCGGTTGCGCGGATTGATCTGGCGGTGGGGGCGGCTTGGCTGGTGGCGTCGCGGTGGGGGATGCGGCCGATGGGGATTCAGGAGCCGATTGGGCTGCTGACGGCGGTGCATTTTCATTTTGCCGGATTTGCCACGGCGACGATTGCAGCGGCCACGCTGCAATTTGCCGAGCAGCGTGGAGAAGCTCGAAGGTGGTTGCGAGTGGTGGTGGGGCTGGTGGCCGGGATGCCGTTTGTGGTCGCGGCGGGATTTGTGGTTTCTCCGGCGCTCAAAATGGGGGCGGCGATTCTGTTTTCCGCGAGCGTGGCGGGGCTGGCGATTGCGGTGCGAGCTAGCGGCACGAAGGCTGAAGACGGCGCGGCGCGATTGCTGCTGCAGGTGGCGGCGGGAGCGGTTTTTGCGGGGATGGTGCTGTCGGCGACGTATGCCATCGCGGATTTCTTAGGCAGTGAGGTGTTGACGATTCCGCAGATGGCGAGGACTCACGGCGTTCTGAATGCCGTGGGATTTTGTCTTCTGGGATTGTTGGGATGGTTGGTGGAGAAGAGTCGTGGGTAATAGCTTCGGCTGAAAGATTCCACTTCTCGAGCAAGGGGCGCGCGAAATGGGGCGAATCAAAGCTGGAGTCAAAATTCAAATTCAGAATTCGAAATCCGAAATTCAAAATCCGAAATCCAAAATCCAAAATTCAAAATCCAAGATTCAAAATCCGAAATTCAAAATCCCCACCCTCTCGCATAGAGCGCGAGAAGGGTCGGGCACCCGTGCGATGCATGCACACGCCGTGCGGCTGCGATTTACGGTAACCGAACAGGGGAGGTTTTCAGAACGGAGAGGACGAGGGAACCTGTACACTAAGACAGCGAAAAATGCCGGACCTATGCCGGCAGGTTTCCATGACGCAGGAAAATCCTCAGCGGAACAAACTAGCGGGAGCCGGTGAGGCTTCCAGCAATTCCGGGGCGCAGGGACTCGGCGAGCCGTCGTCGGCGTCCCCAGCCGCGTTTTCCGCGAGTACTTTCTCCGGCGATCCCTTCAGTCCGTCCAGTGCTTTGCCCGAAGCTGCGTCGGTCGCGCCGGGCAAGTCTTCTTCTTCCAGCGGTGCTACGTCCAGCGATTCCAGTGAGTCTTCTTCGGAAAGCGCGGTCAACCGCGAGTTGCGGCGGCTCAACCGTTCGCTGCATGCACTGAGTGCGTGCAATCAGGCGCTGGCACAGGCGGGCAGCGAGCAAGAATTGCTGCATCAGATCTGCGACATTATCGTGCGCGTGGGCGGCTATCGGATGGCGGGCATCGCTTACGCGGAGCAGGACGAAGAAAAAACGGTGCGGCCGATGGCGCATGCCGGCCACGGCAGCGGATATCTGGAGACGATTCAGGTGAAATGGTCGGACACGCCGGCGGGGCGCGGGCCGGCGGGCACGGCGATTCGCGAGAACCGGATTTGCGTGATCGCGGACACGGCGAATGATCCGGCATTTGCACCGTGGCGTGAAGCTGCACTGCAACGCGGATATGCGGCGGTGATCGCATTGCCGCTGCGGGTGGCGGGGGCTGCGTTTGGCGTGCTGGCGATTTATTCCGAGCAGGTGGGCGCGTTTGAAAGCTCGGAGGTGGAACTGCTCAGCGAGATGGCCAACAATCTCGCGTTTGGCATCACGGCGATCCGCTCGCAGGAGGAAGGGCGGCGAGTGACGGCGGCGCTGCAGGAGGCGGAGCGAAGATACCGGCAGCTAGTGGAGCAGGTGCCCGCAATCTCGTATATCGCGGAGCCGGGCGAGGCGGGACGGTTTCATTACATCAGCCCGCAGGTGGAGCACATTCTCGGCTTCACGCCGCAAGAGTGGATGGCGGACGATCACATCTGGTTCAGCGTGCTGCATCCTGACGACAGGCAGAAGACCATTGCCGCCGAACTCCGGCAGGAAGGGGAACTGTATCGCGTGGAATATCGCACGCGGACGCGGGACGGACGGGAAGTGTGGCTGCGGGATGACGCAGTGTTCGTCCGCGACGCGGAGACGGGAAAGCTGCTAATGCGCGGGTTGCTGGTAGACGTCACGGAACGGAAGCGCGCTGAGGAGGCGCTGCGCGAGAGCGAAGAGCGCTACCGGACTTTTGTGGAGCAGAGCTCGGAGGGAATTTTCCGGATGGAGTACGAGCCGGTTATTCCGTGTCACTTGCCGATCGCAGAGCAACTGGCGATGGGCCACGACAACGGATATATGGCGGAATGCAACGACGCGATGGCGAAGATGTACGGGCGGGCCTCTGCGCAGGAATTGATCGGAAAACCGCTCAGTGAATTTCTGGTGCTCGGGGATCCCGTCACACGGGAATTTATGGAGACATACATCCGTAATGGTTATCGGATTACCGACCAGGAATCGCGGGAGCTGGACGCCCATGGGCAGAAAAAGATTTTTCGTAACACCATGATGGGGACCGTTATCGACGGAAATTGGGTGCGGACATGGGGCATTTCGCGGGATGTAACTGCGCGCATGCATCTGGAAGAACAGCTCAGGAATGCGCAGCAGCTGGAGGCCATTGGACGGCTGGCGGGAGGCGTAGCGCATGACTTCAACAATATTTTGAGCATCATTATGGGGCACGGCGAGTTGCTGCTGGCGACGGCCGGGGGCGATGAGCGGGCGCGCAACGGGCTGGAGCAGATTCGGCGGGCGGCGGATCGGGCGGCGTCGCTGACCCAGCAACTACTGGCCTTCAGCCGGAAGCAGGTGTTGCAACCAAAAGTATTGGATCTGAATGAAGCCGTCGCTGACGTGCAGAAGATGTTGTCGCGAGTGATTGGCGAGGACATTGAGCTGGTCGCGAGCTTGCATCCGTCGCTGGTGCCGGTGAAGGCCGATCCGGGCCAGGTGGAGCAGGTGCTGATGAATCTGGCGATTAATGCGCGTGACGCCATGCCGCACGGCGGCAAGCTCATGATGGAAACTTCCAATGTGGATGTGGGTCTGGAACTGGCGCGCGATCTTGAGCTGGTGCATGGAGCGTACGTGATGCTGAAGGTGACGGATTCCGGACATGGGATGGATGCGGAAACGCTGGTGCATATCTTCGAGCCGTTTTTCACTACCAAGCCGATGGGCAAGGGCACGGGGCTTGGTTTGTCGACGGTGTATGGGATTGTTAAACAGAGCGGCGGAAGCATTCAGGTGGAAAGTGAAGAAGGACGCGGCACCACGTTCCGCATTTATTTGCCGGTGGCTGAGGGTGTCATGAGCAAACGACAGGAGTTGAGGGCGGGCGAGAAGGTCGCGGGAGGGACGGAGACCATTCTGCTGGCGGAAGATGAACCGGACCTGCGCGAATTGGCGCGCATTTTTCTGGAAGGATATGGGTACAAGGTGCTGGAAGCGGCCGGGGCTGAGCAGGCGATTCGGACTGCGAGTGTCTTCCCAGGGCACATCGATCTGTTGCTGACCGATGTCATCATGCCGGGGATGAGTGGTAGCCAGCTTGCGGAAAACATTTTGAAACAGCGCCCGCAGACCAAAATCGTCTACATGACTGGATACACCGACGATATGGTAGTGCAGCACAAGGTGCTGGAGCCGGGCGTGAAGCTGCTGCAGAAACCTTTTGGCAAGGCTGAGCTTGCCCTGAAGGTGCGCTCGACGCTGGATGGAAAGTAGGGAGAACCACTAAAATCTTTAACCATAGAGGATACTGAGGAATCGCACAGAGAGAAAAGGAATCCGGACTTCATGACTATGTTGCAGGAGAGTGGCAGGATGGTGGACGAAGCGGGCGCAGCGAGCGCGAAAATCTGGGTGACGCTGAGAGGATTGCCGCTGACGATTCGGCTGCACTGGCCGTTTCATCAGTCGACCTCGGGAGCGGACTTTTTTGTGCTGCATGGCGATTTGCGGCTGGAGGGTTCGGAGGGGCTGCACGCGCCGGTCGCGGTGAATCTTTCGCAGACGGTACGCGAGGTGATGTCGTCACTGGAACCGAAGGACGCGGAGGCTCCGGTGATCAACGCGCTGCGCAAGGAAGTGGACCGGCGGCAGATTGAGTTTGTGAAGTCGGGAAAGTTGCTTCCGGTGCCATTCTCCAGCCGGCATTATGACTTCAAGCGGCAGCAGTGGGTGTTTGGCAAGGCCACGGACGATGCCATGGCGGAGTTCATTGAGCGGAAGGTTTATTGGACGACGACATTGAGTGGAGAGAAGCGGGTGTGGATTGGCGATCCGGCGGAAGCGCAGTATGTGCAGACCACGCCGTCGCACTTGCTGGAAATTGCCGCGCGGCTGGTGGCGGCGCAGGGGCTGCTGCGAATCGAGGGCGAGTGGGCGGAAGCGACGCAGGGGCTCATGATGCAGGCGGAGCGATTCGAGAATGCGCGGCGTGCGGCGGTGGAAGAGTTGGAGAAGAAGCACGCGTTTGAAAGAGGGTAGCTAGTCAGACTGCCACCGGTAATCTGGTGGTTCATCCGCGCTGCCCCCAAGGCATTTCTCCGAGCTAGCCGTGCTCGACGCGCGCCTTTATATCCGAATACGCCGCATCGATAAGCCTGTCCAGCGCCGCCGTGTTTGTAGCCGCTCCGGGTCTCAACTTGACATGGCGCATGAACCTGCCCGTACCTTGTAACAAGCGCGCCGGATCTGGCAGCGATGCCCCGTGAAAGAATCCCACGTTCACGTGCGAAGTGAATACATTGACGTAGCCGAAGGGCGCATCTCCCAGACAGGCAACGGGACAGCCATCATGTAAAAGCTCCCGGACTTCGTCCCCGCATTTTCGCATCACCTCAAACCACTTCTGCGCGATGGTTCCTAGCTCACCTGCATGCTCTTTCATCCAGGCATCGATGGCGGGATCGCGCTCGGTGGCTCCGTTGAATCGCAGAAATTCTGTTTTCATCATCACTCCTTTTTCTGCTTCCAACAATTCGCCGAAAGCTGACGGTCAGAACAGGGTAGCCACGACTATCGGTTCCAGCCTGCTTGTCACAAGATGACAAACATAAGCGAATTTCACTCACGTTTTTCCTCATTCTGCTGAATGACGCGAGAATAATCCCCAGCAGAATCTAGGGGCGATCGCGTAGTTTACCTGGACCAGGACAATGGCGGCGATGCTGTAATACGTGTTGAAGAAACACAGCGCGGCGCCGGCGGCGTAAAGGGATTGCGCGACTGCGATGCGGCGGACGACGGCCGAGTGAATTTCAGCGGGTGTGTCTTCGGCGAGCAGGCGGGCGCGGGTGGCGTAGCTCCAGCTCCAGTAGAGCGCTGATCCGAGCAGAACGATGTTAATCCAGTAGACCAGCAGCGCGATGCGGTAGTGGATGAACTCGGCGAGCAGCGACGTGGTGAACGGCGTGAGTGAGACGGCGCAGAGAAATGCGATATGAATCCAGGCGAGGTTTCGGTCGGCGCGGGCGACGTGGTTGAGTTGCGTCTGCTGGCCGACCCAGAAAATGCCGTTGGTCATGACGCTCATCAGAAAAATCAGAATTCGAGGCGAGAGCACGACCAGGTGTTGCCAGAGATCGCGCTCGGAGTGGATAGCTTCGGCGGCAGGGACCCGGAGATCGAGCACGAGCAGCGTCATGGATACGGCGAAGATGCCGTCGCTGAGCGCGGAGAGGCGCTCCACGCTTTTTCCTGCAACTTGGTTGTACAGCGAGTGCATCGAAGAGAGTCTAGCGGGTTGCAAAGCAGCGAGCAAAACTTTGACCGCTTGTATTCGGAAGCGGCAAAGAAGGCGCCGGGGTGAAAGAGTTGGGGAGAGTACTTCGGAGGCGAGGCGGACTCTGCGTTGTTCTATTCGTGGGTTACGTCGCCATCAGAGCGGTGGCGTTTGCTCAGGATGTGCCGACCCCAGCGCCTTCGCCCCAGCCGGGGAGTTCCCAGCCAGAACAAGCTCCACCGTCGTCTTCTCAGGGTCAAGCGCCGCAGAGTCAAGCACCGCAGAGTCAGGCGCCGCAAAATCAACAGCCGGCGAATCAAAAGCCCGACGATCAGAAGCCGCAGGAAGAAAAGAAACAGGAAGAAAAGAAAAAAGATGAAAACGCGAATCCGGCGCAGGCCGCCGCCGATTTGACGGTGCAGGCGGCGCAGGCAACAGAGAAACTTGGAGAGGCCGCGCTCGTCAAGGCGCGCGATTGGGAGAACGGCTGGTTCGTGGGCATCTATGTTGAAAAGGGCCGGGTGCTGGTTCCGATGACGGACCAGCAGCGGCGGGAGATTTACTTGCAGCAAACGCTGACGAGTCCAAGCGCGTATTTGAAGCGGATGTTCGCCGCGGGCATCGATCAGGCGAGGGGAGTGCCCTGGCAGTGGGATGACGGCTGGGCCGGATATGCGGAGCGGTTTGCCTCGCGCGAAGGGCAGTTCATTGCGTCGAATAGCGTGGCGGCGATGGGAAACGCGGCACTGGAATACGAGGTGCGCTACGACCAGTGCCGTTGCCAGGGCTTCTGGGCGAGGACGCGGCACGCCATCATGCGCAACTTCCTTACTTATGACCACAGTGAGGAGCATCTGCGGCCGCAGTGGGCGTTGTATGGAGGGTCCTTTGCAGGGGGATTGATTTCGACCGCGTGGAAGCCGCATCCGCGCAACACCTTTGCCGAGGGCGGGCGTGCGATGGCGGAGCAGGCGGGATTCGGCGCGGCGCTGAATTTGTTCATTGAATTTTCGCCGGATATTAACCTCAAGATGGGCGCGAAGAAGAGATAAGAATTTTCCTGCTGGCGGTAGGCGAGTTTTCCCGACCTCGGAATCAGGTGGGCACCCGATAGCGAAACCCGCCGATGTGTGTTTGAAATGGATTGGGGTTGTTTCGGGTGGACACCAGGTGTGGGGATCGCCCCCTCATGCTATGGCGGTCCGCCCGGCAGCCCATTTTTTTGTCCCGTGAAATTGGTGCCGAACGAAGGTGCTTGCTTAGGCTGGCGACGGCTTGCGGACGAATTGCGCTACGACCGTGCCGAGGGTCAGAAGCGACATCAGCGAGATGACGCCGAGCGAAATGACGCAGTAGACGCACCAGACGCCGAGGACGTGGGCTTCGATGTTGGCGAGGTATAGCGAAAAGGCGAGTCCGGCGAATGTGGGAACGAGCAACAGGCGGTACCAGCGCCGGAACGCGAGCGCAGCCATGAGAATGTAGCCCGCGATGCCGAGGGTAGCGACGGGAATTCCGGCAATCATGGCGAAGGGGCTGTGATTGACCACGCCGCAGTCCCAGCGTTCGTTGATGCTGCAGGGGGAGTCGCCGTACTCGCGGTAGTGCTCGCGCAGGGCGAGAGAAGAAGCGATGACGCCAAGTAGGGCCAGAATGATCAGAAGATATTTCATAGGTTTTCCACGGGGGCTAAAGCCCCTTGCAATTTTATCGTCTTTGTCGCGGCGCTGAAGCGCCGCTCTTCCACGAAGCGCACGCCGCCAAGCACACATCACCCGGCACAGTCGCGAAGCACACGCCGTCCAGCACAGGCACAACGCGTGGGCCATGCAGACAGTCGCGCAGTCCTGGCAGGAAATGTATGGCCGCGATCTTGCAGCCAGAGAGTTCACTGCCCCTTGTGCGTACCCGCGTCGGTCGCGTCTTTTTTTAAATCAGAAACTTGCCAATCGCTGCCGTGGTACCACTTCACGATCTTGCCGTCGGGGCCGATGATGGCGGTGCTGAGGTTGTGGGTAATGAGTCCGCCTTCGGGCTTGATGGTGAGAGCGAAGAAGTCGGCGATCTTGGGCAAGTCCGCGGCGGCGGGAGCGGCGAATTCCCAGTGTGCGAAGAGCGCGGGGTTGTGGGTGTGGGCGGATGAGAAGCCGTAGTCGCGGAGGACTTTGGGCGTGTCGTGCTCAGGGTCGAAGCTCAGGCTCAGCAGGTGCACGCCTGCGAGTGCGGGATTCCCACCGAGCTGCTTATAGATTTCTGCGAAGTTGCTGGTCATGCGCGGGCAGAAATCGGGAAACGGGCAACGCGTATAGATGAAAGTGACGAGCAGAACTTTGCCCCGGTACTGCTTGAGGGAAATGTGCTTGCCGCTTTGATTGGTGAAGGAGAAATCGGGGACGTCATCGCCGGGGTTGGGCAAGTGCGGCGTGTTGGCGGCTGCCGGCGCGGCGTCGACGTGGCCGGTGACCTTGACGTTTTCGAGCCAGTAGTCGGAGACGGCGTCTTCATTTTTAGAGTCGGCTGGGATCGTCACAACTTCGGCGGAAATGGAATCGCCGGGATGCAGATGATTCAGTGTCTCCTCGGGCTTCATCTTGTAGGACATAGCCATGGCGTCCATGAAGCCGGGGATGTCGTCGCCGTAAATGAAGGCCTGGTGCGACTGGGTGTCGATGGAGACGACGCGGCCGGTAAAGGGATAGCGCTTTGTGGCCGGGGTCGGCGAGCGATGACATGCGGAAAATGAAAGTGCCGCAGCGATCAGAGGAATGATGAGGCAATGCGACGTGAATTTTGTCACGTATACACTTTACCGCGAAGTCCCCACTTCTCGCGCAAAGGGCGCGCGAGAAATGGGGCACCTGCAAGTATCCTTCATATTGTTTGTGGTGCGGGTTTGTGAAATCCTCAGGGCGATTGGGCGTGAGCCAGATTTCGTTGGCCCAGATTTCACACGGCGAGGGATTTTCATGGCGTGCAATCCTGAGGTATTGAAACATGTTCCGCTGTTTGCGCTGCTCGATGAGGAAGAGACGGCGGTGCTGGCCGCGCAGGTGCGGCTGAAGACGTTTGCGGCGCGGCAGCGCATTTACAAAATTGGCGATTCGGGCGGGCAGGCGTATGTGGTGGTGTCGGGGAGGGTGCGGGTGTCGACCGTCGATCAGGATCATCAGGAAGTGGTGGTCGACGAGCCTTCGCATGGGGAGTTTTTCGGATTTGCGTCGATGCTGGAGCAGACGCCACATCAGACCGAGGCGGTTGCGATCGATGAAGCGGTGTGCCTGGAAGTCGACCAGAAAGATATTGCGGTGCTGCTGCAGCGCAAGCCGCTGGCGGGGATGGATATGTTGCGCGTGCTGGGACGGCAGTTTCACGCGTCGCAGCAACTGGTGCGGCTGCGGGCGAACCGGCATCCGAATGACGTGATTGAAAAGGATGCGACGTTCGGCGAGCGCATTGCTGACGTGGTCGCGGGTTTTGGCGGGTCGTGGACGTTTATTATTGCGTTCAGCGTCGCGTTGGCGATCTATATGACGATTGACGCGGCGCTGGGGCGCAAGGCGTGGGATCCGTATCCGTACATTTTGCTGAATCTGTTTTTGTCGATGCTGGCGGCGGTGCAGGCGCCGATCATCATGATGAGTCAGAATCGGCAAGACACGAAAGACCGGCTGCGCGGCGAACTGGATTATGACGTGAACCGCCGTGCCGAGGCCGAGATTCAGGGGCTGGCGCGGAAGTTAAATGTGCTGGGAGAAAAGATTGGGGATGTGGAGGAGATGGTGCGGGAGAGGGTAGCGCGGGGGTGACGGTGCCGACCGACTAAAAAACCCCCACTTCTCGCGCAAAGGACGCGCGAGAAATGGGGCACCCGGCGGTTCGATGGGACGTTGTTATTTGACGTTGCTATTTAACGTCGGGATTGTTGTGGCGCCAGGTCCAATAAACTCCCCGCTGGCGTGTGTTTAACTCGATGAAGGCGCGCTTCTCGTGGTGTTCGGTCTGGTAGCGCTGGTAAAAGTGGTCCTCATTGTCGTCCCAGGTGTGATAGTCCTTGTGTTGCTTGTCGTAGTAGCGCTTGTGATCCTGCTTGTCTTCATGGTGCTGGTCGTCTTGCGGGATGGCTGCGGCCATCATCGCCATCGGAGTGGCGAGGGCAGCGGTCAGAAACAGCGAACTGAGAAATCGGGATCCACGATGCACGTTGTTCTCCTCTAATGCGAGACTCATAACGCGAGACTCATGTCCGGAATCCCGCTCTGATCATTCTGCATTCCGGGCCTCGCGAAATCTGATCAATACTGCTCTAGTAGTGGAAGCGGTAGCGGAGCTCTGCATAAATCTGGCGCGGGAGATTCCAGTGGAATCCGCCGAAGGTCAGGCTGTTGTCGTATTCGACGCGGCGGTTGGCCACGTTGAGCGCGGTGAGCGATGCGGTGAAGTGTTCGCCGAAACCTTTGCCGAGTGAGAGATCGAAGCTGGTGTGCTGGGGGAGATAGTTGCCGGGATACGGCTGGCTGGGGAAAGCGTTGCTGAAACCGGAGCCGTAGTACACGTTGGTCGAGGCGTAGGCGCGCCAGGGGAGGGTGAGGTCGCCGCCGACGTTGAGGGTGTTGCGTTGGTCGTGGTCGAGCGGGCTCAGGGCGGGAGAAAACGTGAAGTCGGTGAGGCCGCCAGTGATGGTGCCGGCGCCTTCGGCGATCTGGTTGGAGTAGGCGAGGTGCAGTTGTCCGCGATGGGCGATGCGGGGAGAGCGCAGCGTGAGTTCCCATCCGCGAATCACGGCTTGCGACACGCTGATGGGGAAGAAGACGCTGGAGGCGCCGATGTTGTTGTGGTCGAGAAAATTCTGGACGTTAGTCTTGAAGGTGTCGACGTCGAGGATCCAGCCGCGATAGGGGATGGTGACGCCGAACTGATGTTCTTCATCGCGCTCGCCCCGAAGCGTGGCAAATCCCAGACCTTGTTGTCCGGTGTAGCTGAGCAGCGCGGGGCCGGAAACGGTCTCGATCGGCGGAGCCTGGTAGTAGTGTCCGTAGAAAGCGCGGAAGGTCCAGCGCAGACGCGGCACGGTGACGGTGGCTCCGAAGCGCGGTTGGATGGTGGATTCATCGACGGGCGGGGCGGCGGACGTCACGGCGAAGTTTCCTTCGGAGAAACGAGTGGGGCGCATGCCGGCGGAAAGAGTGAGCCAGAGAAAAGGATTGAAGCGGTCGTCGATATAAAAAGTTTCGAGGTTGGCGGTGGGGTGTTCGGAGTCGGCGATGGGCGATGGCACGGGATTGTAGGCTAGCGGGTTGAACACGGCACCGAAGAACTGGTCATCGCGTTGGTAGAAGCTGAGAAAGCCGACCTGCAGGTCATTCATTTTGTAGTTCGCTGCGATGCTGGCCTGAGCTCCGGCGTAAGTGGAGCTGCGATCTTCTGTGCTCGCGACGGGATTGTCGCTGGGATTGCTGGCGTAATCTCCGGTGTTGTGGTGGTAGAAGGGCGAGACGGTGGTGAGGAGATGCGAATTGAAAGTGTGCAGCCAGGTGAAGAGGACGCCTTCGTCATTTTCGGTCTGAGCGTCGCGCAGGCCGATGCTGGGATATTGCGGGACGCCCCCATTCGCAGGGATCGATCCGTTTTCGATGTCGTTGGGATTGGGATCGTAAGGAATCTGATAGAAGTCGCGGCGAGCTGAGGTCATCAGGCGCAGCTGGTTCGAGGGATCGATGTTGTAGATGAATGATCCGAAGCCGCCGACGCCGTTTTCGGCATCGTGCACGACCTGGGGAACCGGCGGCTGCAGGCCGAGATCGCTGCGGTTGCCGTTGACACTGGCGTAGTAGGCGAAATTTTTTGTGTGGCTGCCGAAGCTGAGGGCGTCGTCGGTCTGCAGGAAACTGCCGGCGGTCATCACCAGTTCTGCGTCGTTATTGCGCTCGAATCCGGTGCGGGGGACGACGTTGAAAACGCCATAGGTGCGGTCGCCGAACTCGGCGCTGTAGCTGCCGCGATTGACTTCGACGTAGTCCATATCTTTGGGATCGAATTGGGGGCCGAGATTTTGCGCGATGGCGGTGTTGATGACGGGAATGCCGTCGAGCAGCCAGGTGGTCTGGTGGCCGCCGCGCATGTGCAGCATGTCGTGGGTGACGTAGGCGCCGGGGACGTAGTCGGTGATCATGGCCAGGCTGTTGGTGCTGTCGGCGCCGGGCGTGCGTTCGATGTCGAGGCGGCTGACGACGGTGGTGGGCGTGAAGCTGTCGGTGGCGACGACTTCGGGAGTGGCCGAGACGGTGACGTTTTCCTTTGTTCCGGCGACTTGGAGTTGGAAGTGAACGACGGGGACCGAGCCCGAGATGACCATCACGTCTTGCGACACCTGCTCGAAGCCCTGGCCGGCGACGCTGATGGAATATTCCCCGAGCACGACTGCGTTGAACTGGAATTCGCCGCTGGCGTCGGTGGTGGCGCTCTTAGCCCAGTCAGACGATTTGGCGCGCAGCATGACCATTGCTCCTTGCACGGGACGGTGTTGGGGATCGTGCACGACGCCACGGATGGCCCCGTAGTCGTTGGCCAAGGCGGCGAGAGATGCGAGGGCTAGGAATGCGAACTGCAGCGAGATGCGGATGGTGCGCATGAAATCTCCTGGGGCCTGATCGGCGTGCGGCGGCAAGAGCCTGCCGGGCTGTGCCCGGCGCCCGGGTCACAGACCCGGTCCCACACGAACACTTATGCGTGCTTGAACTTTCTTTGAATTGCTCAGGCGATGGAGATTTGCGGCGGGGCGCGGGTGGATTGCGAGGAGAATCGCTTCGCATCAGGAGAGGCAGTGCGCGATTCCGCGATGCGGGCTTCGATGTCTTGCACGAATCTAGCCGTTGTCGCTTGTAGCGCCTGCGCCCATTGAGAAGTGGTTACGGCGCGGCGGCCGTCGTGGTTGCAGCAGCTCGTATCGTGGATGGAACGCCGATCGGATTCCGGCGCTGAACCGTGGCACTGGTGTATGCCTTTACGCAGGCAGCACGCGTGCTGTGGAGCAGCAGTGGCCGCCAGCGCGAGCGGAGCGAAAGTTCCGACAAGCGCGAACAACAGCAAGAAACGTGCGGTCAGGCGGTGCATTTCAGTCGTGAATCAGAACCCCAAGCTTGGGGTCAGCATAGAACATAGTCGCGAGCATGTGCAAGCACGGGGGGGTTGAATTCGTCCGGCAATCCCCACTTGTCGCGCATAAGGCGCGAGAGAAGCGCACGCGGGTTCTGATTGTAGTGTGGCAGCAACCGCACGATCGAGTGACCGCCCCACACTAGGCAAACGTTATGCTTTGCCGTTGACTTTGGCCCACCACCAGCGGACGCCGACGAACAGGAATCTCCAGTCGCTGAAAAATTCGGGGGGCTTGCCTTCAAAGGCATGGCCGATGAACTGGAGGATCCAGCCGATTACGAAGAGAGCCGCAGCAACGAACCAGAGGCGATGGAAGAAAAATCCTGCGACGGCGACTGCGAGCGAGACGAGTATCGTGGGAATGCCTAACGTGTGGCAGAGGCGATTGACGGGGTGCTGGTGGCTGGTCGAGTATTGCGCGATCCATTGCTCGCTGGTGCGGTTGCCTAGCATTGGTGGGGATGATACTACGGTTTGCGAGTCAAAACCCCTACCCTCTCGCGAAAAACGCGAGAAGAGTGGGGCACCCGCTCCCGACTGGCGCCCTCCGGTTGAGGCGTTCGCGCTCCGCGTGGTAGCATCCTACGTTTTGGCAGGAGATGCTGGGTTGGCCTGCTGCTGTCCTCATCTTCTTTATGGCCGTTTCTTTCCCACGCCTGCCGAAGGGAGCCCAACTTGAAAGTCTATTCGGGAGCAAACATCAGGAATGTTGCGATGGTCGGACACGGGCATGCGGGGAAAACTTCGCTCGTGTCGGCCATGCTGTATGCGTCGGGAGCGACCCAGCGGCTGGGGCGGGTGGATGACGGATCGGCCACGACTGACCATGACGAGGAAGAAATCGCGCGCAAGATGTCGATTTCGACTGGCGCGGCGGTCGTGGAGTGGGCGACTTCTGCGGGCACGACGAAGATCAACATTCTAGACACGCCTGGGTTCAGCATGTTTGTGCATGAGGCCAAGATGGTGCTGCCCGTGGTGGACGCGGCGATCGTGGTGGTCGATGGCGTGGCCGGCGTGGAAGTCGTGACCCAGCGCGTGTGGAATTATTGCGAAAAGTACAAGACGCCGCGTCTGATTGTGGTAAACCGCATGGATCGCGACCGCGCCAGCGCCGAGCGCGTGCTGGAATCGCTGACCAACGCGTTCGGCCGGGATGTGATCCCGATCGAGCTGCCCATTGGCGCGGAGAAGAGTTTTACGGGCGTGGTCGATCTGGTGCGCATGAAGGCTTATACGTACGAGTTGGGCGGAAACGGGAAGGGAAAAGAAACCGAGATTCCGGCGGGCATGCGGGCGCAGGTGCAGGAAGCGCACGAGATGCTGGTCGAACTGGTGGCTGAAGGCGACGACAAGTTGATGGAGAAGTTTTTCGAGGCGGGAACGCTGGGCGAGGAAGATTTAATTCCGGCGCTGCATAATGCGATTCGCGAAGACAAGATTTTTCCGGTTATTTTCAGCTCGGGGCTCGGCAACATTGGCGCGGACCGGGTGATGGATTTTATTGTCGACTACACGCCGGCGCCTTCCGAGCATGAGTGGGTGCAGGGCGAAGCGGCGGGAAATGGGGATGCGCCGAAGCGGCACGAGTCAGACGCAGAGCCAGTGTCGTTATATGTGTTCCGCACGGTTTCGGACGCGTTCGCCGGGCGGATTTCTTATTTCAAAGTTTTTTCGGGCGTGTTGAAGAATGACGCGACGCTGCAGAACTTTGGCCGCGGCGGAGCGGAGAAATTCGCGCACATTCAAGCCATGCAGGGGAAGACGGGGATTCCGGTGCCGGAGATCCATGCGGGCGACATTGGCGCGGTGGCGAAACTGAAAGACACGCTGACCGGCGACACGCTGGGCGACAAGGCGGCGCCGATTCAGTATCCGCGGGTGAAGCTGCCGGAGCCGGCCATCACGTTTGCGATTGAGCCCAAGAGCCGCGCCGATGAAGACAAGCTGGGGCCGGGAATTCACAAGCTGATGGAAGAGGATGCGATGCTGCGGTTCTTTCGTGATCCGCAGACCAAAGAATTTCTGATCGCGGGCACGGGGCAGCAACACATTGAAGTAATCGTTTCGAAGCTGAAGAAGCGGTATCACACGGAAGTCGTGCTGAAAGCGCCGAAAGTGCCATATCGTGAGACGATTCGCGGCAAGGCCGACGTGCAGGGGCGGCACAAGAAGCAGACCGGCGGGCACGGGCAGTATGGCGACTGCAAGATTCGGATGGAGCCGTTGCCGCGCGGCGGCGAGTTCGAGTTTGTGAATGATATTTTTGGCGGAGCGATTCCGAAGAACTATATTCCGCCGGTGGAAAAAGGAATTCGCGATGCAGCGGCGCGCGGATACCTGGCGGGATTTCCGGTGGTGGATTTTCGTGTGGTGCTGTATGACGGGTCATATCATGATGTGGACTCGAACGATTTGTCGTTCCAGATGGCGGGGCGCATCGCGTTCAAGAAGGCGATGGAAGTGGCCAAGCCCACGTTGCTCGAGCCGGTTATGGCGGTCGAAATCACAGTGCCCGACGATTTTGCGGGATCGATCATGGGCGATTTGAACAGCCGGCGTGGGCGCATTCAGGGCATGGACAACAAGGGCGGCAACACGGTAGTGAAAGCCGAAGTACCGATGGCCGAGATGCTGACCTACGGCGTGGAACTGACGTCGATGACCCAGGGCCGGGGATCATTCAACATGGAAATGCATCATTACGACGTGGTGCCGGGGCAGTTGCAGGAGAAGATTATCGAGAAGGCGAAGGCGGAGCGGGGCGAGGTGAAGGAAGAGGAGGAGTAGGACTGTTTCATTTCCAGACTGCAATATCTGTACCGATGAAGTCCGTTCCTTTCGCGAGGACTGGTTCGCCGACGGACTTTGCAAGGGCGTACGAAAAACAATCTCCGAAGTTGAGCGCGGCGGGGTGTCGTCCTTTCCCGTACTTACGCCAGGCCGAGCGGGCGAGGTCGACCTGTTCCGAGTCTACGGGTACGATTTGGAGATTGGCGCGCACGACGAAGAGATCGAACTCGCGGCCCGCTGCTTCCCCTTGTCGACTCTCGAGAACCATTCCTGTTTCCAGCACGCTGGCGGCTGAGATCAGCCGTGTTCCTGCTGCCGTGATGGCAGCGAGGAATGTCTCTCGCTCCGGTTCGGCAAAAAAAATGGCTGCCAGCGCTGAGGTATCAATTACCATGCGTTTGCGATCAACGGGGGAGTCCGTGCTCGTCGTAGCCCAAGATTTCGTCGGCGCTGCGGGAGTCCAGAACCGGCAACTGGTCTACGCGCCGAAGTATTTCCTGCAATTGGCTGGCGAGTATCTGGTTTCGACGCTCGCGCCTGAGCCGATCCAGGCGCTCCTGCAAGGCCTTTTGGATCGCCCCAGTCAAGGATTCTCCAGTCTTCGCGGCGATCTCCCGCGCCAGGCGCTCCACCTCGATGCTCTTGATACTAAGGGCCATAGTTGAGATAGTATACCATACCATACAATAATATATACGTATGGATCGGCCGCGTAGGCAGAGCGATTGACGAGAGACCCGTATTTCTGAGATACAAGCAAGACGCGAGGTCCCCTATGAGGATAGTCCTGAGTCTTGTGAGCTCCGTTTTTTGTTTTTTTATGCTGGTGACTCTGGCGCAGGCTGCCGCTGACACCCAGACTTTTTCCACTTCCGCCGGGCCGGTCAAGATTACTCCGCTGTACCATGCCAGCACGCTGATTGAGGCGGGCGGGAAGGTGATTTATCTCGATCCTGCCAAGCCGGCGAAGCTTACGGGGCTGCCTAAGGCTGACCTGATTCTGATCACCGATATTCATGGGGACCACATGGACCCGGATTCGATTAAGGAGATCAGCAAGGCGGATACGGAGATTCTTGCCGCACCGGCGGTGGTGCAGACCGTGAGCAGCGCCAAGCCGATTGCCAACGGCGAATCGAAAACTTGGCAGGGCTTTACGATCGACGCGATTGCTGCTTACAACCTGAAACGTGGGCCGGCCGCGGGGAAACTTTTTCACGATAAAGGGCGCGGCAACGGCTATGTGCTCACTTACGGCGGCAAGCGCTTTTACTTTTCCGGGGACACCGAGGGCGTGCCGGAGATGCTGGCGCTCAAGAACATTGATGTGGCGTTTGTCTGCATGAACTTGCCTTACACCATGCCGCCGGATGAGGCTGCCGACGCGGTCAAGGCCTTCCATCCGAAGATTGTCATTCCTTACCACTACCGCGGGTCTGACCTCACGGTGTTTCAGAAAGCGCTGGAAGGGACGGGGATTGAAGTGCGGATTCTGGAGTGGTATCCCAAATAGTCGGAAGAGCCGGTTTCGGCGCGGAGATGATTGCGCAGCTTAGCGTTTCGTTCTACCATCCGAAGCAGTGGCTACTGCGAAAAACAATCTGAATCTGAATGCCAACCGCGAGCGGCTGGTATCGGCCGCGCCGGTGGAGGACGATTCCTCGTTTGAGCTGAAGCTGCGGCCGCAGCGGCTGGCGGAGTTCATCGGGCAAAAAAAGGTCAAAGAGAATCTGGCGGTCGCGATTGAGGCGGCGCGCTCGCGCGGCGAGGCCATGGACCATGTGCTGCTGTATGGGCCTCCGGGGCTCGGCAAGACGACGCTGGCCAATATTATTGCCAACGAACTGGGCGTGCACTTTCAGCCGACGGCGGCGCCGCTGCTGCAGATCAAGGGCGACCTGACGGCGATCATCACCAACATGCAGGACAAGCAGGTGCTGTTCATCGATGAAATTCATCGCCTGCAGCCGGTGCTGGAGGAGTTGCTGTATTCGGCGCTGGAAGATTACAAGCTCGACATCATCATCGGGCAGGGGCCGTCGGCGCGGACGCACACGCTGGAAGTGAAGCCGTTCACGTTCGTGGGAGCGACCACGCGGGCAGGACTGATATCGTCGCCGCTGCGGTCGCGGTTTGGGATCGTGCTGCGGCTGGAGTTTTATACACCCGCCGACTTGCAGGTGATTGTGGAGCGGTCGGCGGAAATTCTTGGCGTTGCGGTCGATGATGCGGGCGCGAAAGAAATTGCCGGACGGTCCCGCGGCACTCCGAGAATCGCGAACCGGCTTTTGCGGCGCGTGCGCGACTATGCGCAGGTGCGCGGGGCGGGCAAGATTGACGAGCCTACGGCGAAGGCCGCGCTTGAAATGCTCGAAGTCGATCAATATGGATTCGATGAAGTCGACCGCCGGCTGCTGCTGACCATCATCGAGAAATATCAGGGTGGTCCGGTGGGCGTAAACACGCTGGCCGCGGTGCTGGCCGAGGAGCCGGACGCCATCGAAGAGATCTACGAGCCGTTCTTAATGCAGGCTGGATTCTTGAACCGGACTCCGCGCGGACGGGTGGCGACGCAGCTGGCGTATGAGTACTTCGGGATTACTCCGACGCGGAGGCAGAGTTCGTTGTTTTAGTTTTAAGTAGTATCCTGTTCGGCAAACCTCACAAACACTATTTTGCTGTTTTGTCTGCGCGGTGTTGGTGTATCGTGCTCGATTCCTCCCAGCGCTGGCCGGCCCGGGAAGGAGTGTGAAGGAGTGTGCGCCAGGAGCGGAATCTGGGCTTTTTTCTTATATTGCGGCAGAGGGTTCTGATTGCGGCGGCTTTGGCGATAGCCGCGACGACTGCATGTGCCTCGCTCGCTGCACAAAGCAGTAGAGCGCAAGGAAGTACGGCACAAGGTGGCGCCACTCAGAAGGCCGCCCCGTCGCAAGCGCCTGCCGTGCATGCTCCGGCCCCGCAGCCAGAGCCCCCGGCGTTGACCATCCCTCGGCTGCAGCGTCCTCCTACGCTGGAAGAATTCCTCAACATGCAGGCGGAGGGAGAAATCGCGCGGGCGATGGCGAAGGTCACCGGCTTTACCCAGCGGACGCCGCACGATGGAGAACCGGTTTCCGAGCCCACAAACGCTTACCTCGGCTACGACCAGAAGAATCTCTATGTCGTTTTCGTTTGCTTCGACGATCCGCGGCAGGTGCGCGCCCGCATGTCGGTCCGCGAGGACATTCACGACGACGACCAGGTGGAGATCATCCTCGACACATTTCACGATCATCGGCGCGCCTACGCTTTTCAGACCACGCCGCTGGGCGTGCAATGGGACGCGATCTGGACGGAGGCGTCCCGGGCCGAGATCCATGGGAATTTCGATACATCGTTCGATACGGTTTGGAATTCGCATGGCAAAGTCACAAGCCGCGGCTATGTGGTGATGATGTCGATTCCGTTCAAGAGCCTGCGTTTTCCTGCGACCAAACAGCAGCAGTGGGGAATCATTCTGTATCGGGGCATTTATCGCAAGACTGAGGACGCGTTTTGGCCGCGCATTTCGCGGAAAGTGGAAGGACGGCTGGGACAGGAGGCGACGCTATATGGGCTGGAGACAATTTCGCCGGGCCACGACCTTGAGTTGATTCCTTACGGAGTGATGCGCGGCTTTCGAGCGCTGGACATACGCGATCCGTACAATCCGTTTTTTCAGAACGCGACCGTGCAGGGGCAGCCGGGCCTGGACGCGAAGTGGGTGATCAAAGATCATTTCGTGCTGGATATGACGGCGAATCCGGATTTCAGCCAGGTGGAATCGGAAGATCCGATGATCACGGTGAATCAGAGATTCGAGGTGTATTTTCCCGAGAAGCGGCCATTTTTTCTGGAAAACGAAGATTACTTTCGCACGCCTTTCGACTTATTTTTCACCCGCAATATTCAGGACCCATCGGCAGGAATCCGGTTGACCGGGAAGGAGGGGCCGTATTCGGTCGGGTTGATGGCCACCGACGACCGCAGCCCGGGACTGGCGGTGCCGAACTATTGCGCGGCTACATCGCTCGTGTGTTCGAGCGATTTGTATGGGGTTCGGTCGTACTTCGCGATAGCACGGGTGAACCGCGACATCTTCAAGCAATCGAGTGTGGGGGCGATCTATACCAATTGGCAGTGTCCCTCGACGGGAGAATTCAATCGCGTGGGTGGGGTCGACACCCGGCTCAAGCTTACCAATAACTGGACCATGGAAGGGCAGGCGGTGGTGAGTTCGAGCGGCCTGCTGGGATTGACCGCCGCGAATCTGCAGAATACTTGCGAGGCTGGGCTGTTCCCTTTTAGTTCGGGCAACGCCGGCAACGGCAGCTACTATGCCGGTGCGGCCGACCGGGTCGATCTGCGGCACAACGGCCTGCATTTGATCTACAGCGGTTCCTATCAGGATGTCACCCCCGGCTTCGTGACCGTGCCCGGATTTGTGAACCGGGTCGACATTCGCGAGAGTGAGCAGCATGCCGGTTACGTTCTTCGTCCTAAGCAGGGCTGGATCGTTGCCTGGGGTCCAGCTTTCTATAACCGTTATGTATTCGACCATGAAGGAACGCGGCTCGATACCGTCTACACGCCGTATGTGTTCGCGGAGGGTCGAGGCCAGACGACTCTGCGGTTCCTGCCCTACGAGGAGTCGCGAGAACGGTTAAGGCCGCAGGATTTCGCGTTTCTGGGGTTGTCCGGCCTCACCCAGAATCAGGACTACCACGAGCATCGCAGCGGAGCGTCGATCCAGAGCGGCTATTTCTCGAAAGTCTTCGCGAAGGCGGAATACTACTGGGGAGACGGACCGAACTTTGTGCCGGCGGCGAATGTGGCGCCGCAATGGCTTCTGGGGCGGTTGGATACAGGAGATGTGACCCTGACATTCCGTCCCGTGAAGCCGTTGAAGATCGAGAATACATATCTGTTCGAGCGGCTGCGTGCGAGGAACGGCACATATCTGATCGAGCAGAATCAATTTCCTGGAGCGCGTCGGGGAATTTTCAATGATCACATCGTGCGCAGCAAGTGGAACTGGCAGTTCACACCGGAACTTTCGGTGCGCGTGATTCTGCAATACAACGGGCTGCTGGCCGGGACGCCGGGCATTGGATCCCCATACACGTACCTGCCCACGCAGAAGGAATTCAACGCCGACTTCCTGATTACTTATCTACTGCATCCGGGCACCGCGATTTATTTCGGCTATAACAGCGACCTGCAAAACCTGAATGTGGAGCCCGGCGAGGGCGTGTTCCAAACGCCGCGAGGTTATATCAACGACAGCCGGCAATTTTTCGTGAAGGCGAGCTATTTGTATCGGTTCTGAAGAAGCTTTCAAGGTGTTGGCTATCAGCCATGGGCTTTTAAAACATCTGATTCCATTGCGTTTGCTGAGAGTTGACAGCTGATAGTTGAGCGCGGTTCGGTTTGCCGAATCCTGTGGATATCCAGTAGAATCTAATGATTCGAATCGAGGTTGGAACTGACATGAAAGCAGCTATTCATCCCGCATATAATGAAGTGCGCGTGCATTGCGCGTGCGGCAACGCATTTGTGACGCGGTCTACTCATAAAGGTGATATTAGCGTCGAAATTTGTTCGAACTGCCATCCGTTTTTCACCGGCAAGCAGAAGCTGATGGACACCGCGGGCCGCGTAGAGCGCTTCCGCCGCAAGTACGCGAAGGCCGAGACGGCGAAGAAGTAGCTTTCGCCACCGATTTACGCGAATTTGCAACGGGTCTTCACAAATTCAGCCAGAAATTCAGCCCTCGCTCCGGCGGGGGCTTCGTTTTGCGACGGAAGGTAGAATAAGACGGTGAAGAAGTTTTGGGACAACTCCGCTACTGCGGACAGTGTTCGTCTGAGCGGGACGGGCGAGTCGCCCGTCTCCGTACGAGTTGTGCCGGCTTCCCTTACCATCGGCACCGTCACCGTCTCTCCGGCGACCGTCCTCGCGCCGATGGCGGGCGTGACCGACACGGTCTTCCGGCGTTTCATACGCAACCTGGGCGGGTGCGGGCTCATCATGACCGAGTTCACCTCGGCCGACGGAGTGTTGCGCAAGAAGGATCAGAAGGCTAAGCGGTATCTCCATTTCTACCAAGACGAGCATCCGATCTCGGCGCAACTTTTTGGCAGCGATCCGCAGGTGATGGCCGAGGCTGCGCGCATGGTCGAGGGCTTGGGGTTCGATCTGGTTGATCTGAACCTCGGCTGTCCCGCGAAGAAAGTCGTCAAATGCAACGGAGGCTCCGGCCTGCTGCGCGACCTTCCGGCGATTGGGAGAATTTTCGAGGCGGTGCGCGGGGCAGTGAAAATTCCTTTCACGGTAAAGTTCCGCGCGGGATGGAACGACGAGGAAATCGTGTGCGTGGAGCTGGCACGCATGGCGGAGTCCTGCGGCCTGGCGGCCGTCGCTTTGCATGCCCGCACCCGCGAGATGGGTTACAGCGGCAACGCGCGCTGGGAGTGGATTGCTGCCGTGAAAGATGCAGTGAAGATTCCTGTAATCGGCAACGGCGACATTCGTAGTCCGGAAGACGCCTGCGCCATGGTGACGCGAACGGGATGTGATGCCGTCATGATCGGGCGCACGGCGCCGTCGAATCCGTGGATCTTCCGGCAGATCGAACAGTATTGTGAAATTGCTCGTGTGGGGTCGGGTCTCGGACCCGGCCAGGCTGAGCAAAGCTCTTCTGCCTGCTCGGGCCAGCAGTTGGAGGCTTCAATCGGCATCGACCCAGCCGTGCTTCGCCCGCTCAGACCGGATCAGAGATCCGGTCCCACACAATCCCGGCTCGAGCAGCCTTATGATCAGCCCTCCGAGGCCGATCGCTACCAGATGATCCGCACTTACTTCCAGATGCTGATCGAGGAAGAACTGCCCGACGCTGTGGGCAAGATGAAGCAATTTGCTTCGTGGTTTACGCACGGCGTCCCCGGTGGCGCTGGGCTGCGCAAGGCGATCTACGAGTCGAAGAGTGCGGTGGAGATTTTGGGGCGGGTGGAAGAATTCTTCGAAGCCAGACTATCGGTGACGACGAACATTTAAAGGACGCTGCTCACGACCCACATCGCGGGAGGACTGTCATAACGCCAGTCATCTTTTTTGGTCCGCCGCCCGTTATTCGCCTCGCGAGGGCAGTTAAAATGGCGCGAGCCGCCCAGCGGTCCGCGCCATATTTTAGACTGCAAATCGCAGATGGTTCCGTCAGAGCACTGTCACCGCGATTCGAACTCCTGGATGTCTCACATTAAACAGAAAGTATCCGCCGTCGACGAAGTCGATGTAGCAGTTGTCGTTATATGACCATCCATGCGGCCATGCGTCCACAATTTCAAAATTGTAGCCGCCATAGGCGAAGTGCGGCCTGCCTCCGACCAAGGTTACGTGGCGGATGGCGAAATGATGATCATGGCCAAAGTGCGAACGGAAATGTTCGTCATCAATGCGCCGCTTTTCTTCTGCGCGCTGCTCGTGGTGCTCTTCCTGTTTCGCTTCTTCGTGGTGCTCGTGCTCGTCCTGGGCATAAGCGGTCATCGCCCCACTCAGAAGAACTGCCCCGCAGATCCCACCGACCGCTAGAAATCGCTTCATAGTGAACCTCGCTCGTATTGATTTTGGAATGAGGGGCACGATTGCACGCCTCATAGTCACCCGCGTGACTTAATCCAGATGCGAATGACTGATCCAAAGTTGCCGTACACAACTCTAAGCATCCTGGACGGCGCTGGCTGTAAAGATTTGTCATTGTCGGCGGAAAAGTTCAGCCACGTTCTCAGACATCTTGATTCACGCTGCTCTCGCCACCATCTTGCCTGCCTCATCTTTCTCCACGTACGCCCAAGGCGTCTTCGCGTCATGCGTGAAAACCGTCAGCCACTTCTCAGGGATTGACTGCGCGTAATAGAGCTTCTTGCTGGCAATCGTCTGCAGCGGATACAGGTCGAAACTCATGCCCCAGGTGATGTCGATGTGCGCGATGGTTGGAATCAGATCGGAGATGTAGCATGCGGTTCCTCCCTGACTTCGAATAATAACTGCCTGCATGTGCGCGGTGTGGCCGGGGAAGGTTTGCACTGAGATGCCGGGAACAATTTCCTCGCCGCCTTTGAGCAGGGTCATCTGGCCGCTTTCGACCAGCGGATCGTAGTTCTCGGAGATGAAGCTGATGGCGTCGCGCTCGCTGGGATGACGTGCGTACTGCCATTCGCCTTCAGGCGCGTAGTATTTTGCGCGCGGAAATGTGGGAACGATCTTGCCAGACTTGTCTCGGATTGTGTTCCATCCGCAATGATCGAAATGCAGATGCGAGTTGATGACGATGTCGATGTCGTCGGGCGCGATGCCGCCGGCTGCGAGATTGTCGAGAAGCTGTGCGGGCTGGCCGTAGAACTTGATCATGCGGTCGGAGAGCTTGTTTCCCATGCCGGTTTCGATCAGCACGGTCAGCTTGCCGGTGCGAGGGCCGTCCATGCGGACGACGAGTGAGTTGAGTCCGGTGGTGACGCAATTCTTTTCGTCGGCCGTGACCTTGCGCGACCACATGACTTTCGGCACGACGCCAAACAATGCGCCGCCATCGAGCGGGTACGTGCCGTCAGAGAAAACGCTGAGTTCGAAGTCGCCTAGCGTCAGCTGGTGCATGGAGCTAGTGTGCCACAACTAAACTCGCGACGGATTTACGCGGACTCGCACAGATTCTTTGAGAGCGCTATCTGTAGAATCCGCGGCAGGTGCTAGTCTCTTCAGAATGGAGCGGCCGGGGGGCATCACAGGGATCGCGGTTCTCTTCTTTGCGGCCGCGATCTATTTGTGGGCCATCGGCGCAGTGAAGCTGCTAGCGCCGGATGCGATCTCGCTGATGAGCGGGCGGCATTTTATGTACGGACTGGAATTGGCCGGTCCATACATGACGCTACTAGTTGGAACCGGCTATGCTCTCGTGGGCTGGGGATTGTGGCGCCTGTACAATTGGGCGCGCTGGGCCGCGATGGCAGTGATGGTGCTGGGAGTCGCAGCGCTCGTGCCGGAGATTTCCATGGCAGAGCTCGACGTTCCGGTTCTGTTGTACGGGCTCCAGATCGCGCTGCGCGTTGCCGTAGGATGGTACCTGGCGCAGGCACCGGTGGTGATTGACAGCTTTATGAAGAGGTAAGAAATGTTTGCCGCGGATCTGCACGGATTCACAGGGGTAATCTAATTTGTAGTCGGGTTATCCATGAAAATCCGTGTGATCCGTGGCCTATTTTGTCTTGGTCTTGGCCGGTTCTTTTTCGCCGACGCGTTGGCTGACCTCGAATTTCATTTTCCCCGCCTTCTTGTCGGCGTCGACGATGATGTGATCTCCGTGCAGCACTTCGCCGTCGAGAATCTTGAGCGCCAGCGGGTCCTGCACCAGCTTTTGAATCGCGCGCTTCAGCGGGCGCGCTCCGAAGTTTGGATCATAGCCCTCGGTGAACAGCAGGTCTTTGGCGGCATCGGTCAGCTCGAGCGAAATCTTGCGGTCGGCGAGCAGGCGGCGTACGTCTTCCAGTCGCAGCTCGATGATGTGGACCAGTTGTTCCTTGCCCAGCGGGCGGAAGATGATGATGTCGTCAACGCGGTTCAGGAACTCCGGCTTGAACTGCGCATGCAGCGCATTCAGGACCTGCTTCGAAGCTTCTTCGAACTGCTGTTCGGAACGCTGGCTCTCCCCTTGCAGGAACTGCGATCCGACGTTCGACGTCATGATCAGGATTGTGTTCTTGAAATCGACGACGCGGCCCTTGCCGTCAGTGAGCCGGCCATCGTCCATCACTTGCAGAAGCACGTTGAAGACGTCGGGATGCGCTTTTTCGATTTCATCGAACAGCACGACCGCGTACGGACGGCGGCGCACCTGTTCGGTGAGCTGGCCGCCTTCTTCGTAGCCGACATAGCCCGGAGGGGCGCCGATCAGGCGAGCGACCGAATGCTTTTCCATGTACTCCGACATGTCGATGCGGAGCATGGCGTGCTCATCGTCGAAAAGAAATTCGGCGAGGGCGCGGGCCAGTTCAGTTTTGCCGACTCCGGTCGGACCTAAGAAAATAAATGAGCCGATGGGGCGCTTGGGATCGCTCAAGCCCGCGCGGGATCGGCGAATGGCGTTGGCCACACGTTCCAGAGCTGCATCCTGGCCGACTACTCGCTGGCGCAGGCGTTCTTCCATGGTGACCAGCTTTTTGACTTCGCCCTCGAGCATCTTCGAGACCGGGATACCGGTCCACTTCGAGACGATGCGCGCGACGTCTTCTTCGTCCACTTCCTCTTTGAGCATGCGCTTGCCGCCCTGACTCTCCATCTGCTTGCTGAGCTTGGCAAGTTCGTCTTCGGCCTGGCGAATCAGACTGTAGCGGATTTCGGCGACGCGCTGCAGGTTGCCTTTGCGCTCCTCGGCCTGCTCTTCGGCTTTCAGCTTTTCAATTTGTTCCTTCAGGGTGCGAACGCGGGCGATCAAATCTTTCTCTCTTTTCCAGTTGGCCTTGAGCGTGTTGGATTTCTCGCGAATTTCGGCGAGTTCCTTTTCAATCAGCCCTAAACGATCCCTCGAGTTCGCGTCATCTTCTTTCTTCAAAGCCTGCTTCTCAATTTCGAGCTGCGTGGCTTTGCGCTCCAATTGATCGATGTCGGTAGGAAGCGAATCGATTTGGATGCGCAGCGAAGACGCGGCTTCGTCTATCAGATCGATGGCCTTGTCAGGCAAGAAGCGGTCGCTGATGTAGCGATGCGAGAGCGTGGCCGCCGCGACAATGGCTGAGTCTTTGATGCGCACGCCGTGATGCACTTCATATTTTTCTTTAAGTCCGCGCAGGATCGCGATGGTGTCTTCGACATTCGGCTCGCCGACGAAGACGATCTGGAAACGGCGCTCGAGGGCGGTATCTTTCTCGATGTACTTGCGATACTCGTTCAGCGTGGTTGCGCCGACGGCGCGCAATTCTCCGCGTGCCAGCGCGGGCTTCAGCATGTTGGAGGCATCGATGGCGCCCTCGGCCGCTCCGGCGCCGACCAGGGTGTGCAGCTCGTCGATGAACAGGATGATCTGGCCCTGCGAATCTTCGATTTCTTTCAAGACAGCTTTGAGGCGGTCTTCGAATTCGCCGCGATATTTTGCTCCCGCCAGCATACCTCCGAGATCGAGCGCGACTACGCGCTTGTTCTTCAGCGCTTCAGGAACATCGCCGGAAATGATGCGTTGGGCGAGGCCTTCGACGATGGCAGTCTTGCCGACGCCGGGTTCGCCAATGAGCACAGGATTATTTTTCGTGCGGCGCGAGAGTACCTGGACGACGCGGCGGATTTCTTCGTCGCGTCCAATGACTGGGTCGAGCTTGCCGCGGCGAGCCTGCTCGGTCAGGTCGCGAGCATATTTTTCGAGGGCCTGGAACTTGGCCTCGGGATTCTGGTCGGTAACCTTCTGCGAGCCGCGGACGACGGCCAGCGCTTTCAGAATTGCGTCATTCGTCGCGCCGTGAGCAGCGAGAATCTGCTGGGCGGGATCGCGCTTCAGCTGCGTGATGGCCAGCAGCAGGTGTTCGGTGGAAACGTATTCGTCCTTGAAATTGGAGGCTTCTTTGAAGGCCTGCTCGAGCAGCTTGTTGACTTCGTTCGAGAGCCCAACCTGCGTGGACTCGCCAGAAACTTTGGGAAGCTTATCGATCTCTTTATAAACTTCAGACAGGACGGCTTGCGGGCCGATTCCGATTTTTTCGAGCACCGGCGGGACGATACCTTCTTTGTCCTCGAGCAGCGCGGCCAGCAGGTGAAGGGGCCGCAGTTCGGGATTGCCGTGCTCGGAGGCGAGCTGATTCGCGCGCTGAACAGCTTCCTGCGCTTTAACAGTAAATTTGTCCCAACGGATGGGCATGGGGATCCTCGATTTGGTAACTGGGAAATTTAGTAATTGAGTAATTTGATAGCACGAGCCGGGCCTGCGGTTTCAAATTAGTCGATTCCGAAATTTCGTGATTGGAATTGTAACGGGAGGCGGGCATTGCTGCCGCCTCCCGCGAAAAGCAATCGAGCTGCGCTCGAAGACCGGGTCAGAGACCCGGTCCCACACGAGCACTGCCACTTACGCGGCTTTGCTGGGGGCCTTGCCTTCGGTGGGGTTGGCTTCGATCGGCTTCTCGGTTCCGGTGACCCCACCTACGTTGACCTTGATTTGCTTCGGCTTGGCTTCGGCTCTCTTGGGCAACGTGATCTTCAGCACGCCCTTATCGTAGGTGGCCGAAACGGATTCGGTGTCTACGGTCTGGGGCAGAGTGAAGGTGCGGGTGAAGCTGCCGTACTGGCGCTCCACGCGGCGGTAGTTCTCTTCTTTTTCCTCTTTTTCGATTTTGCGCTCGCCGTTCACGGTGAGAACGTTGTTCTCGACTTGGACATCGATGTCCTTCTCGTCGATTCCGGGCACTTCGATCTTCAAAGTGACCTGGTGCTCGTCTTCGTAGACGTCGACGGCGGGGGCAAAGCTCGAGGCGGTCAGGGATTCGTCGTGGCCGGCTCCAGAGTAGGACTCGCGGAAGGCGCGGTTGATGCGGTCCTGCAGGGTGGAGAGCTCACGAAACGGTTCCCAACGGGTTAATACGGTCATGGGACTGAGCTCCGGGCTGTGGTCACTTCATTAGACGCATAGTTAGCGTAAAAGAAGCATAAAACATGAGTGTATTAATATCAACAATACATTGTGTTTATTTTCAATTGCTTACGGATGCAATGACGCACTTCAAGTAGGCCGTCTCAGGGACATTCAGCAGGACTGGATGGTCTTTGGCCTGCCCTCGGACTTCGATCAGGCGGAGGGTGCGATGGGCGTCGAGGGCGGCTGAAGCTAGCATCTCGAGGAAGTCCGGCTGGCTGACGTGGTAGGAACAGGAGCAGGTGACGAGGATTCCGCCGGGGCGGAGCATCTTTAGGGCGCGGAGGTTGAGCTCTTTGTAGCCGCGCAGGGCGGCGTCGAGATCGCGCTTCGATTTGGCGAAAGCGGGTGGGTCGAGAACAATTGTGTCATAACGACGAGGTTCGTTGGGGCGAGCCGGGGACGAGTAGTCCTTCAACAGGTCGAAGGCGTTGGCCTCGATCCATTCGATCTCCTTTGAACCCAAAAGCGAGTGATTGAGCGCCGCATTCTGGTCGGCGACTTCGAGAGCCGGGCGCGAGCTGTCGACCCCGGTGACGTGCTCGCAATGCGGAGCAAGATGCAGGGCGAAGCCGCCCTGGTAGCAGAAGAGGTCGAGAGCGTCGCCGTGGGCGTAGTGGGCTGCGGCGGCGTAGTTTTCGCGCTGGTCGAGGAAGGCTCCGGTCTTCTGGCCTTCGAGGGCGTCGAAGTGGAATTGAATCGAATTCATGGTGAATGTGGTCGAAGTCTTGTCGCCCTGCAGCAGGCCGGAAGCCCGCGGCGGGAGCGTTTCGAGTTCGCGGACGCGCGGGTCGACGCGCTCGATGATGGAAGCCGGATGCAGACGGGTTGTAAGCTCCGCAAGGATTGCTTCCCGGATGGGTTCGGCATCCATCGCTTGGGTCAGGATTTGCAGGGACAGGATGTCGCTGTAACGGTCGACGATCAGGCCGGGGAGGAAGTCGGCTTCGCTGAATACGACGCGGTAGGCTTCGGTGTCGTGGACTAGAACCTCGCGGTAGGCGATGGCGTCGGCGATGCGCTGGCGAAGCAGGGCGGGAAAGGCCACGACCGGCTCGGATGCAGCCCTGTCGCGCGATGCGGTTTCTCGCATAATCATGCGGATGGCGATTTGCGAAGAGCTCGAATAGAGCGCGGTGCCTAGACTCTTGCCCCGGTGGTCGGAGACCCGGACGAGAGAGCCGGGGAGGACGCCGTCAGCGGAGACGATGTCGGAGCGATAGACCCAGACGTGGCCGGTTTTGAGACGGGTCGTGCCGCGGGGAGAAATCTTGACTGTGGGTAGCTCAGACTGTCTCGGACTTGGGGGCATGGAAACATGGTAATGCCTTAGCTTTCTGAACGGGAGTCGTCGGGTAAATGTGGCAGATAAGGGAGCGGTCGATGACCGCTAACGCGTGGTTACGCCAGCTGAGACTAGTAGCAGTATTCCTTGTTCTCCGCTCCCTCGCGGCAACGCTGATTTAGAGCGCGGTAGCCGAGCCCTGCCTTTGGGTCATAGCAAAAGCCGAAACAAACATCCCTCACTTCGTAACGGTAATGTGGGCCGTCGGAGGGCATCTCTACAATCCCGCGAAAGAAGGCGACTAATTCCGCCGGAGGTGCAGTCGCGTTTTCCGTGGTAAAGGCCGCTATTTCGTACCTCTGCATTTCGGTGTACCAACCCTCGCCATGCGCAACGCGGAGTGCCTTCGGCGCCCGATCCTGCGTACGCTGCAGATCCGGGAGCCCTAGCACCGTTTTTAGTTGCATGCACTGGTGCTCCGTCAGGACTCCTCCATGCCAGACCTCGTCAAACTTATACCGAAATAACCTCCGATCATTATGTGTCGTGACAAACCTGCAGTCGCGATAAATACCGAGGCTGGTCTCATGGAAATCGATTCCATTCTTTTCGACATGGAGAACGCTCAGTTGGGAAGCCATGGCATCAACGATGACGGGTTGTCGGTAGGGGAACGCGAATGTTGCGAACCACCACACGATCACAAAAACCGCGATGACGACCGCTGGCCACGTACGTTGGTTCAATGGCAGATTACGAACTTGCCAAGAGGAAGGAAGCAATCGAATCAGAGCCCAGGCCAGAGCAAACAGTAATAGAGCCGCGCAAACGATCCTCAGCTGGGCGTAGCGCAAATACAATGTTTCCGCTCTATCCCCTGAAGCGTTCAAAAGAACCCACGAGTTGATAAACGCTCGCGATTCCGTTCTGTAAATCCAGAAAAGAGGCAGAGCGGTTCCAACAGCAGTCATGATGTACCCGATACGAGGACGGCTGCGAAACAAAACCGCAGCTACAAGTACAAAAGGCCCCACGGATGCGGCAATGAACGTCGCGTCCAGCGAAGTTATGGGCACGAATCGAGCATAGCTGACAAGCATGCAAGCGACAGAGAGCGCCGAAACAGAGGGCAATGGCCAAGCCCACCGGCTCGATTTCGGGCCTAAGTTCATGGACAGATTAGACACCGGCCCAGGGGTTCCCGGAATGGCGGGCGGGGTTACCAATCACATTCCAGTAGTTGGCGTACATCGCGATAGCACTCAAAACCGCGGGATTTGTTGTCCCACCGACGAAACGTCGGAAGATCGAGTTGCGTTCTACGACCGGGCCGATGGGTCCGGTCCCACACAAATCCTTGTCTCACACAAACTCTTAGCTAGCGGCTTGTTCGGTGGGAGCTGCTGCGGGCTGTTGTTTGACGTGGGAACCGGTGGCGGCTTCATGGCGGGCTAGATCTAAATCGAAACGCAGGGAATCGAGGGCGACCATGGGGAGCTCGTTGCCGAAGGCGTCGAGTTCGGCTTCGCTCCATCCGCCGTTCAGGCGCATGGCGCCAGAAATGTCTTCGGGGAAGGCCTGGCGGTAGTCGCCTTCGCGGATGAGGATGTCGCCGATGAGGCGTCCGGTGTGAACGTCGTAGACGCGGCGGCTGGACTGGCCGCGGGCCGTGGTCAGGCAGAGAAACACTTCGCCGATGTCGTTGAATTCCGCGCGATAGTACCAGGCCTGGGGCGCATCAATCTTGGGATGATGGCGTTTGGCGCGAGTGGTTGAAGGTTTCACGTCGGCCATCTCGTCGGCGGGATTGAAATAGAGAATGCGCTGGCAAGAGTCGCAAATAATGGTTTGCGTGCCGGAGCGAATTTCGTTGTACGTCTGCGGCCGGAGCATCACGCGGCAGGCCATACATTTCTGATCGCGGACCTCGGAAAGGCCGCTGCCGCGGAACTTCGAGACGCGCTCGTAATGGCGAAGCAGGTCTTCGTTGACGCTGGTGCGAATCTGGTCGCGCTTGGCGCGCCACTCGGCAAGCAGTTTTTCGTCTTTGGCGGTGAGCTGGCGGGCTTCTTCCTTTTCCTTTTCGATCTCGGCGGTTTCGGCCTTCAGTTCGACCTGGGCGGCCTTGACTTCCTTGTCGCGCGCGTCAGAGTTGAGCATCAGCTCAAGAATCTTGTCTTCGTTGGCGGTGATTTCTTTTTCCGCGAACTGGATCTCATGCAGCAACGCTTTGTACTGGTCGTTGGTTTTCACGTCGAGGGATTGGTCGCGATACTTGGAAATCTTGCCGCGCAGGTCGCTGATGGCGGTGTCGTACTTGCGGCGGGACGCCTCATCGGCCTTGACGGCGGCCTGAGCCTTTTCCATCTGGGCTTTGGTGCCCGCCAGTTTGTGTTCGATGACCGCGATGCGCTTGGGAAATTCGGCGACTTCGTCCTGCAGACGGCGGATTTCTTTGTCCGCGTCTTGCAGTTTCAGCAGATTTTCAATGTCAGGAAGCATTCGGCATTGGACTCTATTGATTCTAACACGCGGTGGGGCTTGATTCGGGCCGAAAACCTTTCACCACAGGGCGCAGGGCTTCACTGAGGAACACGATTCGCGGCTGTGCAGGCGCGGGCTGGCGCGGTGTACACTCTTTCCTTCGCCCAATTGTGCATCTGCGCGAACTTCTCTTCGGTGAGGTCACTTCGTGAAAAGACAGATTTCTTTTGCCACCTGCTTTGCGCTGTTCGCCTTATTTTTTGGCGTCATCTCGTCCGCAGGGGCGCAGACCGCGCCCACCAAGCCGCTCACGATTGAAACGCTTTATCAGCCCGGCGGACTTACGGGGCGCGGGCCGGAAACCGTGGAGTGGAGTCCGGACGGAACCAAACTCACATTTGTACAGCGCGACGAAAAAGGCGAGAAGGGCGAGTTGTGGTACGTGGACGCGGCGACCGGCGAGAAGAAGGTGCTGGTCAGCGCGGAGAAGTTGGCGTCGCTCGATCCGGACGTCAACAAAGTGAAGAACGAGCGCGAGAAGGAGCGGCGGACGCGCTACCGCGTGGCGGCATATTTGTGGGCTCCAGATTCGAAGCACCTGATTTTCGATTCGCAAGGGCAGCTCTGGCTCTACGACCTGGGAACACAAACCGGAGTGCAGTTTACGTCGGCCCCAGATCCCAGCGGCGACCCAAAGTTTTCGCCCGATGGCGCGCACGTGGCCTATGTGCGCAAGCACAATTTGTATGTGCGACCGGTGAGCGGCAAGGATGAAAAGCAGCTGACCAAAGATACCGGCGACGACCTGTTCAACGGCGATATCGATTGGGTCTACACGGAGGAGTTGGGCGTCCGCAGTAATTATTTCTGGTCGCCCGACAGCAAAGAGATCGTCTTTCTGCACATGGATGAGAGCAAGGTGCCGATCTATCCCATTACCGACTGGCTGCCGACGCATCCCAGCGTCGACAACGAGAAGTATCCCAAGGTGGGCGATCCGAACCCGGTGGTGAAGCTGGGCGTGATCGACACAGACAAAGACAAGGTGCGCTGGATCTCGCTGGCCATGGACAAGGACGAAGAGTCCTACATCCCGCGATTCGGTTGGGTCAAAGAAGGGGTGATGTGGGCGGCTCTGTTGAACCGGACACAAGACAAGATGGAGTTGTTCTTTATCGACGCGAAGACCGGCAAGTCGCGGCTGATGTTTACTGAAACCACGCCTGAGGCGTGGATCGATTTTGAGAACGTTGAAATTCCGTTTTTGAAGAGCGGCGGTTTTCTCTGGCGCAGCTGGCGCGACGGCCACACCCATATCTATCTGTATAGCTTTGACAAGCAGAATCCGATGTCCGCCGACGCCAAGCTGGAGCGGGAACTGGAGAGCGGCGATTACGAAGTGCTGGGAATTGACGGCGTGGACGAGGCTGCAGGCACAGTGTTCTTCGCGGCGAATAAAGGTGATCCGCGGCAGCGTCACATTTTCTCGGTGGAGCTCGATGGATCGGGATTGAAGGCGCTGACGCCGGAAGAGGGGATTCATGCCGGCAATTTCAGTGACGATGGCAAGCACTATGCTCACATGTACGGACCCGAGAGATCGCCGAGCATTTCGTTATGCGCTGTAGGAGGGTCGTGCAGCCCAGTGTGGCAGGGGCGAGATGAAATTTCCGAGTACGGGCTGCGTGCACCCAAATATCTGGAGTTCAAGGCGGATGACGCGACCACGCTGTACGGACAATTATTGCTGCCTCCTGACGCTGCGGCCAGCGGAAAAATCCCGCTGATTGTCTACCTCTATGGCGGGCCGGCGGCGCAGCTGGTGAAGAAAGGCACGCCCGATCCGTTCGACGAAATTCTGGCGCGCAAGGGCTTTGCGGTTTTCACCGTGGACAATCGCGGCACGCCGGGACGCGATCGCAAGTTCCAGACCGCGATCCGGCACGAGTTTGGCGCCATTGAATTGAAAGATCAGCTCACCGCGCTCGACCAACTCTACGCCCAATATCCGCAGCTCGATAAAGACCGGACCGGCATCTGGGGCTGGTCGAATGGCGGATCGATGACGCTTTACGCGATGACGCATTCCGACCGCTTTCGCGCGGGAGTGGCTGTGGCTCCGGTGACCAGTCAGGTGAACTACGATTCGATTTACACCGAGCGCTACATGGGCCTGCTCAAAGACGACAAAGCGGGATATGAACAGTCCGACGTGACGCGGGACGCGGCGAATCTGCACGGAGCGCTGTTGCTGGTGCACGGCACCAGCGATGACAACGTGCATTTCCAGAACAGCATTCAAATGATTAACGCACTGATCAATGCGGGCAAGCCGTTCAGGCTGATGATCTATCCCAACAAGACGCACAGCATCGCGGGGAAGGACGCGCGGGTCCACCTGTTCAACATGATCGTGGATCACTTTGAGCGGGAGTTGAAGTAACTAGTGGCTGGTGGTAAGTGGCTAGTGAAGATCGGAATATTGGGGCGGCTTCGGTGAATCCGGAGCCGCTTTTATTTTCGGCTGCCGGAACCTTTACGCGGATTTTCCTTGGCCGAGCTCTCTTTTGAGGAACTTTCCTTTGACGAACTTTCTTTCGATGAACTCTCTTTCGACGAACTGTCTTTGGAACTGCTGTCGGACTTGCCTTTTTCTTCCTTCTTACTATCCTTCGAGGAGGAATCGCGCGAGGAGGAATCCTGTGACGAAGAATCGCCGCCGGAGGAGCCTTGCGACGACGATTTCTTGGCGTAGTCGGTAACGTACCAGCCGGAGCCCTTAAACTGCACAGCGGGCGCGGAAATCATCTGCTCGACCTGGCCGCCGCATTCGGGGCATTTCTTGACCATCCTGTCGGAAAACTTTTGGATTTTTTCGAAGCGGTGGCCGCACTTCTTGCATTCGTATTCGTAAAGGGGCATGGGTGTGAGACGGTTGTGAGGGGCAACTCGGTTTCATACTGATTCTAGGGCTGCGGGACCGGCAGCGTCAATTTTCCGGCCCGTCGATTTTCAGCGCGATCGCTGCCCCCTGCGGCCCTCGATCGCCCTGCGCCGCCAGAAGTTTTTGTCCTTTCTTACTTTTTAGGTGCTTTCGCTCGAGTACCGGCTGGCGCTTTTCTCTTCAACTTGATCCGATTGTAGTCAATAGCGGCACGAACGAGATTTTTCAGAGCACGCTCATTGACCTTGTCGCCCTCGAACAAATCGATCGCTCGCCACGCATTGCCTTTGAGGCCGGCGTTGAAAAGCTTGTCGGGATCCGGGAGGCTTGCCCCGTGGGAAAAGGTAAGCTTCACTTTATCTTTGTGGGCGTTGCCCACGGCGATCATTCCGTCGCGAGACCACACTGGGCTTCCCATCCACTTCCATTCCTCGATGATCTCCGGGTCGGCCGCGAGGATGCTCTTGCGAACGCTGGCTAACGTTTTTCCACGCCAGTCTGTGAGTTTTGCGATCAGCTCGTCGATTACTGCAGAGGCAGATTCCACTGGGACGGGCTCTTTCATGGATACCCCCTACTTGTCGCACCTAATTTAGCTGTGTTCAGCCTGACCTGCAACCGGCATGATTGGACGCTCAGAAATCGAGTCGGAACGACAGTCACCGGGTTCGCGCGTTATTTGAAAAGGGCCCTGATTTCTGTTTGAATACCGCGACGAGGACTCGTCATGAAAATATACAACCTCACCGGTTATTTGATCATTGCTCTTTACGCGGTGGCTTGTGTGTATTCAGCCCCGGCTCACCTGGCACCGTGGAAGGGATTGTTGATCGGCCTGGTTTATTTTATTTTCTGCTGGTTCCTCGGAGGCTTATATCTGGCAGATGTGCTTCATTTGGGAATCGCGCATCGCTCAGTCGACTACAAGGGATGGTTTATCAAGGCTGTTGCAGTCGTGAATAACACTTTTGCGATCTATGTGAATCCGATCACCTGGGTGAATCGCCATCGCTTGCATCACAAAAACTCCGACCATGATGGGGACCCCAATAAGCTTGATAGCGATGGTTTCTGGCGTGCTGCATATCTCTGTCTCCTGCCCTATCGGTGTCAGGAGAATCTGGCCACCGACGAGATTTTGCAGTCGCGAACCATCCGGGTGGTGAGCAGCCCGGTGTTTGCCGTCGTTGCGCAAGCCGCGACTTTTTGCCTCTTATGGCAGCTGGTCGGAAGTCTGAAATTTGCCCTGGTCATGTGGCTGGGAGCGCGAATTTTTGGATGGTGGGTCAATATGGTTCAAAACTACTGGACCCACACACGAAAATTTGGATACCGGCGGTACAACGATGAACGCGACAACGCGATGAACATTGGCGAATGGCTGCCGGTAACGGCGACCTTCAGCGCCTGCCTGCAGAATCATCACCACTACCAAACTCTGTTGCGACTCAGCCATGACGAATCCGAATATGACTTTGGATTCCTGACCCTCAAAGTCATGAAAAGTCTTGGGCTGGTCAAGGCCACGGCAAGAGGCGAACTGAAACCTCCGGACGTTCCACTTGCCGCGCTAGATTTTTAGGCCATCCCTGTTTTAGGCCATCCCATTTCTTTTTGGGAGAAACGGTTCGAGCGTCTGTCCAACGAAGCTCGGCGAAATTTCTTCGCTATCCAGTCCGTAGCGTTCCGGCCAGTGCTCGGGAAAGTAGTAAGTGCCGAAGAGTTTATCGATCCACGGAAAATGGATGGCAAAGTTTTTGTCGATGCCCTCTTTTTGCGAAGTATGGTGCCAATGGTGGTACCGAGGCATCACCAGGAGCTTTTCGAGCCACTTTACATTAGGACCGAAATTGCAATGAGTCCAGGTCGCGTGAAGCGTAACAAAAATCAAATACGCGAGAATGATCGATTGCGAAAATCCAAGCATGAGGGGAACCAGGATAAATCCACGCACAAGAGTGTCATCGACGAAGTGGGAGCGAGAGCCGGCAATCCAGTCCAGCGCCTTCGAAGAATGGTGGATGGCATGAAAACGCCATAGAAACGGCACTCTGTGCAAAGCCAGGTGAATGAAATATTCAGCGACATCCGCAACCACAACGGCCAGACAAAATTGCAGAAGCCAGGGCATTCGAGCAATAAATTGCTGAAGAACCGGGACGCCCAAATATTTAGTGGCCTGAGTCGCGGGCAATAGAACCAGAAAAGATAGGACCTGGATCGGGAGATGAGTGGACATGAAGTAGACCACGTCCAATGTCCACTCCTTGCGAAATGTTCCTTGTTCCGGATACTGCGGCCAGAGTCTTTCGAGAGGCACGTAGATGAGCGCCATCAAAAACAAATCAAGCAAAAACCAATCCAGCCCGATTGCCGGCCCGTCGCGGAGGGTCCCGTTAATCTTCACGCTCGATCCGCCAAGAACTGTTGCGGCGGTGGCAAACAACAGTCCAGAAAACGCCAGATTCTTTTTCTTGCGCAGTATCGAAGCAACAATTCCGAACAGAGTTGCGCCCACGATGAGGGACTGGATCAGCACGCGCATGCTGTGCATTGGATAGTAGGAACGCAGCTCAGGCGAGGTTAGTAACTGAGGAAAATGCAGGCACAAAACGGCTCCGAAGGAAAGAAATCCAAAAAAAGCCGACAATATTCCACTCCACCAGCCGGTCCCGAAGCCAGTAGATTCAGCATCACGAAAGAATTCATTAATTCTTTGCTCAATCATGATGTCCCCCTGTTGTCGGTTTCCTAAGATCTCTCGTTGAGAACAATCTGAACTTAAAATGGGATGACAAGAAAGTTAATAGTAAAAATTAGCCCGGAACGCTCTGATTATTATAGGGACGGGATGAAAGTGGGAACAACCCGCGTTCAACACAGAGGTAACATCCGAGAGTTTGTTATGCGAAAAAATTCGTGAAACGACCAACGTCTCACCACAGCCTGTTTAGGCGTAATAGAGCAGATCGCGGTTCCTAGACTCTCAGCCAACCGCGGAATCCCCGGGCGGCGTAGTAAGAATCCGCGCCGTTGTGATAGACGAAAACAGTGTCGAAACGGCGATCGCAAAAGAGGGCGCCGCCGAGTTTTCGGATATTCGAAGGTGTTTTCACCCAGCTCGACGTTTTCGCATCGAACTTTCCAAGTTTCTGCAACTCTCGATACTGTTCTTCGGTTAAGAGTTCAATGCCGATAGCAGCTGCCAGGTCCATTGCGCTGTTTTTTGGTTTGTTTTCTTTTCTTGAATCCAGCGCTTCACGGTCGTAACAAAGACTTCGACGGCCTTTTGGACTTTCCGCTGCACAATCATAAAAAATGTATTCGCCCGTCTTCGTATCATGACCAACAACGTCGGGCTCGCCGCCAGTTCTTTCCATTTCATTCAGTGACCCCAGTTTGTCGGCATTCGCTTCCAGCTTTGTTTGAACTTTGGCCCAGTCAAGACCTTGATGACAGTCGATGTTTTTCTCAAACCGAATTTTCAATGCTCCGAGCAGTTCTTCACGTTGTTTGGTTGAGAGAGCTACGTGTGACACGGCCTTCATGCTAAGTCACCTGCCGATCTTTTCCAAACGAGGCGTCGGACGACATGGCCTTTCCACATCCACAATCCTGAAAGAATCATCACCGGGACGAAGATAAAGCGGGTGGGAAAGGCATACTGTGGAATCTTGTCAAACGGACTATAGATATAGCCGAGTATCGGAATGCTGAAGAAGATGTGAATCCAGCGAAAAATCGAACGTATCGTACTTTGGTTCATGACGCCTCCTCGAGTCACGACTTTTGAGCCGCCTGCGGCGGCCAGTTGGGCGCTTTCATACCAAACTGTTCGGCGTACTCCGCGTTCAGCCGCTGCCAGCCGGCGAACTTCGTCGCATCGCCGCCAGCGATGCGGCCGATGGGAGTCCCACTGAGCAGGTGATCCAGAACATCGAAGGAAATGTGCCACCCAGCGGCGCCCATGGAAACGAATCGGCGATCGATCTTGGTCCACAGCGTCAGGCGCGTGCCAGTGCCAGAGGCTTCGAGCTCCCAGCGCATGTCGCCATACTCAAGCGCCTTGGCAGCTTCGACTCGCGTCACTTTTGTTTCAATCGGTTTGGGATTTCCCACCCAGGTAAGCTGCACCGTTCCCACCGCACCCAGGCTCGCATCAACCACAAAGGGAGCCCACTCGCGCAGTTGCGCCGGGTCGGTTAGCGCCTCCCAGACTTTTTCCGGTGAATGGCGCAGTTCCCGGACGAGAATGAGCGTCCACTTCTGCTCTCCATCTTTCAGTACTCGCGCCAAGTTGGCGGGACCCGGTGCATACGGCTGGAGGTCGGTCATCTTTCTTCTCCTTAACTTCAACTTCCTTGTCTTAACAACTTGCCCGCCGAGGAGCTGAACCCACAATTCTCACGAGCGACGATCTCAGAAGCGACGGCGGCGTGCGTACGATTTCTGCCGCAGTGTCCATGCGGAACTCAGATCAAGTTGAGCACCGTCCGAATCACATCGGGTACAACGCCATGGAGTATGGCGGGAATCGCAATCCGTGCCACTGGATAGGCGATCAGCACCACAGTGACGGCCGCCAGTGCCCACGTCTTCGGCGAGAGGTGGCGTTCGAGAGCATCCACGTGCGCGGACCAGAGCTGTAAGGACTGAGCGGCACTCACCGGACTCATTGCATACTGCTCGCGATTGCTCATGCTAATTTCTCCTGGGTTTTCTTCTGCGCCGAACGTCTGTGCTACCAGCGTGCCAGCTGCGTGAGCTGAATCAGGTTGCCGCACGTGTCTTTCAGCTTTGCAATGGTCGAGCCGGGCACGTCGGTGGGCGGCATGGTGAACTCGGCGCCGCGCGCCTTGATCCGCTCGTAGTCGCCCTTGACGTCGTCGGTGAAAAACATCATTGCGGGCTGGCCTTGTTGAAAAATCGCTTGCTGATATGTTTTGGCCGCGGGGTCGTTGTTCAGCGCAAGCTGCAGCTCAACGCCGTCCGGCTCCTCGGCCGGGGCCACGGTTAGCCAGCGATATGGGCCGTTACTGAAATCCGTCTTCTTGGCGAAACCAAGTACCTCGGTATAAAAGCGGAGGGCTCTGTCCTGGTCATCGACGTATAAGCTGGTCACTTTGATTTTCATTGTCTTTCTCCTTTATCACGCTCGCGGTTTGGGCCGCGTCGTCTTCTGCTTAGTGGTCTTCCTTTTCGTTGGGGTTGACTCATCTTTGCGGTCCTGATCCATGCGATCCATACGATCAAGGTGGCGTTCGAGAGCATCCACGTGCGCGGACCAGAACCGGCGGAACTGAGCCAGCCAGGCATCCACCTCCTGAAAGGGTCCTGGCTTCAGGCGGTAGAGACGTCGCTGTGCATCCACGGTCGACTCCACGAAACCGGCTTCGCGCAGCACGCGCAGGTGCTTTGACACGGTCGGCTGCGTCATACGAAGCTGTCGTTCGATCTCTCCCACCGACTGTTCTGACGAGACCAGGAGGGTCAGGATCGCGCGGCGGTTCGGCTCCGCAATGATTTCGAAAACAGATTCCATTCCCTTGATATACTCCAAGGAGCATATACGTGTCAAGGTATATTTAAGGGAAAATATCTGACAGCAATCCGGTGGTTTCGTCTAGCGAGAAGGGGCACATGGACTGGAGGCAGCGTTCCGGGTCCAGCGTTTTGAGTTCTGCCGTTCGGGATAGGAGCAACGGTCGACTTTCAGGCGGCGCTGCACCAAAGCCGGACTTCGTCGATCGACGACGTCAGTTCTACTCGGTCTACTCAATCGTGCGAATTCGCCCCAGCTCACTTACCTGCATACACGCTGCGCGAAGCACGGCTCTTGATGTAACGATAGAACCGCGCCTGCCCTCGTTGGACCCAATAAGGAGTGTCGTAGTCGTCGATTCCAGGCCCTGCGGTCATAAAGCTGAAGAAGACATGTTTTGACGGCCTGACGACGATTCCGACATGCCCGTGCCACACGATCAAATCGCCGGGCTGAGGCTGCTCGATCCGCTGGAAGCCCTCGACTCCGTCGTAAAGATCGTCAGAACTGGCATAGACATACGGAAACCCCGCACGTTCGTAGATCGCGTGCACCAGGTGAGAGCAGTCGTGCCCGGCATAGCGGCGCACTTTCGGATCGAGCGCAGCCGAGATCACGCCCAGGCCGTCGTCTGGAGTGAGGGTGCGAGGCGGCTTTCGCGCGTGAGTTTCACGAGCGGTTTTCGGAGTCGCGTCAGAGGTTGTGGCTTCGCGAGGCGCCTCCTGCGCCAAGCAGACACATGCCGCAACCCCGTAGAGCAGGGCAGCGATCACGAGTTTCGCCGGAATCCGCATGGTCCACAGTTTGATGCGAAATTCCGCGTGGAGGGAGGTTACGGTGGGGCAGGGACTGAATCGCAGGATACAGGCATCGCGTACAGCGCATACCGTAGAGCGCGGGCCTGAGCAGCTGCCTACGACCTCACGAGCCGACTGTAGCGAAGATTTTCCCGCCAACGCGAAAGTCGGGATGATCCATGTGCGCGCGCTCTTCGGTCTCGGGCAAAGAGAGCGCAATCTGACGGAAGTCGTTAGCGGTCATGTGGGATTTCAGATTGACGATTGCAAATTCACGACAATGGAACCGTTGCGCCCAACAATCTACAATCTGCAATGTGAAATGTGAAATCCTCGTGCAGTGGTAGACTCCCGCCATGAGCGATGCTGCTGCCGGGCCCGCGCTTTACCTGGTCGCGACGCCGATCGGGAATCTTGAGGACATCACGCTGCGGGCGCTGCGCGTGCTGAAGGAAGTCGATGTGATCGCCTGCGAAGACACGCGGCGGACGCAGAAACTGCTCAATCATTATGCGATCGCGACGCGCACCACCAGCTATCACGAGCACAACGAGATGACGCGCTCGGCGGAACTGGTGAAAGAAATGCAGGAGGGCGCGAGCGTCGCCTTGGTGACCGACGCGGGCATGCCGGGAATTTCCGATCCCGGCTACCGGCTGATTGCGCTGGCGATCCGGCATCGAGTGCCGGTGGTGCCGGTGCCGGGGGCGTCGGCATTTCTGGCCGCGCTGGTGGCGAGCGGCCTGCCCACAGACTCATTTCGCTTCAGCGGATTCTTACCGGCCAAGCGCGGCGAGCGGCGGGCGGCGCTGGAGTCGGTGAAGAGTTCTCCGCGGACGCAGGTGTTCTATGAAGCTCCGCACCGCATTGTCGAAACGCTGGCCGACGTTGTCGAGGTCATGGGAGAAGCCCGGCATGTAGTGATCGCGCGCGAAGTGACCAAGCTGCACGAAGAATTCCTGCGCGGCCGCGCCGCCGAAGTGCTGGAGAACTTAAAGGCGCGCGAAGCAGTAAAAGGCGAAATCACGCTGCTGATCGGCAAGCCTGAAGAGAGCGATGCTCGCGGGGCGGCGGACGCCTCGTCCGCCCGGGTTTCGATCAGGCAGCGGGTAGAGCAGATCATGGCAGAAGAAAAAGTCGACGAGAAGGCCGCGCTGAAGAAAGTGGCGAAGGAACGGGGAGTGTCGAAGAGCGAGGCGTATCGGGAGTTGCAGCGGACGAAGTGATTCTAAGGGGGAGAGGCCCCGCACTCGGTTAAGAAAGCTGCTGTCCGATCGAATGGTTCGCGCTGTCTGGTCGAGTCTCGGTCGTCTCCGACTGGAACGAAAAGAAGCATTCCCTGGCGGGCTCTCGTAAGCAGGACCCTGTAGCTGTTCACAAGATAAGCTCTCGCGCTCTCTTGCCCAATCTTCTGCCATGCAGTTCCGCGAAGTTTCTTTAGGTTCCAATCGCTCTCGGATCGCAGGAAATCGCCGCCCCAGCAAAGACATGTCCAGTCAAGCTCCAGGCCTTGAATTTGAAATTCGTTAGCAGCCACCTCAAGCTGAAACGACGATCGCACGTCACCTTTCGGTTGCAGGAACCAGTGCTCGACTCCATCGGCACGAGCTGCTGGCAGTTCCAAACCCTCGGCCCTCAGCCTCTTTGACTCCGACGACGCAACGAAACCGTATCGCTCGGTTCCGCGCGCCGTCGTCTCAAGCCAGGACTTGGCGGTGGCTAGATTCCGTGTGAGGCGTACAGGATATTCCGGATTTTCGGCAAGGATTCTCTGACACTCGCGGGCATCGCCTCGCAGAAGGGCCTCAGTCCAGCCAGCGATTGTCTTGCCCCGAAACTGGCGAGTGGGAGTGTCGAGGTGCAGGTTTGAATCGACCGCTAGCTTGAGACCTTCCGGTGGTCCACCTTCAAAGAGCTTTGCACCGGCTCCATACCCGCCAGATAGGGCCTGCGGCGGCACCGCGACGGACCAATGCCCAAACTTCTCGGCGAGCGCTCGTCCCCATTCCGAAAGCCCTGCTTCACCTCGGTTAATCTCTTGCCCGCCTCCCACCAACGCGATCAGAGCAGCCCAAGGCTGTCGGTCGAGGATTCGCAACATCACGGCAGGCTCAGAGTGGTCGAGAAACTCGCCGGAGCTATCATCGAGGTATTCCGCAGTTCTCTCGGCATCCCATGCGCGCTGTGCCTCGTCGAAGACCACGATTTTTTCGTGGGGGGCATTCTTGTTACGAGTATGTTCTCTTTTGTACCCGAGCACAGTATTGATTGTGGTTTTAGGATCACGTGACGAGACTCTAAGGCCGTTTTTTCGACGTCGCGACGAATCGCGAGAAAGGGCTGCTTGCAACACTTTGACGAGAGGTAGGTTACCTGTCAGAAAGACGGAATCGCTCCCCGTATCTTCCCTGAGTTGCCGGTCATGGACAAGCCTAAGGCCGGCGAGTGTTTTGCCGGCGCCCGGCACGCCGGTGACGAAGCAGAGGGTTTTCCGGTTCGATTGCGCGGACTCAACAACAATTTTCCGAATCGTCTCCACGGTGGCCGTCAGGTTGATCGGGTCGCATCCAGCCTTTGCAATGTCCTCGACCTGCATTTCGGCGAACATGCCGATTGCAGCTTCAACTATGGTTGGCACCGGTCGATAGCTCCCGCGATTCCACTCCGCGATCCGACACTGTGCTTCGGCGTTTTGCTTCTTTGCGATTGTCGCCAGCCATGGGCCAAGGTGCTTGGTGTCGACAAATGCTGTTGGGCGAAGTTCTCCAAACATCTGAGAGCGCCGGATCCAAGTTTCCGTTCCGGTCTTGCCGACCACAACTGGGTAAATGACTCGGCCATGGCTGCCCTCATGGAAATGCAGAAGGTCCAAGCTATAATCTTCCACTTGATCAGCGGCACTCGAATCGACGCTCTCACCTTTGAATTCGAGAACTACAATTGAATTTCCAATCAGAAGCACCGTGTCGATTCGGCCCATTTTTCTGGGAACAACGAATTCGATGGCTACTCCCCAATTGTCCGGGTGAAAGGCTTGGATATCGGCAGATACCAGCGCGCCCTTCAAATCCTGAAGCTGGGAGCGCCAGGCGGTGATCTGGGTAGTGATCAGGTCTTTGTAGCGATCTGACTCGTAAGCCTTGTGCAAGGCCAACTCTAGAGTGCCGAGCGGCTCAGCCAGAAACCGCTCGACCGTGTCTGCGTAATATGCAGGCATGCCGTGAACTACTTCCCCGCTAGCTCCCGCTTCACAATCTCACTGACCATCTTCCCGTCCACGCGCATGCCCGCCGCGTTGAACCTTGCCATCGCGTTCTTCATGACCGTGCCCATTTCTTTCATGGTGGGCGCGCCCATTTCGGCGATGGCGGCTTTTACTCCGGCGACGATTTCCGCTTCTCCGGCGGATTTGGGCATGTAGGTTTCGATCAGGACGATTTCGGCGGCTTCTTTGTCGGCCATTTCCTGGCGTCCTCCCTTGGTGAACTGCTCGACGGATTCTTTGCGCTGTTTGATCAGCGTGGCCAGCACGGCCTGGGATTCCTTGTCGTCGAGCGGGGCCATTTTTTCCACCTGCTTGAGCTGCAGGGCGCTTTTGACCATGCGCAGGGTGGAGAGGCGGGCTTCGTCCTTGGCCTTCATGGCGGTGACGATGTCTTTTTGGATCTGTTCGGCGAGGCTCATGAGGGGATTATAGACGGGCGGGGTGGTGACGGTGAGCGGACCAAAGTCGAAATCCCCCTTCTCGCGCACAGGACATGCGAAAAATGGGGCACCTACGCCTGAATCGAAATTCATCGATCAAATCTGTCACCAATCTTTCTACGATGCATCTGATGCTGTGGAGGGAACCATCATGAGCAAACTCGCGATTTGGGCACAACTGGAAGCACGGCCTGGCAAAGAGAAAGAAGTTGAGGAATTTCTGAAATCGGCGCTGCCATTGGCCGAACAGGAAAAAGAAACGGTCAGCTGGTACGCCATAAAAATGGGCCCGGGCAAATACGGCATTTTCGATACATTCGCTGACGAACACGGACGCAACGCTCATTTGACGGGCGCAATTGCCAAAGCACTATTCGCCAAAGCAGAAGAATTGTTTGCCAAGGCTCCGGAAATTGCAAAACCCGAAGTTCTGGCGGCAAAAACCCGGAATTGACCCATACAACGCTGCGTTTCGCGCCTCCCTGCAAGGCGCGAAATGGGTTCGCCACGCGTTCAATCCAGTCTTCTTCCGATAGAAATTCCGATAGAATAGTTGAGCAGTTATCATCCCATTTTTTCCAGGACTCTATCGGAATGCTGAATAAGAATCGCCTTTTTACTCCGGGCCCAACGCCGCTGCTGCCGGCGGCGCAGACGGCCATGGCGTCGTTTACGGCGCATCACAGGACCGCCGATTTCAAGGCGCTGTTTCAGCGCGTGCTGGCCGACATGAAGGAATTCATCGGCACCAAGAACGACGTGCTGGTGCTGGCTTCGTCGGGTACCGGTGTGATGGAGGCGTCGGTGTCGAATCTGACTTCGCCGGGCGACCATGTGCTGGTGCTGACGGCCGGCAAGTTCGGCGAGCGCTGGACAGGGCTGGCCAAGGCCTTCGGCTGCAATGTGGACGTGCTGGAAGTTCCTTATGGCCAGACGTTTTCGCTGGATGACATTCGGGCGCGGCTGAACTCTCAGGTGCGTGCCGTGTATGTGCAGGCCACCGAGAGTTCCACCGGTGCGCGGCATGACATTGAGGGCATTGCGAAGGTCGTGCGCGAGCAGGGCGGAAGCGACACGTTGCTGGTGGTGGATGCGATCACAGGGCTGGGCACGACGCATTTCGACGTCGATGGCTGGGGGGTGGATGTGATTATCGGAGGATCGCAGAAGGCGCTGATGATGCCTCCGGGGCTCGCGTACTGCGCGGTCAGCGAACGGGCGTGGAAGCGGATGGATACGACGACCTCGCCGCGCTTTTACTTCGATCTGCGCAAGGAGCGGAAGTCCGCGGCCAAGGGCGAGACGGCCTACACGCCGGCCACGTCGTTATTCGCGGCGTTGGGTGCGGCGCTGGAATTCGTGCGCGGCATGGGAAAAGGCGATCTTGCCAAGGGACGCGAAGAACTGGTCAACAATGCTGAGCTTTGCGCGGAGATGACGCGGGCGGGCGCGAAGGCTCTGGGATTGAAGCTTTACGCCTCTTCACCGGCAGCTGCGCTGACCGCGATCTGCGCGCCCGATGGACTCGACTCGGGCAAAATCGTAAAGGAATTTCGCGAAGCGTTTGACGCAGTCGTGGCCAACGGTCAGGGCGAGATGAAGGGCAAGCTGTTCCGCATCGCACACATCGGCTACTACGACTATCTCGACACCATCGGCATTCTGGGTGCGCTCGAGCATGTGCTGGCCAAGGTCACCAACCGCAAGGTCGAATATGGCTCGGCAGTGCGGGCAGCGCAGGAAGTCTATGCCCGCACCCAGCTGGGAAAGCAGCAACTGGTCGGCGCGTGAAGGCTGCTGCCAATTCACGGTGAAATCCATCACGGTCAACGTCTAGGCCAGCGTTGCGCCGCTTCCGTAAATGCCTGAACCCGGAGTAGCGGTCAACCGTTTTTCAGCGAAATTTCTGTAGCAGGATCCTCATTCAAAGGAATTATTCGTGAAAATTATTGTTGCGGAAAAAATATCGGCGTCAGCCGTGGCGCAGCTGCAAGAGCCGGGTTGGACTGTCCTTACTGCGGATCAGCTGGAAGGCAAGCTGGAGGAGCATCTGGAGACGGCGGATGCGCTCATCGTGCGCTCGGCGGTGCAGGCCGACGCGAAGCTGCTCGAACATGCGAAAAAGTTGCGCGTGATCGGCCGAGCCGGGGTGGGCGTGGACAACATCGATCTGGAAGCGGCGACGCACAAAGGCATCGCGGTGATGAACACGCCGGGAGCCAACGCGGTAGCCGTGGCGGAGCAGACGCTGGGGATGATGCTGGCTATGGCGCGTCACCTTTGCCGCGCCGACGCGCTCATGCACGCGGGCAAGTGGGAGAAGAAATCGCTGCAAGGGACTGAGCTGCGCGCCAAGACGTTGGGGATTATCGGGCTGGGGCGCGTTGGCATGGAAGTGGCGCGGCGGGCGCGTGCGTTTGGCATGGAATTGATCGGGCATGACCCATTTGTTTCGGTTGCGGTGGCGAAGGAGCAGGGGATTCGGCTCGCGGCGCTCGATGAGCTTTACGCTGCGGCGGACTACATCACGCTGCATGTGGGGCTGACGCCGCAGACTGCGGGAATGATCAACGAAGCGTCGATCGCGAAAATGAAGAAGGGCGTGCGTCTGGTGAACTGCGCGCGCGGCGAACTGGTGAACGAGGCAGACCTGGCGCAGGGCCTGAAGACGAAGCACGTGGCTGCTGCGGCGCTTGATGTTTTTGTCGAAGAGCCGTTGAAGAACTCGCCGCTGACCTCGCTCGAAAATGTGATCCTCACGCCGCACGTGGGCGGATCGACGTTCGAGGCGCAGGAAGCTGTGGGCGTTCAGATTGCGCAACAGGTAAAGGAGTATCTGAAGCGCGGTGTCATTCAGAACGCTGTCAACGTGCCGTCAGTATCGGCGGAAGAGTACGCCACCATGCAGCCCTACATTGTGCTGGCCGAGCGCATGGGAGGATTTCTGGCGCAGGTTTCGGAGGGCAGTATTGAAGAGATCTCGATCCGCTACGGTGGGCACATCGCTGAATGGAAGACGGAGCTGATTCGCAACGGGGTGATCAAGGGCATTCTGAACGAGGCCCTGGAGGAAAAGGCGAACCTGGTAAACGCCGCGACCATTGCGGAAGAGCGCGGATTGCGTGTGCTGGAATCGCACAAGCCGAAATCGTCGACCGGGGGCGCCGGCAGCGTGCTGTCGATTTTTCTGAAGAGCTCCTCAGAAGAGCACATGGTGAAGGGTGCGGTGCTGCACGGCGAGGCTCCGCGGCTGCTGCATGTGGATGGAATCGACGTGGAAGCGCCGCTCGAGCGCAGCCTGATTTTCCTGCGCAATCGCGACGTGCCGGGCGTGATCGGCAAAGTGGGCACAATTCTGGGCGAAGAGTCGATCAATATTGCCGACTTCTCGCTGGGCCGGCGCGCCGAGAAAGATTCAGACCAGCCGCGTGAAGCAATCGCGGTCGTCCACGTGGACGGAAGCGTGACCGACCAGGTACTGGCGAAGCTGCGCACGATTCCGGCAGTGCAGAAGGCGAAGGCGGTAAGACTGTTCTGATTTCGCTGGCTTTACGATTCCGCTTCATCCCTCCGCAGTTTGCGGGTTTCGGCCAGCAGGGCCATGGAGTGCATCAGGTTCTGCAGGGTGACGATGCCGATCAGGCGCTGGTCTTCGACCACGGGGATGATGTTGAAATTCCGAGAGGTAAGCTTGCGAAAGGCTGAGCTCAGTGTGTCCTGACGCAGCGACACTTCAAAAATCTTGTTCATCACGGCCTGCACATAGCCGTTTCCTTCGGCCCGCAGCGCATCGAGAATGCGCTGCTTCGAAATCACTCCCACCATATCCATGCCGCGAACCACAGGAAAATCGTCCTGCAGGGAATGCACAGCTTTTTCGAGCGCGTCTTCCAGCGTGTCAGCCGGAGAGAGCGTGGCGAAGTCGGTGAGCATGACTTCCTCGAGGCGAACGTTGTCGAGCACGGACTGAAACACCAGCGCGCGCTCCTCCAACTGCGCCGCGGAGAAGACAATGACGCCGACCATGGTCAGCCAGTTGTCACTGAACGGTCCTGCGATCATCAGCACCATGGCAATGGCGGTGCTGATGGAAACGGCGCGACGCGTCGCCGTGGAAGCGTCCCCCGTCCGGGAAAAGAAGGCCCGCAGGATACGTCCGCCATCGAGTGGATAGGCGGGCATGAGATTCAAGATCGCGAGCCAGAGATTTGCCCACACGACGCTTTTCGGTAAGTTGCGGGCCTGGAGGAACGGCCACTTCCAAAGATCGCCTCCGTGGCCTGCTGCGCTCACGACAGCAACGGCCAGGCATGCGAGTGCGAAGCTTGCCAGTGGTCCAATCAGAGCGAGTCGAATCTCTCGCTGCCACAACAATGCCGGGGACTGCGGTTTTTCAACGCGCGATTCGTCATACAGGGCGACGCCGGTCAGAGGCAGCAGAATCACGGCCTTCGGAATGAGGCCGACGCGGCGCGCGGCCAGCATATGCACGGCTTCATGGGCGGCAACACAAACCAGCAGGATGCCTACTAGCGCTAGATCGCGAGGCCCGCTGGCGTTGTCCTTGTTCAATGCATAGTCCGTCCAGAAAATGAACATGGGCAGGATGAGGAACGTCAGGTGGATGCGGACATCCACGCCAAACAGGCGCCCAACCGGGATGGACCAGCTTCGCATAAGGCTTCGCTATTTTTATTCTACATGGATGGATATAGTGAGTGCGGCAACCAAGGGTACAGAGCCATGCGAGTGATCGCGGGAAAATACCGAAGCCGGCCGCTGCGCTCTTTACGCGGGATAGATGTCCGTCCTACGTCGGACAGGCTGCGCGAAACGCTTTTCAACGTACTAACAGCGGGGAATCCGGAAGCTCTCGAGGGCAGCGTGTGGCTCGACCTGTTCGCGGGAACCGGAGCGGTGGGAATCGAAGCCCTGAGCCGCGGAGCGAAGGAAGTGCATTTCGTCGAGCACTCGGCGGTGGCGGCGGATGCGATCCGCGCCAATCTCGCGAGCCTGGGAATCGACAGCGGGTTCAAGATCCTGCAGGAAGAATTGCCGCGCGCCTTCTGGCGGATGGAGCGGCAGCACGTGGCCGCCGACGTGGTGTTTATCGATCCTCCCTACCGCATGCAGGAGGCTTACATGAAGACGCTGCGGGCCCTGGCGGATTCGTCGCTGGTGTGGGCGATGTCAGTAGTGATTGCCGAGCATGAAAAGAAATTCGATCCCGGTGAGGAATATGGGCCGTTGCGCAGATTCCGGAAATTGGCGCAGGGCAGCGCGGCGCTCAGTTTCTACCGCTTGGGCGGCGCGGCGGATGTGCGCGTGTAAAGCGGCTGCATGATCATCAGTGCTGATCACCACTACATGATCAGTTCGTTCGTGCGGCGAACGATGGGATGCTGCATCTCTTCCAGATCGTTCTTCACCATGTTCAGCCCGTACACACACTCTTCGAAATTCTTCGAGAGAGTGGCGAACAGGGGCGCGACCTTGGCGTACTCGAAGTGTTCGAACTTGGAAACGATGTAATAGCTTTCTTTGCCGGCCTTCACCCACTCGATGAAACTTTCCAGGCGCTGGCGGCGCAGCCGGAAATGATTGATGCTTTCAGGAAACATCCCCGCCAGGAACAGAGTGTAGTCGCCGATGTGTTTGCGCACCTGACGCTCCCGGTCAAACGAAGGCGCGGGGCCGTAGACCGGGTCGGATTCGAGCAGCATCTCGCCCACGTCGGCCAGCGGACGATCCGCCCCATCGTGAACTTTGAAAAGTTGATCGGCTTCGCAGAACTCGGCCAGCAGATGAGAAACGTAAGCGACGATCTGCGGATCGCGAATACCAATTTGTTCGGCATAGTGCCGTCCGACTAGATCCTGAAACAACTCCTGCAGCGGATGCGATTCCGGAATCATTTTGAGCCCCCTGAACTCCGCAGTGCGCACGGAGTTTCAGCCACATAGGTGTGTTGATACCTCAGCTGAATAGTGCAACGCAAGTGACTTTTGTTTATTGGCATGATTCGTTTTTCTGATCACTTAGAAGCACGTGGATTACGAGCCCGTTGTCCAAGCAATCCGGTAGCGCAGGACGGTTCGCGTATGAGTTTGCAGCGGATTTCGCTGTATTTTGCTGGCAGTCGGGAAAGGCGGCTGCCAATCGCCGCTTGGAATCTCGCATTTCGCTTGTAGAATGAGCGGTCACGGGGGTATCGAATGAATCATCAGAATTCGAATCACGAGCATTTACAGCGCCAGAACGTTTCCAGTGGCACCTCATGGGAGCCCATCGTTGGTTACTCTCGTGCGGTGAAGATTGGGTCGTACGTGCACGTTTCCGGGACCACCGCCACTGGGCCGGAGGGGAAAATTGTCGGCGTGGGCGATGTGTACGCGCAGGCGGTGCAAACCCTGAAGAATATCGAGAGCGCCTTGCAGAAGGCCGGCGCCAGCATGAAAGATGTTGTGCGCACCCGCATGTACGTCGTCAACATCGCGGAGTGGGAAAAAGTTGGTCAGGCGCATGGCGAGTTTTTCCGCGACATTCGCCCCGCTACGTCGATGGTGCAAGTGAGCGCACTCATTTCTCCCGAGATTCTGGTCGAGATCGAAGCCGACGCGGTACTGTCGTGAACCCTCGTTTCGTGGGTCGGGATCAGGTCAAGGGTTTCGACATCAATACAAAATGACAGGGAAGTTTTGGTTTCAGGCCTGGTGTAAAGGGCTCGGTGCCGGTTTCAACGTACCCTCGCCGTTGGTAGAAGGTGGGTAACTCGCTCCGGACGTTTACGATTCGCAAATCCATGAAGCTGCTGCCGGCTTTCGCGCAATGCGCTTCGGCGGCATTCATCAACTGGGAACCAAGGCCAGATTTCTGGAGCCGCGGATCGACCGCCAGCAGCCCGAGGTAGGAACGATTGCCGCCTCTTGGTGTACCGGCTCTTGGTTCGACATAAACACATCCACACAAGGATCTGTCCTCCCCAACCAGGAATGTTCCCTTCTGAAAGAGCCCTTGCACCGTCTGCAGGTCAATCCGATCGCGATCCAGCAGGAAGCTCTCCGCCAGCCGAAACGCGACGTTGATTAAGGCGACGATCCCTTCCGCATCCCGGGTCTCCGCCACGCGTACCTGCATCGTTCCCCCCTCCCAAAATTATCTTACGCACTCTGTGAAATCAGTGAATTCCGACTCCAAGGGCATTCTTACGTAAATTTCCTTGACAAGCATTGCAGTGGGATCATAATGCGTCAGTCCAACTTTGGACGATGCAGTTTGGGCCGTCCAGTTAGCACGGTTGAATTTGCACGGTTGAATTCATGCGATCAGAGCGGAGGAGATATTTATGAGCGTGCTCGAGCTTTGTGATCGGGAAATTGCCGCCGTGGGGCTCGAAGCGACCGTCGCCGACGCCATTCATAAGATGCTCGACCACCACGTCGGAGCCGTCGCCGTAGTCGACAGCGAGTACCGTGTGGCGGGAATTTTTACCGAGCGCGATGTCCTCCGAAAAATGGCTCTCAGCCACGTCGATCCGAGAACGACCTCGGTGCGCGATCTGATGACCACTCCGGTTGAAATGGCGACTCGGGTCACGGGCGCGGGAGAAGCTCTGAGCATCATGCTGGAGCGCCACTTCCGCCATCTGCCGGTCGCCGACGACAACGGCAAACTGTTGGGAATTTTATCCATCCGGAATCTACTGGAGTGGCGCGTGGACGATCTTAGCCGTGAACTGGAATCGCTTGAGCAGTATGTTTCCAACGACGGGCCCGGGGGCTAGCGACATTTCGCCTCTCGGTTCACTCCTCCAGTGATGGAAACCCCCTCTGCCTTGCCCCGGACAATTGCTGGCGTGCGCATCGCCACGTCCGTGTTCTTTCTTCTGTTCGGTGAATATAAAGTCGCAGGGCCGGACTTTGCCCACGGGGATTTTCAAACCTATCTGCAGGATTTTATTGCCAACAGCGCGGTCAGCTTCTATCGTCCGGTGCTGGCGCAGCTGATTCTGCCGCACGCAGTTTTTTTCGGTTACGGGGTGGGAGTTGGCGAACTGTTGATCGGGATTTCTTTGCTGATTGGGATTTGGGTGCGGCCGGCATCGATTCTGGCGATCTTGTTTCTAGTCAATATGCTTCTGTCCACCTGGTGGGGCCCGGGCCATCACGCGCCCTTCTGGCGATATTTCGGCGCGGAGCTTGATCATCTGCCACTACTGCTGCTATTTATCATCTTCTTCGCAGCAGACGCTGGACGGGTGTGGGGTCTCGATGGACGGTGGAAGTCGGCTCGTCGCGGTTAATCGCTGTTGTCAATCAAGACAATCTATTCCAAGAAATCTGGGAAGGGGAAAGTCATACATGAGCATGAGGAAGATCTGCGCGGGTGTGGTTGCGTTGTTTTTTCTGGGGGTGGCGGGAACTGCCCAGACATCGCGGCATGCGGCCGTGCATGCGGGCCATGTGCTCGATGTGAAAACCGGCAAGCTGCTCGCCGACCAGACGCTGGTCATCGAAGATGGACGCATTATTAGCACTGGCCCCGCGACCGAAGCGAAAGTTCCTGCAGACGCGGTCCGCATCGAACTGCCGAATGCCACCGTGCTGCCGGGATTGATTGACGCGCACACCCACCTGACCATGGACCCTAACTTCGGCTACCAGGAGCTGGGCGTTTCCGTCGAGCGCCAGACCCTTATCGGCGCCAAGAACGCGCGGCTCACGCTGCTGGCCGGGTTCACCACAGTGCGCAACGTGGGTGCGGACGGATTCAGCGATGTCGCGCTCCGCGACGCCATCAACGCTGGCGACGTACCGGGGCCGCGAATGCTGGTGAGTGGACCAGCTCTCGGCATCACCGGCGGACACTGCGACAACAACCTGCTGCCATACGAGTACCACGCGGTGGGCGATGGCGTGGCCGACGGCATCGCCGCCGTGCAGCACAAGGTTCGCGAAAACATCAAGTACGGTTCCGACCTGATTAAAATCTGCGCGACCGGCGGCGTGCTTTCGAAAGGCGACGATCCGCAGGCGTCGCAGTACACGCTGGAGGAAATGAAGGCCATTGTCGCCGATGCGCACCGCCTGGGACGAAAAGTTGCCGCCCACGCGCACGGAGCGCAGGGCATTCTGTGGGCGACAGAAGCAGGCGTCGATTCCATCGAGCACGGTTCCTACATCGACGACGCGGCCATCGCAGAGATGAAAAAGAACGGCACCTATCTTGTGCCCACGCTCTACTTGGGTGATTGGTTCCTCGAAAACGCCGAACGAAATCACATCCCGGATTTCTATCTCGCCAAAGCGAAAGCGGTCATGCCAATCGCGCGCAAGAATGTTGCCCACGCTTTTGCCAGCGGAGTGAAAGTCGCTTTCGGCACCGATGCCGCGGTGTATCCGCATGGTCTGAACGCTCACGAATTCGCGGTCATGGTGAAGCTAGGCCTGACGCCTCTGCAGGCGATTCAGGCAGCGACGGTGAATGCCGCCGATCTGCTGGGTTGGGCAGGCAAAGTCGGCAGCCTGGACCCGGGAGCGTGGGCCGACATCGTTGCCGTGGATGGCGATCCGTCGAAAGACGTGATCACCCTGGAGCGCGTGAAGTTCGTGATGAAGGGCGGCGAGGTAGTGAAGAACGAATACGGGAAATGAAATGTTATCCTCTGTGCGCAGTCGAAGGATCCCCACCCCATCTGAAATTCACCGGCGATCCCTAGCGGGCTCGTTCGGTAACCCAGTCCGTCCAAAATGAAGACGCTCCGCTAGCCAGCAGCGGGGCTTTGCCTTCCACTGCATCGACGAAATTTTCCAGCATAGGATAGTGCAAGTTCGTGTGAGCCGGAAGATCCTCGCGGCCTCCGGGATAAACGAGGCCCGGCCCGTTCAGCGGAGATAATTCCATTTCGCCATCAGTTCCGCGAATGCGGCATTCGTCGCGGCTCACCTTAGAGTGCCAGCGGACATCAACGATGCCGCGCACTCCGCTCGCGTATTCGATTATCACGGTGGCGTTGTCTTCGACCGCGTAGTGATGCACCACATTCGAGAGCTGGCCGCTGACGCGCTGCGGCTGGCCGAAAAGAAAATTCAGAACATCGATGCGATGCGAGGCGATGTCAAACAGCGGCCCACCCCCAGCCTTCGCGGGATCGACTAGCCAGCCGCGGCTGCCTGTGCCGTCGAACCAGCTATGGCAAGTGAGCTCGGCAAGAACAGGCTTTCCGATCACGCCCGCTGCCAGCAATTCCTTCGCTCGCTGCACCTTGGGATACGAGCGACGATAGTAAGCCACGCCAAAAGTCTTGCCACTCTCATCCGCGGCCTGCAGCATGGCGCGGGCCCCGGCTTCGTTCATGGCCATGGGCTTTTCGCAGATCACATGTTTGCCCGCGCGCAGCGACTGGATGGTCTGCGGCGTGTGCAGAAAAACCGGTGTACCCACATACACCGCGTTCACGGCTTCGTCCGCGAGAGCTTCGTCGACGGTCGCCCACGCGCGCACGCCGTAGGGAACCGCTTTCGCGGGATCGCGCGTCACCAGCCCGTAGAGGCGGCTGCGAGGTTCGGCCTGGATCGCCGGGATGACGCGGCGGATGGCGATATCGCCGATTCCGATGACAATCCAGTTGAGCATAGAGATTTACTTAGCTTGCAAAACCCAGCGAACGAACGCGTCCGCCGCTCCATGTGGATCGGGGAAAAACCAAAGGCCGGCTTAGGCCGGCCTTCGATTCGATGTCAAACTAAAACTACTTCTTGGGGGCGATCGCGTCCTTCGCGGCTTTGGCGACGCGGAACTTCACGACGGTCTTAGCCTTGATCTGGATGGGTTCGCCGGTCTGCGGGTTGCGTCCCACGCGAGCCTTGCGGTGCGCCTTCACCAGACGGCCCAGGCCGGGCACAACGAAAATGCCGTTCTTCTTGGTTTCTTTGATAGCGGTGTCGGCCAGATGCTCCAAAAACGCCGCCGCGGTCTTGTTTGGAAGCTCAGTCTTCTCGGCGAGATGCCGAATGAGCTGTGTTTTGGTCAAACCTGCAGCCATGTGTTTCCTCCTCGAAAAAATCGGTTTAATACCAGCGCGGCCTATCTTATACCTTCCGGGCTGTGGAAAACACCTTATTTTACAAGGGTTTTCTAATTGTCGAATGCGGGAGAGGCGATGTTTACAGGGCTTCCCCAGCATGATCATGCCGGAGTCAGCCTGTCATGCGTACCAACGTGGTAACCTGCGGAAAGCGATCACGCTTGAAGGAGTCCGCGATTGAGTTGTGCGATTTGTGAGATTCGCAAAGAGAAACGCTTTTGCCCGGCGGTTCACGGGCGTATTTGCCCGCAGTGCTGCGGCGAGCAGCGTGAAGTGACGCTCGATTGTCCGAGCGATTGCCCCTATCTGCTGCAGGCGCGCGAGCACGAGAAGCCGCGTTCAGCCGACCAGATCGATCCCGCGGGACTATTTCTGCAAGTCGAAGTTTCCGATCAGTTCATGTATGAGAGAGAGCATCTACTGATGGGCCTGACCTACGCGCTGACGAAAGCCGCCCGCGCCGACCGCAGCCTGCACGATCAGGATTTGCTGGCCGCGCTTTCCGCTCTCACTGCGAGCTACGAACGCCGGGTGAACTCGGGACTGCACTACGAGCAGCCGTTGACCAGCGAGATGCAGCGTCGGGTCGCGGCCGAAATTGAGATCATGGTTAAGGAATACCGCGAAGCCGAGCAGCAGCATGCTGGCCATACGTCCCTGCGCGATTCCGACGTGCTGAAGGCGTTGGTGTTTCTGCTGCGCCTGGCTCACGGCCGGACATCGGGCCGCCCGAAGTCGCGAGCCTTTGTGGAATTTCTGTTCAGCCAGTTTCCCGAGAAAGATGCCTCGCTGATTGCGCCCCAGGAAGCCGCGAGCCGGATTATTCTGCCCTGAGAAATCAGCCACGGATTTTCACGGATGCTCACGGATCTGAAATCCTAGATTCCCGCTCCCTGAAAATCCGTGTGATCTGCGGCTTAAGCTTTTTGCAGTTTCCGCACGGCCTGTCCTGCCGGCAGAGCATCCAGCAATTCGCGAGTTGTTTTCTTCAGCAGCGGATGCCGCGCCTCGGGCGCGATCTCCGCCAGCGGTTGCAACACGAATCGACGCCGATGCATCGCCGGATGCGGAACGGTCAATTCCGGCGAGTCGATCACAGCATCGCCCTTGAGCGAATCAATAAAAAGCAGGATGTCGAGGTCGATGCTGCGCGGGCCTTTTTTCTGGACACGTTGCCGGCCCATCTGCCGCTCGATATCAAGTAACCCAGTCATCAACTCCTCGGCGGTGGCGGCCGTGTCCAGAGCGACAGCGCAGTTCAGGAACCACGTTTGGTCGGTGAACTCCACTGGTTCAGTCTCGTAGAACGAAGAAACCGACACAACTAGTCCCACAGTTTCCAGCCGTGCGATCGCGTCACGGAGCCGCTGCTCGCGGTCTCCGACGTTCGATCCCAGCGAAAGGAAGGCAAGGTTCGGCATTATGCTCGCCGTTCAGTTGTACTCTGCAAAATTGCTGGGCACAACCTGGTGCAGTTTCCGAGTTGGCAACGTCTGAGCGCCCCTCCCCGCACCCGAAGGGTCCATTACCTTAGTGACTA
>Ga0307476_10000129_pt1 | contig 76082 bp, 74 predicted proteins | sample atmos_gasesECM2C_2_FD_203314 | JGI IMG/M metagenome (GOLD analysis project Ga0307476, IMG submission 203314) | Hardwood forest soil microbial communities from Morgan-Monroe State Forest, Indiana, United States - atmos_gasesECM2C_05 | ecosystem: Environmental > Terrestrial > Soil > Temperate... | reverse complement strand
GTAGCGCCCCCATCCGGCTACACATGCGTCGGGCGTTGGCGCTGCAATGACGCACCCGACTGAAGATTGAAGGCTGCTGTGGGGCGTGTGGCTCCCGGAGAGTCCAACGCCTACAAGAACGGCGAGCTAACGTGCGCCCGCCACGTCGTCGATCTTCAAGCGGAAATGAAGGCTGGTAGTCTCGACCATCTGGAAGCCGTGTCGATCACCCGGGGCGCAGAGCACATCGCGCGCGCCTCCCTCCTTCGGAAGCGCTCGCGTCACTCCTCTGGCACGGCGCCCCGCGTCGGTACGTGCAAGAATCTAGCGTGTACGCCAAGACTCTGTGCCCTCGTAGCGTAGTTCGCTTTGCACACCGAGGCGGTTCGGCCCATGAGAGTGCTTTCGACCAGTAGGCTCAAGGCATTCCAGCTTGCGGGCATGACTGGAAGTTTCCGACACGCAGCGCACCTTCTTGCGATCGGTCCCTCGGCGGTGAGGGCCAGGGTGAGATCGCTGGAAGGCGATCTCGGTGTTCGCTTATTTCATCGAGGTGGACGGAGACTGAGTTTGACGGAGGCGGGGGCGACCTATCTGCGAGAGGTTGAGGCGGTCTTCGTGACCTTCGATCTGGCTACGGCAGATCTGTGTGCGCGATTTGCGGAGCCAATGCGCGCGCATGCCGAGAATCCGCGGAGTCGGGCACTCGTGCCGCATGCCAGTAGCCTGTCTTCCGAGCTCGGCCACCCGCCCGGGTCAGGCTGAGTGGGGCGGAGCTCGCGCGGAACGGGCGACTTCCGAAGCGCATCGCATGCTAACGTCCAGGCCATGCGGCATGGCGTCCTTTGATCGACACTATGTGCGCTTCTCCATTGCGAAGCGCGTCTAGCGACGTGTGGACCGAGTAGTAGCCGAGGACGAGTTCGTGCTTGTGCGGAGCGGCCGAGCCGAGGACGAACTCGGTATCGGTCAGGCCTTGGAATTCGATCGCCTGGCTCGAGGGTTCGAAAGCCGCGAGCTCCCCGTGCTGCAGTTTCTCAGGCGTCGCCAGAACGCCCGATGCGACGGCTACCCACAGAACGGTGTGGCCCGCCGGAGGCTCGTAACGCCAACGCTCGCCGGCCTTCAGACGTACCGCGAGATAGTTAATCGGCGAGGGCGACTCGATGGCGTTCGATACCGATCCATAGCTGCCGAGGAGCACGCGTGCCGGACCCTGCGCCGGCACATCCCGAGGGGCCTGAAAGATACTGATGGTCGGACCCAGTTCGAGCTGCGGCGGCAGGGCGGTCCACAGCTGAAAGCCGCGCGTCCGGCCCGCTTTCTCGATCCCGCCCCCGTGCCACATGCCACGCCCCGCCTGCATCCATTCGACGCCGCCCGCCGCAAGCGTGCCCCTGACGTTGTCCGGGTCGATATAGCTGATCTGGCCTTCGGCGACATAGGTCAAGGTGGCGATACCCGAATGCGGATGCAGGGGGCCCTTGAACGGTGGACCCTCATGGTCGAAGAGGTCGAGAAACACGAACGGCTTCAGGAGCTCGCCGAAGTCAGACGGGCTCATCAACCGTGTGACAGGTCCGTTCGTGCGGCCACGCGTTCGCCGCGCGATCGCCCTCAAGCGCGGAAACGTTGATTGGGCGGGATTGGCGGCCATGGGCTTCCTATAGTTAGTTCGGCCAATCGGGGTTTTCGCACGCGCCGTTTAGGCCGCGTGGGCGCGCGCCGTCTTCAACGCCGCGGTCCACCACAGCAGATCGTCGATAAACGCTTGGGCGGGCGCCTCGAGTTCAGCCAGCCCTGCCTCGACATTGCCGCCCTGATAGTGAGCCCACAGGGTGGCGACCGGGATATAAACCGATGAGCGAATTGGCGCGAGTTGTAGCTCGATCGCGGTTTCACGCAGCTGTTGCACGGCGCGCGCTCCCATTGCAGAGCCATAGCTCACGAAGCCCACTGCCTTGCGATGCCATTCGGGATAGACCCAGTCGAGTGCGTTCTTGAGTACCGCGGAGGTGCCGTAGTTGTATTCGGGAGTAACGATGACGAAGCCGTCCGACTGCGCGATCGCCGCCGTCCATTTTTGAACGATCTCGTGCTGGAAATCTGGACGACCCGGCATGGCTGGGGTTAGCGGCTGATCGAAGAACGGCATTGGGTAGTCGCGCAGATCGAGTAGCCGTGTATGGAGGCCCTCGCGCTTCTTCAGGTGCTGGAAGATCCACTTCGCGGGCTTTTCGGAAAACCGGCCCTGGCGTGTGCTGCCGACGATCACAGAGATAGTGGTCATGTGCTGACGCTCTATTCGTTAAAGTCGAGGTTTCCGGAAAAGAGGGGATAGTGCCGGTAGAGACGAGTGGGCAAGCGAGCAAACACAGCTGCTGGTTCAGGTTCCTTATGCTCACCAATCGCCGACCGCATCACTTATTGCACCTCCAAGGTACTCCATGACGTATATTGATATCAATATACTTGATATCAATGCTACGCTAAAGAAATGTCTAAGGAAAGAAGCAAAATGCAGGACACCTCGGGGGTTCATGTCTGGTTAGTGCTCATGAAGACCTTCCATGCCTTAAAAGCGCAGGCGGAAGAAAGCCTGAATTTGAGCGAGACAGGTCTCGGCGATTCGGATTTCCGGGTTCTCGAAGTGCTGCTCAGCAAGGGTCCATTGCCCGTCAACACGATTGGTCCCAAGGTCTGGCTCACGCCGGGATCAATCAGCGTCGCGGTCGATCGGCTTGAGAGAAAGAAGCTGGTAAAGCGGCGCACCACCAATGACCGGCGCGTGCGCCTCGTCGAGCTCACGGTCAAAGGGCGCGAGCTTGTCGCCAAAACCTTCGAGAAACACGCGGCCGCCATGGAGAAAGCCACCAGCCTTTCAAAGGAAGAGCGGTGGAAACTGCTGGAGCTCCTTAAGAAATTGGGAAAGGGCGCAGACCATAAGTCTTAGTCCGAAGGCGCCCGTTTCAGAGTGTGTGAAGAAGTTCGAGTACCTGTGAGATTGGTCTCGATTCAGAGTCTGACGACCTCTACGACCTCTTGCAGCCACGGCACGAGGTGCTCGATGTCGAAGATGTCTTCTTCGAGCAGGTTGATCATGCGGTTGTAGAGAGCCGTGGACGACGCGGTAACGGTGAAGCCGTTGATCCGCAGGAAGACATCGACTACGGCAAACGCGTCCCGCTTGTTCCCATCGACGAACGGATGGTTCTGAACGAGGCTCTCGAGGAGCGCCGCCGCCTCGTGGATGAGCGTGTCGTAGTAGCCGGTCTGCGGGCGGTGCAGCGCCGATTCGAGCGCACCGACGTCACGAACGCCGCGCGCTCCGCCGTAACGCTCGATCAGCTGCTGGTGAAAGAAGAGGGCATCGGCGGTCGCGAGATACTCCGTCATTTAGCGAGCTTGCGGTACAGCTCATCGCGCTCCTTGAGGCTTTTCTGGAAGGCCTCGAGCACATTGCGACGCGGTGGCTGCTGTTGTTTGCGCGCGAGGTAGTCCCGCATCGCATCCCCGATGACGGCCTGGAGCTGCCGACCTTCGCGGTCAGCGATAGCCTGCAGGGCGTCCAGGACTTCCGGCTCGGCCTGGGAGGAATACTTACGAAGCGCGCGCATCGGCTGGCACCCCATCATGAGATATCTTGATCCATCATGATCGGTCAAGAACGCTGGGAAGCAAGTGCACGGGCCCGGTGTGTCAGGCGGGTACGACGACGGGCACGCGATGAATCGGGATGCTCTATAAGCTTTTACAATCAATGCCTTATAGGCGATCATTCAACTCCGGCCGGGGGCGGTCTCAGACTGAGGCGCCAGTCTCACGCACCGGAGCAAATCGACGAAACGGCCATCGTGACGTAAGGGGTCTAGTCGCGGGTCCACTTTGAGGTAGGTCATCCAGCCGGAGCGCTCCTGGTGGGCTCGCGCCAGGTATTCCAGCGCTTGGTCATTCCAACCCATCCCTGTGCACACCAGGGCGATGTCGTAAGCGGGCACGTAGGCCCGCTCGGCCCTGGTCTTCAGCTCCTCATAGATGTCGCGCGCTTCAGCGGCCTTACCCGTGATTCCATACAAATGCCCCAACGCCGCGGTGGCGAAAGTCACATTCCCGGACATCCTGACCGAGGTGCGAAATTCCTCTACCGCACGATCGACGTGACCCTGCTGCTCGTAGGCCAGCCCAAAGAAATAGGCCAGCCAGAAGGAATTCGGATGTAGTTCGCTGGTCTTGCAGCATTGCTCGATGGCTTGCTCGTATTGGCGCGCAAAATGATAGTGCCAGGCCATGTGTATATTGCTGACGAGGTCGAGCGGATCAAGCTCCAGGTATCGCTTGCTCGCCGTCAGCGATTCCTCGGTTCGCCCGACAGCCGTGAGGTAATGAGAGTACCAGTGGTGACAGACGGTATAGTTGGGGTTCAATTCAAAGGCATGCTGAAACTGAGCTTCGGCGCAGGCCCAATCCCAATCATGGTGCGTCGTCCGATAGGCCAGCGTGGTATACGCCTCGGCCAGACGTTCATCCAGTTCCAGCGCCTTGCTGGCCGCTTCCCTCGCCTTCGCCATGGCCTCGATGGGCGGCATGGTACCGTTCTCCCACGAGCCCAGCGTGACGTAGCAGTCGGCGAGTCCGGCACGGGCACGGGCGTAGTTCGGGTCTTTGTCGATGGCTCGCTCGAAGTACTCGATAGCCTTGGCGATGCCTTGTGGCCGTTGCGCCCAGTAGTATCGTCCCTTCAGATACAAGTCGTAAGCTTCTAGGTTGGATGTTGATTGCCTCGCGCCCGCGCCGAGCGAGACCTTGAGCCGCTGCGTGATTGCCCGCGCGATATCGTCCTGAAGCTCGAAAATGTCCTCCATTTGACGGTCGTATCGCTCCGACCAGACTTGGAAGCCGGTCCTGGCGTCGACGAGCCGAGTTGTCACGCGGATCCGCTGTCCGGCACGACGCACGCTCCCTTCGAGTACATTCGCCACCTGCAGCGTGCTGGCAATCGCAGCGATATCTGTCGTCTTTCCTCTGAAAGAAAACGCCGAGCTGCGAGCCGCAACTTTCAAGGTCTCAACTTGACCGAGAGCATTCAAGATCTCCTCGGCGAGGCCGTCGCTGAAGTACTCATTGTCCGCTTCGCCGCCCAAGTTGATGAAAGGCAGCACGGCAATCGAGTTTTCGGGCGCCGCGCTCGCGGCCGCGGCACCGGACAACACGCTCGGCGTCGATGGCGGTCCGGATGCGGGTGGGATTGATGCAAGCGCACGACTCTCGCCTGGCGTTAACATCTGACGGATTCGCTCAACAAAAGCGGGCGGCGCGCTGCCGCCGGGCAGACGTGTCCACTGCACCTGGCGGAACTTCTCGGGAACTGCGGCGCCCCGCTCAGGCGTGTCGTCGATCGCTACCGGCACCAGGAACGCCTTGTGCTCGGCCATGTCGTGCGTGCGGTCAACCGCAAGCTTCCATTCCCGGCGGAAGTAGCCTTCGTCTCTGGCCTCGGTGTGGGTAGAGATGATCGCTACAAAAAGACGGCAAGCGCGGATGCGTTCGTGAATCTGGCGGTCCCAGGCATCGCCGCCTCGAAGCTCACTGCGGTCGAACCATACCTCGACGCCTGCGGCGCGCAGCGCATCGCAAAGGTTTTGCGCAGCTTCCGCGTCCTGCGACGCGTAGCTCAAGAACACCACCCGGCCCGGATCGGTCACGGTGCCCCCGTCATGTCGCGATCCTGACGATATTCTGGTTCGGCTCTGTCGGCCATGGGCAGGTTCTTCGTCAGTGGCCCTTTAGCCTACCCTAAGCCGCAAACGACTGCTCCTTCCGCCGTGAATTCGTTGATTCGAATATCGCAAACTGGGCCGAAACGCGCTTTTCGCAAAATCACTGATCAGAGCGCGCAGCTATGGTGATCCACTGGGTGCCGCAAGACATCGACCAGTGCGCGCCGGAGGTCGCGATAAAGAGCAGGCCGCGTAAAGTCAATTACCTGCTATTGCTCCCAGCCCTTCAGGTAGACGGCGAGAGTCGGCGCTACCGTTCAACGCAGCTGTACACCAACTGGCCTTCGATGCGGTCGGCGTCAACGTCTTTGCCATGACTGACGCAATTAGATTCCGCCAACTCGAGCGCGCGAGATTCGCGCCTTTCGTCCACGGCGGGCTGTCCCGCACCGGGAAATGATCGATTGTCAGCGGGCGCAAAATTTGCGCACCCGACTACCAGGCTCGCACAAGCCATGATTATCCATTTCATGTTCCCGACTCCCGAAGGTACGCTCACCCGGGAAGTCTGGATTCCGGACGTCCCTCGGTCTGTACGGCAGCGAACATGCTCCGGGAAGAGAAGCGGCGGTGCAGACCGCCGTGACTTAGATGGTCCGAATGGGGCGAGTTGACTGTTCCGATGATTTGCGTGGATTGCTATCCGTGCCTTGCCGGCTCAGCCACTCCACGGCAGCCTACTTTACAAAGACCTCGACCGGACCGGCTACAGCTACCCGTAGAATGACTTCCCAAGGCAGGGGATTTACCGGCTTGACGTACCGCCCGTAGCGATACCAGCCGGGCGTATTTTCGTATCTCACCAGACGGGAGTATCCAATGAACGAGGAAGCGCTGAATCTGAGCATCCGTAAGTTCCTGAAAACAGTCGGCGTCAACTCGCAGCGGGCGATAGAGCAGGCCGTCGCCAACGCTACCGCCGCGGGTATCGTTGCAAGTAAAAAATCATTTCCCGCAACAATGACCCTGGACATTGCGGGGCTCAAGTTGAACGTCGTATTCAGTGGCGAGATTACTCTTGAATGAGCAACACGCGCAGCCCGCCGCCGCAGATCCTATTTCTTGCCCGACCAGAGCGCTGCTGCCGTAAAGCGTTGCGGACTCGAATAGACGTTACAGTGCTTCTCGCGCAAGAAGCCCACTAAGGTCAATCCTGAGCTGACTGCGAGATTGACCGCCAGACTCGAAGGGGCGCCGATAGCCGCCAAGATCCCGGTTCCCGTGCGCAGTGCCTTTTGCACCAGCTCAAAGCTCGCTCGCCCGCTTAGCAGAATGATGTGTTCGCGCAGTGGCAGGCGACCGGCCAGCAGGTTCTCGCCCACTAATTTATCGAACGCATTGTGACGTCCCACATCCTCTGCAACCATCAATAACCGCCCGGAGAAATCGAACAACGCCGCCGCATGGATTCCGCCCGTATCGCCGAACTTAGATTGCGCCGCGCGCATGCGTTCGGGGAGGCTCAGCAGCATCTCGAGCTCGATGGCACCCGTATCGAGGACGCGCGTGGCCGCCGCTCTGGCAATGGCTGCGTCAAGCCCAGTGGTGCCACACACGCCACAGCTGGAACCCGCCGAGAATCTACGTGTCGCCATCTGAACGTCTAACTGCACACTCGAGTGCAATCGAACGTTGACCACGTTGGGTCGGCGCGTGCTCGATTCGATGGCAGCGATATCAGTGGCCGCGTTGACAATCCCCTCGCCATATAACAGGCCTGCGGCAAGGTTTTCGTCATCTCCCGGGGTTCTCATCGTAGTCCCGAAGGACACTGGATCGAGCCCGAGGACTGGATGATGGAGGAGGTACTCAAGCGGCGCTTCGACAGCGACCCGATCCTCCTTCTCCGCGTGAGTTTCAGGCGTAACACGCAATATCCGCACCTTCGTCGTACCACTCGCGACGGGGCGCTCGGCGTTCGTCAGTAGGGTGGATTCTTCCGTGTTCATGGCGTGTACGGCTTGCGCCTGCTCTAGGACGCTAGCTCTGGACGCTGGAGTGCCGGAGTGCGTGGAGCACATCCTGCAAAGGCTCCGCTCGCTCGCAGACCAGGTCTGCAACGGCCGCGATGTCATTGAGATTCACGACCGGGACGCCGGCATTCGGGGAGGTCTGGTCGCTTGCGAACGCGACGATCCGGCTGTCGCCCGGGTGCAGGGGGCTTTTGCCCACGGTGTGTCGAAAGACCTCCAGCTTGGGGTGTCGTTCGGTCTTGAAGCCTTCCACCAGGATCAGCTCACAAGGCGCGACCTTCGCGAGCAACTCGGCGAGCGTGGCTTCCGGCTCATCGCCAAGCTCGTGCATCTGCACCCAGCGTCGCGAGGAGGAAATGATCACTTCGCAGGCGCCGGCTTTGCGGTGCTCATAGGAGTCCTTGCCCGGATGGTCGACATCGAAGGCGTGGTGGGCATGCTTGAGGGTGGCGACGCGAATGCCGCGGTTGGCGAGCACCGGGATCAGCTTTGTGATCAAGGTGGTTTTACCCGAGCCGCTCCATCCGACGATACCGAGCACGCGTGGGCCGTTCATGGTTGCGCCCCAGAAATGTCGACGTCGGCACGAGGCGCGCTCTAGCGTTTGTCGCTCGCCACTTCTCTAGTGCTCGGCCGACAGGTACTGCGTGCATCGTGCCGCGACTATTATAGCGGACGCGAATCTCGTCGTGACTTGGAGGCCGCTTGAGCCGGCGTTGCACCGCTGTCGCCAGGCGAGATGCTTCCGCACTGACATCTTTAGCCCGATTCTGCGCGCTAGCGTTCCGCCGCTCGTCATTCCGGAGCGGTTGTTGCGACAAGAGCGCAGGAAATGTAAGGGGGCTGGAGCAAAGCCTCAGATGTCGGCTGATTAAGATAGAATTGGATATATGTCCAACCCTGAGGATATTCGAAAAGTCCGCAAATTCGAGCACCCCGGGGGTGGGCGCAAGCGCGGTCGCATGGTTCCAAAGGGCCGCCAGGTCGACCCGCGCGCGACGGACATGATCCGAGCGCTGCTCGGGGAGGCGCCGCGCGATCGTCACCTCCTGATCGAGTACCTGCACCGTATCCAGGACAGTTACGGACAGATCTCAGCTGCCCACCTGGCCGCGCTGGCGGACCTGATGAGTTTATCGTTTGCGGAGGTGTTCGAGACCGCGACCTTCTACGCTCACTTCGACATCGTCAAGGAGGGAGAGCCAGACATTCCCTCGCTCACCGTGCGCGTGTGCGACAGCCTCACCTGCGAGATGTTTGGCGCGCAGCGCCTGCTGCAGACATTGCCGGCGGAACTCGGCGGTGGCGTGCGCGTGGTGCGAGCCCCCTGCATGGGCTTGTGTGACGTCGCGCCGGCGGCGGAGGTTGGACATAACTTCCTGAAGCACGCGACCAACGCCAGCATCAAGGCCGCGGTCGCGCGCAACGATACGCATCCACACATCCCCGATTACATCGACTACGACGCTTACCGGGCCGACGGCGGCTACCAGACGCTTGAGCGCTTGCGAGCGGGGTCGCTTTCGGTCGATGAGGTGCTGAAGGTACTGGATGACGGCGCGCTCAAGGGCCTCGGTGGCGCGGGTTTTCCTACGGGCCGCAAGTGGCGCTCGGTGCGCGGCGAGCCGGGGCCGCGACTCATGGCCGTCAACGGCGATGAGGGCGAGCCGGGCACATTTAAGGATCAATATTTCCTGAATACTGATCCGCATCGTTTTCTTGAGGGGACGCTCATCGGCGCCTATGTGGTCGAGGCGACCGAGGTCTATATCTACATTCGCGACGAATACCCGATCGCGCGACAGATTCTCGCGAATGAGATCGCCAAGCTTCCGCCGGGCGGCCCGACACTACATCTGCGACGCGGGGCAGGAGCTTACATCTGCGGTGAGGAGTCCTCGCTCATGGAGTCGATCGAGGGCAAGCGCGGCCTGCCGCGCCATAAGCCGCCGTTTCCGTTCCAGGTTGGTCTTTTCGGGCGCCCCACGCTCATCAACAATATCGAGACGCTGTACTGGGTCCGTGACCTCATCGAGCGCGGCGCGGAGTGGTGGAAGAGTCATGGTCGCAACGGCCGCTTCGGTCTGCGCTCCTACTCAGTATCGGGGCGTGTCAAGGACCCCGGTATGAAGCTCGCGCCTGCTGGTGTAACCATTCGCGAGCTCATCAACGAATTCTGCGGCGGTATGAGCGAGGGACACAACTTTGCCGCCTACCTGCCCGGCGGCGCCTCCGGCGGCATACTGCCCGCGTCCATGGACGATATTCCGCTCGACTTCGGCACCCTCGAGAAGTACGGCTGCTTCATCGGCTCCGCCGCAATCGTCGTACTTTCCGACCAGGACGATGTGCGCGCTGCGGCGCTCAACCTGATGCGCTTCTTCGAGGATGAGTCCTGCGGCCAATGCACGCCGTGCCGCTCGGGTACCGAGAAGGCGGTACTCCTGATGGAAAAGGGCGCCTGGGACACTGAGTTACTCGGGGAACTGTCACAGTGCATGCGAGACGCCTCCATCTGCGGCCTGGGCCAGGCCGCGTCCAACCCCTTGACGAGCGTCATGCGGTTTTTCCCGGAACTGTTCCTGGCGCCGGGGGCGTCGGCCGCGAAATAGCTGAAGGGCAGTGAACCAGGACGGCGAGATAGACTGAAGTTCCGGAGATCAATCCTACGCAGGTAGAAGATGAGCAGTAGCAAGCCAGTACCACCCAATCCCGCCGAGTCGGCCGAGCCCAAGGTCGTCCGCGCGCCAGCGCTTTCGGATGCGGGGGGGCAGGCGGCCGCTGCCAAGCCCAGCGCCGGTGGTACGTATTCTCAGGGCACCAAAGCGGGGGGCGAGGCGGGCACGATTCCGAGTGGGCCCCCGAACGCTAAGGACTTGAGTACGCCGGCCATTACCTTCGAGCTCGACGGCGTCACCGTGCAAGCGCAGCCGGGGGAAACCATCTGGACGGTCGCGCAGCGCCTCGGCACTCATATTCCGCACCTCTGTCACAAGCCCGCACCCGGCTACCGGCCCGATGGCAATTGCCGCGCCTGCATGGTGGAGATCGAGGGCGAGCGGGTGCTGGCTGCCTCATGTAAGCGCACGCCCGCGGTGGGCATGAAGATAAAGACCGCCACGGAGCGTGCCTCGAAGGCGCGCGCCATGGTGATGGAGCTCCTGGTGTCCGACCAGCCTGAGCGCACAACCTCGCACGATCCGACCTCGCACTTCTGGAGTCAGGCGGACTTCGTGCAGGTGAAGCGAAGTCGCTTCCCGGCGGCCGAGCGCTGGGCGCCGGACGCGAGCCATCCGGCCATGCGCGTCAATCTCAACGCCTGTATCCAATGCAACCTGTGCGTTCGCGCGTGTCGTGAAGTTCAGGTGAACGATGTCATCGGCATGGCGTATCGCTCGCACGGATCGAAGGTGGTGTTTGACTTCGATGATCCGATGGGCGGCTCCACCTGTGTGGCATGCGGGGAGTGCGTGCAGGCGTGTCCGACGGGAGCGCTGATGCCCGCGGCGTACCTTGATGCGAATCAGACTCGCGTCGTATATCCGGATCGCGAAGTCAATTCGCTGTGCCCCTACTGCGGCGTCGGCTGCCAGGTCACATACAAGGTAAAGAACGAGAAGATCATCTACGCGGAAGGGCGCGACGGTCCTGCCAATCACAACCGCCTGTGCGTAAAGGGGCGGTTCGGCTTTGACTATATCCATCATCCGAACCGGCTAACCAAGCCGCTGGTGCGCCTCGACCACGTCGGGAAGGAACCCTACGATCAGGTGGATCCGGCCAATCCCTGGACGCACTTTCGAGAAGCCACCTGGGAGGAGGCCCTGGATCGCGCCGCGGCGGGACTCGGACGAATTCGCGACCAGCACGGTCCCAAGGCGCTCGCCGGCTTCGGCTCGGCGAAGGGCTCGAACGAGGAGGCGTATCTGTTCCAGAAGTTGGTCCGTACCGGCTTCGGTTCGAACAACGTCGATCACTGCACTCGTCTGTGCCACGCCTCCTCGGTCGCGGCACTCATGGAGGGGCTGAATTCCGGCGCCGTCTCGGCTCCATTCGAAGCGGCCCTCGATGCTGACTGCATCATCGTCATCGGCGCTAACCCGACTATTAATCATCCGGTGGCCGCAACCTTCATCAAGAACGCGGTGAAGCAAAAGGGCGCAAAGCTCGTAGTCATCGACCCGCGGCGGCAGGCCTTGTCGCGGCTCGCCTACCGGCACCTCTCGTTCCGTCCCGGGACGGATGTCGCGATGCTGAATGCGATGCTCAACGTAATCATTACGGAGAAGCTTTACGACGAAGAGTACATCGCCGCCTTCACCGAGAACTTCGAGGCGCTCCGGGCGAACATCGTCGGGTTCACGCCCGAGAAGATGGCGGAAGTTTGCGACATCGACGCGCAGACCCTACGCGAGATCGCACGACTTTACGCAACTTCCAAGGCTTCGATCATCTTCTGGGGTATGGGCATCAGTCAGCACGTGCACGGCACCGACAATGCGCGTTGCCTGATCGCGCTTGCCCTGGTGACGGGCCAGATCGGCCGCAAAGGTACCGGGCTCCACCCGCTGCGCGGGCAGAACAACGTGCAGGGCGCCTCTGACGCGGGCCTCATCCCGATGGTCTACCCAGACTATCAGTCCGTCGAGAAGGCAGAGGTGCGTAAGCTATTCGAGGCTTTCTGGGGCCAGAAGCTCGACCCGAAGAAGGGACTCACCGTCGTCGAGATCATGAGTGCCGTGCACGCGAAGCAAATCCGCGGCATGTACGTGGAGGGCGAGAACCCGGCGATGTCTGACCCGGATCTAAATCACGCCCGCCAGGCACTGGCAATGCTCGAGCATCTGGTCGTGCAGGACTTGTTCCTCACCGAGACCGCGTTCTATGCCGACGTGGTGTTGCCCGCCTCCGCATTCGCCGAAAAGCAAGGCACCTTTACTAACACCGACCGGCGCGTACAGATGGCGTGGCCGGTGATCGCCCCTCCCGCGGATGCGCGTCAGGATCTGTGGATCATTCAGCAGCTCGCCCAGCGCCTGGGGCTCGATTGGCATTACTCAGGCCCGAACGAAGTATTCACGGAGATGGCGCAGGTGATGCCGTCCTTCAAGAACATCACGTGGGAGCGAGTCCTTCGCGAGGGCTCGGTGACCTATCCGGTCGATGCGCCGGATGTTCCAGGTAACGACATCATCTTCGACCAGGGATTTCCGACTGCGAGCGGCCGCGCCCGCATCGTGCCTGCCAACATCCGCCCGCCAGACGAGGTTCCCGACATGGAGTACCCGATGGTGCTCTCTACGGGACGGGTGCTGGAGCACTGGCACACCGGTTCCATGACGCGCCGTGCCGGCGTGCTTGATGCTCTCGAGCCCGAGGCCGTCGTGTTCCTTTCCCCGCGCGAACTGCGCCGGCTGGAGCTCGAGCCGGGTGACATGCTGAAGCTGGAGACGCGTCGCGGCGCCATCGAGGTCAAGGTACGCGCCGATTCCGAGGTCCCGGTAGGCATGGTATTCATGCCGTTCTGTTATGCAGAGGCGGCGGCGAATCTTCTGACCAACCCGAAGCTGGATCCCGACGGCAAGATCCCCGAGTTCAAGTTCTGTGCCGCGCGCGTGTCTCCGGTGCGCGAGCTCGCCGCAGTGTGAGATTTCCCTGCGGCGCATCGGGCGCGGGGACAGAGCGCCGGTATGTCACTCATGGCGCGGTGCTTGCCGGGTCCATGAGCGGCACCAAACCATTGTGGGCAATGATCGCTTGGCCTTGCTGCGAAAGCAGGAACAGCGCGAGCCGCCAGGCCTCGGGCTTTGCCGACAGCACCGCCAATCCGTACACCGGGTGTGGATCGAGGTCCGGGGGTACCGGCAAGCTGGTCAGCCCTGGCAGCTCCTGCTCCAGGGTCGTTGCACCGCTGCAGTAGGTGACGGAGACATCGATCGCGCCTGCGGTGAAGAGCCCCACTGCCGGACTCTGACCGGGGGCCGCAGGCGCCGTCACGCTCATGAGCGCCTGCGCCTTTTTCTTCAGGACCGCACCCGCGCCCGGGCGGTGCGCCTCGATGCGATCGAAGATCGCCCAGGCGTAGTCACCGCTCGGATCGGCGACCGGCGTCGAAGTCTTGACCCGCACATGGGGGTCAAGCAGTCGATCGATGAGGTTGGTCGCAGTGACTCCGCTGCCGTTTCGGGACACGATGCACATGCGGTTACGCGCGAAGGGGATAACCGGGACCAGGGTGCGGCGCGCGATCTCAAGTTTATGCGGCGAGCCGAGGTCGGCCGACAGGAAGAGATCCGGTTTCTCACCCCCCTCGATCCGCTCGCGCAGCAAACCCGAGCCGCCGAAGGTGGCTTTTACCTCCGTGCCGAGCTGCGTTGCGGATTCCCGCGAAAGCTCGGCTACGACTCCCCGCAAGCTTCCGGCGGAGTAGACCTCGACGCTGACTGCAGCCTGTGCGTTCCCAGCGCAGCAACAGACGAGCAGGGTGGCCGTGCCGATGTGGCGTGTTCTTATAGTGACCCAGCGCATACGAGAAGCTCCTCGATCGAGTCTGAAAGCAGCGCACGAGCGCGCCACATTGATGCCGTATATTACGTTGTGATGAGAGCGGATCGATCTTTCGCGCGCAAGCGCGAACGCGCGCTCACATGAGCGCTGGCGCGTTACCCGTGGCGGGCGTTGCCGGGCTCGTCATCGCCGGGGGACGGTCGGTGCGCTTCGGGGGTGAGAAGGCCATCGCGACGCTGCAGGGCCGGGCGCTGCTGTTGTGGGCGGCGCAGCGTCTGCAGGGCAGCTGCGAGATAGTCGCCGTGAATGCGCGCCCCAACACCGGCGCCGCAACGCTCGCACAGGGCCAGGGATTCGCTGTCCTGCACGATGCACCCGGGGATGCCACCGGGCCCCTGGCAGGCGTCAAAGTAGGGTTGCAATGGGCAAAAGCACGCGGTGCACGCACGCTCGCGGTGAGCCCGTGTGATGCACCGCTCCTGCCTCAAGATCTCTTTCCCCGTTTATTGGCGGCGGCCTCGGGCGGCGCCGCGATGGCCGAGACGTCCGCAGGGCTTGAGCCTTTATGCGCAGTATGGCCGGTGAGTGCGCTGGAGGATGTGTGCGCAGCGCTCGCGCACGGTGCGCACCCGCCCACCTGGCGGCTGCTGGAAAGCCTGGGCGCAAGGCACGTCCGCTTCGAGGACGCTGCCGCGTTCATGAACCTCAACACGCCCGCGGACCTGGCCGCCGTCGCCGCGGGATTGCCGGCGGCGGCAGTGCGCGCGACCTGACTTTCAACTACCAGCGATAGAAATCCGCGACGAAGTCCTGCGGGAAGGCATCCTCACGCGGTGGCAGCTCGACGAAGCCGTCGGCGTCCGATAGAGCCAGAAAATCCCCTGGGCCATTGGGGGGACGGGGCAGGGCAACACGGCGCCCCTGCGCATCGAACTTCACCGACACGGGCAGGAAGTAGGCGACAGGACGGTGGAACTTGACGGGCTCTGCCAGCACCGCGGCTTCCGGTAAAACGGCCGGTGCTGCCATGGCATGTGCCAGCGCCGCGATGACGTAGCGCACGACACACACGAGCGTCGAGACCGGGTTTCCTGGGACGCCGAAGACGGCCTGGCCTTGTGGTCCCACCCCGAACCACATCGGCATCCCCGGACGCTGCGCGACCTGATAGAAGACCTCCGCGACACCGAGCGCCTTGAGCACCTGCGGCACGAGGTCGAACTTTCCCTTCGAAACACCGCCGCTGAGCACCAGCATGTCCTCGCGCGCGAGGTGCTGCGCCAGGCGCTCCTGCAGCATCCCTTCGTCATCGAGGATGTGATCGTCGGCGACGTGCTCAAAACCGCGCCCACGCAGGCAGGCAAGTACCGCGTAGGCGTTGGAGCGGCGGACTTGGTGTGCGGCGATCGGCTGGCCGGGTTCTATGAGTTCATCGCCGGTGGAGATGACCATGCAACGCGGCTGACGGCTTACCGCAACGCCTGAGAGTCCGGCCGAGGCGACCACCGCCAGCTGCGGTGCGCCCAGCACCGCGCCGGCGCGCAGCATTGGCACACCCGGCTCGCTGTCCTCACCGCGTCGCTGCACATTGCGGTATGGTTTGCCCGAGGCTGCGGCTTTGACACTGGCGTAGCCGTCAGAAAGCTCGTATTCCTCCTGCGGGACGATGCAGTCTGCCCCTCCCGGCAACACTGCGCCGGTCATCACTTCGATGGCGCGTTCCGGGTGCGATAACTGCAGCGCCGGCGCACCGGCCGCCTGGGTGGACTCGATCAAGAAGCGGCGCGCACCGCGCGCGAACGCAGCGCTGTTAATCGCGATGCCATCCATACAGACGCGATCAAAGGGTGGGTTATCGCGCTCGGCGTAGACGTCCTGGCGCAGAATCCGGCCGGTGCACTGCCCGATTGGCCGCAGCTCAGTCGGCATCGGAGTAACTCGGGCAAGAATTGCCTCGAGAGCCTGTCGCGGGGTGATGGGCGTAAGGCCTCGCTTGGGGTTTCCGTGTCGCTGCGGGTTCGCAGCGATAATGATGAGAATTATAGCGGACGGGTCATGTCCGGCAGACCGCTAAGCACACGCCGCACACGCGGGCAGCCGCACGATCCTCTGCATCGGGCAAGACAACTTATTCCCGGGCGTTCATATCGTTAGCGCCAAACCCTTCTGCTAGCTTTCTGCGCGCGCGACTCAAGTTGCGGCACTCGCCGCGGCGCCGGTGCACCGAGAAGAACCAGGATGAGAAAGCAAGCAATCTACTTCCTCCCCGTGCCGCTGCTGCCCCTGATGCTCGCCGCCGCCGCGCGCGCCGACCAAGCCCGTCCGGGTTCCGTCGCCGGCACGGTGGTGATTACGGGGTCTGTTCCGCAAGAAGACAATGACTATCGGGTTCCCACGCTGGATTCGATTGGGCCACTCGGAACGACGCCGCTTCTCGATACGCCTTATTCCATCGGCGTCCTGCCCGAGGATCTGATCGAGAACTCCCAGGCGATCAACTTCAAGGACGTCTCGAAGTACCTGCCACTGGTGGCGTTCCAGGAACAGCAAGGTCCGGACATTCTCCGGCCTCAGACCCGCGGCATGCAGGGCGGCAACTTCCAGAATACCAAGCTGGACGGGATGACCATGTTCATCACCGTCGCGATGGCCATGGAGCAGTTCCAACAGATCGAGGTCGTCAACGGCCTGTCGGCTTCCCTGTACGGCCCCGCAAACCCTTCCGGGATGTTCAACTTCATCTCCAAGCGACCGACCGACTACGACCTGCGCGAGCTCACCGCGAGCTACGTAAGCGACAGCATCGGTACGGTGAAGGCGGATTTGGGCGGCCCGATCGATAACAGCGGCATTTTCAGCTTCCGCCTGAACGCACTCTATGGCAGCGGTGAGGGCTACGTGGATGACAGTCACCAGCACCGGGCATTGGGAGACCTCGGGATCGATGTGCGGCCCTGGCAGGACGGCGTTTTGGAGCTCAACTACAGCGAATATTCACTCACCAACAGGGGCTTCCCCGGCTGGTTCACGTACAGCGAGAAAATCGTGCTGCCGCCGGCTCCGGATCCGACGCTCGTCGGGTACGGGCAATCCTATGCGGGCGTGGACCTCTCCACCAAGATCGCGACCGCGCGCGTCAAACAGGACTTCGGATCCGCCTGGCACCTGGTCGCGGGCGTCCTCAACCAGGACGCCTCGCGCAACATCAACACGCCGGTCAACAACCTCACCTCGAACTCAGGGAATTACACCTCCTCGTTTGCCAACGGCTTCGCGCCGCGCTTCGTCATTACGAGCGATACCGCCTACCTCAATGGGCGCTTTGCTACCTGGGGCCTCGACCACGATTTCACCCTGGGCACCGCCGGCTACCGGGCGAGTTCCTATTCCGTGCTCAAGCCAGCGAGCCCAGCGAGCGTGTTGCTGGGCCGTGCGAGCATCGATGCACCCGAGACATATCCGGAGCCGGCTGCCGGGCCGCCGGATGTGCTTGCCAATTTTGACTCCTCCGATACGTACCAGCAGGGGATGAACCTCAACGACGCCATGCGCTTCAATGACGCGTGGTCGATACGGGGCGGCGTGAGCCAGGACTGGTTCCATGTCAACAATTTCAGCGCCAAAGGCCTGACGCTGCCCGGGTATGCCAATCACGGGTTGAGCCCGACGGGGAGCCTGATTTTCAAGCCTGCTGTCAACATGACGACGTACTTCACCTACGCGAGCAGCCTGCAGGCGGGGGATATTGCACCGGGCACGGCTGCCAATGCCGGGCAGGGACTCGCTCCTTACCGCAGCAGAGAGTACGAACTCGGCTACAAGGCGACGATTGCGAAGGTGGACTTCGCGGCGGCGCTCTTTCGCATCGAGCGTCCCTTTGCCAACATCGATCCCACGGACCAGCTTTTCAAGATCAGCGGACTGCAGGTCAACAAAGGACTGGAGTTGTCAGCGGTGGGCGAAGTCATCAGCGGGCTGACGCTCTACGGCGGCGTGCAGCTGCTCGATGCGCGCCTTGAGCATACGCCACTGCCGACGACCAACGACAAGCTTTACGTCGGTGCCCCCAAGGTGAAGGGAAACGTGCTGCTCGAATACCGGATCCCCGGAATCGCGGGGCTGGTAGCAACGTTCGACTACCAGTTCAACGGAACCCGCGACGCCAACGACACCAATTCCTTTACGCTAGCAGGCTACAATCTGTTCGACCTCGGGGCACGCTACACCTCGAACATCCTCAGCAAGCCGGTCACCTGGCGTTTGGCCGTGGACAACGTCACTGACCGGCGCTACTGGTCAACCGTTGCGCCGAGCAACCTCACGGGAGCCAACACCGGCAACCTCATCGGACATCTGGGATCTCCGCGCACGGTGCTGGCTTCCGTAAGCGTGAGCCTGTAAGAGTGAGTCTGTAAGAGTGAGTCTGTAAGAGTGGCTGACCGTGCGGGTTCCAGGCTCGCTCATCTGCTGTGTGACGGCCTGAAAACCGATACATTAGGAGGGTGTACTCATCCCCTGCCAAGGTAGCCAAGAAACGTGGCCTCGCGGCGTCAGGGATTTCCGGCGGCGCGCGCCATCGCGCAAACCGCTCCGCCTTGGCGGTACGTCTTCGCTACGCCTATGAGACTGCGGAACAGCATGGCGCGGCTTTGGACAATCCGCTTTTTCAGCTGTTGGGCGCCGTAGTTGAAGGGGGGTCCATCCGTCACGCGGCTGCTGACCTCGGGCTCTCCTATCGCTACGTGTGGGGGACCCTTCGAAAGTGGGAAGGAGTCCTGGGCGAATCACTCATCACCTGGTCACAGGGACAGCGGGCGCGGCCCACGCGGTTTGCTGAAAAACTCCTCTGGTCGGAACGGCGAGCGCGCACGCGGATGCAGCCGCACATCGAGGCATTGAGGTCGGATCTCGCCCGCGTTCTGGCTGATGCCCGCGATGAGAGCACCCAGCTCGTGACGGTTCGCGCGAGTCATGACATAGCGCTCCCCATCCTTCAGCAGCACGTGGCAGACCAGGGAAATCTGCATCTTGATATCGGGTTCCAGGGCAGTGTGCATGCCCTTCGGGCAATGAACGACCACGAATGCCTGGTGGCCGGCTTTCATGTACCGATTCTCAGCGGCGCAGCCCCGATATTTTCCCGCGCGCTCAAGCCGCTGCTCAAGCCCGGGTCGCACAAACTCATTGCCTGCTCGCGACGAATGCAGGGACTGATGATTCGCAAGGAGCACGCGGGAGTGGTGCACAGCCTGCCCGACTTGGCCAAAGAACGGCTGCGATTTGTAAATCGCCAGCCGGGATCAGGCACCCGAATGCTGCTCGAGCATCTGATGCAAGTGCACTCGCTGGTTCCCGCCGACCTGTCTGGATACGTCGAACACGTCGAGCACACGCACGTTGCCGTCGCATTATGTGTTGCCAGTGGGGTGGTTGACGCGGGGATCGGTGTCGAGGCAGCCGCGCTGCAATTCGGCCTACATTTCATTCCCCTGCTCGAGGAGAACTATTTTCTGGCGTGTCTGGCTGTCAATTTTCAACAGCCCGCGATCGAACGATTGCGCGAGATTCTGGCCGGCGCCCGCTGGCGAGAGATACTTGCAACTCTTCCCGGGTATCAGCCCGCCCCCGAGCCTGGCGCGGTCCTGCTGGTTGAAGAAGCTCTGCCCTGGTGGAGTCGCGCCAAGTCGGACTTGGCGCATGAACTTTGAACGCACGGAACCATCGATGAGCGACCTGCACGCTGAGGAACGCGTTGGCCCGTACTACGACAGGGCGAAGATGCTGGAAGCGCGGCTGCACACCTGGCATGCGATCGAAAGAATTGCTGCAGGCATAAGGCCGGGCATGCGCGAGAGTGAGGGTGTCGAGTTCGCCAAGATGGTGCTGAAGGATCTCGGATTATTGCGCGGCTGGCACGGCGTCTATCTCCGCTTCGGTGTGAACACCGTACTCACCTATTGGGACAAAGAGGCACCGGACCCGGTGCTCCGCGATAACGACATCTTCTATATCGACATCGGCCCGGTATGGGAGAAATGGGAGGGGGACGGCGGCAATACGTTCGTGGTCGGAAACGATCCGGAAATGCAGCGCGCCCCCGTCGCCGTTCGCCAAGTCTTCGATCGCGTTCACGAGAAGTGGCGGAGGGAGTCGGTGGCCGGAGCGGCGCTCTACGACTACGCGAGCAAGATTGCTCGCTCGATGGGCTGGGAGTTAGCGCCCCTCGTTGCCGGCCATCGTCTTGGTGACTTTCCCCACAAAGCGCTTCACTCGGGAACGCTCGCAGCTACGTCCTTCACGCCCGCCACGGACCTGTGGGTGCTCGAAATCCAGATTCGGCACCTCACGCTGCCATTCGGGGCATTTTACGAAGATCTGCTGCTTGAATCGGCCAGCGAGCAGGAGCACGCACGCTGAGGTCGGCGGAAAACGCGGGCGAACTGGGGTCGGTTCACATTTTTACTCGTGTGCAGTGGCGCGCTCGAGGCGGAGTGCCAACAATTAGCGTGACTCCGTAGGAGGGTGCGCGATGGATAACCCAATAGGCGACGCGATAGCAATGGCGCTCGAGTCAATCGATGAGTATGCCTGCGAGGACTGTTATCGCGGACACGCTGCGGCACTGGCCGAGCTGCGTGCCGTGTTGGAAGCGGCGCAGCTACTCTTGGAGCAACCGGCGCTGCGCGTGGTACGCGATGGCTAACCCGGACGACGCAGCCTAAGGAACGGACGTCCTCAACGCAATTGCTGCGGATTCACAGTATGGCCGATGTCGGGAACGTCTGGCCGCGGATCCGCCACGAAACCGTCGCGATTTGGCATACGGATCAGCGGAAGCGTGTGTTGATTGAGAAGTTGGCGTTCGGTGACGATCTTGTTGAGATACAAAAGGTATGCGGTCAGTGCGTAGACCTGCTGCGTGGTCAGCGTGCCGGGATTTTGATACGGCATCGCCCGATTGATGTAGTCCCACACCGTGGTTGCATAGGGCCAATAGCTCCCGATCGTCAAAATCGGATGCGCGCTCTTCAGCGTATTCTGACCGCCCACGAGCGCGGGATAGGTTTCGCTGCCCTCACCGCGCCGGCCATGGCAATTGGCGCAGATCGACTCATAGAGCGGGCGCCCCTCGCGTGCCGTGGCGCTCCCGGCGGGCAAACCGTGCCCGTCGGACCCGACTGAGATTCCGGCGGCTGCGATATCGGCATCGGTCGCAGGTCGGCCCAGATGGTAAAGCGATGGAGCCGCGCGCGCCGATCCGCACACGGCCACTGCGGCCAAAGCGAACACAGGTAGTGTCCTACACATGGCGCACCTCGCCATCGGCGTGCACAAACCACGTCTTGATGCCGTTGTAGTGGTCGAGTCCGTCGCCGCCCTCGTGCAGGCCCCGCACCGCGACCAATTCCTCGCGGGTTGGTTGCCGGTATCCGGATTCATCGGTGCAGCGCGACTGCAAGATCGCTTCTCTGCCATCCCATACCCAGCGCATTGCAAATCGTGTCAGCGCTTTGGGTAACACCGGATGGTTGAGGACGGCGTCGGTCCAAGTCCTTCCGCCGTCGGCCGAGACCTCCACTCGCGTGATCCGACCCCGACCCGACCAGGCAAGCCCGCTCACCTCATAGGTACCGGGCCCGGGCAGCGACTGTCCGCCCGCAGGGCGGACGATGACGGACTTGGCTTCCATGACAAATGAAAATTGCCACGACTTACCATCAGGCATCAGATCGACGTACTTCGCGGTTTCCGAGCGAGACATTTGCGGCATCTCGACCACGCGGATTTGCGATAGCCACTTAACGTTGACGTTTCCCTCCCAGCCCGGGACCACGAGCCGCAGGGGATACCCTTGCTCGGGGCGCACCGCCTCGCCGTTTTGACCGTATGCGACCAGGACATCGTCCAGCGCTTTGCCGATCGGAATGCTGCGGGTGTGGCGCGAAGCATCCGCACCTTCGGCCACGATCCAGCGGGCCCCTGGTCTAATGCCCGCTTCGTCGAGTAGCACATTCAGTGGCACGCCGGTCCATTCGCTGCAGCTCAGGAGCCCGTGGCTCTGCTGCGGCGTCTGGCCGGGGTTGCCTAGTTGCTCCCGACCGCTATTGCCGGCGCATTCGATAAAATGAATGCGTGACGTCGCTGGAAATCGCAACAGGTCCTCGAGAGTAAAAACCAGCGGTCGATCGACTAATCCATGCAGCAGCAGTCGATGGTCGTGCGGGTTCAGTGCCGGCACACCCGCGTGATGTGCTTCGTAATGCAAACCGGACGGTGTGATGGTTCCGTACAGGTCCTGCAGCGGCGTTCGGCTCCCTCCCGTCGCCGGCGTCGCCGAGTTCGCGCGAAACGTGCGCGCCGACTTCTCCCATGGCGAGCGGACCCCATACGCACTCGCTCCCGGCCCAAGTTCGGCTGCGCTGGCGATCCGCCGCGTCTGTACCGCGACCCCGGCCCCAACGCTTAACGAGAGGAATACCCGTCGATCAATATTCTTACCGGCCGTCATACCGTCACCACATTTCCTCCCGCAGACGGGTAGTTGTCACGCGCAACTATCGGGCCAAAATGAGAAATCATTTTCGCGGCTCACAACAGCCTTGCGGCCCACAACAGTTCGCCGCGGAGAGTTCCGTGCGGCAGATCCCGAACTCACTCTCGGCAGCACGGGCGAAGCGGGAGATCACCTCGACCGCTGCCCGGCGGGCTTCGGGCGTCAGGTCCACGACCATCTGCGCTTGCTGTTGAACCAGACCTTCATGGATGCGGTTGTACAGGGCACGGCCCCTGGCTGTAATCCGGACACTGATCGCCCGTCCGTCGAGTAAATCGACGAGTCGCTCGGCATAGCCCTTACGCACCAGCGCCGCGAGCACCCGGCTCGAAGTGCTCTTGTCGAGAAACAGCCGCGCCGCCAGATCGGTAAGCCGCATTGGCCCGGCACGGTCGAGCGCTTCCAGCGCGTAGCACTGCGTTACCGAAATATCGTGGCAACAAATGCGGTCGCGATCGCGGAACTGATAGGCGCGCACGAGATCCGACAGCGCTTCATGCAAAGCACGGCTGTCGGCTTGCAGACCATCCGGAGTGTGCACGGCCGCATTTGGTTGCACATAGCAACTATACCGCGGCATACAGCCGGTCGGCAACTGCCAGGCAGCTCGTCAGCGAGCCGTTGCACCGTTGTAAATAGTTGAATAATATTGAAACTATGAAAGCGACAGAGGTCATCGGCGCTTTGGCCGCGCTGGCATCAGAACCGCGCCTCGCTGTCTACCGCCTTCTCGTGAAGCGTGGGCCGGACGGCTACACCCCAACCGAGCTCGCGAATCGCTTGAGCATGCCTGCCCCCACGCTTTCCTTTCATCTCAAAGAGCTTTCTCACGCGAAGCTCCTGGTAAGTCGACGTGATGGACGCAATCTGTACTACAGCCCCAATTTCGACCGCATGAACGAAGTGGTTGGCTTTCTCACGGAAAACTGCTGCAGCTTGGCCAGTGAAGCCTGCGACTCGGACTGTCGGCCGGTGACGGCTTCATCGGTACAGAGGAGGAGAGCGTGAAAAGCCTGCGTGTGCGCATTGTCGTCAAGGATCTCGAAGCGAAGACCCTGACAATCGTGTCGAGCGCTGCACGGACTTGCGGCGCACCTGAAACTGCTTGATCCGATGGTTACGATCCGTGCGGGGACGCCACGTGATCGCGCACGCGTCCGCAAGTTTCTTGAAGCCGCGAATCTCCCGACCGAAGACCTCGATGAAGCGACTTCGCATTTCGTGGTGGCAACGACACAGGACGGACAAGACCTGGTCGGCACCGGCGCGTTCCAGCCGTTTGGCGGGGTGGCACTCCTGCGGTCCGTGGCGGTCGTTCCTCGGCTGCGCAGGAGCGGTGTGGGTCGCAAAATCTTAGCAGAGCTCGAGGGGCTTGCGCGTGAAGCCAGGGTGAGGGATCTGGTTTTGCTGACGACGACCGCGCAAGAGTTTTTTGAGCGCCTCGGGTTTGGGGTGATAGATCGCCACAGCGCCCCTGCGGAAGTGCAACGGAGCGCGCAGTTCAGATCACTTTGTCCCGCGTCAGCGACTTGCATGAGCAAATGCCTTTCGTAGGCAATAAACGTTGCCGACCGGCCATACAACGTGCTGTTCCTCTGCACGGGCAACTCGGTGCGCGGTGATTGGCAGGAGCACGAGGCCATCGCCGCAGTGACGGGTTGCCAGCGCATCCTTTCCGAAGGCCTCGGCTCGATGCTTCTTGCCGCGGCGGTCATCGGTTCTGGCGTAATGGCCGAACGGCTCGCAGGAGGGAACATCGCGCTGGCGCTACTGGCGAATACGGCAGCGACGGTGGCTGTGCTCGCTACGTTGATCGGACTTTTGGGACCCGTCAGCGGCGCCCACTTCAACCCCGCCGTGTCCTTCATTCAAGGAATGCGAGGTCACCTGGCGTGGCGCGACGTGGCAGCCTACGCGCTCACCCAGATCGTGGGATGCTGCCTGGGTGCACTGATCGCGCATGCGATGTTCGAGCTCCCACTGTTGCAAACCTCAACGCATATACGAACTGGGCCTGCCCAATGGCTGGCTGAGCTGGTGGCAACGTTTGGGTTGCTGCTGGTGCTGCTGGGACACCAGCGGCCTGCCGATGCGCCTTGGATGGTCGCCGGCTGGATCGGGGCTGCGTATTGGTTCACCGCCTCGACCTCATTTGCAAATCCGGCCATCACCATCGCGCGCTCGCTCACGGACACCTTTGCCGGTATCCGACCCGCCGATGTGCCGGCGTTCATTGCGGCCCAGTTCGTCGGCGCCTTGCTTGCGTTATTCGTGGCGCGACTGCTGTTCGGTCTGAAAGCGCGGCAGTCGGCTGCAGCGGCGCAACCGCTTGATGATCCGCATGCTTTCTCATCCAGTCGCGGGAGCTCACCATGACAGATCCTGTGCAGGTCACGATTTATCACAACCCACAGTGCGGAACCTCGCGCAACGTGCTGGCGCTGATTCGTAACGCCGGGGTCGAGCCGCACATCATCGAATATCTGAAGACGCCCCCCGACCGCTCGACACTGATCGATCTCATGCAGCGTGCGGGACTGCGCCCGCGCGAACTACTGCGGCAGAAGGGAACACCCTACGCTGAGCTCGGTCTCGCGGATGCCCGCTGGACTGACGCACAACTGATCGATCAAATGCTCGTGCAGCCCATTCTGATCAATCGCCCACTCGTGGTGACACCCTGGGGAGTGAAGCTCTGTAGGCCGTCGGAGAAAGTCCTCGAGATCCTGCCGCTCCCGCAGCAGGGCGCCTTTGCCAAGGAGGACGGCGAGCGAGTGGGCTAATGCGCGCCGCGAGCCGCCTCTGGCACTTTGGTCTGCTCGGTAATCCAGTTGACCTCCCACGTCTTGCCGCCATCCGCCGAGTAAGACTGTTCGAAGTGCGGTGACGCCGATTCGGTGTTAGACCAAATGAAGCGCACATAGATCGCCCTGCCATCAAGCGTGTCCTGACCGTAAAACTCACCGCGTCCGTTGGCAAACTGTCCGACCTGCGGTGCGGGATCGATGGTGCCGTTCTTACTGTTGGCCCAATAGATGGTCCACTGACGGCTCTTTGGGTTGTAGAGCCGTACCGCCAGACCCTTGATGAAAATACTCTTCTCAGGACTGTCGACGTTGAACTCCTCCACTTCGGCGAGACCGTTCCAGACCGTTCGACAGACTACGGTCCCGTCGAACTCGACCCATTCATTTGAGCCCGTGAGGGGATGTCGCAGTCTCTTGAGATGGATCTTCCAAGAGCCCAGGAGGAAATCGAAATCGTGTTGCCCGTCGTGGACTGTCGCGGCCTGCTCAGTATCCGCAGGCGCGTCGGTCCAATGCCCAAGCGCCATCGCTCCAGCCACGATGGCGGCAAGTCCGATTACCCGTCGTCCTGGCATGCTTCGATGCCCCGGTTTATTTGCGGCGCCAGCTACCCGAGAGCGATGAGTGTACGACTGCAGAAGGCATGAAAGCCTCGCTTCATCGCACGAGCTGCTCGGCTGGCGGTTTTGTACCGCAGCGGTGATCGTGCCAGGGGGATTCAGGGCCCGAAACGGAAAGGGCCGGCAAGTGCCGGCCCATCCGCTGCGCGGCTGACTCGGGCCGCAGACTCCGACCAGTCCGTTGCCGTTCGTCGCGTGCGCGGCAAGGAGATTACCAGCGCCGTAGGGCGCCGGGTGGCCGGCCCGACATAAGCGGCGCATTGCGCACGAAGAGCGGTGAGGTGTCTTGACTTAAGCGGGGTTGACCCCGCCGACCCTGGCGCACGGTGCACGTGTCGCCAGGGTTTCTCCGCTATTCAAACTTTATTGAGAAGACGAGGAGCTCTGTCCTCGCTGCTTGCAATTCACGTTTGAATTGTCGCCGTTCTTGGGACATTTCTGCTGCTGGGACGACTGCTCCTTGGCCCCGCGGGACTTATCCTGTGCGGAGCTGGACGAACTCATCTTGCCACTCGAATCGGTCGAGCTCTGCGAGGACTGGCTGGACGTCGACGGATTGGACGTCGACGGAGTCGACGAGGACGGACTCGACGGCGCGTTCTGCGCCTGCGCCAAGGCGGCCAGCATCAAACAGGCGGCGCCTAGAAAAGAGACGACAGGTGACGGGGTCATGGCTACTCCTCCTTTGCAGCGTATTGTGAAGGTACTAGGCTGCTGCACGGTCTGCTGTCCGTCGGCTTAAGACGGCACGCGTCGGTCGACGCCGACGCGACGTGATCGGACGAAGTGACGCGAGCGGTGGCTTGACGGGTTTACGAAGCCCGAGCGCACTTCTTCCACGCAGATCAAATCAAACAAAGACCGTCGACCGGGGAGAATGAGTATGAGACGCAGAGACCCCGATCCGCGCAAGGAAATGCCTGATCCCAAGCTAGCTGAGCACGAGTTCAAGGCTCGGTTTCATGCGCAATTCACCGATCCGGCTTTCGATAGGCTGAGCAGCGAACTCGATCGCCTGGCTGAGGCCGCATGGGACGGCTATATCAACGGCCGCAAAAGTCCGCGCACTCGCAAGGCGGGGCCCGGCTTTGCCGATCCCGACTACGAACTATCCACCGACTGGCTGGCCGCGCGCGCCGCAGTCATTGCCGCTCAAGAAACATACGAGAAGGCGAATTCTCCCGCGCGCTTCCTGCTGAGTCTGTGGGGACGGATCGGCCTGCTGCCCGCACTGCAGTACCCGACCTCGGCTGCTAGTGTCACACTATCGAGCAGTCCCGGGGGCACGGCGCGTGCGATCCAGCCTACAGCTCATTATGTCGACTGCCTTATTCGGTGGTGTACTTGCCGCCGGGTCCGCGTTGCTTCTGCCTGAAGCGCGGGGCGATCTGAACGGCGATGGCGCCGTGAACTATGATGACTTGAAGCTCGTGATTGCGCACCTGGGAACGCGGGTAGGACAGCCAGGTTTCGACCCGCGCGCCGACGTCAATGGTGACGGCGTTGTCGACACGGCGGACGTCAGTGCAGAATTACATTTGCTTGAGAGGCAGATGAGGCAGTACCCGTAGCGCGATCGCTACCGCCAATAAGCGTGACCTGCCGATTTCCGCGTGTCCCGGAGCTGCTACCTGGCGACAAAGATACTCTTCGGAAGGCGCACATGGACGCCAACGTTGGGCTTATCCACGAGCTGTGTGATGGCGACGTTACCGGCGATGCTGACGAGCTGATACGCCGCGTGGCGTGTCAGCCGCTTCTCTGCCACGAGGAAATCAACCATTTCCTGAATCGCGGTCCTGGTGGCGACATTCAGGTCCGGATCGGTCGCCATGCTGATGTAATCCGTCGCCGTCTCCGCCCGGGGCCAGCTGAGCTTCATGTCCTTGCGCACGGTGAGTCGTATGCGGGCGCGCAGCGAGGTCTCGATTGCCGTCTGATCGACCTCGCCATCGCCCTGCGCGGCGTGACCGTCGCCGATCTCGAAGAGGGCGCCGCGCGCGAACAGGGGGATGAAAAGCCTGCTGCCCGCGACCAGCTCGCGATTATCCAGGTTGCCCGCATGGCGTCCGGGCGGATTGCTGCTGACTCGTCCGGCCTCTGGAGCAGGAGCAACCCCCATGCTGCCGAAGAAGGGTCGTAGCGGTATGACGATCCCGGGAGCGAACTCGGCGGTCATGCGCGCGCGATCGAGAGGGATGATCCGCACGGGTGCGTCGGGCTCGCAGTTCTCCGGCAGTACTCCCTTGCATCCGTTGTAGCCATAGTCGATCGCAAGCTCGATCGATTGAATCTCCACTTCGAGCACATCGCCAGGCGCAGCGCCCTCGACGTAAACCGGCCCGGTCAGGATGTGGCCGCCGGGGCCGCGTCGATCGCCAGTCACTTGGCTGACGATGGCCTTGAGCGAAGCCTGGATCCGTTCATCGGGCACGCCGGCCTTCGTCAGTCCCTCCGGCGTATTCGTGAGCAGGGTATCCACATCGATGACGTCGCCCGAGGCGATGCGCAGGACAGGCTGTGCTTCCGACCAGTAGTAGCCGTAGGCAACGGTCGCCGGTGTGGCCTCGAGCCGATGCACCTGCGCGGAGTCAGCGTACGCGGCGGTTGCAGTGAGGGTCGCAAGCAGGCTCGCGCGCAGAAGGAGCAGGTATTTGTACACGGGACCTCGGGCGCTATCCGCCGCTTGGGCTCGGGGTAAGAATCTTGCCCGCTTCCGCAGGCAAATGCGCGGCCGGCGCATGGCGCAGAGATCCGGTCGGACAAACGAAAAAGCGGCCGACGTTTTGGACGCGCCGGCCGCTTGACCGGGTGAGCACTGGTCGGGGGGCTGGCACAGTGCTCACTCGTGATCAAAGCGTCGCGCACGTCTTTCCTGACGGTATGCCCGGTTAATCCCTAGGCCACGACGCTGATGTTGGATGTTAGAGATGCTGCGGTGCGTACAGGTATCGGGTGAGTCCCCAAAGATCGGTCGGATTGCGCTGACTGCACCTGCTTTCAGGGCGCCACGTTCACAGCGGTTGCAGCGGATCTACATGCCGAAGCGGCTCAAGAGGCGACCTCAGCCAGCCGAGGCTTCGTGGTCTCAGATTTGACTTATCGCGTGAGGGCCCGCGAGAGCTGGATGCGCACGGTTCGAAGAGCGGGGGGACGCAGGCGATGGCACCTTCCGCGATGCAGGGACGCAAGCGATGGCGCCATCCGTGATGCAGGAACACAAGCCACGGCGCCATCCGTGATGCAGTCCGAAGAAGACGGGCAACCACGGCGTTAGGGTGCACCTATGGCTAAAATAACTGAACGTCGCGGCGCTGCACTCCGCCATGCGACCGGACCAACCGATCAGCCAGCCGACTTCGGGCTGCACCTGGCGGGCGCAGACGCCGCCAACGAGGCGGCGCTCGGCAACCCCGTGGATCTCGAAGACGACGGCCTGCGCGTGGCCCGCTCCTTTGCAACCGCCATCGCAGTCGGAGCCGTCTTCTGGGTCGCGGTCGGCACGCTGATCTGGCTCGGCCTGCGTTAGTAAGGGCATCGGGCTGCTCCGCCGCTGGCGGGCGCGCTCTTTTGAGCACCGCGCTCTCTCTATAACCGTCAAACAATAACGGGCCGCGCAAAATCAGTTGCGCAGTTCCCGGCGACCCCGATCAGAAGGTGAACCGGCCACCCACTGTCGGAGCAACGTTGTTGTCGTAGTAATAGGGGACGCCGGGCTTATGCGGGATCGCGATCGCCAGGCCGCCGCTCACGTCGGAGTACGCGATACCGGCGTAAACGTCGAATCGCTTGGTGAAGTGATGATCCGCGTAGAGCGAAACCTCGTTGAGCGTTCCGGCGCAGGAGGAGCGAAAACCGGCGCTTGGTGAGCAAGCCGGCGGGAGACGAAAGTCATTTTGCGACTCGTGATACCAGGACAAGGTAACGAAGGTTCTGCTGTCGAAATCGTATCTGACGCCCGCCCAGTAGACCTGCACGACCTTGGGCGAATCCAGATTGTTGTCTTCGACGCCGCTCAGCAGGTAGCCGCCCTGGGCCGCGGCGCCAACGCCCAACGGATCCGAGGGGTTGGTCTGGTGGATGTGTTCGTAGCCAACGAAGACCTTGACCGGGTCCCCGGTATATTTGGCCGCCACCATGACAGCGGTATTATCGGTGACGATGCCATATTCGGTGTTGGTCGTTCCGATCAGGTTGTCGCCGCTGATCGGGTTTGTGTTGATGCTGTCGAGCGTCGACTGATAGGGCTGCGTCGGACTGGCGGGGCCGAGCAGGGGATTAACCACGCTGATCGCCTGGTTGTAGTGTTGGAACACCACGTCGGCGGCAAAATAGGCGATCTCTCCGCCGAAGTCGAAGCCGTAGGCGTTGTTATGGGGCTCCTCTGGTGTGCAGTTCGCGGCAGCCCAGGTGGCCGAGGCACTGTAGCAGCCGCCCGAGCCGTCGACGAACTTGTACATCGCGCCGAAATGGACCCGATCCCAGATGATGCGATATTTCATCGCATCGTCCCAACGGGTGTCCTCTGTGTCGCCGCCGCCTGCCATCAGACCGTTATAGCCAATGAAAGAAAACGCATAGGCGCCGCCGGCCGGGTCGTAGGCCAGCATTGCATCGGTACCGAGCGCGCGCTGACGACCAAAGGTTAACGTTCCCAGCTGCGCGGAGGATGCGCCCCCGTAGAATTCATCGTTGAACGGCTGGCCCGCCCGCGCACCGTCGCCGACGAACGAGTAGCTACCCCTCGGCAGACCCGCGTTGACCGTATTTGTGGCCGCCATGTTGGCGAGTTGGCCGGACTGCGGGTTGATGCCAGTCGAGGCGGTGAATACGACGGACCAGCCGCGCACAAACTCTTCCTTCGCCTTGATGCCGATACCGGTCTGCGACAGGTTGTTCGGCGCAACGAGGAATTGCGAGTGGTTGCCGTTGCGACTGACCAGCGATTCGCCTTCGTAGTTGTAGCCATTCTCAGGCAAGCCGTGGCTGACCCAGCCCGCGCCGACGTCGAACGCGCCGTACAGGGTGATGCCGTGCCAGGTCAGCGGGCAGTCGGTGGCGACGAAGTCCTGAAAGCTGATGCAGCCCTGGGCGCCGGGTGGCGCGGCTGGCGGCGGTTCGGCAGTGGAAACATCTGCGGCGCGCGCCGCTTGATCGAGAAAGCAGCCAACGAGCGCCGCAGAGACGCCGCACCACAGTAACCGCATTGTACTTCCTGGAGGCCAGAACTCGTTATATTTAGCCGTATATAACACGCCGACTGTATGAATCGCAAAAACTCCAGTGCCGAAACCACCCCGCGGTGGTTTGCATCGAGCCGCGCGTGGGTGAGTCGCCCGCGCTCAGCTTCGCTATGATGCTGGCAGGAGGAGTTCCAATGGCTAGTCCCGTGGTTCGATTCAGGATCGATTTCGCGGACCATTCCAGCGTTGGGCCGGGAAAGGTCTCTCTTCTCGAAGCGATCAGGAATACCGGATCCTTGTCGCAGGGAGCCCGCAACGTCGGTATGAGTTACCGGCGCGCCTGGCTGCTGATCGAGAGTCTCAAGCGGTCTTTCCGGGAGCCCGTGACGGTGGCGAGCACCGGCGGCAAGGACGGCGGCGGCATGCTGGTCACCGAGTTTGGCGATAGCTTGATCAAAGGCTACCGCCGGTTGGAGCGGGACTTCGCGACGCTGGCAGAGCGGCGTCTCCATCCCATCGCTTCCACCGTCAGCCGGCATTCGAAGCCGGGCGCCAAGGTGTCGGTACGCGCGAAGCTCGAGTGAGCCGCCACCGCGAGCGTGACTCTGTCGTTGTCAGAACGGCGGCAAGACGCCGGGCGAATTGTGCTGGGACTGGCGCCGTTTATTGATATATTCGGAAGAATACAACGCTCCTGAGAAGACTCGACCTGATGCGTCGCATCCTGCCCGCTCTCGTACCGTGGTGCCTGATCCTACATTCCGTTTCGCTGGCAGCGGCCGACACGGAACAGACGCAGGTTCTCGTGTTTGCGGCTGCCTCCCTCACCGACGCACTGCAGGAGATCGGCGCCGCATACGAGCGGACCTCGCCCGTGCGGATCAAAATGTCCTTTGACGCGAGCTCGAACATGGCGCGCCAGATCGAGGCGGGTGCGCCGGCGGACGTCTTCTTCTCCGCAGATACTCAGTGGATGGATTATCTGCAGAGCCGCAACCTGATTCAGCCCGGTAGTCGCAGGAATGTCGTCGGCAATCGTCTGGTGCTCATCGCTCCGGTCGCAAGCCACGTCGAGCTGAAGATTGCGCCGCACTTTCCGCTCATGGCGGCGCTCGGCGGCGGTCGTCTTGCGACCGGGGATCCGGATTCGGTCCCGGTCGGCCGGTATGCCCGTTCGGCGCTGGCGGCACTCGGTATTTGGGACCAGGTTGCGCCCCGGCTGGCGCGTGCGGAAAACGTCCGGATGGCGCTGGTTTACGTCGCCCGGGGTGATGCACCCCTAGGAATCGTCTACGCGAGCGACGCGCTCGTGGACAAGGGCGTGCAGGTGGTCGACACGTTTCCGGCCAATACCCACCCACCGATCGTCTATCCGGTCGCGCTGACGAAGTCCGCGAAAAGTGAAGCCGCCGGTTTCATTACGTATCTGGCCAGTGCGCAAGGACATGCAATCTTCGTGAAGTACGGCTTTACGGAACCTGGCGGATGACGGCGCAGCGCAGATGAAACTCAGCACGCGGAACTCGTTTGTCGGCACGGTCACGAAGCTCGTTAGGGGTCCCGTCAGTACGGAAGTGACCATTCGCGTCGCCCGCGACGTGGAGATCGTCTCCGTGATCACGACCTACTCCGCCAGGCGACTGAAGCTGAAGAAGCGCCAGCGCGTGCATGCCTTCATCAAGGCCGACCATGTGATCGTCGGCGTCGATTGATCGAAGCGAGGGCTGCGTCGCGAACCTAACCGGTTGGCGAACGGGTCACCGTAACCTTTACGGCGGGGGTGCGACCACCGCTGAACTGAAGCGTTATAGGTGTGCCGGCGGGTAGCACGAATTCGACGATCTTGTGGGGCGCGTTGCACCCGTGACGGCCCTGGAAGTCCTTGGTCTCAATGAGGGAGTCGTTGGCGATCGCATCCACCCAGACCCCCTCATCGAGCGCGATGCGATAAACCCCAGCCGTTTTCACGCTGAGTCTCGCAAGACCCGCGTAGGTCGTTCCATCGGTCGGCGCCTTCCTGCCGGGTGGCCTGACGAAGGTGACGGCTGGCTGCGCTTGCAACTGCAACTGAAATAATTGGTCGGTCGAGAGTGTCGGCGCGGTCGGCGCCGCATTGCCGGCGGCCAATGTGCGCGCCTTCTGGCCAAACAACGTGTGCTCGTGCCTTACATCCCAGGTGAACGCGGCGCACGTGTCGTCATCCGGCGCAGGGGCCGCGAGGGCAACTGAAAAGCCCAGCAACAGGAATACGAGCGGCAGCACTCGACGGGGCATTGCGAGGTCCTACGCCGCCCGCATGGGCAACAGCTGTCGCACCGTCACGCGGCCGAGCTCGGTCAGGGCAAACGACCGCGGCTGAACGTGCTGCAGGGCAGGCGGCAGGTCGATCTCGAGCGTCATCTCCTGCGCCAGTCCGAGCTCGACCAGCCTTGACCACAGCCGGTCGTTTGGCGTGTTCCTGACGGTGGCGATCTGGCTGTCAGGCGTCTCGAGAGTAGCGGCCAGTACCGAGCGCTCCCCCGGGGAGAGGTGCTGCATGAGCTGGAGGAGCCGCTGCGTGTCGACAGCATTCGGGTCCATGATCCTCACCGTGTCAGGTATCGAAAAGAACACATTTCGACTGCGTCGGCGGCGATTGGTTCACTTTCGGTTGCTGTGACGGCCGAGCGAGCGGCACAATCACCGAGAGCATCGAATGGATATGCGACCCAACCTCCTGATAATCATGGCCGATCAGCTGAGTGCGCAGGCACTCGGCGTCTACGGTGGCGCTGCGCGTGCGCCCCACATCGACGCGCTGGCAACGCACGGCGTGGTGTTTGATTCGTTCTATTGCAACAGCCCGCTGTGTGCGCCGTCCCGTTTCTCCTTCATGGCCGGGCAGTTGCCTTCGAAAATCGGTGCCTACGACAACGCGGCGGAGTTTTCCGCCGACACGCCGACGTTCGCGCACTATCTGCGCCGCATGGGCTACCAGACGATCCTGAGCGGCAAGATGCATTTCTGCGGGCCTGAGCAGCTTCACGGGTTCGAGGAACGGCTGACGACGGATATCTATCCGTCTGATTTTGGATGGACGCCGGATTGGACACGTCCCGAGGCGCGGCCCGCGTGGTATCACACCATGGATTCGGTCACTCAGGCGGGGCCTTGCGTCCGCACCTGTCAGCTCGACTTCGACGACGAGGTGGTCTGCGCCGCACGGCAGAAGCTCTTCGATCTGGTCCGCGGCGCGGATGCGCGCCCTTTCTGCCTGGTCGTTTCCATGACCCACCCGCACGATCCTTACGCCGTGCCGCGGGAGTATTGGGACCGCTATCGGGACGATGAAATCGGCCCGCCCCGCGTCCCCGACCTTGCCGGGCAGGAAGACGCGCATTCACGCAGGCTTCGGCACGTAATCGGGCTCGGGCTGAGTCAGCCCACGGCAGCCGACGTGCATCGCGCGCGCCGAGCCTACTACGGCGCGGTGTCATACATCGACGACCAGGTCGGAGTGCTGTCAGCCACGCTCAGGCAAACGGGTTTCGCGGACAACACGGTGACCGTCATCCTCGCCGACCACGGCGACATGCTCGGCGAGCGCGGCCTGTGGTACAAAATGAATTTTTTCGAGCGCTCCTGCCGGATTCCGCTCATCGTGCACGCGCCGGCGCGATTCGCGCCGCGGCGCGTCGCGGCGGTCGCATCGCTCGTCGATCTGCTGCCGACCTTCGTGGCGCTGGCGAGCGAAGAGCAGGCACCCTCGTATGCGGCGCCGATCGACGGCTCGAGTCTGCTCCCGGCGCTCGGCGGCAGCGAGGCACCGGCAGAGGCGCTCGGCGAATATCTGGCCGAGGGTGCCCTTGCGCCCATCGTGATGATTCGCCGGTCGACCCATAAGTTTGTGCACTCACCGGTCGATCCTGACCAGCTCTATGACCTCGACGCGGATCCCGACGAGCGGCTGAACCTTGCCGCGCGTGCGGACTTTGCCGCTGTCGCGGCCGACTTTCGCGCTGAGGTGGCGCGGCGGTGGAATCTTTCGAGCCTGCATGCGGCGGTGCTCGCCAGTCAGCGGCGGCGTCACCTGGTGTACGCAGCGCTGCGCGAAGGCCGTTACCGACCGTGGGACTTCCAGCCGACTCGTGATGCCAGTCGGAGCTACATTCGCAATGATCGCGAGCTCAACGATCTCGAGCGCATGGGGCGTTATCCGCCGGTGTCTTGAAGCTGCGGCGCTGGCGCTCCTCTGCCTGGCGGCTCTCAATGGCGTCACGCGTGCAGCGACGGCACCCGAGCCGGCCGCCTGTCGCAACGTGCGGCTCGCCGATGCGGGATGGACGGATGTCACCGTGACGACGGCGCTGCTCAGCGAGCTGCTGCGCAGGCTGGGCTACGAGCCTCACACGACGCTCCTGTCGGTTCCGGTCACCTTTGCGGTGATGAAGACCGGCAACATCGACGTGTTTCTCGGCAACTGGATGCCGGCACAGACGCGCGACCGTCAGCCCTATCTCGATGACGGCTCGCTCGTCGTGGTCCGCGAGAATCTCGCCGGCGCCAAATACACTCTGGCGGTTCCCGCTTACACCTATGCGGCGGGTCTGCGTGACTTCGCCGACATCTTGCGTTTCGGGCAGCAGCTCAATTACGCCATCTACGGCATTGAGCCGGGGAACGACGGCAATCATCACATCCTGACGCTCATCCAGAGCAACGCCTACGGGCTCGGTGCGTTTCACCTCATCGAATCGAGCGAGCAGGGCATGCTCGCGCAGGTTGAGCGTGCTGTTCGCGAGCACGCGCCGGTTGTATTTCTCGCCTGGGACCCGCACCCCATGAACCTGCGCTTCGAGCTGCGGTACCTGTCTGGAGGCGAGGCGGTCTTTGGCCGCAATTTCGGCGGCGCGTCGGTTTACACGGACGCGCGTGCCGGCTATCTCAGCGAGTGCCCGAACGTGGGCCGGTTGCTGCGCAATCTCGTGTTCAGTGTGAAGGGCGAGAGCGAGGTCATGGACGCCATCCTGAACCGCCACCGTCTCCCGGCGGTGGCCGCCAGCGACTGGCTCAACGCGCATCCCGACGTCGTGACCACCTGGCTCACAGGGGTCTCAACCTTCGACGCAAGGGCCGCCTCGGCGGTTTCGTCGACGGCCGGCCGAAGAAGTGGCGCAACCGGCTTCGAGGCATGGGTTGGAAGCCACAAGCTCCCCGTCGGCGATGCCGTTGCGCGTCTCATCGAGTACGTCAAGGCGCACGGCAGGCTGTTGTTCGAGGCAATCTCTATGACCGTGCGCGGCTGTGTCGATGGCCTGACGGAGCTGTTACGAGCAGTTCCTTCGCCCCTCCTGATAGGCGCCCTGGCCGCACTGGCCTGGTTGTTGAGGCGGTCGGTCGCCCTCGTCGCGTTCGTGATCGCAGTGTTTCTCTTCATCATGAATCAAGGCTATTGGGATGCGACTCTCGAGACGCTGTCGCTCGTGACCGTCGCGTCGGTGGCGTCCATGGTGATCGGTGTCCCGCTCGGCATCGTGGCGGCGCACCGCCCGAGGTTCTTCGCGGCGCTGCGGCCGGTCCTTGATCTCATGCAGACGCTTCCAACATTCGTGTATCTCATTCCGACGCTGGTGCTCTTCGGTCTCGGAGTCGTGCCGGGGCTGATTTCCACCGTGGTTTTCGCGCTGCCCGCGCCGATCCGGATGACGCAGCTCGGCGTGAGCTCCGTTCCGAAGCCCCTGCTCGAGGCGGGGCAGGCGTTCGGTGCAACTCCGCTGCAGATGCTGTGGAAGGTGGAGTTGCCGAGCGCGGCACCCACCATCGTTGCCGGCGTCACTCAATGCATCATGCTGAGTCTTTCGATGGTCGTCATCGCTGCACTGGTCGGTGCGGGAGGGCTCGGCGTGCCGGTCGTCCGTGCGCTGAACACCGTGCAGGTCGGGATGGGTTTCGAGGCTGGCTTCGTCATCGTCCTTCTCGCGATAGTGCTCGACCGCATGACGCGCCCGCCCGGGCCCGGAAAATCCTGAGCGAAATGGGTCAGGCTTGTCCTACAGAAGAATGCGTTGCCGCGGTAGAGCCAATGAGGCTTGCGTCAGGTCGCGGCTGTGGCTGCCACTGCAGTATGGTTCGCGCTCGTGTTCTGTGGGCTAAGGAGTTAGGTAATGAACAACGATCGCGTTGCAGGCACTTGGCACGAAATCAAAGGCAAGGTCAAAGAGAAGTGGGGCAAGCTCACTGACGACGACCTCACGCAGCTGGAAGGACACGGCGAGCAGCTCGCCGGGAAGCTTCAGCAGCGCTATGGCCTCGCCCGAGACGAGGCAGAGCGCCAGGCTAAGGAGTTCCGTAAGCAGTCCAACTGGAACTGAGGCACTGTAGTTCGCGGGCTGGCGAGACGTCAGCCCGCGAGGGCGCCGCCTCGCGGCCCTCGGCATCGCGCGGCCACGCTGTCGAATCCGCCCCAGCCGGTCGACCCGCGCAATCCCTGGTCTTCGTCCCCCTGGGCGTTGCTTGGCAGTGTCTTGGTGCGAAACGCAACGCGACCGTTGCGTTTCAAAAGGCGCGGGTCTAGGATGGGTCGGCGCGCTGAGCATCTAACGGCCACTTACGAGCGACGGGGGATATGCCCATGCGGAGAATCAAGCGCACCGCACTTCTCTTTGGGGTGACCGCCACCTTGGCATTCCTGCCCCTGACACCGGCCGCTGCAGCCGGCCCGCTGCTTCTTCCCTGGGCGGTCGGCCACGTGATCGGAGTGGCGGCGCGACTCGCGACGCTGCCGCTCGTCGTCGCTTCCGCGGTAAGCGCCGGCGCGCCGCCGGCGTACGCCGCCGCCCCCGCGTACGCGGCCGCGCCGAATTACAACGCGGTACCCGGGCCCTACTATGCGTCGGCGGCGTATTACCGACAGCCCGGCTATGCGCCTGCCGGTTACTACGCCACGCCGACTCCTTATTATCTCGCGCCGCGGTACCCGGTCGCACCGGTGTATCGCCCCGCAGGGTTTGGCGGCTCGTGGAGTCGATATCCCGAGGCCCACCGTGGTTACTCCGCTCCCGGCATGCGTTACGCTGGCTCGTATGGGGGGCAGGGTTTCGGGCGATCGCGCGGCTTCAGCTATCGCCGTTGGTGAGCGTCGCCGGCCGCCGGTGCGGCGCGCTCGGCTGGGTGGCAGGCCCTCGCGCGCCGAGGCACTGCGCCTGCGAGAGCGAATTCTCACGGTTGCCACTGAGCTGTTTCTGGCGGAAGGCTACGGCACGACCTCCATCGAGGCGGTGGCCGCGCGTGCGGGAGTTTCGAAGCGCACGTTCTACCACCGCTTCGACAACAAGGCGGCATTGTTCGCCGCTGTCGTGCACCGGATCATTCAGCAGATCCGCCCCCCTCCCGAGGTGCCGCTGCTCGCAGGCTCCAATCTTCATAACATCCTGCGCCGTCTCGCAGGATTGATACTGAGCGCCGCGCTCTCGCCGCAGGCCATTGCGCTGCATCGCCTGGTAACCGCGGAGTCGGTGCGATTCCCGAGCCTGGCGCGCGCCGTTTACGACGAAGGCTGGGCACACGAGGCGACTCAGCTGATCGGTGACCTGCTGGCCCGCGAGCTCCGCGGCGTCCGCCTCAGCCCGGAGATGCGGCACTTCGCGGCGATGCAGTTCCTGTACATGGTCGTCACGCTGCCGCAACGCCGGATCATGGGGCTCGGTCTGCCACTCACCCCGAAAGAGCTCGATCAGTGGGCCGAAAACGCAGTGCGATTATTCCTGAACGGCTGCCGGGGACTGTCGCGCGCCACAACCACTGGATAGCGCTTGGCGGTTTCCCCAAGCTCAGGCCTGTGCTGCTCCTCAGGCACCGCCGGCCTTGGGACAGGTGAACTCCTTCTGCTCCTTTGCCTGCGCAGGTGGAATCAGCGTCCAGCCGGCCGGAATGTCGAATTGCGTGGCAGGGATCGCGCCCGTGGTGATCGAAGTCGTCTCGACGGTGATCGCTGCGACCTGAGCCGTGCCGGGCGGCAGCCCACCGCCCGCCCCATCGGCGCTTGCTGCCGACGCGCCCGCTGCGTTGTCGGTCTTTTTCTTTGCGAACAGGCCGCTCACCAGCTTGCTGCCGAAGGCGTTCGCGGCCGAGCCGAACACGGACCCGGCGGCGTTGTTGCCGGCGGCGTTTTCAGCAGCCGTTCCCGCTGCCGATCCCGCCGCACCCGAGGCCGAGCTCGTCGCCGCCGTGCCGGCCGCCGCGCCCGCGTCGCTTACCGCGCTGCCACTGCTCGCGCTCTGCTGCCCCTGGTTTTTTGCAGCAGCGCAATGCTCACCCCCGACAGCAATGCGCACCAACGTCTTGAGCGGGTAGCCTTTGAGGTCGGCGGCCTTGGAGGACAGCTCCTTCAACTGGTCGGAGTAGGCGGCGAGGAACTGACTCATCTGCTTCTGCACCAGAGCGCTTCGCTCCGTGGTGAGCCCCAGCTTCTTCATGTGCGCGGCCTGAAACGCTTTCATTTCCTCGATCCCCGCAATCGGGTCCTGCGTCAACCAGGTGTCGAGCATGAAAACGAAGTCGCAGATATCGCCCGTTTCCTTGTTGGTGCAGCTGCGCGTCAGCGCTACCTGCGTGAGCTGCGCATCGTGGCCCGCCAGCATGGCGTGGGTGCCCGGCGTCTTGACGTCGAGCTTGGGCGGACTCATCTGACACTTGGAGGTATCCGGAGCACCCGCGGAGGTGTTCTGCATCGCCGGGCACTGTTTCATCTTTTCCATCACCGCCTGCGCCTGCTGCTCGGCAGCCTCCCGCTGCTCTGCGGTCATGAATGGCGTCTCGCGATAGGCCTTTTTCTTCGGCTCGAGAGCCCAGTTGACCGCCTTGTCGAGTCGCACGATCTCACCGCTCTGGGCGTTCCCGCACAACATCGACATGAATCCCTCGCAGCGCAGATCGCTGTCACGACGCTGCTTGTCGGCGGTCGTGTATTCCGTCGAGCTTCCGTGCGCCTTGATGAATCCAAGGTCGAAGGTCGTCTGTTGCTCGACGGTGACGTCGGCATTTGCGCTGCCGGATGCGCAGGTGGCGAGATGAATGGTCGCGGCCGCGAGCACGAACCCCGCCGCATGATGGTGGTATCGCATGTTGTTTCTCCCCTGCGGCTCGAGCGAAGGATTGCGCGTCGGGCCGGTTTTGCGCGCAGTCTATTCCGTCGTGCTTACGCTGTGGAGCGTTTGTTGCAGCCATGCGGTTGGTGGGTGCAACATGCCGCGCCGAGGCAGCTCCAGCGGGCAACCTGCCGCAGAGGAGCCGCCGCCCCACTCGCTGACCGGAGGCCTCATGTGCGATCGCGACTCGATTGACGACATCATCGAATATCAGCTCAAGTCCTCCGGCCTCTCGCGACGGCAGTTCGGGGCACTGGGCCTCGGTACGGGTCTTGCGGCGCTGCTGCCCACTGCCGTCGACGCTCTCGATACCCAGGAGGCAGAGGCCGATATCCGCACGCCCGACGGGGTGGCCGACGCCTATTTCGTCCATCCGGCTACCGGGAAATATCCCGGGGTGCTCATCTGGCCCGATATCTTCGGTCTGCGGCCGACGTTTCGACAGATGGCCAAGCGACTGGCCGAGTCCGGGTACTCCGTGCTGGTGGTCAACCCCTTCTACCGCACTAAGCGGGCGCCCACGGCGCCCGAACACGCCGACTTCAACGACCCGGCAACCCGCTCGGCGCTGATGGCGTTACACGACTCCTTGACGGCGGCGACGATGTTCACGGATGCCAAAGCCTTCGTTCCCTGGCTCGACGGCCAGCCCTCGGTCGACAGGAAGCGCAAGCTCGGAACGACCGGCTACTGCATGGGCGGCCCTTTCACTTTGCGCACCGCGGCCTCGTTCCCGGACCGGGTGGGTGCAGGCGCCTCTTTCCACGGCGGCGGCCTGGTCACTGACAAGCCCGACAGCCCGCACCTGCTGATTCCGAAGATCCACGCACATTATCTGTTCGCGATCGCCGAGAATGACGACAAGCGCGAGCCGAAGACGAAGGATGTGCTGCGCGAGGAGTTCGCCAAGGCAAAGCTGCCCGCCGAGATCGAGGTGTACGCGGGCACCATGCACGGCTGGTGTCCTCCCGACTCGCAGGTCTACAACCGCGATCAGGCGGAGCGCGCCTGGAGCCGCTTGCTGGTACTGTTCAAGAGCGCGCTCGCCTGAGCTGCGGCGAGTCGATCGCCCCGATGTGCGCTGCCGGGGCCGCTACCCTCACAGTCCGAGGTCGCTGAGTCCCGGGTGATCGTTGGGTCTTGGGCCCGGGGCACTCCAGCGGTATCTGCGCTCGGTCTCGGCGATCGGGAGATCGTTGATCGAGGCGTGCCGGCGCCGCATGAGGCCCGCAGCATCGAATTCCCAGTTCTCGTTGCCATACGAGCGGAACCAGTTACCCGAATCGTCGTGCCATTCGTACGCGAAGCGCACGGCGATGCGATTGTCGCCGAACGCCCAGATTTCCTTGATGAGTCGGTAATCGAGCTCGCGGCTCCATTTGCGCGCGAGAAATTCACGAATCGCGGCGCGGCCGCGCAAGAACTCCGACCGGTTGCGCCACTGTGAGTCCTCCGAGTACGCAAGGGACACGCGCTGCGGATCCCGCGTGTTCCAGGCATCCTCCGCCATCCGCACTTTGATGATGGCGTTTTCGCAGGTGAAAGGCGGAACGATGAGGGTCGGGCCGGTGCCGCGGGGGTTAGTAGCAGCGCTCATGTGAAACCTTCCTTCGCTGAGCTCGATCGCGGCGGTCCGCCCGTGAGGCGCGAGGCGCTCACCAGCGCTCCACCGAGCGCCAGCACCGCTGCCACACACAGTGCGACGTTCGAGCCGGAAGCCGCGTAGCTTCCAAACAGGATCGCGACGCCGGCGGCGCCGAGACTCTGGCCGAGCAGACGCGCGGCGCTCAGCATGCCACCCGCTGCGCCGCTGCGCTCGCGCGGCGCAGAAGACATGATGGCGCGGTTGTTCGGCGCCTGGAAGAGTCCGAAACCGAGCCCGCACACGGCCATGCGCCAGATGAATTCTGTCGCGCCACTGCCGGCAGGGAGGAACGCCAGCAGCCCGAGGCCCGCGGCGAGCGTCGAGAGACCGAGGCCGCCGAGGATTCCCGCCGGGTAGTGGTCGGCGAGCCGCCCGGCAATCGGTGCTGCGACTGCCAGTGCCAGGGGCCAGGGAGTCATCAGCAGGCCGGTCGCCACCGCACTATGCCCCAGCCGCTGGATCTCGAAGGGCAGCGCCACGAGCGCGGTGGCCTGCGCCATGAACGAGCAGACCGAGGTCACGAGCGAGAGCGAGAAGACGCGGCTGCGCAACAGATCAAAGGGAATCATCGGCGCCGTGCGCCGCAGCTCGTGACGCACGAGGAGCACGCCCAGGAGCGCGCCGCCTGCGATCTGCGCGATCGCCAGTGCGGTGGCGGCGTGGTGCGCGAGCGACTGCAGACCGCTCAGCAACAGTCCGAAGGTGCCGGCATTCAGCGTGACGCCCAACAGATTCAGCGGCCGCCGTGCGCGCTCGTTCTCGGGTAGTGCGCAGAGGGCGATGACGAAGGCGATGATCCCGATCGGAATGTTGATGCCGAAGAGCCAGCGCCAGTGCGCCACGGCCAGAACGGCGGCCGCGACGGTGGGTCCGAGCGCCGCGGAGCTCGCCACGACGAACGCAGTCGTGCCGATCGCGCGGCCGAGCTGACGGTGCGGATACGTGAATCGCACGAGCGCCGGGCTGACGCTCATGATACCGGCCGCGCCGAGTCCCTGGACCACCCGCGCAATGCATAGTGTCAGCAGCGTCGGTGCAAACGCGCATGCGAGGGAAGCGAGCGTGAACACCGCCAGCCCGGTCTGCGAGATGCGGCGATAGCCGATGCGCTCGCCGAGCGCGGCGAGCGGCAACAGCAGCGCGAGTATCGCGAGCTGATAGGCGTTGACCACCCAGATGGAGAGCGCGTGGCTTGCGCCGAGGTCGCGCGCGACCGTCGGCAGCGCAACGTTTACGATGGTCGAGTCGAGTACCGACATCGCGATCGCAAGTGCAATCGCAACCATCGCCCAGTAGCGACGCGGTGGCGGTAGGCCATCGCCCTGAGGGTGGCCGCCGTCTCGGGGACCCGATGATGTCATTCGTCTCGATGATACGGGCTCTCCGGGGCAGCTGTCATAACGTGGATGCTGCGCGCAGCACCGCGGCGAGGTGCGCAAGGGGCTTGTTGCGTCACACTTTGCAGCGCGGCGCCGGATGTGATGACCCGCTACAATATTCATGAGGCATCTGCGCAAAGTGCTCAGGAAGACGGGCCAATAACAAGAGGATCGGGAGCCATGCCACGCTGCGAGTTGCAACCTTCTCATGCGGGCAGCCTATCCGAGCGGCGCGGCGCAGATCGCCGACGCCGCGTGCTGCGCGCGTTATGGCTCGGCAGCTTCAGAAGGCGACGGCATGGGCCGCGTCGCGCCGGCGAGCATGCCGCAAGTGCAGTTGACTGGCACCATCCGCAGTGGCTGGCAATCGCGATCCTGATCGTTGCGTTCTCTGCCGGTGATGCCCTGCTCACACTGGCGCTGATCGATCGTGGAGCGTCCGAGGCCAATCCGCTGATGGCACCGCTGGTTGGCGGATCAGTGGGGGTGTTCGCAATCGTCAAGATCGGGCTCACCGCCGGCAGCGTAATCGTGCTGACCCAGATGGCGAGCATCCGTGCGTTCGGACGGCTGCCCGTCGGGGCGGTCCTCTACTCGGCGTTCGTGCTCTACGGCGTGCTACTCGTCTACGAAGTGCATCTGCTGAATTCGGTATGACGTAGACGCATGTCCCGGGGGCGTGCCCGGCGCCAGCAAAGCAGAGCGACGCACGGCTCTCAGCCGCCGTGGTGGTCCGGCCCGATGCTCATGTGGCTCGCCGAGGGCGCTTTTTCCCGTCGCCGCCTTTTCCGTTAGACTAGCTTTCCCTGGCGGTGCCATCTGCGCATGCTCGAGCCAACCCCTCTCTACGGCGGCAACAGCGACTTTCTCGACGCTCTCTACGAGCAGTATCTCAGCGACCCTGCGAGCGTAGACGGGCGTTGGCGGGAGTATTTTGCGCGGCTTGCCGCACCGGCTGCCGAGCGCCCGCACGGACCTATCCGCGCCGCCATCGCGCAGCGTGCTGCGAGCGGCGGCGGCGTGATGGCGGCAGCCCCCGCTGCGAATGCCAAGAAACAGTCGGCTGTCTCGAGGCTCATCCAGGTATGGATCAACCGCGGGCACCTGGTCGCGACCATCGACCCGCTTGGCCTGATGCCACGCCCGCGGCCGCGGCTGCTCGATCTGGACTATTTCCACCTCAGCGACGCCGACCTCGACAGCGAGTTCTACACCGGCAGCCACATCGAGGCTGTGCCCAGGCGGCTCAAACTGCGCGAGATACTCGCACAGCTGCAACTCATCTACGGCGGCAACGTGGGCGCGGAGTTCGCGCACGTGTCGAATTCCGAGGAGCGGTTGTGGCTGCAGGATGAGTTCCAGCAGGGACGGCTGCGCCATCGCTTCACCGACGACGAGCGGCGCAACATTCTTTGGCAACTGACGGCCGCCGAAGGGCTCGAGCGTTACCTTCATACCAAGTACGTGGGACAGAAGCGTTTCTCGCTCGAGGGCGGCGATGCCCTGATCCCGCTGCTCGATGACCTGATACAGCGCGCCGGCGAGGCCGGGGTCGAAGAGCTCGTCATCGGCATGGCGCACCGCGGGCGTCTCAACGTGCTCGTGAACATCCTCGGCAAGTCGCCGACGGAGCTGTTCTCCGAGTTCGAGGGTACCTATGACCTGAAGCGTTTGAAGGGGTCCGGCGACGTCAAGTATCACAAGGGCTTCTCCGCTGACCTGCGCACTGCGAGCGGCAACGTGCACACGGCGCTCGCATTCAATCCCTCGCACCTCGAGGTGGTCGACCCCGTGGTCGAGGGATCCGTGCGGGCGCGTCAGGAGCGACGCGGCGATGAGCACGGCGTGCAGGTCCTGCCGCTGCTGATCCATGGAGACGCTTCCTTTGCGGGCCAGGGCGTGGTGATGGAGACGCTCCAGCTCAGCCAGGCGCGCGGTTTCTCCACCGGCGGCACCGTGCACGTGATCATCAACAATCAGGTTGGGTTTACCACTTCCGAGCCGCAGGATGCGCGCTCGACGATGTACTGCAGCGATGTCGCCAAGATGCTCGAGGTGCCGATCTTTCACGTCAACGCCGACGACCCGGAGGCGGTCGTGTTCGTCACCCGCCTCTCGCTCAAGTACCGCATGCGCTTTCGCAAGGACGTGGTTATCGACCTCGTCTGCTACCGGCGCCACGGCCATAACGAGGCCGACGAGCCTGCCGCCACGCAGCCGCAGATGTACCAGATCATCCGCCGGCATCCGCCCGTACGACGGCTGTACGCCGACCAGCTGATTGCCGCGGGCGCATTGAGTGAGGCAGAGACCGAGGCGATGTACGAGCAGTACCGCAACAATCTCGAGGCCGGCCGGCCGCAGGCGCGCGCCGCTCTCGGGATGATCGGCAACAAATTCACGGTCGACTGGCGACCATACTCGCAGGTTGACTGGACCGAGCGTGTGCAGACCGGCCTGGAGCTGTCACAACTTCAGTCTCTCGGTGCGCGCATTACGCACTATCCGGCGGAATTCACGCTACACCCGCGCGTCGCGCAGGTGATCGCCAACCGCCGCAAGATGATCCAGGGCGAGCAGCCGCTCGATTGGGGCTGCGCCGAGACTCTTGCCTACGCCTCGCTTCTCGAAGAGGGTTTTGGGGTGCGTCTCTGCGGCCAGGACACCGGCCGCGGAACGTTTTTTCACCGCCACGCGGTCCTGCACGATCAGACCACGGGTGCCACCTGGATACCGCTGCAGCACATCGCCGAGCGGCAGCCGCGGGTCGAGGTGATCGATTCGGTGCTCTCGGAAGAAGCTGTCATGGGCTTCGAGTACGGTTTCGCCACCACTGACCCGGGGACGCTCGTGGTGTGGGAGGCGCAGTACGGCGACTTCGCCAACGGCGCCCAGGTCATCGTCGATCAGTTCATCAGCTCCGGAGAGGCGAAGTGGGAGCGCTTCTGCGGCCTGAGCCTGCTGCTGCCGCACGGTTACGAAGGCGCTGGTCCGGAGCACTCCTCGGCGCGACTCGAGCGCTTCCTGCAACTGTGCGCAGAGAACAACATGCAGGTGTGCGTGCCTTCGACACCGGCGCAGATGTTTCACATGCTGCGTCGGCAGATGCGGCAGGCGTTTCGCAAGCCGCTCATCGTCATGACGCCGAAGAGCCTGCTGCGACACGAGCTGTCGGTTTCCGCCCTCGAGGATCTCTCCCGCGGCAGCTTCGCCAAGGTCATCGGCGAGATCGACTCGCTCGATGCCCAGGACGTGAGCCGCGTCGTGTTCTGCAGCGGCAAGGTCTACTTCGATCTGCTCAAGGCGCGCCGCAAGGAGGCGCTGCGTGACGTGGCGCTGGTCCGCATCGAGCAGCTCTACCCGTTCCCGAGCGATGAGTACGAGGCAATGCTCAATCGTTACCCCAACGCGACCGCGATCGTGTGGTGCCAGGAGGAGCCGCAGAATCAGGGCGCCTGGTATCAGATCCGCCACCGTCTCCAGGAGCTGCAGCTCGGGCGCCGTTCCGTGCTCTACGCGGGCCGCGCGCCGGCAGCGGCGCCTGCAACCGGCATCGGCAGGATCCACGAGGCCGAGCAGCAGGCGCTGGTGTCGGCCGCATTGCACTCGACGACGACAGAGGAGTCTGCCCGCGAGACGACGCGTCTTACCCCCGTGACTCCGCCGGCTTCCACGCCTCCCGCGACCTCGCCGGGTGTGGCGCCGCCGATCACTCCGATCCGAAAGCGCTCATGAGTACCGAGATCCGTGTCCCCCAACTGCCTGAGTCGGTCGCGGATGCGACCCTCGTCGCCTGGCACAAGCAGCCAGGCGATCCCATCCGACGCGATGAGAATCTGGCCGATCTCGAGACGGACAAAGTCGTATTGGAAGTGCCTGCGCCGGCCAACGGCGTAGTGCGCGAGATCCGCGTGCAGAGCGGTACGGTGGTGACGAGTGGTCAGGTGCTGGCGGTGATCGAGGAGGGCGCTGCGGCGCCCGCCGGGACGCCCTCCGGAAAGGGCACCAGTGCCTCCGCCGCGGTGCCACGCGCCGGCGCAGCGCCGGCAGCCGCGAATCCCGCAGCGGCGACGCCTGCAGCAGCGGCAGTGGCCGCAAATGATAGTGGCAAGGAGCGACTCAGTCCCTCGGTTCGAAGGTTGGTCGAAGAGAACCATCTCGACCCGACCGCGATTCCGGCGTCTGGTCGCGACGGCAGGATCACCAAGGCCGACGTCGTCGGGTATCTTGGCAGAAACGCATCTCCGGCGGAAAACAGGCAGCCTGGCTCCGACAACAAGGTACCCGCGGCGGACGTCGCGCCGGTGGCCCGTGCCCCCTCGCTCCGGCAGCCCTCATCGGGCGGGCGCGCCGAACAGCGTGTTGCCATGACGCGCCTGCGAGCGCGTATCGCACAGCGCCTGGTCGAGGCGCAATCGACGCAGGCATTGCTCACTACCTTCAACGAGGTCGACCTGACGGCGACGTCAGAGCTGCGGACCCGCTACAAGGAGCGTTTCGAGAAGCAGCACGGGACGAAGCTCGGCTTCATGTCCTTCTTCGTAAAAGCATCGATCGAGGCGCTGAAGCGGTTCCCGGTGCTGAACGCCTCGGTCGACGGCAACGACATCGTCTATCACGAGTACTACGACCTCGGTGTCGCCGTCTCGACGGAGCGCGGCCTGATCGTGCCCATCGTGCGCGATGCGGACACCAAAACCTTCGCGGCTATCGAGAAGGAGATCGCCGACTACGCGCGCAAGGCCCGTGACGGCACGATCGGCATCGAGGATCTCACCGGCGGCACTTTCACCATCACGAACGGCGGTGTGTTCGGCTCGCTGATGTCGACACCCATCGTCAATGCACCGCAGAGCGCGATCCTCGGAATGCACAAGATCCAGGAGCGCCCGATGGTAGTGAACGGCCAGATAGCGGTGCGGCCGATGATGTACCTCGCGGTCACCTACGATCACCGCATCATCGACGGACGCGAGGCGGTGCAATTCCTCGTGGCGATCAAGGAACTCCTCGAGGACCCGGGCCGGATACTGCTCGGGATCTGAGCAGCAGGTCCGCAGCCGGCGAACGACCGGTCGCGGCGCGGATGCCGCGGCACGGCTCTCAGAATACCTGGCGGAAAAACCAGTAGAGCGCTCCCGCCAGCAGGATCGCTGCCGGAAGCGTCAACACCCAGGCCATCACGAGATTGCGCAGCGTCGCCATCTGCAGTCCGGAGCGGTTGGCCGCCATGGCACCCGCGACTCCCGAGGAGAGCACGTGGGTGGTCGACACCGGCAGACCGAACATGTCGGCGGCGGCGATCGTGCTCATCGCCACGATTTCCGCGGACGCGCCCTGCGCGTAAGTCAGGTGCGACTTACCGATCTTCTCACCGATGGTGACGACGATGCGTTTCCAGCCGACCATCGTGCCGAGTCCGAGCGCGATCGCCACGGCCACCTTGACCCAGAGTGGGATGAACTTGGTGGCCCGGTCGATCTGCTTCTTGAACGCCTGCAGGTTGCCGCGCGTCTCGCCATTGAGCGCGGCGGCGTGGGGATCCTTGTCGAAGATACGCACCGCTTCGGAAGTGAGGTACATGTCGTTGCGGACGTTAGTCACGGTAGCGGGCGGTACCCGGGCGAGAGTGCCGCTGTCACGCACCTGATCGGCGATGCCACGGGTGACCGCAGCGAGCGAGGGCACGACGTTGTCGTTCCATTGGTGGGTGCGTATGTAGCTCGAGAGGACGGCGCGCGGATCCGCGGGCGTCGCGGCCCCGCCGGAGTAGTGGTTGAGAGATTGCTCGGTGGCGGTCGCGACGCTGATGAACGGCGCCATCTCGCTCGCCGGCATCGCGCGATTGAGTGCATAGGCGATCGGCACGGTGCCGATCAGGATCAGCATGATCAGTCCCATCCCCTTCTGCCCGTCGTTCGAGCCGTGCGCGAAGGAGACGCCACCGCAAGTGAGAATGAGGATGCCGCGGATCCACCAGGGTGGGCCCTCGCGGCCCTTCGGCTCCTGGTACAGCGCCGGGGTGCGCACGAGCGCCTTGAGCAGCAGCAGCAGCAACGCAGCGAAGACGAAGCCGACTACCGGGGAGATGAGCAGCGAATAGCCGATCTTGGTCGCCTGTCCCCAATCGACGCCGCTCGTGCCGTCGCGACCGTGCATCAGCGCATTGGCGATACCGACGCCGATGATCGAGCCGATGAGCGTATGCGATGAGGAAGCCGGAAGGCCGAGCCACCACGTTCCAAGATTCCAGATGATCGCCGCGATCAGCAGTGCGAACACCATGGCGAAGCCCGCGCTACTGCCGACCTGCAGGATCAATTCCACCGGCAGCAGGGAGATGATGCCGAACGCCACCGCGCCGCTCGAGAACAACACACCGAGGAAATTGAGCGTGCCGGAGTACATGACGGCAACGTGCGGAGGCAGAGAGTGGGTGTAGATAACGGTCGCGACCGCGTTGGCGGTATCGTGAAAGCCGTTGACGAATTCGAAGCCGAGCGCGATCAGCAGCGCCACGCCGAGGAGCAGGTACGGCAGCACCGACAGTGCCTGCGAGGGCACGCGGCTGACATCGTGCACCAGGCTGTAGGCGGTGTAGCCCAGTCCGGCCGCCAGCAGCAGCAGAAACAGGGCGATCGTTCCGGGGCCGGACTTGCGGTCCAGGGTGGGGCGCACATCGGAAGGCGCGGCGATAGTGTCAGCGGCAACGCTGCTCATGACTTGGGGTACTCGGGGTTGTGACATTTCGCGGAGGCGGCAGCGTATGACAGAAATGTTCATCTTTTATGACGGGCGCTGCCGCGGTGGCAGCTTTGTGTTATTTTTCAAAACCTTCCGGCATACAGGGCGTGCGGCGCAATCATCATGAGCAGCAACGAGCAACGGCCGCCGGCGCAAGCCGACTCATTCGACGTGATCGTGATCGGCGCGGGACCAGCGGGCTACCCGGCCGCGATACGCGCCGCACAGAACAAGCTCAGCGTCGCATGTATAGATGAGTGGAAGAACCGCGATGGCACGCCCGCCTTCGGCGGTACCTGCCTCAACGCCGGCTGCATCCCCTCGAAGGCGCTGCTCGAGTCGAGCGAGCTCTACTATCGTCTGCACGAAGAGTTTGCCACGCACGGCATCAAGGTCGCCGGCGCCGAGCTCGATCTGGCGCAGATGCAGAAGCGCAAGGCGGGCGTCGTGCGTGGAATGACCCAGGGTATCGCCGCGCTGTTCAAGGCGGCGGGCGTCACCGGTCTGCAGGGGCACGGGCGGCTCCTCCCCGGCCGCAAGGTAGAGTTCACGGCTCACGAAGGCACGCGCCGTACGCTCACGGCGCGCCATGTCGTCCTTGCTTCCGGCTCGACGCCCATCGAGCTTGCTGCGGCGCCTTTCAAGCCACCTCGTATCGTCGACTCCTGGGGTGCGCTCGACTTCGACGCGGTGCCGAAGCGACTCGGCGTGATCGGCGCGGGCGTCATCGGAATCGAGCTCGGCAGCGTCTGGCGGCGACTCGGTGCGGAAGTCGTCGTGCTCGAAGCGCTACCGGACTTTCTCGCGTTCGCCGACCAACAGCTGGCGCGCGAAGCGTTACGCCACCTGAAGAAGCAGGGTCTCGACATCCGTCTGGGCGCCAAGGTCACGGGATCGCGCATCAGCGAGAATGCGGTGGAAGTCACCTACACAGACTCCAAGAACGAGCAGCGCATCAGTGTCGATCGGCTGGTCGTGGCCATCGGCCGGCGCCCGTTCACGGGTAACCTGCTCGCCGACGGCACCGGTGTAGAGCTCGATGCGCGTGGCTTCATCAAGGTGGACGACACGTGTCGCACGAGCGCGCAGGACGTGTGGGCGGTCGGGGACTGCGTGCGGGGTCCGATGCTCGCTCACAAGGGCAAGGAAGAAGGCGTGATGGTCGCCGACCTGATCGCCGGCCGCTACGGCGAGATGAACTACAAAGTCATCCCCGCGGTCATCTACACGGCCCCGGAGATCGCCTGGGTCGGGCTCACCGAGGAGCAGGTCAAGGCGAGCGGTCGTGAATACAAAGTCGGCGTTTTCCCGTTTCTCGCCGATGGGCGCGCGCGCGCCATGGAGCAGGCGGCAGGATTCGCCAAGATCGTCGCGGCGCGTGACGACGACGAGATTCTCGGGGTACACATCGTCGGTCCGCTGGCCGGCGAGCTGATCGCCGAAGCCGTTCTCGCCATGGAGTACTCCGCAAGCAGTGAGGACCTGCAGCGCACGATTCACGCGCATCCGACGCTCGCGGAGGCGGTGCACGAGGCCGCACTCGCCACCGACAAGCGCTCGATAGACTCGATCAACCGCTGAAAGGCGGCGGACTCGTCCCACGGAGTCTGCCACCTGCGCCGCCGGGGTCAGAGGCGCCGTCGGGCCTCGATCACGTTGGAGACCGCGGCCAACCGGCGCAGCACACGTGAGAGCTGCTCCAGATCCTCCACGCCCACGGCCAGAATGAAGTGCGCGATGCCGGTGCCGTGGTCGGTTCTCGAGGTTACGGCGTCGATGTTGAGGCGCTCGACCGCCAGGACGTCCGTCAGGTCCCGCAGCAGCCCGCGCCGGTCGTAGGCGCTCACGCTGAGCTCGACGGCGAGCGCGCCGGTATCGGCGGCGGTCCACTCTACCTTCAACAACCGTTCGGGCTTGAGTGCCGCCATGCGCAGCAGGCTCGTGCAGTCGCTGCGATGCACGGTGACGCCCCGGCCGAGCGTGACGTATCCGGCGATCGGCTGCGGTCGCAGCGGCGCGCAGCAGCGCGCGCGGGTGGTCGGCAGGTCACCTACGCCTTCGATTTCCACCGCCGCGGCGTGCCGGCGTGGGGCGGGGGACCGCCCTGGGCGCGAGAGCGGTGTCGTCGGCGGTACTGACGGGGGCTCGATGAGGCGAGTTGCAGCACGCACCAACTGCGTGACCGTGATCTCCCCCTCGCCGAGTAGTTGGTAAAGATGTCCGAGATCACGGGCCTTGAGCTCCTGGGCCAGCGTCGTGAGCCGCTCAGCGTCGGCGCCAATGCGTGTCAGCTCGCGCTCGGCGATGCGCTGTCCGGCGCTGCGATTCTCGCCGACTGCCAGCCGGCGGAACCAGGCGCGCACCTTGCCCCGGTTGCGCGCGGAGACGAGGTAGCCTTGCTCGGGCGCGAGCCAGTCGCGGCTCGGCGCCTCCTGCTTGCCGGTGATGATCTCGACGATCTCACCATTGATAAGCACGTGACTCAACGGCACGATCCGTCCGTTCGCTTTGGCGCCGCGGCAGCGGTGGCCGAGCGACGTATGCACGCTGTAGGCGAAATCGAGCGGTGTCGCACCGCGCGGCAGGTCGATGACCTCGCCCTTGGGCGTGAGCACGTAGACGCGGTCCTCGAACAACTCGGCACGCAAGCGCTCGAGGAAGTCGCGCTCGGCGTTCGCGCTGCCGCTCGCGCCGTCCGGCGGCTCGAGGAGCTTGCGTACCCACTCGATCTTGCGCTGGTAGTGCGCGTCGGGCGGCCCACCCTCCTTGTAGCTCCAGTGCGCCGCGACTCCGAGCTCGGCGTGCTCGTGCATCTCGCGGGTACGGATCTGCACCTCGACGCTCTGCGCTTGCGGGCCGATGACTGCTGTGTGGATCGAGCGATAGCCGTTGCCCTTGGGTGTCGCGACGTAATCGTCGAACTCTCCGGGGATGTAGGGCCAGAGACCGTGCACGATGCCGAGCGAGGCGTAGCATTGCGGGATCGACGTCACGATGACTCGCACGGCGCGCACGTCGAAGAGCTCCTCGAAGGCGAGGCCCTTGTGCTGCATCTTGCGATAGATGCTGTAGATGTGTTTCGGCCGGCCGTAGACCTCGGCTTCGATCCCGGCCTGCCGCAGTTGCCCGCCGATCTCCTCGCACAGCGCCGCGATGTAGCGCTCACGGTCCGCGCGCCGCTCGTTGAGGGCTGCGGCCACGTGCCGGTACTCCTCGGGCTCGAGATAGCGGAAGGCGAGGTCTTCGAGCTCCCATTTCAACTGCCAGACGCCCAGACGGTTGGCGAGCGGTGCGTAAATGGTGCGCGCCTCGAGCGCACGGCGCTCGCGCTCGCTCGCCGCCAGTGTGCGGGCATGCCGAAGCGCAACCAGTTCCTCGGCGAGCCGCGCGAGCACCACGCGTGGATCGCTGACGACGGCAAGCAGCATCTTGCGCAGCGTCTCGGCCTGTCGGCTGTCCAGCCCCTGTGCCGGCGACCAGTCGCGCGGCAGACCGAGAGTTCCGAGGCGCTGCAATGCCAGGGCGATCTCGGTAGCGCCGGTACCGACGATCTCAACCGTCTGTTGCTGAGTCAGAGTCGCGCCGGCAAGGAGCGGTCGCGCGAGCACCGCGTGGGCGAGCTCGGTGCTCTCGGTAAGCCCCCCCATGATCTCGGCGGCCTCGGTTGCGAAGCCGAGATCAGCGGGGACTCGCTCGCTCGCGCGCTCGAACGCCGAGCGCGCCCCGAGAATGGCATCGCGTAGGCGCGGCGGGCAGACCTGGCTGGTTTCCATGTGGGTCCGACGAGCGGTGCTGCCGCGCCCGAGGGCGTAGCGGCCATATCAACGGTTGGGCCACCGCTCTCCTATCATACCCGTGGCGGTCGGCTCTGCGACGGGACGGATTCATGGCAGGACGAAACAGATGGTGCAACATCCGCCGCCGTGCAAGGGCTCCGGCGGCTCGGTATCCGGCAAGCAATGGGCCCCGGGACTGCGAAAACCTGGCCAGTATCCGCTTCGAAGGCTACGGGCCGGGCGGTGCGGCGGTGATGCTCGACTGCCCGAGTGAGGATCGCAGCCACTGCGGCGTCGCCGTGCGCCGTGTCTTCGCGGAGCACGGCGGACACATCGGTGCGGTGGGCTCGGTGAGCTATCTCTTCAACAACGTGGGTCTGATGGCCTATCCGCCGGGGATCGACACCCGTCGGCTCACGGGGGCGGCGCTTGCGGCTGGTGCCGAAGACGTCGTGACGAACGACGACACCTCGGTCGAAGTGCTCACCGATCCGCTCGACTTCGTCGCCGTTGGTGCGCGGCTGAGCGAGCAGGGACTTGCGCCCGCGTTCGCGGAGATCACCTGGCGCGCGGCGAGCGCCCTCGAGCTCTCGGGAGAGGCGGCAGCAGAGATGCTCCGGTTGCTCGAGGCCCTCGAGGCTCTGCCGGGGCGTTGCGAAGTCTACTCGAACGCCGAGATCGTGGTCGATGAGCTGAACGGCAACTGAATGCTTAAGTGCTTGTTTTCAGCTAGGCTTGCAAACCATTCGGGCTGAGACGCTGCCTCGACGGGGTCGTGTCGAAATGGGGAGATATCGGACGAGATCCTGGCGGGCCCTTGATCCCACGGCCACGACGCCGATTGCGCTCGCGGCGAACGTGCGCATTCTGGGCCTGGATCCCGGATCGCGGCGCACGGGATTCGGAGTGATCGAGTGCCGCGGCAGTGAGCTGCGGCCACTCGCGCACGGATGCCTCAACGTCACGGCTGCCGCACCTGCGGCGAGGCTGCGCCTGATCTTCGAGCGCCTGCGGGAGCTGTTTCACGAGCACGCCCCCGCCGAGGTGGCCGTGGAGCGGGTATTCGTGAGCCGCAATGTCGACAGTGCCCTGAAGCTCGGGCAGGCGCGCGGTGCCGCGCTCTGCGCCGTGCCCGTGGGTGTACCGGTATTCGAGTACGCCCCGCGTGCCATCAAGCTGGCGCTGGTGGGGTCGGGCGCCGCGGAGAAGTTTCAGGTTGCGCACATGGTCTGCACGCTCCTCACCCTGCGCGAGCGGCTGGGCGCCGACGCCGCCGATGCACTGGCCGTCGCCGTATGCCACGCGCACGCGCGCCGCCTGCGCACGCTGGCGGCGCAACCCGACGTGCTGCGCCTTGGCCAGGCGCAGCGATGATTGGCTCGCTGCGCGGCCGGATCGCTTCCAAGACCCCGCCGCAACTGACCGTCGAGGTCGGTGGGCTCGGTTACGAGCTCGAGGCACCGCTGTCGACGTTCTTCCATCTGCCGCCGGTCGGGGAGGAGGTGCGGCTCCTGACCCACCTGGTGGTGCGCGAGGATGCGCATGTTCTCTATGCGTTCGGTACTGAGGACGAGAGGCGGTTGTTTCGCAGCCTCATCCGGGTATCGGGCGTCGGTCCGAGGATTGCACTCGCCCTGCTGTCGGGTATCAGCGTGACGGCCTTCGCCGAGTGCGTGCGGCAGGGGGATATCAGTGCCCTCACGCGCGTGCCCGGAGTCGGTCGCAAGACCGCGGAGCGGCTGATCGTCGAGATGCGTGACCGGCTCGCGGCGCCCGCGCCTCCCGCCGGCGCGGCCGGGGTATCCGGCGGCAGCACCGCCGAAAGCGAGGCCTACGGCGCGCTGGTCGCGCTCGGTTACCGTCCCGTGGAGGCCGCGCGCTTGCTGAAAGCGGCCGCTCCCGGTACACATTCGACCGAGGAGCTGATCCGCCGCGCGCTGCAGGGCGCGGCACGGGAGTAGGAATGACGGTGACTGCGGCGCAACGGATCATCAGCGGCGTAGCCGGCACGGAAGAGGAGGCGGTCGAGCGGGCCATCCGCCCGCGCCGACTCGAGGAATACGTCGGGCAGGCCCCGGTAAAGACACAAATGGAGATCTTCATCCGCGCCGCTGCAGCACGGGGTGAGGCACTCGACCACGTGCTGATCTTCGGTCCACCGGGGCTCGGCAAGACCACGCTGGCGCACATCATTGCCGCGGAGCTCGGGGTCAACCTGCGCCAGACCTCGGGACCGGTGCTCGAGCGTCCCGGTGATCTCGCCGCGCTGCTCACCAACCTCCAGTCGCGCGACGTGCTGTTCATCGACGAGATTCACCGTCTTACCGCGGTGGTCGAGGAAGTGTTGTATCCGGCGATGGAGGACTATCAGCTCGACATCATGATCGGCGAGGGCCCGGCGGCGCGTTCCATCAAGCTGAGCCTTCCACCCTTCACGCTGATTGGTGCGACCACGCGTGCGGGGCTGCTGACTTCGCCCCTGCGCGATCGCTTCGGCATCGTGCAGCGGCTCGAGTTCTATGGCGTCGAGGATCTGGAGCGCATCGTGCGCCGCTCGGCCGCGATTCTTGCCGTGAGCATCGACGACGGTGGCGCACGGCGCATCGCCCAGCGCTCGCGCGGCACGCCGCGCATTGCCAACCGGCTCTTGCGGCGGGTGCGCGACTACGCACAGGTACGCGCCGACGGCCGCATCGACGAGGCGGTGGCGGACGCGGCTCTCGATATGCTTGAAGTGGACCGGCTCGGATTCGACACCCTCGATCGCAAGCTCCTCACGGCGATCATCGAACGGTTCGACGGCGGCCCGGTGGGAATCGACAGCCTGGCGGCGGCGCTCGGCGAGGAGCGCGATACGCTCGAGGATGTCACGGAGCCGTTCCTCATCCAGCAGGGCTTTCTGGTGCGCACCGCCCGCGGCCGTGTCGTGACGCGCGCCTCGTACCTGCACTTCGGCATCAAGCCCCCGGAGCGCTCCGCGACGATGCCGCTGTTCGAGGACGGGCGGTGAGTGAGTTCCGCTGGCCGGCGCGCGTCTACTGGGAGGACACTGACGGCGGCGCGATCGTCTATTACGCCAACTATCTGCGCTTTCTCGAGCGCGCCCGCACCGAGTGGCTGCGTCAGTACGGCCACTCGCAGGCCGAGCTGGCGCGCAGTCCCGGTATCCTGTTCGCCGTGGTGAGCATCCAGGTCGATTACCGCGCTCCGGCGCGCCTCGACGACCAGCTCGAGATCACCTGCGAGCCGCGGCCGCAGGGAGCCGCTTCGCTCCTCTTCGCGCAGCGCATCTACCGCGCACAGCAGGCCGGCAAAGCCGATTCGGACGGAGCACTGGTCGAGGCGCAGGTGCGCGTCGCGTGCGTGGACGCTGCGAGCCTCAGGCCGCGGCGCCTGCCGCAGTTCCTGCTCGATGCGGTGGGCGGGGAGGCGATCAGTGGGTGAGCAGCTCTCTATATTGAGGATCATCATCCAGGCGAGCGTGCCGGTGCAGATCGTCATCGGCATCCTGTTGCTGGCATCGCTCTCCTCCTGGGCGATCATTTTCCGCAAGAGCCGGGTCATCAACCGCGCGCGCCGCGAGGCGGATCGCTTCGAGAGTCACTTCTGGTCGGGAGACGATCTCTCGCAGCTCTATCGCGCCATCGAATCTCGCGGCGGGGCCACCGGCATGGCCGGCATCTTCGAGTTCGGATTTCGCGAGTTCGCGCGGCTGCGCCAGAGTGCCGCGGTCGGCGCCCCGCTGCTCGAGGGCTCGCGGCGGGCGATGCGGGTGGCGCAGTTGAAAGAGATCGATCGCCTCGAGCACAGTCTGGCAACGCTCGCCACGGTAGGCAGCACCAGCCCGTATGTGGGACTCTTTGGGACCGTGTGGGGAATCATGAGTGCCTTCTCCTCGCTGGGTAACGTCCAGCAGGCGACTTTGGCGATGGTGGCACCGGGGATATCGGAGGCGCTGGTCGCGACTGCCATCGGGCTGTTCGCGGCCATTCCGGCGGTGGTTGCCTACAATCGCTTCGCCGACCAGGTGACGCGCCTCGAGATGCGCTTCGATGCCTTCATCGAGGAGTTCTCCACCATCCTGCAGCGGCACGCGGCGCGCGGCCCCAACGCGCCCGCGAGTCCGGAGCGTTAGCACCATGGCGCAGACTTCACGCGGCCGGCGGCTGATGGGCGAGATCAACGTCGTCCCCTACATCGACGTCATGCTGGTGCTGCTGATCATCTTCATGATCACCGCGCCGCTTCTGACGCAGGGTGTGAAGGTGGATTTGCCCAAGGCCGCCGCGGAACCGATCCCGCAGTCGCGAGTCACACCTCTCGTGCTGTCGGTCGACCGTGCGGGACGTTTCTATTTGAACGTGGGCGCGAACATCCAGGCAGCACTCAACGAGGACGCCGTGGCAACCCTCGCCCGCGAGGCGTTGCGCCGCGAGCCCGAGAAGCCGGTGCTGGTCAAGGCCGATTCTGCTGTCGCCTACGGGCGGGTGGTGCAGGCAATGGTCATTCTGCAGCAGGCTGGTGCGACCAAGTTGGGCTTCATCACGGACCCGTTGCAAAAAGTCGAGCCACATCGCCGGTGAGTGCGCTCCAGGGTATGTCGCGGCCAGGTGAGCGATTGTCGCGGCCGCGTGATCGATGGATTTCGATCGCGCTCTCGGTGTTGCTGCACGGGGCGCTGCTCGCTGCACTGGTGTACGGCTGGCTGTTGTTCCGGCAGCCGCCGCGGCCGGCGCCGACTCTGGCCATCGAGGGACAGGTCGTGGATGCACGCGCAGTGCCCGGCACGCCGGCGCCCCCACCGCCGCAGCCGCCACCGCCGGCGACTGCACCGCAGACGCCACCGGAGGACGTCGGGCCGCCGCAGCCGACGCCTGAGGAGCTCGCACAGCGCGAACAAGAGCGCCAGCAGGCCGAGCAGGCGGTAGCCCAGGCGCGTCAGGCAGCGGAGCAGAAGGTCGCGCAGGAGAAAGCCGCCGCGGACAAGGCTGCGAAGGAAGCGGCCGAGCGCAAGGCCGCCGAGGCGCGGGCGGCTGCCGAGCGGCAGGCGCAGGAGCGCGCGCGGCGTCTCGCAGAGGCTCAGGAAGCAACCGACGCGCAAGCTGACCTCAAGCGCTCGCTGGCCGCCGAGCAGGCCAATGCGGTGCGCTCAGGTCCTGCGCTCGCCAATTGGCAGTCGCTGATCACCGCCAAGATCAAAAGCAACTGGTTTCGTCCGCCTACGGCGCGGTCCGGAATAGAATGTACGCTCTACGTGACCCAGGTACCCGGAGGAGAAGTGACGCAGGTCAGGATCGGGGACTGCAATGGAGACCAGGCGGTGCGCCAGTCGATCGAGGACGCGGTGTACCGGGCATCACCGCTGCCGCCGCCACCGGACCCGGCGCTGTTCGACCGCAATCTCAAGATCGACTTCAAGCCGGATTGAGCCAATGAGTGCACGCTCTCGCGCAGTGTGGATGACGATGCGGCGGCGCCTGCTAGGGGTTGGAACACTGTTCGCCAGCGGCTGGTTGGCGTTGACGCCCGCGCATGCGGAACTGCAGATCGAGATCACCTCGGGCTTGCGAGACCCGGTGCCGATCGCGATCGTGCCATTCGCCCATGTTGCGGCCGACGGAGGATTCGATGTCGCCGAGGTGATCGAGCACGATCTGTCCGGAAGCGGGCGCTTCCGCGCGCTGCCGCGCAACCGCCAGCCGGGCACGCCGACGCGAGCCGAGGACGTTGCCGGATCGACCTGGAAGGGTGCCGGCAGCGATTACGTCGTAGTGGGACGCGTCAGCGCGCTCGATGGCGGCAACGTCGCGGTGGACTTCGACCTGGTGAGCGCGCTCACCGGATCGAAGGTGGCGACGCAGCGGTTCATCGGACCCCCGGGCACGCTGCGTAACGCGGCGCACAAGGTGAGCGATGTCGTCTACCAGAAGATCCTCGGGGTCCGCGGCGCTTTCGCCACCCGCATCGCCTATATCGCGGTGGATGGTGAGCCGCCGGCTCAAACCTACCAGTTGATCGTCGCCGACTCCGACGGTGCAAACCCGCACCTGATTCTCGAGTCACGTTTCCCGCTGATGTCGCCGACCTGGTCGCCGGACGGACAGTGGCTCGCCTACGTTTCGTTCGAGACCAAACACTCGGCGGTGTACGTGCAACTGGTACGCAGCGGCGAGCGGCGCCAGGTATCGGCGCGCGCCGGCGTCAACGCGGCCCCCGACTGGTCGCCCGACGGCCACAAGCTCGCTCTCACGCTCGGCGGCAGCGGCGGCAATCCCGACATCTATGTTCTCGACCTGGCGAGCCAGGATCTGACACGCATTACCGACGATCCGGCGATCGATACCGAGCCGGTCTGGGCTCCTGACGGGCGCTCGCTGTACTTCACCTCCGATCGCGCAGGGTCGCCGCAGATCTACCAGATCGCCGCGACGGCTGGCGCGCGTCCGAAGCGCATCACCTTTACCGGGAACTACAATGCGCGGCCGCGCATCTCTCCGGATGGCACGCAGCTCGCGGTGGTGACGCTCGACAGCGGCAACTACCGCATCGCGATACAGGATCTCGCCACTGGCACCGTGCGCGTTCTATCGCACGGCCACCTGGACGAATCGCCGAGTTTTGCGCCCAACGGGGCTACACTCATCTATTCCGAGCGCGAAGGCAGCCACGGGTCGCTCGCGACGGTAGGGGCCGATGGCCTGACGGGGCTGCGTCTCAAGGCCCCGCACGGGGAGGTCCAGGCCCCGGCCTGGGGGCCGTTCGGCCCCTGAGACGGATGCGCTGTGTCGATTCATTTGCGAATGGCGGAGAAGGCAATGCATAGAGCGATCGTGATCGTGTTGGTTGCGGCCGCACTGGCTCTCGGTGGCTGCGCGAGCAAGAAGCCGAAGCCTGTGCAGGAGTCGCCAAGCGCGGCGCAACAGGGTGCCCAGGGCGCCGGCGCCGGCGGCAACTACTCGCGGGCCGGACCGGACGACGAGGCCACGGGGCCGAAGGGCGGGGTGCTCGCCGAGCGCATCGTCTACTTCGATTTCGACAGCAGCGAGATCAAGGGAGCCGGCACCGACGTGGTCGCAGCACACGCCAAGTTCCTCGCGGCCAACCCCGCGACCCGGGTGCGGCTCGAGGGACATACGGACGAGCGTGGCTCTCGCGAATACAACATCGGTCTCGGCGAGCGCCGCGCTCAGGCGGTTCGCCGGGCACTGCTGCTGCAGGGGGCCTCGGACCCACAGATCTCCACGGTGAGCTACGGTGAAGAGCGTCCGGCCGTCGCTGGGCACGACGAGGCCGCCTGGGCCAAGAACCGCCGTGTCGAGATCGTCTATCTCGCGGCGCCCGTTGCCCCGAAATAGCGAGGGTCCGCGACACATGCGCAGCAGCATCCTCACGATGGCGCTCGCGGTACTCGTGGCCGCATGTGCGAGTACACCGCCCGAGCAGGATCCGGTGCAAATCAAGCTCAACAACCTCGATGAGCGGCTTGGGCGCGTCGAGCGTATCGCCGGGAACGAAGCCGAAATGTCTCAGCGACTCGACCAGGTGCAGCAGAGCCTGCGCGAGATGCGCGGGCGGCTGGATGAGCTCGAGCACAACAGCGACGCGCTGACCAAGCAGCAACGCGACCTCTACGCGGATCTCGACAAGCGTCTCGCCGCCGCCAGCGCGGTAGCGGGAGGGCCCGGCGGTGCGACCTCTGGAAGTGGACCGGCAGCGGGCGGTGCCGCCGGCGCAGCCCCAACGGGCGGTGGGGCTAATACCGCGGCGGAAGGGAATGCGGGAGCGGGTGGGGCCGCTGCCGCCGGCGGTGCTGCTGCACCGGGCGCGGGCGGCAATGCCCCGTCCTCCACCGAGCAGGCGGTCTACAGCCAGGCTTTCGACGCACTCAAGGCGGGAAGCTATTCGGTGGCGATCACCGGCTTCAAGGATTTCCTCAGCACCTATCCGGCGAGTCCTCTGGCAGAGAATGCGCAGTACTGGCTGGGCGAGGCCTACTACGTCAATAAGGACTACGAAAGTGCTGCCGGGGCATTCCGCGCCGTGCTGAAGAAGTGGCCGGACTCGCGCAAGGCACCCGATGCGCTGCTGAAGCTCGGTTACACGCAGGCCGCCCAGAAGCAATACCCCGCCGCGCGCGCAACGCTCAACGAGGTGATGAAGAAATACCCCGGAAGCGATGCGGCGCGTCTCGCCGCCGAGCGGCTGAAGCGCATTCCGGGACAACCCGCGCAGTCGGCGCAACCGCCAGCACCCGCTCAGTAGCGCGCCGCCTGAGACGCGTTGGCGGCGTGAGGCAAGCGTCAGCTGGACGAAAGAGCGGCGTGACGTGACGCGACTCAAGGTCACCGAGATCTTCTATTCGCTGCAGGGCGAGGCGGACACTGCCGGCGTGCCCACCGTGTTCGTGCGACTCACCGGCTGCCCGCTACGCTGTCAGTACTGCGACACGGCGTACGCATTCCATGGAGGAGAATGGTGGGAGACGTCGGCCGTCCTCGCGCGGGTACGGGAGTACCCGACCCGGTACGTCTGCGTGACCGGCGGCGAGCCTCTGGCGCAGAAGGGCTGCGCGGCCCTGCTGACGATGCTGTGCGATGCCGGGCTACGCGTCTCCCTCGAAACCAGCGGGGCGCTGCCACTTGCGGAGGTCGACCCGCGCGTGGTCAAGGTGGTGGACATCAAGACGCCGGGGTCGGGGGAAGAGCGGCGCAATCTCTACGAGGAGCTCCGGCATCTTTCGGCGCGCGACCTGGTCAAGTTCGTGATCTGCGATCGTGGCGACTACGAATGGAGTCGCAACAAGGTGCGCGAGCTCACACTGCCGTCAGGCTGCACGGTGCTGTTTTCGCCGAGTCACGAAGAGCTTCCCGCACGCGAGCTCGCCGACTGGATCCTCGAGGATCGGTTGCCGGTCCGACTGCAGATTCAGCTGCACAAGTATCTCTGGGGAAACGTGCCGGGGAAGTGAGGTTTGCAGATGGCGCGTCCGGCGGTGGTACTGCTTTCGGGAGGCCTCGATTCGGCGACCGCGCTGGCGATCGCGCGTGAGAAAGGGTTTGCCTGCCACGCGCTCTCGGTCGACTACGGGCAGCGCCACGTCGCGGAGCTCTCGGCCGCGCGCCGCGTCGCGGACGCATCCGGGGCGCACGAGCACCGCTTCATGCGGGTCGACCTGGCAGGGATCGGCGGCTCGGCGCTGACGGACAAGGGGCTCGCGGTTCCGGAGGCGCCTACGGCCGGCATACCGGTCACTTACGTACCGGCACGCAACACCATCATGCTGAGCCTCGCACTCGCCTGGGCGGAGGTTTTGGACGCGAACGACATCTTCATCGGCGTCAACGTGCTCGACGCGAGCGGCTACCCCGACTGTCGCCCCGAATTCATTGCAGCGTTCGGTGCACTCGCCGCACTCGCGACCAAGGCCGGCGTCGAGGGGAATGCGTGCCGCGTGCACGCGCCACTGATCGCACTCACCAAGGCCGAGATCATCCGCGAGGGCATCCGGCTCGGTGTCGATTACGCGCTCACCGTCTCCTGCTATCAGGCCGATGAGGCGGGGCGGGCCTGCGGCCGGTGCGACGCGTGCCGCTTCCGGCGCGCAGGATTCAATGCGGCGGGCGTGGCGGATCCGACCCGCTACCGGTGAGGTTTCAAAGCGCCAGCTCGCGGGTGAGCGTGGCGCGACGGCGCCGCCGCAGCGACCACAGATAAAAGGGCACCCCGGCCCCGGCCAGCAACAGCGTATACCACAGCGGCTCGCCGCCGATGCCGAAGCAAACCCAAACGCAGTAGATGAGTGCGGCGCCTGCAAGAGCGACCGTCCGACCGAGCGGCCGGGTCGAGATCGCCGGTTCACCGCGCCACCGCAACACGAGCAGCGCCAGCGCGCACCCGAAGTACATGGGCAGCGTCGCCGCGGATGCCACCACGATCAGCAGCGTGAACACCTTGGCGATGGAGCTCGCGTAGTTGGTGAGCAGCATCGCCGTGGTGATGATTCCCGTAATCAGCAGCGCAACTGCCGGAGCCCCGTGGCGGTTCTCCCGGCTGAGCGCGGCGAAGCCGCCGTGCCGGCCGAGGGATTGCCCGACCTCACCCGCCATCAGCGTCCAGCCGTTCAACACTCCCAATCCACTCACGAGAATGAAGGCCGCCACAACCTTGGCATAGTTTCCCCCCAGCAGCCGCGCGAACAGATCGGCATACGGGGCGTTCGCGGCCGCCAGCTCCTGCTGTGGAATGAGGAATATCGGTACCACCGAGATCGCGATGTAGATGACGCCCGTTATCAGCGTGCCGGCCAGCGTGGCGCGTGGAATGGTGCGCCCCGGGTCGCGCACGCGGCTGGCCGGGATCATGGCGCATTCGATCCCCGTCATCGAAAACAGCGCCAGCGTCGACACCGCGCTCACATCGCCCCAGGAGGGCGGATTGCGCGGAATGTGGGCGGTATAGGCTGCCGGGTGCGCCATGAGCAGCCACGCGCCGAGAAGGATGATGGCCAGCTGCGGCACGAGCTTCAGGATGGTGGTCAGCATCTGCACGCCGCAGGCAGCGCGTACACCGCACAGGCAGATCGCGACGAACACCCAGAGAAGACCGAGCGCGGTGAGCGCCGGCAGTCCGACGTCAGTGGCCAAGGCCGGAAAGAACACCGTGCTGTAGCTCACGATGCCGATGGCGATCGCGGCGTTCGAGACCCAGACGGCTGCCCAGTAGCTCCACATGATCAGAAACGCCGTCGTCTCCCCGAAGGCTCGGGCGGTGTAGGCGTAGGGGCCATCGTCACCCGGGAAAGCGCGACTCAACCGCGCGAAAGAGAGCGCCAGGAAGACGCAGCCGATGACGTTCACGATCCAGCCGGTAATCGCGTTCAAGCCGTAAGGTGCGAGCGATGACGGCATCTGGAAGATGCTGACGCCGATGATGTTGCCCACCACCAGTGCAGTGCACATCCAGAAGCCGAGGCTGCGCGAGCCTCCCGGGGCGCTCGCCTCGTTTGCGGCAGCGCTCACTTCTGCGCCAGCGCTTCGCCGAGAGCCGTCTCGAGCAGTACGAGCGCTTCATCTACTTCGGCGCGGCTGACGAGGAGCGGCGGAATGATGCGCAACGTGCTCACACCGCACGAGAGCAGCAGCAGTCCGTTGTGAAAAGCGCGCGTCAACAGCCGCTGGCAGAGTCCGGCGTCCGGCTTGCGCTCGGCGCCCGGTTTGATGAGCTCCACGCCGATCATCAGGCCCTTGCCGCGAACCTCACCGATACACGGGAGGCGCGACTGCAAAGCACGCAGCCGTTGCATGGCATATTCGCCGACGGTCGCCGCGTTGGCTGCGTATTCGCGCTGTACGAGGTCGAGCGTCGCCAGCGCCGCTGCACAGCAGATGGGATTGCCGCCGTAGGTGTTGCCGTGCGCGCCGCGCTTCCACTTCTCCATATGGGCACGCCGCGCTACCACCAGTCCGATGGGCAATCCCGAGCCGAGCCCTTTGGCGAGCGTCATGATGTCGGGCGAGACGCCCCAGTGCTCGCTCGCGAACATCCGGCCGGTTCGCCCGATGCCGGTCTGCACCTCATCACAGATCATGAGAATCCCGTGCCGGTCGCAAAGCTCCCGCAATCCTTTCAGAAAGCCTTCCGGCGGCACGATGTAACCGCCTTCACCCTGTATCGGCTCGACCAGAATTGCCGCCACCTCGGTCGCGGGGACATTGGTCTGGAAGAGGACATTCTCGATGTAGTCGAGCGTCGCGCGGCCCTGGTCGGCGCCGGCGAACAGCGGGCGGTACGGATTGGGGTAGGGCACATGGGTGACGCCCGGCATCGTCGGGAAAAATCCTGCCTGCTGGGTGTACTTGCTCGCAGTGAAGGCAAGCGATCCCATGGTGCGGCCGTGGAATCCACCGAGGAACCCGATGAAGCGGGGCCGGCCAGTCACATAGCGTGCGAGCTTGAGGGCGCCCTCGACCGACTCGGTACCACTCTGGCAGCACAGCACCTGCACCGGCTCAGCCATCGGATGCAGCTCCTCGATCCGCTCGGCGAGCCGCGTCATGCGCTCATGCCAGTAGTCACTCGAGATGTGGAGGAAGTCGTCTGCCGCGCCCTTGATCGCCTCGACCACCTGCGCATGTGCGTGCCCCGTGCTGCAGACGGCTATTCCCGCCGCAAAATCGAGGAAGCGGTTGCCGTCAACGTCCCAGACCTCGACGCCGCGCCCGCGGGCGATGACGAACGGGTAGTCACGCGGATAAGAGGGTGAGCTGACCGGCCGGTCACGTGCGAGCAATGCTCTGGCGTTGGGTCCGGGCAGCTCGGTGCGAATGTGTGGCGGTCGCATGTGAAATCCTCACGATCGATCGAAATGGGGTAACCGGATCCGCACGGGCCGCGCGTGAGCCTCCTCGGTGCCGGCGTGCAGCTCGCGCAGCACTCGCAGGTCGGCCGGCTCGGGCGTCGGCAGCACTTCGAGATCGGCAGCGACAGTAAGCGGCCACCCGCAGGCGGCACGTGCGGCCTCGGGCGCGACGCCGGGGTAAACGGCAGCGAGCTCGAGCTCCTCAGTCGCGCGATGTGGGCGCAGGATGCCGAAGTCGGTGATCACGGCACGCGGGCCGCTGCCGGGGAAACCGTGACGCGCGCGCTCGCCGTGTCCGGCGAGGTAACCGGTGCTGGTGAGGAAGTCGAGGCGTGGGACGAAGCTGCGTGTCGACTGCTTCATGATCAGCAGCACCTCGCGCGCATACGTCGCGATATCGGGAGCGCCTCCAGAACCCGGGAGCCGGACCGTCGGTCGCGAGTAGCTGCCGATGACGGTGCTGTTGAGGTTGCCATGGCGATCGACCTGCGCCGCGCTCAGGAAGCCGACGTCGACGCGGCCGCGCTGAAGATAGTGAGCGAACACTTCCGGAAGCGGCACCACGCAGATGGCGGTCTCGGCGAGTTCGCCGTCGCCGATCGAGAGTGGCAGTACGCTCGGGCGCGCGCCGACGGTCCCCGATTCGTAGATCAGCACCAGGTCCGGAGCGTGCGTGCGACGCGCGAGGTTACAGGCGGCGCTCGGCAGGCCGATGCCGACGAAGCATACGCTGCCGTTGCGCAGCTGCCGGGCCGCCGTCACGGTCATCATCTCGTCGGCGGTGTAGTCGCCAGTCACGCCGCGACTCCGAGGCGGCGCAACAGCTCGCTGTGGTCGGTGACAGCGAGCACGTGCTCGCGCATCCACCCTTCGAATGCGCCGCGCTCGCGCGAGATCGCATCCCATTCCAGGTAGAAGCGGTTGTCGCGCTCATAGCAGCCGGCGGCGTACGAGGGATGCGCGCCGCCCGGCACGATGCTCACGGCGGCAAGCAGTGCGTGCGGCAGCACGGCCGCATTCGGGGGTGCATCGAGTCGCTCGACCTGCTCCTCCACCGTAACGAGCACACAGCGTGCGGCCAGAGCCGCTTCGCGTGCGGCACCGAGAATGCCGCGGATCAGGACATTCCCCGCGCGGTCCACCTGCTGCGCGTGGAGGATGGTGACGTCGGGATTGAGCGCCGGCACGGCGAGCAGCCGCTCGCCGCTGAAGGGGCAGGTGAGGGGAGCCGCTTCGCGGTCGCCCTTGTCGCCGTGCGGGTCCTTACGCCCGCTCTCGTGCGCACGGTCGAGGTCCGTGTCGCCGAAGTGACGCGTGAGACCGCAAGGCAGGCCGCTGGCACCGGCCTGGTAGGCAACGGCCATCTCGGCGTGCGTCCGTTCGGTGATCGCGAGTGGCCGTGGCCAACCACGCTCGACAGCATCGCGCAGCCGGTGGAGTGAGCCGACACCGGGATTGCCTCCCCAGGAAAAGGTCAGACGCTGCGCACATCCCATGCCGATCATCTGGTCGTAGATCAGGTCCGGCGTCATGCGGATGAGGTGTAGTCCGCGGCGTCCCTGGCGGATGATCTCGTGACCGGCGGCAAAGGGAATGAGGTGCGTGAACCCCTCGAGAGCCAGGCTCTGACCATCGCGCACATGCTGCGCAACCGCCTCGGCGAGCGGCATCAGCGGCACGGCACGCTACTCGACAATGGTCTGCGACTGCTCGCGCATGTATTGCGGCAGATAATAGAAGGAGCCGATGGCCTTGCCCGTGCTTCCCGAACCTTTCCAGCCGCCGAACGCCTGGTAGCCGGGCCAGGCTCCAGTGGTCGCTCCCTGGGGGCGGTTCGCGTAGGTCACTCCCGCCTCGGCGTTCTCCTGGAACCAGGCGACTTCGTCGGGGCTGCCATAGAAGCCGGCCGTGAGGCCGAGCACCGAACGGTTCATGAGCTCCATCGCTTCCTCGTTCGAGGACACCCGGTGCACCATGACGATGGGCAAAAACATCTCCTCGTTCCACAGCGGGTGAGCGAGCGACGCCTCTGCAACCGTCGGACGTACGAAGAAACCCCGCGCAAGAGCGCCTTCCTTGAGTTGCTCACCGCCGGCGAGCAGCTGTGCGCCGCCATCGCGCAGCTTCGCGACATAGCGTGCGTAGTTCTCGTAAGCGCCCTGCGTCGTCACGGGACCAAGCCAGTTCTCGCGTCGGCTCGGATCGCCGATGCGCAGCTCACCGATCTGGCGCAGCAGCTTGTCGAGCAGGGGCGCGGCCACCTCGCGATGGACATAGAGACGCGAGAGCGCCGAACACTTCTGCCCGCCCATACCGAAGGCCGAGCGCACGATGCCGTTCGCGGCACGCTCGAGATCGGCGGAGGATGTGACGATGCAGGCATTCTTCCCGCCCATTTCGGCGATGCACGGCCGCGGGACCGGAGGCGCCTGCAAGGCCTGCGCGATGCGCATTCCGACCTCGTGCGAGCCGGTGAAAGTCGCCCCTGCGGTGAGCGGATTCGAGACCAGCGCGCCGCCGACCTCCTCACCGCGGCCGCTCAGGTAGTTGAACACCCCGGGTGGCAGACCCGCATCGCGGATGCAGTCCGCGAGCAGCCTTCCAGCCCACGGCGTGGCGGTGGCGCCTTTCAACACCACCGTGTTGCCGGTGATGAGTGCCGCCGCCGTCGGTCCACCGGCGAGCGCGAATGGGAAGTTGAAGGGCGCGATGACGACCCACACCCCGTAAGGCTTGAGAACGCTGCGATTGCGCGAGGTGTAGCCGCTCAGCGGATCGTTGGGCAGGGCACGGTCGAATGCCTCGCTGCGCTCGAAGTCGGCGGCATAGAGGCTGAAGAAATCTGCGGTTTCCTGCACCTCGGCGAGCGCCTCCATGCGATTCTTGCCGACCTCGAGCGTCAGTGCCGCGGCGATGTCGTACACGCGCTCTTCGATCAGGCGCGATACACCTCGCAGCAGCTCGGCGCGCTTCTCGGGCGGCAGGCGCCGCCAGGCGGGCCACGCTCGTGCGGCCGCCTTCATTGCCTCCGCCGCATCCTCGGCGCTCGCAACCGGAAATTCGCCGAGACGCGACGCCGTGTCGGCGGGATTGTTCTTGACGAAGTGCCGCGCGCCCTCGCGGTCGCTGCCGTCGATAAACAGGCGATGCCGCGTGCCCAGTGCGCCGAGAGTGCGCTCCACGGCGGCTTCGAACTGCGCGTGCAGTTGGGGGGGCGGATCGAACATGGTCGCGTAGGTGAGTCGGAAGGACATGACTCGAAATCTCCCCCGGCGCTCGCGGCGCTGCGGCCGTCCAGCCGGAACGGCTCCCCGCGCGGAGCGCGAATTCAGTGAAACCTAAGGACTCTAGGCTGCGGTCGAGCCCGACGTCAACGCACGGTGGTATCATGGCCGCCTCCGTGCGGCGGCCGGTCATCGCCGCGCCCCGCGCGCCGGCATGCGTCCCTGGGGCGTTAGCTCAGTCGGTAGAGCATCGGACTTTTAATCCGCTGGTCGACGGTTCGATTCCGTCACGCCCCATTTAACTCAGACACTTACGATGGGTGAGAGCTCTGTCCATTCACTGCACACTCAGTGCAATTTAAAAGTAGTGGATAGCGCCGCGTAATGGCCTCGATTCAACGCATCATCTCGCCGGTAACAGGCAAAGTTGTGTACCGAACCCAAGTCCGGCGCAAAGGACGACGTCCGGAATCAGCCACATTCCCCAGTCGCAAAGAAGCCCAAGCATGGGGCGATCTCGATCGAAGCAATTCCCACAACCTTCGGGATTCTCGGGTCCGTACGAGCACTTGGACATGCACTGGTATGCCGCGCTCGAGGAGGCTGGCATCACGGACTTTCACTTCCACGACCTTCGCCATGCGACGGCGTCAATGCTGGCAGCGCAAGGCGCGTCGCTACTCGAGATCGCGGACGTTCTTGGGCATAAGACGCTCGCGATGGTGAAGCGCTATTCGCACCTCGTGGTGGATCACAAGGCAAAGGTCATTGAGCGAATGATCGCGGCGAAGGGGCTGTGATCAAGTACACCTTCGCGTCGCCCGGCAAAGCCCAGCGTGTGACGATGGTCGCCAGCTCAGAGCGACCTGCGAGGATAGATGGAACGGTGGAGTGCTCAGCCCCGCATAAGGGGCGGTTCTCGGTGCGTCTGTATACGGGCTCAGCGTCGAGCGTCTGACGCGCCGACTAAGTCTGAGACGAGAGAGCCCCACGGAATGCATTCCTTCCCGAGCACCGAAGGCACTCGACGTAGGGGAGGGGCTGGCGCGACTAGAATTGTAGTAATGCCAGACGCATAATTCTTGCACACGCCATCGCCACTCGGCGTGGACTTCGGTGCTGACTGCACCGCGAGACGCAAAGCCCGGGGCTCAGTATGCCGATGCCATAGTCCGGGCGATAAACGAGGCGAACGCGCTAGTGCTTGTGCTGTGGGGCCAGCGCGGTAACGTCATCGCATGTAGCAAGGGAAGTCGAACGAGCCGCCTCAAAGCAGAGGCCCACCATCGCATTCAGGATCGATTCCGCGGAGTTCATTCCGGCAGTCGAATATTTCCTGGGTGAGTCGCAATGGATCAATGTGCCAGCAATTGGTATGCCTACCCCCGAGTTGCCGGTCGGGAGCGACCGCATTCGGGCAGGTCGATGGACGTCATTACGCAGCGCGTGTCGAGGTGTTTGCCATGAAAATCTCTATTGCGGTGGAAACTTCAGCGCCCGCTCAATCGCCTGAAAGCGAAGCTCCTTACGCAGCGGGTCGGAAAACGGATCCAACTTGAGCCACACTAACTCCGGTTCACGCAGCCGCATCGCAGTGTCGAGCCACTCCAGCGCCTTCGTTGTATTACCCCACTGCGCGTAAATGCCGCTGTAATGCAGTGCCCCAAAATCACCAATGCGAGCGTCGATCTTCTCCAGCATGGCTTCTGCATCTGAATGACGTCCCAGCTTGTCGTACGTCACCGCCAGGCAAAACTGCGCATCCTCGTCCTTTTCGCCGTTCGCTTCACAGTGCGCGCGCGCCGCTTGAAAGTCACCGAGCAAGTAGTAACCGAGCCCGATATCTGCTTCAAACGAACCCTCATCTCGGTGGAGGACCTTGGCATCTTTGTAGACAGCCATGCGCTCTTTGTAACGCCGCAGATAAAACAGTGCATCGCCGAGAAAGCCGTAGGCATTGACGTTCAATGGGTCCAGCACGACCGCGCGACGGAGCAAGGTGAGGCCGAGGTCGCGGCGACCCATGGCAACCGCAAACACGCCGTAGTCTCGCAACACCCGTGCGCTGCCGGGTGCAAGCGTCAGGGCACGCTCGAACTCTTCAATCGCCTGAGTGAAATCCAGCGATCCCGCGAAATAGGAGGCCAGCGCCAGGTGCCCCTCAGCAAGACCAGGGGCCAGAGCGATGGCCTTGCGAGCGTCGGCTTGCGCTTGATCGAGGCTGCTAACGCGGGGAGCAGTTTTCGGCGCATCGTGGTTCCAGGCGAACTTCATTAGTACGAACGACCGGCCGGCGTAGGCGAGCGCGTAATCGGCGTCCAGGCGAATCGTCTCGGTGTAATCGGCGATGACGGCTTCCTGATCCTCTACGGTAGCGACGCTGAAATAGGCCTTCGTTGCGCGAAGATAAGCATCGAACGCAGCAGGGTTGCGTGTTCCACCGACTTCGATCTTCGCGGCTTCGTCCCCGAGCAGGGTTACCTTTAACGCACTCGCAACTGCGGTCGCAATCTCGGTCTGAAGTTTCAGCACATCGCCCAATTTACGGTCATACGTCTGTGACCAGATATGGAAGCCCGTGACGCCATTGATCAGCTGCGCAGTGATCCGCACGGTGTTCGCAGAGCGCCGAACGCTCCCTTCCAGTACTGCCCCGACATTAAGCTTATGCGCCACGGTTGCGATGTCCGGATGTTCTCCCTGGAATGAGAATGACGACGTGCGCGCAGCGACCTGCAATTCGTTGATCCGCGAAAGTGAATTGAGCAGTTCCTCCGTCAGCCCGTCTGAGAAGTAGGCCTGCTCCTTGTCCCCGCCCATGTTCACGAACGGCAGCACTGCGATGGAATGCGGCGGTGGGGTGAACGTTGGCGATTTGAGCGGGGCAGCACGCTTTTCCAGCGAAACGTGTTTCGAGATCCAGAGTCTGTCGGCCAGCAGCCCTGCCATTGCCACGAGAGCAGCGAACGCGGCTGTGAGCACAAGTCGATTGCGCCACAATGCCGGACTGGCGGCCGACACATGGGCGGCGTACATTCCGGAGATAGCAGGAGCATTTATAGCTGGTGGATCAGGCGTGAGATCGCGGATCGCAGCGGTCAGCTTCACGTGTGCATCGTCGATGTCTCCGGCCTGAGCTTCGACCCATTGCGATTCACCGAGGAAGTATTCGAGCGCCGGGGTCAGCGGCGCAGCATCGATTCGCAACGCAATAATCGGCCGCTTCTTGGAGGAAGCGCGCTCGACTTCTTTGCTGACATGTGAGGAAGCGATGGCATTTTCGGACAGCACCACTATGAAGGTCTTGGCGCCGCTTATCGCCCGTACGATGGCATCGGCGTACTGAGCTCCCGGCTTCACATCCCGCGGCGCGATCCAGCAGGCGATGCCGCGCTGCTCCAGCGCTTCGACTAAGGCTGCCGCAACGGCCGCATCCTGCGAAGCGTAGCTAACGAAGACGGCGGGGGTACTACCGCTCGCTCTCTCGCCGCCGCCGCCTTCGGCCATTTCAGGTGCCCCCCGCCACTGGTGCCACATCGTCGCGGATGCCTTCGGGGTTGGCAACCGGCACAGATAGGACACGCGGAACGACGGCTATCGGGCGGTCTGTTCGGTCGAGTCGATGACCGCTCGTGGCCCGGAAGCGGTCGTAAGTTGGAGTCTAAGCCGTCGCGCAACGACGCGCGGCTGCCGGGCAAAAGCGGTAATTCGCTGTCCGCAACAGCCTGCCGGTTTGCAGTCATTCGCAATGCGTCGAATACGCGCACCTCGCATACACAATTATTGGCATGAGCATGCGCACCGCCAGTTTCACCCATGTACTCCACGGCGAGGCTTATAAATACTTTGCCGCAGTGTCCACTGCGATTATTACTATATAAAAGCGTCGGGGTCACCGATCGGCCTAGAAATCAGCGTACAGCACAATGTGAGACGCGTCGGTTGGCTTCGTGCCGCGGTACTGGGTGCGAATGACGACCGAAGAGCTGCACTCAGTGAAGTGAGAATAGGCGTCGGATATTGGCGGCAACCCGCTCCGCCAGTCCCTCTTCGGGCCCCTCTTTGTCGTTAACGTGATCAAGTACGGTTCGATTCGCCAGTTGCCGGCTCGCGAGACTTTCGCTCAGCTCCTCGGCCAAACCCGGGCGGCCCTTAATAAGCGGAGACAGCGCCGCCTTGGAGATCTCATAAATCACCACCCAAGTGAGCGCGGTGAGTTCGCCTTCGAGCGGCTTACCGGTGAGCAGTCCAACCTCCCCGAAATAGTCTCCCGGCGCCAGTCGGATAACCTCAATCTTGCGGCCATTTGCCTGCACCGAACCGACTAGAACGCCATAGCTGACTATGCATAGCGCTTCCAAGATCGTACCCGCCCTCACTACGACCTCGCCGGGCTTGTAATCCTTTCGCTGCATCTGCGACGCCAGCGCAGCCTTTTCGTCTACGGTCAAGGTCGAGAACAGCGAGATTCCGGCAAGCAGGCGCTCGGGAATTCCCGACTCCTTTTCGGCGGCTGCAGCGGCTTGGTTCGGCGAACTGCCAAGGCGTGGCGAAAACTTGGCTCCGGCCGCGGCTGCTGCCCGAAAGACCCGGTTGAAAAGCTCATTTTGCGCCCGATCAACGGCGCTGATATTTGCAACCGAGTAGGAGAGCTCGAAATCGATCATTTCTGCGCTGAGATCCTTGATGGTGACGGTCGGCTCAGGCGTCCGCAGGACATGCGTGTTGCCGAGGAGCACTTCCTTCAGTAGATTGCAGCCCGCCGCGGGCGTCAGCGAAGGCTCCAATCTGACCCGGATGCTGGCGCCGTGGATCGTGGTTGGCGCGCTGCAATTCACAAGCCTGGATTTCGCAATCACGCTGTTCGGGATGATCGCTACATCTTGGTTTCCTGTCAGAATGTGCGTCGCGCGCCAATTGGTTTCGATCACTTTACCCTGGAGCGTGTCGTCAAGGATGATCCAGTCGCCCACGCGGTAAGGGCGCTCGATCTTAAGAGCGATTCCGGAAAAAACGTCTCCTAGCGAGCTTTGCAGCGCCAGACCGATAATAATTCCCAACGCGCCGGAGGTCGCCAGCAACCCTTTCACCGGCAGATCGATAACATACGCGACGATTGCGAAGGTCGCCGCGAGGTAGATCAGCGCGGCTAATAGGTCCTGAACCAGTTTCGTGTCGCCCGACTCTCGCCCCAACACGACGAACGCGCGCAAGAAACCGACCGCGAGCCACGCCGCGCCCAGCCACCAGAACGCTTCGAGCACGCCTACGAAAAGACGCGTGGGTTCGGGCGAAATCGACACGCCGGGGCGATAGGGAACAGCGCCGCCAGCCAGCATCAGTCCGGTGAAGATCGCAAAGAAGAAAAGCTGGACGAAGAAATACGCCAACGCACTGCGTCGCCGCCAATAGCGGGCGCCGAAGAAGCCGACAACGGTCACAGCCCCTGCGAGGAAAAGCGGGTCAGTCGCCGCCGCAAGAATGGAAGAGTGTGACATGGTCATAAGCGAGTTCGGGCAGTTATCAAAAGTTACCGAAATACGTTCGCGTTCCGGTTGGGAGATTGCATTGTTATCGCATGGCGACCACCGTAGCACCCGGCTTCAGACGCGGGAAGCTTTAAACTGACGTCCCTTAGGAAGGCCATACGTTCTGCGTCGCGTGGGGCGGCCCGGGACAAGACGTCGAGAAGCTCCCGTGTTACGGGAGCAGTTGCGGAAGCACGGCTTAGGCGGGAATAAGGCCATCATGAGATGCCAATCCGCCCAGTTGTAAAGGGTTAGGGGTCAGTCTCCGCCATTTCGACTGCCCGATAACGGTCACTCACGAACGTCTCAGAAGGGTGGTGAGTTCAACCGGTCGACGCAACACTTTACCTTTTGAGACGGAAGTGGAGTGTGATGCGGCAACGACGGAAGCGAGGCTATTGCACGGCGGCGGAGAGCGCCGAGATTTGGGACCGGTGGCAGGAGGGCGAGGGGCTCAAGTCGATCGGCCGGGTCTTTGGCAAGCTCCGGCTCGATCTACTGGCACATTAGCCCGACGGGTGGTATTCGACCGCCACTGCGGCGACGCTCCCGGCTGGCGTTGACGCTGGCCGAACGCGAGGGGATCTCCCGCGGGTTGGTGAACGGACGTTCGCTGCGGGTTCTAGCTTGCAGCATGGGTCGTGCGGCCTCCACGGTGAGCCGGGAGATTGCCCGCAACGGTGGTCGAGGCTGCTAGCGCGCTGCGACCTCGGATCGAGAGGCCTGGCGTCGGGCACTGCGGCCCAAGGCGTGTAAGCTGGCCATACGCCCGCAGCTGCGGCGAGTTGTCGCTAGGCTTCTGCAACGTAACTGGTCGCCGCAGCAGATCGCCGGGTGGCTGAGGCTCAACCACCCCGAGGACGAGGCGTTCTGGGTGTCGCACGAGACGATCTAGCGCAGTCT
>Ga0307476_10000128_pt1 | contig 78036 bp, 64 predicted proteins | sample atmos_gasesECM2C_2_FD_203314 | JGI IMG/M metagenome (GOLD analysis project Ga0307476, IMG submission 203314) | Hardwood forest soil microbial communities from Morgan-Monroe State Forest, Indiana, United States - atmos_gasesECM2C_05 | ecosystem: Environmental > Terrestrial > Soil > Temperate... | reverse complement strand
TGATGCGAGTGTCGCTGAGCGCGAGGGGCTTCGAGTTGACGCGCAACATCATGCGGCTGAATGAGACCCTGGCGGAACTCGCCGAGGAGCATGTGTTCCTGGGTGAATGGCTTTATTTCATTTCGATTTTCGGGAGACCATCGGCGAGCGAGCCGTGGGGATGGCAGTTGCAGGGGCATCACGCGATTATCAATTACTTTGTGCTGGGCGATCAGGTGGTGATGACGCCGCTGTTTGTGGGATCGGAGCCGGTGCGGGCCCCCTCGGGGAAATATAAAGGAGTGACGATTCTTCAGCAGGAGCAGAACGATGGGTTGGGAATGCTGATGGGTTTGCCGGAGAATCAGCGCAAGCAGGCTGTGCTTAGTTTTTCGAAGACGGGCAACAACAATTTAACCGAGGCTTTTAAAGACAATGTGGTTCTGAACTATGCCGGCTTGCGCGCAAAAGAACTTCCGGACGGGGCGCGGCGGAGGTTGCGCGATCTGATTCAGCTTTATGTGGGGAACCTGGACGACGGGCATACGCGGGTGAAGATGGATGAGGTAGACCGGCACATTGAGAATACCTGGTTCGCGTGGATCGGGGATTCGAAGCCGGACAGCGCGTTTTATTACCGGGTGCAGAGTCCGGTGATTCTGATTGAGTTCGATCACCAGCGGCCGGCGAATCTGGCAAAGTTTGCAAAGGACCCCCTAGTGCCGACGCAGCAACACATCCACTGCGTGGTTAGGACTCCGAACGGGAACGATTACGGGAAGGATTTGCTGCGGCAGCATTACCTGGCGCACGCTCACGCCTAGGGCATCGACGTATTCGTGCGTACGTCTTGCGAGTGACGCTGGGGCGGGCTGCCAACAGTCGGAGATAAAAGAAGATTTCAGCGCAAAACAAAACGCCCCAGACTCGTTATGAGTCTTGGGACGTCTGTTGATCAGCCCTCCCCCAAGTGCTGCTCAAGAACGAGACTATCGCAGGACGGCAAACTCGTATATGGCTCTAGTGTGCCATTACTAGGCAGAAAGTGGGGGCATTACTCACTCCAGTAACTCTTTCAAGATCAGTGTCTTACGCGATCACGGGAATGTTACTAACTCCAACCGTTCCGAAGATGCGGCGGTAGCGTTCGATTTCCACAGGCGGGCCGAGGGCTTTCGCGTAATTGTCGGAAAGCTTCACTGCTGGGCGGCCTTCGACGCTGCTCACCTTGCTGATCAAGCTGATGGGATCGAACCCATCGTCGCCGCTGGGATCGCAGCCGCGAAAATCATTGGTAAGCAGCGTGCCCCAGCCAGCACTGAAGCGAATCCGGCGATCGGGAGTCCATTTGCGCCGATCGTGGAAGTCGGCTGCGCTGCGAAAATCTTTGACGGTAGTTCCATTGGCCAGAACTCCACCGAAATAGGCATGCAGGCCCAGGATGTCATCGACGTCGAGTGCGTCGGAGGCGATGATGAGCTTCTCGCGGGGATCGCGGCCGCGGGCCTTCAGCCATGCGATATATTCATCGCCAGCTATATAAGGATCCTTGCTGTCGATGCGCTGGCCGGTCCAATCGGCGGCCCAGTCCGGTGCCCCTTCGAGGAATTGCGTGGTTCCGAAGGTGTCGGGCAGCATGATGCGGAGAGCGCCATCGTAGGTTTTCTGCCACAACTCGAGGACGTGATACTGGGAAGCTTTCAGGGCCTCATCGTCATCGGGCGGCACCAATGCTGCGAGAACCATGGGGAGTTCATGCGCATTGGTTCCGATGGCCTCAAGGTCGTGTTTGTGGGCGAGGAAGGCGTTCGAGGTTCCGGTGAAGGCGCTCTCCAGATTCGCCGCCATGGCTTCGACCACATACTCCTGCCAGAGGAAACTGTGCCGGCGGCGGGTTCCGAAATCGGCCACTCGGAGATTGGGAACTCCACGCAGGCGCTCGATCTTGTTCCATAGCTTGGTCTTGGCTTTGGCGTACAGGATGTCGAGACCGAACTCACTCAGCTTTTTCAGATTCGCCCGGGTTCGTAGCTCATTGATGATGGAGAGCGAATAGAGCTCCCACATGGTGGTGTCGGTCCAGAGGCCGTCGAAAGACAAATGAAAGCGGCCTTCCCGCACCGAGAGCTCATAGTCCGACAATCGGAAGTCGCGTTCCAGCCATTCCAGGAAGGCGGGCTCAAAGATTCCGCGGCGGCCAAAGAACGTGTTGCCCGCGAGCCAGACCAGCTCCGATCTGCGGAACCGAACGTTTCGAGCGTGATCGAGCTGCTCGATGAGTTCTTCGTGAGCGAAAGTGTCGACGGGACCGCTGGACGAGCGATTGAAAAGCGTGAACTGCACGCGCGTCTTCGGGTAATGCTTCCAGATAAACTGCAGCATCAGCAGCTTGTAGAAATCAGTATCGAGCAGAGAGCGGGTGACCGGGTCGAGTTCCCAGTTGTGGTTGTGCGCCCGCTCGGCGAAGTTCACGATCATGCATAACTATCCTCATATGGCGTGGCAACAAAAGCAAATGGCGGGCATACGTTCGGGGGCGCACTTTCTCAGGCTAGTTTGAGTTCCAGGCCGCTTTGGAAATAATCCGCTAGGCGCTCGGCTTGGCGTTCAATTCCGGTACGTTCTGCCTTGGAGAGCTTGCCGAATGGTTCGATTTTTACGAGCAACCTCTTGCCTTGAAGTTTGTGAGACCAGACCCCCGCGATGACGCCGTTGATCAGCACCACCGGCGAGATCCAGCCCTGGTTGCGGTAGACGCGCTTATAGTGCTTCGCGCTCAGGAGGTGGTCTTTTTCTCGATGAGCGAGCAGATAGGAGTCGAAGAGAGGTAACAGGCGAATCGAGCCTTTTGCCACAGCGCGGCTGTTTAAAACTTCTACGTCCTCGCGAAGCAGAAGACAATTCTTTTTGTCGCTGGGAATCTCTACCAGCTCAGGTTTGAGCAAGGCGGGCAGCGATCTCACCTCTTGCATCGGAATGCCCGCCCAGTGCGAGAAGTCGTTCACCGTCGCTGGGCCATAGGAGCGCAAGTATTTTCGCAAGAGTGCGCCCTGCGCCTCGACCGGAGACATCAGTTCAAGCTTCAGCTTCGGCAACCAATGGTCCGTGCGTATGAAAACGATTGCGTTGTCCTCACCCCGGCCGTAACAGATCAATCCCTCTGCCACCGGGAGACGTACCAGACTCCAGGAGTTCTCCATCCAGAAACGGACTCGCTTGCTCGCTTTGGGACGAATGGCAGCGGCGATAGCTGGCCGGCTAAGTGGCCCGGCAGAGAGGGTCTCCATTATTAAGGGGATGAGCGCTGCGCTCTCATCGGGGGTGATGCCACATCTCTCCATGACGCGCATCGCCTGAGCGAAGCGGCTTGGTCTGAGGGCGGCGATGTAGAGCGGAAATTCGTCGGTGGGAATGAGATGCAGGGTCTGGCGCATGAGTGACGTCTTTACCAGAGTGCGAGTCTTCCACAGCGCGTTTTCAATTTGCGCGCGTGTGATGGCGTGACTGCGCGTCCAGAGTTGAAGATAAGCGGCCGACATCACCTGCGCCTGCACGCCGCACATCTCGCGGCAGATTGTGACGGCATCTTGATCTTCGGGCGCAGCATCCGACAGATGGTTGCGTTGCAGCCGGAAGCTTGCAATCTTATCGGCCGGAATTCCTGACGGAGTTTTCATTTGCGAAGGAAGTTTTAATTTACTTGAGACTCTCCACGTAGGCGATCAACGCCTTCAAATCGTCCGGTGGAAGATCGATGGGAGGCATGCCGCCCGCCGTCATCTTCGCGGTGGGATGCTTGAAAAGGTCGGCTAACTGGTCCGGCGAGAATTTTGCTTTCACACCGATCAGCGCCGGGGCGGCGGCAGTGCCGACTCCGCCATCGCCATGGCAGGCATTGCACGATTGCCCTTCGAAGATGGTTTTTCCTTTCGCGGCGAGCGGGTCTGCGAGGGTCGCATTTTCTGCGGTAAGGGACGCGGAAGAAAGTTCGGGCTCAAAGGGCTTGCTGGCGTACTCAGCTTCTTCCGCCTTCTGCTTCGCCAGTTGCTGGGCAACCCCGGGATCGTGCCGATCCAAATACTGGCTGCGGAGACCAAGGCCCACCAGCGCGAGGACCACGAATGCGTAGGCTGCCATCGCTATTGGACGTTTCCAGGGGCGCCGCTCTACGTTGCGATCCATAAAAGGAAGCGCGAGCACCGCCAGGACGAGGAAAGTTGGAATAACCAGCACTCCGATGATCGCGGCTGACCCGTGCCAATATTTCAGCCATTGAAATATAGGCAGGTAATACCATTCCGGGCGCGGCACGTATTGCGCGTCCGCCGGATTGGCAGGCGGACCCAGTTGCATGGGGACGAAAAAACACAGCAAGCCAAGACCCGCGATAAGCAGCGCTGTCAGCGACAGATCCATCAGCACCTGGCGGGGATAAAAGAGTTCTACATCTTGCTTGGGGTGGTAAGGATCTTCGTTGACCGGTCCGGCCGCCCCAGCTTTGCGGAATAGAAAAATGTGCGATGCCACAAGTGCAAAGATGCAGGCTGGAATAAAGAAAACATGGGCCACGAAAAACCGGGAGATCGTGAGTGTGCCCATGTCGGTGCCGCCTCGGACGAGGCGCTTCAGGCTCTCACCGATCCAGGGAACTTCGCTGATGGCGTTGGTTCCTACGGCGGTAGCAAAATATGCTCTCTGGTCCCAGGGCAGTAGGTAGCCGGTGAAGGCCATGGCCAGGACCAGACCGAAGAGAATGCATCCGGAGAGCCAAAGGAGTTCGCGCCGCCCTTTGTACGATCCGTAGATATAGGTTTGCGACAGGTGCAGGAATAAAACGATGACCATCGCGCTGGCGCCGTAGGCGTGCAGGCTGCGGAGAAAAGATCCAGCCGTCACCGCCTTGGTGATGTAAGCGACCGTCGTGTGGGCGTGATCGGCGGAGGGAACGTAGTACAGGGCGAGAAATATTCCGGTGATCACTTGCGAAATGAAAATGAAGAGCAGCCCGGAGCCAAAGATGTAGGCGAAACGTGCGCCGCCGGGGATGGGTTCATCGAGAGCGCTCCGCAGCAGATCGTCGAGGCCGATGCGGTGGTTCAGCCACGCCCACGGCCCGGACTCGCGTCGCGAAGAAGAAACGCCTTCATTGGTATGCGTCGAGTGCATTCGCTCTCAACCTATGACTTCCTTGTCGGAAACGAGTTGTCGGAAATATTGGAATCGGACGACAAGTTGACCGTCCTGAAGCGAGGTTTCGAGTGTGTCCATCCCCCGCAACGAGGGGCCGCTGAGGCGGGTTCCGTCGGCGGCAAAGGTCGCGCCGTGGCAGGGGCAGACAAACTGTTTTTTCTCCTTATTCCACGGGACGGTGCAACCCAAGTGCGGACAGATGGAAGTGAGAACGCGAAGCTGGCCCTGGCCGTCTTTGGTCACATAGACTGCCTTTTCCGATATGGCTTTACGCCAGCCATCCACTTGTTCGATCTGAATGGTCCGCATCGCGGGCTCGGACAACTGGGAAAACTCGCTGAGTTCCCCCACGGGCGAACCCTTGAGTTCAGTCGTTCTCCTCAGCAATGGGAATAGCGCAAATCGAATAAGGGGCACGGCAAGAAGCGCGCCCACAACGAGGGAGCCCAGTCCCAGCAGCACTCCGAGAAATGAGCGCCTGCTTTTGAGAGATGGTTCGGATGGGGAAGGTCTTTCCGTCGCGGATTCTGAATCTGCTGCGCCTTCGAACATGCGATGCCTCACGTCTTGAGTCAGGCCATGAGTCGTTGTCCAAGCCCACTGCTGGTCGAGGTGTTATTTCTTAAGCGCAATGCTTCGGATGTAAGCCACCAGACTCGCCACGCCGTCGGGCTTGATCTTGGTGCCAAACGCCGGCATTTTCCCTCGGCCCTTGGTGATTACTTCAGTGAGCGCCGCGTCGGTTTGGCTTTGAACCTCGTCTGATCGCAGATCCTTGGCTTTCATGGCTTTGCCGGTGGGCGAACTACCGCTGCCGTCGTCCGCATGGCACAGAGTGCAATTCGTCTTGAATATTTTTGCGCCGTCGGACTGAGCTTGTGCGCTGGGCATCGCCAAGCAACATAGGATGCTTGCTAAAGTGAAATACCGAATTTGCTTTCGCATATTCTCACCGGTGTCTTTCTCTTGGCCGGCTGGTCGCAGGACTTTTTTGATTGACTCCAGCACAAGTGCGTTTCTTTACGGTACGAGTCTACAATATCGCGAAGCGATTGCGGAGTGAGCTTGCTCTCATCCTTTTTTTCGTGGCAGAGGACGTTTCACTGGAAAGTGACTAAAATACCGCCGACAACCCTTTATTCCAAGAAGCGTCAAGCGGCTCTCGAGGCGGAATAAGCGAGGAACTTCCGATGACGAGTTCGGCACGAACTGTTGCTCAAGTAATATTAGGTCTCTCGATCATCCTCTCTGCCACGGCTCAAGCACCGACTTCGGCATCCGCTGAAGCAAAACTCGTGGATGAAGAAGGAACTCTCCGTGCCTTCGCAGCGATCCATCCCATCGATGTGCACGTTCATGTTTTCAAGACTGACCCTGCATTTCAAACGATGCTCGAACGGCTGAACCTGAAGCTGATGAATATCCTTGTGATGGACGACTCGAACCCCCATCGCAAGCAGTTGCAGCGGCAGATCGACGATGCGGAGGCTTTGGTGCATTCCAGCCGCGGCCACGTTGCCTTGTGCACCACCTTCGATCCCTACAAGTTTGGTAGTGCGTCATTCAGCGCTGACGCGATCCAACAGATCGACCGCGACTTTGCGCGGGGAGCCGTGGCTGTAAAGATCTGGAAGAACATCGGAATGGAAATCAAGGACAGCAGCGGGCAATACATCATGGCCGATGATCCGAAGTTCGAGCCGATTTACAAGGATATCGCCGCACATGGTAAAACGCTCATGACGCACCAGGCGGAGCCGGACGTGGCGTGGGGGCCACCGGATGCGGCCGACCCGTCGTGGTCGTATTACCAGGAAAATCCGCAATGGTACGTTGCCGATCGGCCTGGGTTCCCGACGAAGCAGAGGATCCTCGACGCACGGGATCATGTGCTCGCCAACAATCCCAAGCTACGCATGGTGGGAGTTCATCTGGGCAGCATGGAGCGAAATCTCGACAACATCGCCAGCAATCTGGACAAGTATCCGAATTTTGCCATCGATACAGCGGCGAGAATGGAATATCTGATGCTGATGCCGCCGGAAAAGGTAAGCGCGTTTTTGATCAAGTATCAGGACCGCGTCTTATACGGCACGGATCTCGATTTACACGCGGACGCCGACCTGCCGGATGCGTTGACCGAATGGCAGTCCACTTACGCGCGTCACTGGAAATTCCTGGCGACAGGCGAGACGCTTACCGTGAACGGCAAGCAGGTGCGTGGATTGAACCTGCCCCGGCCGGTGCTGCAGAAGATATTTCGCGACAATGCCATGCGGTGGATTCCAGGATTGTGATGTGTGGATTCATTCGTGAGGAAGCGCGAAGCTGATTACATCGCTGCCCGCGGCGATGGTTACGTATTGTGTCCCGTCTACCGCATAACTCATGGGTGAAGCGTGCATGGACTGGCCGGTGTTGAATTGCCAGAGTGGGCGGCCGGTTCGCGCCCCAACGGCTTCGAACGCACCCGTGTCGTTCGCGAAGAACACCAAGTCACCGGCCGTGGCCAGTGTCCCGCCCCAAGAATTGCCCCGGCCGGCCTGGGGATAGCGCCAGACGATTTTTCCCTCGGGCACAGAGTATGCGAGCAGAACCTTTTGAGCGTGGTCGTCGGGCGCGAGCTTCGTGCCCGTATTGTAAAAAGTCTGACCCTGGGCAAATTCCTGCGGGTGCGAGAAAAAGACGCTGCAACTCTCCAGCGCCATGACATAGAACAATCCAGTGTTGGGATTGTAGGAAGGCGAAAACCAATTCGTGGCTCCGTCGACGCTCGGACAAATCTCCGTGCCCTCGGCGGTGGGTATCTTTCCTGACAAAACGGGCCGGCCCGAGGCATCAATTCCTTTCGCCCAGTCCAGCTTTTTCACAAATGGTGTCGCTCTCAGAAACTTGCCATCGGCGCGGTCGAGGACGTAAAGAAATCCGTTGCGATTGGCCTGCACCAGCAGATCCCGCATTTGGCCATTCACTTTCGCACTCAGTAGTACGGGCGTTTCGTTAGCGTCGTAGTCGTACAGGTCGTGGGGAGTGAACTGAAAGAACCATTTCAACTCACCCGTATTTGGGTTTAGCGCCAGAACGCAGGCAGTGTAGAGGTCGTCGCCGGGACGGGAGTCTCCGACGAAATCGGGCGCCGCGTTGCTGGTCGTCCAATAGACAGTGTCGAGTTTTGGGTCGTAGGTACCGGACATCCACGTCGTGGCCCCGCCATGGAGGTAGGAATCGCCCGGCCAACTGGAAGAGCCAAATTCGCCGGGCCCGGGAATGGTCCAGAAACGCCATTTCAGCTTGCCCGTCGTGGCATCGTAAGCTGCGACGAAGCCGCGCACGCCAGAGTCGCCGCCAGATGTTCCCACGACGACTTCGTCTTTTACGATCAACGGAGCACTCGTTGCGCCATAGTGTTTTGCTTTGTCGGCGTATATCACGTCCCAAAGCTGACGCCCGGTGCGCGCGTCGAGACAAAGCAGGTGGGCGTCATCGGTTTCCATGTAGACGAAGTTTTTCCAGACTCCGACACCGCGGTTCTTATGAGCTGCAGCATCGTCGAGCAACCCCGCGCTCACCGCCCGCTGGTGATGCCAGATAACCCGGCCGGTGCGGGCATCGAGCGCCCATGCATCGTTGGCCGCCGTGACGTACATCACGCCTCTGATGACCACCGGCGTCGCTTCGAGCCTCTCGGTATTCGAAGCATGAAAGATCCATGCGGCGCGCAGGCTGGCAACATTCGCGGCAGTGATCTGGTGCAAGGCGCTGAAGCGGCGGCCGGTGTAGTCGCCGTTGTAGGACGTCCAGTTGGCGGCGGGAGGCTGCGTAAGCAGGTCGTCGGGGCTCACGTTCGTGTCGGCAACCACGGGAGCCTGCCCTTGTGGTGCCTTCTGCTGTGCCTTGTGTTGTCCCGCCTGTTGTGCCGCGGTCGAAGAACAGAACAGACTGAAAGCGGCCAGCGTGGCCACGATGAACTCTTTTTTGAATGATTTCATCTCAGTGATTTTCGGGCTCGCTCACTTGAACTTCCTGAAGAGCACCACGGTCCAGCCCGTTCAAGTCTTCGAGATGAAGCGAGATCCGGGAGAACTTCGCAGGAGGAGTTAACTCCGTCTCCAGCACGACGAGATCCGTAGGGTCTGCCTGGGTCAGAGGCATGGTCCCCACGCTGGTGCCATGTTCGTTGTAAAGATGAGCGATCAGGCGTCCCGCGAAGAAAACTCCGAAGGAGCCGGAGAGCCGGATGTGGCCGCTCGCCAACCGCGAAGCCTGTAGAGGACGGACCACAATGCCAGCGTCCTCCGCGCCATGGAACTCGCTGCCGGCGCGGGTGGGAAACCACTCGGTATCGAGATCGCGAGTCTCGCCCGGCCGCAACTGGACCAGCGGGCTATTGATCTCGGCTTCCAGATAAATGGGAATTCCATCGCCGCCCGAAGTCAGCGAAGGTTCGCCCTCGGGATTCAACCTCGTCTCGGGGCCGTTCATCCAAAAAATAACCGAAGCTTTGCCGGGATAGGTCTCATTCTTTTCGTAGCGGAAGCGCTCCACCATGGCATAGCGGCTGTCGCCATCGACCACCGCGAGCCAGCCAGCTGTCGAATCGAGCCACAGTTCGGCGGCGAGGTGCGCGTAGTGCAGCGCGAAGAGGCCGTCGTCTCTGACTGAAACAGCTGGATTCTCCGCAGGACCGAAACGCACGTGGTAACGGTTGAGATAACTGCTGGAGGGATTCGCCGGAGTGAACGTCCAGAAATTTTGGTTCCTTCGCGATGGGGCGGACGCGTCTGCGGTGTTGTATTGCGAAACGGATTGCATGGACCACTCGATGACGTGCCCCGACTTATTCTGCATGGTTGCGTGAAAACGGATTCGTGGCGAGTCGGCGTCGAGGTGAATCGTGCGCCGGATCTGAATCCCGGTCTGCGGGTCGGCCGGGCTAATCAGCTCGATTTCGCATTCCCCCCCTTCCGAAACCTTTCGAAAGCTGTAGGGGCCGTCATCGAGCAAATCGGAATTGCCCACCCACTGCTGTTCGTTGTCGTTGCCCTCGGGCAGGAGCCAGAGCTTGTCGCCTCCATAATTAAACCAGTGGGACGGATCGGGCGGCAGATATTTTCCTTCGTACTTGGGATTGACGAAAAGGTATGGGTACCCGTTGAAAATCACCTGCATCAGCCGTCCGCCGTTTTGCGGTACGATTTCCAGTTTGAGCCAGCGGTTCGAAAGCTCTTGTGCGCTCCAACCCTTGAAATTCGTGGCCTCGACGCGACACGACGAAGTGGGCTGATTCGCCCCAGGTTTAGCCTGGGCTGATGCGAGGTTCAGGTTCAAGGACCAAAGAAACAAAACCACCGCGAAGCGCCGCATCATGTCCTCTTTCTGAATCTCTTTCTGAACCCGCGCTGCCATGATACATGTCGCGTGAACGATCAGGGTCACCTCGCGCAGATACACTTTTTGGAAAGCAGCTCCGGATGTATACACGTTTTCACCGAACGAAACCAAAACCAATCAAACGCAATAATTTGATTTGCGTCAAGCAGATTTTGTGGTATATCAGGTTCACCGTTGGTGCTGCCACTCTCTGCGAAGTGTCTTTCGGCGCGGATTTATGAGAAGAGCGACGTGACCTGGCGAATCGTTCCCGTGTTTGGGTTGACCTTCGTGCTTTTCGGCGCAATCGGCAATGTCTTTTGCCAGACCCCAAACTCTTCCAGAGGGAAGAACATTTTCGAGGCGAAATGCGCGACTTGCCACGGACTGGACGGGCTCGGGGGTGAGCACGCCCCTGATATCATACGCCGGCCCGCAGTGAAGGCTCTCTCGGATCAGGCGCTCCTGAACTTGATTCACGATGGGATTCCCGAGGAAGGCATGCCGAGCTTCCCCAGTATTGGCCAGGAAGGCGGTCAGGCGGTCGTTGGTTATTTGCGCTCTCTGCAGGGCACGTCCGCTGGAGGCTTCGCGCTCGGCGATTCGGTCCAGGGCAAAGAGCTTTTCTTCGGAAAGGCCGGTTGCTCAGCTTGTCACCAGATCGTAGAGCGCGGTCAGTTCGTCGCCGGGGACCTTGCAGGTTTTGCCCGAGATCATCCGGGGAACGAGATTCGCGATGCGATCGTCAGGCCGAGTGGAGCGCAGCAGGAGACCGCGACCGCAGTGGGACGGGATGGCCGAAAGTTCTCCGGCATGATTCGGAATGAAGACGATGCCTCTCTGCAACTGCAGGATGGAGATGGCCGGTTTTATCTGCTCATGAAATCCAGCCTGGTGTCGGTGCAGCGGAAAGCCGGAGATCCGATGCCGGTCGATTACGCGCACCGACTTAGCAGCTCGGAGCTTGATGATCTGGTCGGCTACATTTTGCGCGAGGCCCGCTCGGGAAAGAATGAGGAGCCTCATGCCCGGGACTGAGGGCTCCGCGGGAACGAAGTCGATCGTGGAATCGCGAATCGTGAAATCGCTGCTGTTCTCGCTGTTGCTGGCACAAGGGCTGCTGGCGCAAGACCGGCCAATCGATCCCACATGGCTGCATCGTTATGTTCCCGATTTAGTAGAGGCGAAAGCCGACCTCAGCACTCAGAGTTGTCATTACCGACCGATGTTCGGAGAGAGCGACAAGGACAATCGATCTCTCCAAACCGTGGCTCGGTTCGGTGAAGTCACTCTCGATGCTGGCGGGAACTGCCAGACCGTAACCTACGAACGGCAGGAGGAAATCTATTTTGTAGTCGAAGGTGGAGGCTTGCTGCATTACGAAGATCAGACACGGGGGCTCCGCGAGCATGACTTCACGTACTTGCCTCCGGGCTTGCGGCACTCGCTCTCCAACAACTCAGACCAGCCGGTGCGCGTACTGGTCATGGGGTTCAAGGTCCCGAAATCGATTTCGATCGGCGCAGCAATGGCACCTCCGAAGGTCGCTAACCTCAAGGACGCGAAAGAGGAGACGGTCAGCGGTCACCCCAATTCGGTCTTGTACAAACTTCTGGTTGGATTGCGGAGTGGGAAGCGAGACTTGATTGATGAGGCGTACGTGATGGACAGTTTTTTCTGGATGGACTTCACGCCCGGCGGCACGAACTGGCCTCACCATCATGAGGCCGCGGAAGAAATCTATCTGGTCATCGATGGCCAGGGCGAAATGGTTGCGGGCAGCGGAATCGACGGCGTGGCGGGCCGCTATCCCGCGAAAGCGGGAGATGCTTACTACTTTCGTCCCAACTGTACGGTCGGCTTCTACAATCAAAACAAACCGGGGGCGAAGGCATATATTTTGGCGGTTCGAGCGCGCGTTCCTTTGCATGAAGATGAAGAGTAGGTAACGAATCTTGGAGGTTTTGAAATGCAGGTTACGACATCCAGCCGTCGATCATTCATGAAATGGGCAGCGGCGGCTCCGCTGCTGAGCCAGATTGCTGTGGCTGACCTTTATGCAAAAGCTGCCACGGCAGTGGGCAAAGATCCGCGCCAAAATTGTTACAGCCGCCTGGGGGTGAAGACCGTCATTAACTGCCGAGGCACGTGGACCTTTCTCAGCGGCTCGCTGGAGTTTCCTGAAGTCAGCGAAGCTGAGATCGAAGCCGGGAAGTATTTCGTAAATGTGCTGGACTTGCAGCGTGGGATTGGGCGGCGGTTGGCGGAGCTTACCGGCGCGGAGTCTGGAATGATCACCTCCGGCGCCGCCGGCGCGATGGCGGTTTCAACCGCAGCATGCATGGCGGGCGCAGATGACACACTTGTCTGGCAACTTCCCGACACCACCGGCTTGAAGAATGAAGTAGTCATGTGCGGCGGCCGGAGTGCTTTCGATAGTGCGATCCGACTGACTGGCGCGAAGCTGGTTCTGACTTATTCACCGGAGGAGCTTGCCAACGCCATCAACCAGAACACGGCAATGATCTACACCACGCACTTGGGGGACGAACTGCAGAAGGAGCTTGTGATTGCGAAAGAGCACAAGGTGCCGCTGCTGCTCGATGATGCCGCGGGGATCCCTCCGGCGGACAATCTCAAGCTGTACGCTCGAATGGGAATTGACCTTTACACGTTCTCCGGCGGGAAGGGGCTGCGCGGGCCGCAGTGCAGCGGGGTGCTTCTGGGGCGAAAGGATCTGATCGAGGCAGCCCTGATGAATTCCAGCCCGCGGGAGGGCGCCGTCTGCCGTCCCATGAAGGTGGGGAAAGAAGAGATGATTGGCTGCCTCACCGCCGTCGAAACCTGGCTGAACCTGGATGAAAAGAAGCTCTATCGCGAGTGGAACGACCGCGTGGATAACATCAGGAAGCTGGTCGAGACTGTGCCGGGGGTAGAGACAAGTATCTACATTCCAGATGACGGAAACCGTTATCCCACGCTGAAAGTTTCGTGGGATCAGAAGGCCTGGGGATTCACCATCGCGGATTGCGTGCAGGCTCTGCGTGCGGGCGACCCGGTCATCGAAGTGCTCGGGGCGGATAATCCAAGTCTGGTAAAAGCAGTTCGCGAAGGCAAGCCAAACCCGACTCGCAAAGAGCGGCCCCAAGCAACCCACATCGAATTGATTTCGATGACGATTCAGCCCGGCGAAGAGGTCATCGTGGGACAAAGATTGCGCGGCATTCTGGGAGCGGCGCAAAAAGGAAAAGCGGCATAGCAATCACGCTCCATTTCAATGTTGAGGGTTGGATGAAATTTTTTCTTGCTGGATTGTTGCTGTGGTCTGCTGTGGGCGTACAAGCTCAGGCAGGGGCGGCACCTTCCCAAGAAACCGCTGCTGTGCATCGTGCGAGCCCACCCAGCGTGGATGCGGGAGACTACGTCTACATTTCGGGTCAAGGGCCTCGCGGCACAGATGGTGCATTGCCGACAACTTTTGCGGCCCAGGTCCGGCAAGCCCTCAATAATCTGAAATCGGTTGTCGAAGCCGCGGGCTTGACGATGGATCACGTCGTCTACACCACGGTCTACCTCACCGATATCAACCAATATGCAGAAATGAACCGCGTGTATGGCGAGTTCTTCGGAAAGATTCCGCCGGCTCGCGCTGTGCTCGGCGTCGCGGGGCTGACTGATCCCCCAGTTGAGATGAATGCAGTCGCGGTACGCAATCTGGCGGAGAAGCGGGACGTTTCTCCGCCGGGCTACAAGTCGAATGAATCGTTTTCGCCTGGCATTCTTACTCATGATCGCTTGTTCGTTTCCGCGATGCCTGCTAACACAAGCGACAAAGTTTCAGACGATCCGGCGGCCCAAGTGGACTTCGCGCTCGACCGCATGAAGGCAGTGGTGGAAGCAGCGGGACTCGACCTCGGCCACATGGTTTTCGTCAACCCTTACCTGCTTGCGAGTTTCCCGGCGGGGGTCATGAATCAGCATTATGCGAGCCGGTTTGAGTTTGGAAACACTCCGGCGCGCGCCACGATCGAGGTTTTGAGCCTGCCCGGCGGAGCGCAAATCGAGTACACCGGCGTTGCGGTTCGCGATCTGAAGGATCGGCGGGCTGTGCGCCCGAAAAACATGCCGCCCAGCCCTACGGCTAGCCCATGCGTCTTGGCCGGCGATACGTTGTATTGTTCCGCAAAGAGTGGTTTTATCCCCGGAGCGAACGGGGGAGTCTTTACCTCCACCACTGCGGTCCAGCTTCGGCAGACGATGCGCAACCAGATGGACAATCTGGAGGAGGCCGACATGGATTTCTGCCAGGTTGTCTCCACCAATGTTTACCTTGACAACATGGCGGACATGGCCGCATTCGATGAAGTGTATGGGAAATATTTCCGCGGTACGCTGCCGGCGCGGACCACCATCCAGCAGATCGCGCCTGCCGACCGCGCTCCCGACAAGGACGGGCATTATCCTGACTTGGAGCAGGTTTCGCTGATCGCCGTGCGAAAAGACTGCAAGCACTGAAAATCGTTTGTCCGGACTGCTATTTTGCCGCCTGCAATTTTCCTCGGAGCACAGTCAACGATGCAGCGGGCAAGTTGTACAGAACATTTTCTCCACCTGTGATTTGCGAAGTTGCTGCCGGACCGTCGGGATCGGCGTAGCCCTTCTTCCTGGCGGCGTGCCATTGGTATTGCGCTTTGCCGAATGTGATCATCGTGACCGGACCTGGGAAGAACCCATCGCGGTTGTTGTCTGCATCATGGAACACAATTCGGACTTCATGAGCGTGCTCGTAATCTTTGTTAATGAGCATGACCGACCATTGACCATCAGGGCGTTGTAGAGGATAGGCGGTCACCAGCAGGTGTCCGTCGGAATCTTTCACGTCGCTTGAAGCTGCATAAAGCTTGTGCTCGGCGTCTTTGGGTTGGGCCCACTCCTGCGTAAGAAGCTGCGCGCCGAAGAATTGCGCTGTCTTCTGCTGAATCTGGTAATGATCGTCGACCATAAACATGTGGTAAGTTCCCCAACTATTGGCGCAGGCGGGGTGAGGCGGAGAGTAGGACAAGGCGTGATAGTAGTGCGTCGATTGCCCGCCTGCGGTTAAGAATCCACCGAAAGAGTCGGCCAGCCAGAGAGCGCCGAAGATATCGACTGCGGCCTCGCCGCCGTGATCGTTGGTTTCGGTGTCGAGCAGTGGAATGCCTGGAGGCAAGCCGTCGTCGCGCCAGACCTTCATGATGTGAGTGATCAACTCGGGTTCCTGATAAAGGTTTTCCCAGGGCGTTTCGCATCCGTCGTAGGGATAGTGCTCGAATGACATGAACGCTAGATCCTGCAGGCGTCCGTGACCCTTCAGATAGTCGAGAAAGCGGCTGAACCAAGAAGTGCGGCCTTGCGCATCGGGCCACGCTTTGATGTCCTCAGTGACGCCTTCGAAGACGGGGCCGCCCAGCTTGAAATCCGGATCGACACCGTGTAGAGCCGTTGCAAATTGCAGATACAGAGTGGCGTAGTCTTCGGGCTGCATGTACTGGCCGTCCGGTTCTTCGCCCATTTCGATGTAGGACACCGGATAGCCACGCTTTTTGATATATGCCATTTGCGCGGCGGCATCCTCGGGCGTGCTGTACAACATGGCCACGGGGACGATGGCAGGCAGACCACGCGTGATTCCGCTTGTGAAGAACAGGTCGAAGCCGGGCTGATCGCCTGATTCCATGCGGTCCGGCGCTATGTAAAGGTCAGAAGGCTCGTGCCACGGGTCGACCGAGGAGCACAGCGTGAGCGTCTGTTTCTGATCGGGCGAGTGATGCAGAAGATCTTTGAATTCATTCTTCTCGTCGATGGTTCCAACGTAGAGTTCGCGAATGGCGTAGCCGACGCAATTTCTGCGATCACTGGAACCATGGGTGTCGCAGGTATTTGAAGAGCGGGTCATCAAGACGCGTACAAACTTTGTGGTCAGCGGGGAGGAATCGAGACGCAGCGTGGTGGTGCGCCCTTTTCCATCGGTCACGGTCCCTGACGCGAATGGCTTCCAGGTTCCTTTATATTGGTCATCCATCGCGTCGCCTTCACCCATCCAGTACTGCACTGCATAGGCTTGCGCGTAGGGCTCTGCCCAGGCGATGCGAATCGCGTTGATGTTTTCTGGCTTATCGAAAGCGATCACCACCCATTGCGGATGCAAAGAGTCGTCCTCTCCGGTGAACTCTTTGGTGAGATAGGGATTGCTCTTCCAGTACGACTCGAGATCTCCGTCGTCGAGTCGCGAAAAGCCGTCGAACTCCGATCCGCCGTTGCGGGTGAAACCGCGGTGACGGAGCGAATAGCCGTAGGAGTGGCGAATCATTTCTTTCGTAGGACTAGCATCGCCAGTGAAATATCCCTTGCCCGCCGGATCGCTCCAGCTGCCCCTGGGATTCCAATGCCAGGCTTGCACGAATAAGTCGGTATTCTGCCGGTAACTGATGACTCCCCAGCCAGCGGAGAGAACTTGCTTAATCTGATCCGGCCGGAAGAACATGTCGGTGGCGTTGCTGGGCACGCGGTCGACTGTCGATCCCAGAGCGTATAGAGGGCTGAACTTGTTTACGACATGGCTGGGAGTCGCATCGACACGAACCGTTTGCGCGCTCCCATTCGAACCAGAGACGATGGCGGCCAACGTGAAAACGAACGCGCTTAGAATTCGCGACGTCAACTGGGGAAAAGATGGTACGTTGCTTCGCATGGCATCCCTCTGGGAAAGTCTTAGCTGTGCTCTCCGCGTAAAAGTCATACATCAAATTGCAACTCTGGTGCTATCGCGGAAGCCGGTGGCTTTCACGTAATGAAACTCGCGTTCGGCGCAGCGTCTGTCCGACTTACTCTTTTGTATAATTTGCCCACTCCGCGAGGCGCAATCTTGCGCTGTGCTACCGGAGTATTTCTTCATGCTGATCAAGGTATTCGAAGATCGAGTGGCGCTGGGGCAGGCGGCGGCTGAACAGGCGGCGTCGGCCATTCGCCGTGCCATCGCCGAGCGGGGCCGGGCGCGCATCATTGCTGCTACGGCTGCATCGCAACTCGAATTTCTCGATGCTTTGACCAAGATGCCAGGGATCGACTGGTCGAAGGTGGAGGCTTTTCATCTCGACGAATACATCGGCTTGCCGGTCACGCATCCGGGAAGCTTCCGCAAGATGCTGCTGGAACAGTTGGTGCAGAAGACTGGAATTACGCACTATCATCTCCTCGACGGCGATGCCGTTGATCCCTCGGAAGTTGTGCGACGCGAAGGTCAGCAATTGGCATCGATGCCCGTCGATATTGCGTTTCTTGGTATCGGCGAGAACGGACACATCGCATTCAACGATCCTCCGGCTGACTTTGAGACCCAAGAACCGTACATCATCGTGAACCTGGATGAAGCCTGCCGGCAGCAGCAGGTGGGCGAGGCCTGGTTCGCCGACATTTCGCAGGTGCCCAAGCGGGCAATCTCGATGTCGGCTCGCCAGATTCTGAAAGCCCGGGAGATATTGGCGGTTGTGCCCGGCCCGCGCAAAGCACAAGCCGTGAAACTTTGCCTTGAGGGGACGATCAGCCCGATGGCGCCGGCATCGATTCTGCGCACGCATGCGAACGCTACGGTCTATCTCGACAACGCCTCAGCGTCGCTCCTGGGCCCAGCTTTGCAGACTGCGCTGAGTGAAACATCGCAGGCGATCGTTACCCGGTGACCACTCGAGAAGCGGGAAAGTTTTGAGGAAGCATGGGATATAATCGGCTGGGACTCGATGGCAAGGTAGCGGTTGTGATCGGGGGCAGTTCGGGAATCGGCCGCACGCTTGCGCGCGGACTGGCCGAAGCCGGGGCCGATGTCGTGCCCAGCGCGCGGCGTTTGGAACTTGTGAATGCGGTTGCTGACGAGATCGAGTCGATGGGCCGCCGGTCGCTGCGAGTCAGTTCCGACGTCTCCGACCGCGGATCCTTGGAGAAGTTGCTGCAGGCTTCGGTGCTGGCGTTCGGAAAAGTGGACATTCTTCTGAATGCTGCTGGATTCAACCAGCGCGCTCCTACTCTGGACTTCTCTGAGGCCGACTGGAACAAACTCATCGACACGAACCTGACCGGTACTTTGCGGGCGTGCCAGGTTTTCGGACGACATATGATTGAGCGCAAGTACGGACGCATCATTAATATCGCGTCCATGGGGTCTTTCCTTGCGCTTTATGAAGTGGCTGCGTACTGCGCGAGCAAGGCGGGCGTGGCCTCCCTGACAAAATCGCTGGCCATCGAATGGGCTCGGTATGGAATCTGCGTGAATGCGATTGCCCCGGGCTACTTCCGCACGCCGTTGACCGAGAAGTTGCTGACGGGCACGCCGCGGGGGCAGGAAGTGCTGACCCGCACTCCGATGGGGCGCTTCGGCGAACTCGACGAACTGATTGGAGCCGCTATCTTCCTTGCATCTGACTCTTCCAGCTTTGTGACTGGCACGCTGCTTGCCGTGGATGGCGGCTACCTCGCCAGCGGCGTGAATCAATGAGTCGTAGTCTCGGGCGGCCTTTACTGCAACCCTGACTGGGTCAGCTTTACGGCACAATAGGGGTTTGCCGCTCCGCCGGAGACGTTGCACTTCTGCCCGTTCACCGACCCCTTCGCCATGGTTGAGAAGTAAATGTTTGTCCCGCCGTTCGAGAGTTGGTTGTCGATCACGATTCCGCTGCTTCCTCCGAGAACGCTCGGGGAGGTCACGCAACTGGATGTGGGTGCACCGGAGCAGGTCGGCGTGCTCAGCGAAGTCGTAATGGTGGAGGCTTCCAGGAATCCGTCTGTCGATCCCACGCCAAAGAACAGCCGGTCTGTCGTGCCGTTGTAAAACTCGGTTAGGGGTGAACACTCGTCCCCTTTCGTGTTGTTTATCTGAAAGGTGGACTTGCCCGTGCTGGTAATGACGTGGCTGGCGAAGGGAAAGAAATACATCTGTGGAGTCGACGGTACGCCTCCAGACTGTACGAATCCGCACGTGATCATGTGTCCCGATGTCGATCCGTTGAGCCAAAATGCGTTATCGAACGCCCCCGAGTGAACGTTTTTCCCCGTGCAGTCTCCGTTTCCGCTCGCTGATCCCAGGTCGACGGTGTTAGTTGCTGAAGCCGAACCAGTCGTGAAGTTCGCAGCAAGCTGGGTAACTGCCCCGCCAATGCCCTGGACTATGCTGCATCCGGTGAAGGCGAACACCTGATCGGTTGCAGAGTTGGCGGGATCGGTGACCGCGATCGGCGGGTCAACGACCCCCGTCCCGGCTTTTCCGCTTCCGTCAGTAGTTCCGTCGTACACCCATCCAATCGTCTGCTGCGCTGCGTATGTCTTAGCTGGGCTGGCCAGTTTGACGGAATACAGGTATCCCTCGCCGTCTCCGATAAAAATCAGGCCGGCCGTGTCATCGACAACTGGAGCCGTCAAGACTGTGTTGTACTTGTTGGTGGAGACCGTGACTGGCCAGTTGCTCGCGTCGCTGACCAGCGCCGGCGCGCCGCCGCCGAATACCGGCGTGATCTTATACAGCAGGCCATTATCGGCCCCCACGTATGCTGTGTCCGTGCCGTAGTCCACCCACGGCGAGGAATTCGAATCAGTCGCGCTGGTTTGAATGGTAAGGGTTGTCATGCAGCCGGCGGTTGTCGGCGTGGCGCACGATGTTGGAGTCTGCGGCGTTAACACTGACCCTGACTGCGACGGCGGCGTTGGAATTGGATTCGGAAGCACGAGAACGTGGAAGTAAGAACCCGTGGAGGTGCTTTCAACGAATGCCACCTTCGTTCCATCGGCGGAAAGCGTGGGCGAGGTCTTGATCTGGCCACCGGTCTGCGTGACCGTGTTGTAGGCAAACGCCACCCAGGGAGATCCGCTATTGCACTGCGGACTCGCTCCCGTGTAAAGGTTGTTGATCCCGACCAGGTTGGCCTGCGTCCCTGAAGTTACGGTCAGGCCGAACACAATGTAATCGGCGTTGCAATCCTCCGCCACCACGTCAAACTGGTACTTCGCCGGAAACTGGTTCTGAGGCACGTATCCGTTCTCAAGGGAAACAGCCCAGTCGATCTTTGTTGTCGGACGAGGAATTGGGCGCCGTGGCGCACGCGCTGGAAGGCGGCGGGAGGTGCCCTCGGCCACTTGACGCATCACCATGTTGTAGACATACCGTGGGTCGCGATCTCCGGCCGCGAGCACATCCTGCGCCCGCATGCCCGGCATCAACAAGTGCCGCGAACTCCAGTCATGCGGATAGCCAAGATGGGTCTGTTCCTGGCTTCCGTTGGCCGGCGAAGTCGTCTCCCTCCCTGCCTGGGCCGAAAGCGGAAGACCCAGCAGGAGCGACCCAGCAGCCACACTGAACCATCGGAATGCAAACCCTCGCATCGTGTTTCCCCCTCCAGATCTCGGAATTACGTCTTTCTTATTTTCGCTTGGGGCGTGGAAATCTCAGGCCTTACCTCGGTAACTTAGCGGCTTTAGCGGCAATCTGACGTGGTGTGACCTATGTGCGTCGGGGCCAATCGTCGGGCCGTGTAGAGACGGTCCTCTCGTGAAAGAGGCTGGTTTTGCAATGAGTTAGCGAAGGATTCAATTTCGGACAAGCAGGCTCGGGAGCCTGCGGCGAATTACTGCAACGCGGCCTGTGTCAGCTTGACCGCGCAGAATGCGGAAGTGGCTCCGCAAATGGTGGTTGACGGCGCCAAAGTGCCGAAGTAGATGCTCGACGCCTGCCCAGCGGTGGAATCGTTGTCCATGATCATGCCGCTTGTCCCGCCCGCGACATCGGTGGTGTTCGTCGCCACACTGGTAGGAGCGGCGCCTGAAGCAACCAAAAGCGCGTTAGGCAAAAGGAAGGAATATAGTTCTGTTGGGTTTTCAGCCGCTGATACGAACAGGTAGTCCGGTCCGCCGGTAGCGGTTGCGCCGGTCACCGTGCATCCTGCGCCTGTAGTCGCGACAGGTATGGTGGCGTCGAACGTGAAATTCGTTGCGGTTGCCGAAATAACGGTTTGTATCCCGCCATTGATGGCGGTGATGTCGGCGGCGCTGCAATTGTTAGTGGCGTTGGCAGCTACGCCCGAGAGCGTGACCAGGTCATTGGCGGCGAGAGTATTGTTCGCTGTTACCGTCACTACAGTTGTAGATGCGGTAACCCCGGTCACAGTGAACACCTGAGTGTTGTAGAACTCGGTGAGCGGCGAGACGGGTGAAGCGTTGCTGCCCATTTGCGGTTTGTCGTTGTTGAGCGGCGTTACCTGCATGGCGGAACTAACGAACTGTAATTCTTTAAGCTGTTGGCCACCCGTGCCCGAGGTCGCGCCGATTATCTCCCCATTGTTCGCCGCGGTGGCGCTGCTAATGCCCAAGGCATAGTAGCGTTCGTCCGGAGTGGGGGCGTAGTTTGGAAACCCAGCGACAGTACAGCTTTGATTTGCGCCCGTGTCGAGACCCGCGTACACAGCTGCGGTCAGAGTATTGCTGGTGAATGTGAATTGGACAAGGGCGGTGTTGCCCATTATTCCGGTGTCGCCCTCGCCGGTAGTGTTGGGGTTGCATGAGGTTACGACATACCCCACCCCGTTCGTCGAGTCGATCACAGCGGCGTCGCGAATTCCACCGTTGATGGCGCCTTGGTTCGTGGCCCCATTTACGCCGAGAGCAAGCGCCGTGGCCGCTGTGGCACCGGCCGGAGTCAACGCGTGCAAGTTAGAGCTGCTGTCGCCGACAAAGATGTTGCCGGTGCTACCCACATCGACCACCGGGGATGCGAGGAAGTTCGATCCGGGGGTGACAGTTGCGCTGGTGAGAGTGCATCCTGTGCCAGTAGTCGCGCTCGGTATCGTGGCGTTGAAGGTTATCTGGGTTGCGCTCATCGAAGCAGGGGTTTGTGGTCCATTAATGGCGGCGACGTCAGCCGCGGTGCAGCCGTTGCCGGTGTTGGCGGTCACGCCCGCGATGGTGACCAACTCTCCGATGCTAAGTGTGTTGGCCACAGTGACAGTCACTACCGTTGCGGTTGCCGTCACCGCAGTCGGAGTGGCTGACGCAGGGGTGGCGCTTACATGCACCGGAAAATTCCCTCCCGCATATGCCGGCGTTCCGTTGAAGGTGGGGGTGATTGCATACAGAAAGCCGTTGTTATCGCCGACGTAGGTCGTATCGTTGGCATAGTCCGTGAACGGCGATGAGAAGCTATCCACCGCTCCGGCCACCCCCGTGGCCGCGTTGGCGGCAACCAAACCCAGAGGAATCATGAAATCCGTGGCGGTGCTTCCCGAAGTGCTTCCGGGGATCACCGCGCTGGTGGCGCAGGTCGGCAACGTAGCCCCTCCATTGTTGTTGCTGGCACAGCCGGCGCTGGCTCCGTACTCGGTGCTCCCGCTCGCGAACGTGAGCACGTGCAGGATTGCTCCGATGTTCGAGTCATTCTCTACGTAGGCGATTTCCGTGCCCCCGACGGAGAGGCCCGGGGAGGTGGCGACCGGTCCGACGCCAGAGGCGTAGGAAAAGATGAATTCCGGATTCGTGAGATTACAGAGCGACGTCCCGGACCCGCTGTAGAGGTGATTGAAACCAACGATGTTGGCTTGGGTGCCGTTCGTCCCGGCAGTAACGGCTCCCCAGCTAAAATTGGCCAGTGTCTCGGCGGTAGTCAAAGTCACGCGGGTTCCTGGAGTAAGCGCGTACACCGTAACCGTAGTCCCCGAAACCACCGCCACGATGCGGTCGGCAGCGGTACCGCTGAGATTCCGATTGATCGCGGCCGCCAGATTGGTCGCGTTGGTGGCAGTTGTGCTGGACACTTGGAAGTCTAGCGCTGTGTTCGTGGTGTTCGACGCGGTTAGGGTCAGAGTGACCGCTGTTCCCCCCGTAGGAGTTATGGTCACGGACGCAGTCTGGCCGGACGTCGGTTCGCCGGTGAAAGTGCCAACAACCTTGGCGCGCGTGCTCCCGGTCGGAGCGTTGACAGGGAATATTACGAAATCGGCGGTACAGCTCGGCGGCGCGTTCACGTTGAAGGAAAACTTGGCGGGCCACATGCCTTGTGCAACCCCGCCCGCGCCCAGCGAAATGGCCCAATCCTTTTTCATGGACCGCCTTACCGGGCGTCTTCCAAGTCTCCGTTTCGGCCTTGGCCACCTGCCCATAAAGCCAGAACTTGCCGCCACATTCCCATGCAGAAGCCACTGGGCATAGGCGCGCGGCTCGTTCCACGTTTTCGCTGCCTGTTCCGGCGTGTAGTCACCGGTGAAGACAACGTGCTTTGAACTCCAGTCGATCGGCACGGGAATCGAACCATCCGGCCGGGCGAAGGCTTGCCCGAACAGCGACGCAGTAAAGCTGGCCGCCAGCCCAAGCGCCGCCAGCAGCTGTGCGGCGCACCGGGCAAGTGAGGTCAAGTTCGGGTTTCGCGGAGTTCTAAATCTATTCACAATTCACCCGCCTCATCTTTAGAAAACGTGATCGGGGGTTGAGTTTGCCAGGGCCTGGATCTGAATCAGTGGACCTGCGTAAGCTGCACCCGTCTGTCGCAGCATGTTTGCCGAGGGAATGCCGGTTCTCTGGAAAGACTTCTCGCAATCTGCGGTGGACGGGCCTCGCATGTTTCCTTCCATGTAGGCCAAGCCGGGGCAGCGCGTACACGTTCCCACGTGGGCGCAGGTCGAACAGGTCGGAAGATCCCTGGCATGGATCGAGCGGACTTCGTTCAACTGGGGGGAGTGGCGCCAGATGTCGAGAAATTTCTGCTGCCGCACATTGCCGCTGGGAAGAGGAAACTGCACACAGGGAAACACGTCACCGTACGGAGAAATGTAGCAGGCGGTGTGGCCAGCGCTGCAGGGGAAACCGTCCATGATGTCTTCGCCCGGGGGAGGGGGAGGAGCGCAGAACTCTTCCACGTTGCCCACCAGTTCCTGGTTCTGGAAGATCTGCTTGAGGTCAGTCCCCGGAATTCTCAGGGCGAGAATGGATCGGTCTCCATCCATCTTCGGCGTGATGGTCGGGTCCAGCGTGTAGGAGACTCCCAGTTCTTTGGCCAGCGCGATCACGCCCTGCTGGTCGGAGAAATTGCCCACCATGAGAACGTTGGCGAGAACGACCTTGAGGCCCTGGGCCTTCAAGAATCGAATCGCCTGGATAGTTCGCTTCAGCGAACCCGGCAGTTTGGTGATGGCATCGTGAACTTCCGGCCGGTGCGAGTAGACGCTGATCTGTACCTGCTCAATGCCAAGCTGGCGAAGTCTCGCGGCTTCTTTCTCGCGGATCATTACGCCGTTAGTCTTCACCTTTACGTTGAACAAGAGTTGCCGCGCCCGTTCTACGATTTCAAAGAAGTCCTGGCGCATCAGAACTTCGCCGCCGCTGAGCGAGAGAAAAAAGACGCCGGCATCGGCCATCTGTTCGAGCACGTCGAGGATTTCCGCCGTTGTCATCTCGCCATGATCGTCGTGATCCAGATAGCAATGCACGCATCGCTCATTGCAGCGGTAAGTGATATCAAAGTGAACGCTGATGGGCAGGCCCAGGTTCAGCGCCTTTTGATTCATCTCAGCCAGAAGGCTCATGGGTGCTCCGGAGACGGGGAGGAATCGAGGAGTGGCTGATCCGACACCAGCAGAATGCCGTGTTGCGAAAGTTCGTCGACGAAGCGGTCGGCGCCGCGCTGCGCCTGTTCCGGGTCAACCTCGAATTCCTGGCAGACTTTGGCGGCGACGATTTCCGCCAGTGGCGTGCGTCCGTCCGCAGCTTGCCAAATCGCAGAAGCGACTTCATTGAGCGTGAAAAAAGTCGAATCCGCGGCCGACATCACCATCATTTCGCCGCCTACGAGGCGGGCGGCGATGGCCTTGCTTCGCGCAATATATTTTTCGGCCATCATGGCCTCCTCGGCTAACCGTAAAGATGTCTAGCCTAAAGACGGCTAACCTGTGCGACTAACGTATTATGTCCCAGACTCGCTGGTCAGGGACGAACACTAAGCGGTGTATGGGAACCAAACTAGCAAACTCGCACGCTGCCTGAAAAACCAGCTTCACCAGCTCCGGATCATCGGCGAAGAACAAGATATTCCTCAGTAACCGCCGTAAGGCTTCTGACGGACCCACCGGTTCAATGCGGTTCTGCGAGCCTTTCTCTAGCAAAAAGAGTGCGCTAAGGGGAGCGGAGCAGTTCTCGCCGACCCGTGCCAACTCTCCGGCAAAAGGTGTTCCGAAGGCGATGTAGCGGTTGCCTTCGCGCCGCACGTAGGAGATTTCGTCGGTGAGCAGGGTCGCATCAGGTGGCGCCAGACGAGAGAGGGTCGTCTTGCCCGCGCCAGAAACGCCGGAAAACAGAAACGCTTTCCCCTCGCGGATCGCGCTGGCGGCGTGAACCAGGAAACCGCCTTGCCTCGCCAGGATAAGACTGTGAACGATGCGCAACACGCTATCGGTGGCGTAGGGACTGCACGCTTGGCGGATCCGGCCCTGTCTGGTCTCCGGATTCCAGCGCGCGCGGAAATCCCCCCGCTTCAAAAGCCATTCGCCGTCCTCGACCTTCACCTCCAGGTCTTCGTCGACTGCGGATTCCGCAGGCTCACACAAATCGATGTCGAACTCGAGGTGCGCCGCCGGCGAGGTTCCGACGAAACCGGTGTACCGACTCTCGATCAGCCGATGAAATGAAGGATCCTGCGTTCGCAGGGCAATCGCCATTCCGCCGATCTCGATCGATACAGCCTCTTTCGCGATCGTGGGGAGAGTAGTCGTCATGGATGAGAGGTAGGGAATGGGGAGGCGTTGGGAATCTCGTGCCCTGTCCCGAGAACGACGCAGAGAAACCGCCGGGCTAGGGTCGGGCCTGGTTGCAGGCGCGCCGCATGAATGCGTAACGCGAGATTGCGGAATCGATCCCAGCGGCACAGCATCAACGCCAGAGCGGAATGCAGCGGCGAGACTCGACGGCTCGGAACGAAACTGCGATGGGCGCGGCGAATGCCCGCCACTCGCCCGAGCAACTCGGATGCGACTTCAGGAGGATCGCTGTGGGGCATTGCGTCGCCCCTGGTGATCCACAAAAGACGATCCTGATCCCGTCGTCTTTCGACCAACCGATGAACGACAAAGCGGTTCTCCCTCATCATCAAGACGATGTCTCCCGGAACGACTTCGTCGTACGCTGCGCTTTGAATCGTCAGGAGATCGCCCGGCCAGACCGACGGAAGCATGCTCGCTCCCCACGCCTTCAGAAGAACGGTACCCTGGCTGCGAAGCATCTCAGCTGCAAGACCAAGCTTAGGATCGTCAAGATCTTCTAGCGTGTTTGGCATAGGTGCACAGCAAACTACGAAGTGTGCCGGTTGAAGCGGCACGAAAACTGGGTGGGATCCAGTTTGCCGCAGGTCAGGGCCATGGTCTCGAAAACCCGCTCGTGCCGGAATGCAGGTTCTTGATAGGGCTTTTTCATCGGGGGGCGACTATCCTCTGCGGCGTTCTTGTTCGTGTTCCAGTCCTGTCCAGCCATAAGAAAATGAGCTTCCGCAATCCAACCACAGAGTCGAACTGACGAGCGCTCGACTACGAACCACTTCTCTTCCGAAGCGTACAACAAAAAACCGATATAGCCGATTGTCACTGCTGGTACATGCAGGTACCGGCCAAGACGGGCGTCATCAGAGGGTGAATGATTGGAAGGTTCGTGAGCATAGAAGAGGCCGGAGTTGGGCTCAACTGGCTGGACTCAGAAACGGCGCTGTGAGAAGATTTCGCCGATCGCACGACGCATTTCAGCGCCTACATCAACCATGTCTTCCAGCAATTTTGCTATTCATTCCCGGCGGATTGCCTGGTTCGTGGTGACTCGATTCGTCTGCGTGTTGCTATTGCTTCCCATCGGACTGGCACAGAACCCACCGCAAGCGGACACCCAGAGCGGAATGAGCACCGGAGCGGCACGTGCGCCGATTAAGGATGCGCTGCACCGTCCCATCACCGCGGGCGGATTTGTCGACGGAGCGCCGATCATCTTTTCCGATATCACTCACGCTGCCGGACTCGACAAGTTTCATCACATATCCGGCAGCCGCGAAAAGAACACGATTCTGGAAACGCCCGGATCCGGGGTGGCGCTGCTCGACTATGACAACGATGGCTGGCTCGACATCTACCTGCTGAACGGTTCGACATTTCCCGCGCTGAAAGGTAAGGAAGCTCCGCCGCGGGCGATGCTGTTCCATAACAATCACGACGGCACCTTCACTGACGTAACCGACAAGGCCGGAGTCGCTAACGAGCGCTGGGGCTTTGGCGTGGTGGTGGGCGATTTCGATAATGATGGCTGGCCCGACATTTACGTCTCCAATTTCGGCAAGAACCGCCTCTACCACAATAATCACGATGGCACTTTTACCGACGTCGCGGAAAAAGCAGGAGTCGCGCTGGGCGGATGGTCGACGGGTGCGACCTGGGGCGACTACGACCGCGACGGCTTTCTTGACCTCTTCGTCCCCGGTTACGTGAAATTCGATCCCGACAATCCGCCCATTGCCGGCAAAGGCGGCATCCCACCTGGGTTCTGCCAGTTTCGCGGGATCACCGTGATGTGCGGGCCGCGCGGGTTGCCAGGCGAAAGCGATCATCTATTTCACAACAACGGCGACGGCACGTTTACCGATGTGAGTATGAAGGCCGGCGTTTCCGATCCCCGGAGATATTACGGCCTGGCATCGGTTTTCGTCGATGTGGATGATGACGGCTGGCTCGACCTGCTGGTCGCCAATGATTCGGTGCCGAAATATCTTTACCGCAACAAACATGACGGAACCTTCGAGGATGTCAGCTACATCTCAGGCTTCGCTCTGAATGACGAGGGACGCGAGCAGGCCGCGATGGGAATTGCCGTTGGCGACTACAACCGGGACGGCAAGGTCGACTTCTGCATCACGAATTTCTCTGACGACTACAACACGCTCTACCGCAACGACGGAGACGCCAGCTTCACCGACGTCAGCTATGCTGCCGGCATCGCCAACACGACCATTCCATTTCTGGGCTGGGGCACGGGCTTCCTGGATTATGACAACGATGGCCTGCTCGACATTTTCTTCGCGAACGGGCATGTTTACCCGGGCGTGGACAAGCAGGATTGGGGCACGGCGTTTGCGCAGCGTCCGTTGTTGTTCCGCAATTTAAACGGGTACAAGTTTGTCGAAGTTCCTCCGGCCACGAACAGCGGACTGGCTGTTGTGGTCCCGGCGCGGGGGGCGGCCTTCGGCGACCTTTTTAACGATGGCCACATCGATGTAGTGCTCAACGTGATGGATTCGACGCCCGTCCTCCTGCGGAACGTCGTCAAGAACACGAATCACTGGTTGACGCTGAAGTTGGTTGGCGGCCCGAAGAGTCCGCGGGATGCGATTGGAGCGAAAGTCTTTGTCACGACGAGGGCGATCCGGCAGCGCGCCGATGTTTTCAGCGGCGGCAGCTACGCTTCCAGCTCGGATCAGCGCCTTCACTTCGGCCTGGGCGCGGCCACAAACGTCGACAAAGTCGAAGTCCTCTGGCCCGACGGTGCGAAGGAAGAGATCAAAATTCCCACGATCGATCGGATCGTCACCGTGGTGGAAGGCAAAGGAATTGTGGAGCCGTGAAGCTGAAGCCAATCAGCGTGAACCACTTTGCTCTCCTGGCGATACCGCTCGATTGCTTGCTAACGGCTTTGGCAGACTCCACGCACGCCGTGTTAATCAGCCCTCTCCTTATCTTTATCCTTGTGTCGTTATCGCGATCCAGCGAGTTCTGGAACGCCGGATAGCTTCTCGCATTCATTTTCGCTTAAGCGCAAGGCGGCGGCTCCAACGTTCTGTTCAAGATGTTCGACCGATGAGGTTCCGGGGATCGGCAGCATCATTGGCGATCGCCACAGCAGCCAGGCGAGAGCTACTTGCGTCGGGCTGGCATGGTGCGCTTCCGCGATTTGGTGAAGAATCTCACCGGCGATTCTGCCGGCCCCCAGCGGAAACCAAGGTATAAAGACGATTCGGTTGCGCTCGCAATAGTCCACGACATAGTCCCATTCGCGGTCCGCGAAGCTGTAGCGATTCTGCACTGAAACAATGGGAACTATTTTGCGAGCCCGTTCGATGTGTTCTTGCGTAACATTCGACAGCGCCACGTTGCGGATCTTGCCTTCCTCTCTCAGCTGTGCGAGGGTCTCAACCGATAGATCAAAGGACACGGCGGGATCTGGAATGTGCAACTGGTAGACATCGATACGCTCCAGGCGCAATCTTTTCAGACTGCCCTCCACTGCTTCGCGAAGGTGCGCCGGAGTTGCATCGTGAGTCCACTGATTGGGGCCGGGGCGGTTCCATCCTCCTTTGGTCGCAATCACAACGCCGGCCGGATATGGAAACAACGCTTCCGCGATCAGTTCCTCGCTTATGTTGGGCCCGTAGGAATCCGCGGTGTCGATGAACTGCACACCTAACTCGACAGCCCGGCGCAAGACTGCGACCGCGCCTGCCCGATCCTTCGGCGGCCCCCAGATGCCTTCACCGGTTAAGCGCATCGCCCCGAACCCAAGACGATTCACCGTGATCTCTTTACCGAGCGAAACCTGCCCCGCTTGACTTGCAGAAAGTTCTTTCTTGTTCATGTCTTCTCCTCCAATCTCCTTCTTCATTTTTTCATTTCAGCATCGTTGCGACTATTTCGAACCACGGCGAAAGATCAGTTGGAACTCGTCGCCAGTTTTCCGCAGCATTCGGGACGCTGCGGCAAGTCGGCGCTATCCCATCCGCCGCCCAGAGCCTCAATCAAGAGGACCGCGTTTGCCATGCGTCTGCCTAGAATGTTGACGGCTGTAACCTCGTCGGCCAGATCGGCATTCTGAGCGGTAATGACCTCGAGATAGCTAGTGACTCCGCCTTCGTAGCGCGTATTTGACAGGCTGAGAGATCGTTGCGCGGCTTCGACCGCGGTTGCCTGAACTCCGGCTTCCTGCTCCAGGATGCGCAGGGCGGCCAGGTTGTCTTCTACTTGTTGAAAAGCCGTCAGCACCGTTTCGCGATAGGACGCAACCGAGGTGTCATAGCTAGCCTTCGCCTGGTCGTTTGCGGCGCGCCGCCGGCCTACATCAAAGAGAGTGACGACAGCCGAAGACCCAACCGCCCAGAAAGCACTTGGCCCCCGGAGCAGAGTCGTGAGGCTTCCGCTTTCGAATCCCCCCGAGCCCCCAATATTCAGCAAAGGGTAATAAGCAGTTCTGGCAAGGCCAACCTGCGCGTTCGCGGACGCTACGCGGCGCTCCGCACCAGCAATGTCGGGGCGCCTTTCCAACAAGGTCGAGGGGACGCCAACCGGAATTGATGGCGGCGGGGCGGTAAGGGGCAATGGTGGCAGGGTGAAATCCGCCGGCGTCTTGCCGACCAACACCGCCACAGCGTGCTCGTATTGCGCGCGAGCCACACCGACATCCACCATCTGGGCTCGCGTGGTCTCCAAGATAGTCCGGGCTTGCTCGACTTCTACATCGGACGCGAGTCCGCCCTGGTATCGGTCATCGTTCAACTGAAGCGCCTGTTGATATTGCGCAACGGTATCTTGGAGCAATTTTTCCTCGGCGTCCAAACTTCGTGCCGCAAAGTAATCGATTGCCAGAGCCGCATGCATACTCAGGTTCACCACGGCGAGATCAGCGGCACTCGCTTGCGCTTGCTCTCGATAAGACTCCACATTGCGGCTTACTCTTCCCCACGCATTCACCTGGTAAGAAAAGTTAACCGGCAACACGAAATCATTAAAAGTTACCCCATCAAAATTGGACTGCGGCGGGCGATTATTGGAATACAACTGGCGAGAAGCTCCGGGCGCAGCGGTCACGGTCGGATAGTAATCGGCGCGAGCATAACGGAGCGCCGCTCGAGACTGCTGATACTGTGCCACCGCGGCTTTCAAATTCTGGTTCGAAACGTTGATCTGCTGCTCCAAAACATTCAGTTGCGGATCCTGAAAGATTTCCCACCAGTTCCCGCCAAGGTTCTGGTCATTCGGTTGCGCGGTCTTCCAATTCCCCATCTCCTTATATGCGGGCGGAACCGGAACAGCGGGTGTCTTGTACTTTGGTCCGACGGCGCAGCCCGTGAAAGACAGTGCCGCAACGAGAATCCAGGCGGGATGAAGGCCCTTCCGTATTCGCGCCGTCAAGTGGATTAGACGATTCATTGGGAATCTCCCGGCAGTGCCGCTTGTACGATCGTCACTTGCTGTCCAGAAATCAGAGAATCGGGCGGATTCACCACCACCTGGTCATCCCCTTTGAGTCCGGCAACAATTTCGATCTGGTCCCCGAAATCGTGACCTGGAGTAACGTCAGTTATCGCAACCGTTCCGTTTCTCACCACACCCACCTGCAACTTATCGGATCGAAAGATCAGAGCGCTGACCGGCAGAAGATAGGTTGAATTCTGTGCAGGAACATCCAAGTGCACTTCAGCATACGACCCAGAAAAAAGATTGCCGCCAGGGTTATCAAGGTCGACCTCCACTAAGAGCGTGCGCGTGGTTGCGTTGATCGCCTCCGACGTGCGCTCCAGTTTCCCGGGGAACCTCTTGCCTGGAAACTCGGCCAAAGCAACCGTTGCCTCAGTCTGACCCGGCTTGATGCCTTGCGAGTATTCCTCGGGAACATTCACGTAGACGCGCAAGGTGCGAGTCTGGGCAATGTCAAAGAGATCGGTCCGGGGAGCGGTGCTGCTCCCGGAATTGATCAGGTCTCCAATGTCAGTGTTGCGCGCCGTGATGACGCCGTCGAATGGCGCATATACCTTTTCGAAGGAGACGAGAGCTTCGTAATGACGAACATTCGCCATGTCTGCCTCCACGATCGCGTTGTTCGCCGTATAAGCGCCGACAGCATTGTCGACGTCCTGCTGGGCGACCGCATGCTTTTTCAGGAGCAACTGGTAACGGTCCCTCGTGATCTGAGCCAGTTCGAGGTTGGCCTGCGCTGTATTCAGAGTGCTGCGCGCCTGCGCCAACTGCTCGTCAACCTCTGGCGTCTGAATCACCGCAAGCAACTCTCCCGCCTTCACATGCGCCCCAATATCGAAGTACCATTTCTTCAGGTAGCCGTCAGTGCGGGCATAAATAGGAGACGCGATGAAGGGCTGCATGTTGCCGGGCAGAATAATCTCCGTGGCCGGGGCTGTCCTTTTGGGCGTCACCACAGAAACTGAAGGCACAGCCATCTGATTCGTCACGACCCTAAGGGTGGTCTCAGCTCGCACTCGCGATCGGATTCCGAAAATCAAGACCATCGCCGCAGCCAGCACTGCGAGCGCAGGTATCAGCCAGCGTCTAGGCGATTTGCGGGGATTCGTAGGTCGGAGAGCGTCTTTCAGCCTCGTGACCTGTTCATCAAGTCCACTTTGAGTCGTATTCGTATTCATATTCATTCACCAATCTTTCCGTCCAGAGATTGCCCTTGGAGCGACGCGTTGTTTTGTTTTTTGGCATGCAGCACGCTGAAGAATGTTGGAACGAAGAGTAGTGTAGAGACGGTTGCAAAAATCAGGCCCCCGATGACCGCACGACCCAAGGGTGCGTTTTGCTCACCACCGTCTCCCAGCCCCAACGCCATCGGCACCATCCCGATAATCATTGCCAAAGCAGTCATCAGCACCGGGCGGAAACGTGTAAAGCCAGCCTGCAGGGCCGCCGTGACCGCATCTTTCCCTTCCGCCATCTGCTCGGTGGCGAAGCTCACAACCAGGATGCTGTTTGCTGTGGCGACGCCCATGCACATGATGGTTCCCATCAGCGCCGGTACGCTCAAAGTCGTGTGAGTGATGAATAGGAACCAGGCAATTCCCGCCAATGCCGCGGGCAATGCAGAGATCATGATGAAGGGATCAAGCCACGACTGGAAATTCACTACGATCAGAAGGTAGTCCAGCATGATCGCGAACAATAGACCCAGGAGCAGTCCGGTATAGGACGACCGCATGGTCTGTACCTGCCCGCGAATTACGACCCGCGATCCGCGCGGCAGCTGGCTACGCGCCGAATCGATCGCCTTGTTGATGTCGCGCGAGACCCCGCCTAAATCTCGCCCTTGCACCGAGCCGAAGATATCAACCACTGGTGCAACGTTGTAGTGCGACACGACCGCCATGCCGGCTCCCCGTTGGGTTGAGACCAGGCTCGCCATAATCGATGACGGCGCCGACGGATTGCTACCGGTCACCGGCGTGTTCACGAGGTCTTGCAGCGAGTCTGCGCGGTACTGTGGCGTCTGCGTCGCAATGGAATAACTCACTCCATTTTTCGGGTCGACCCAGAACGTTGGCGAAGTCTGGAAGCTGCCACTGAGCGAAACCAGGAGATTTTGAGCGATGTCGTGCGCCGAAAAGCCGAGTTCCTGAGCTTTGGTGCGCTCGACTCTGAGGTGCATATAAGGTTCATCGAAGGGCTGTTGGATTCGAAGATCAGCCGTTCCCGGCACGTACTTGATCTGTTGCATCAACTGACTCGCCCACACCCGGTTGCCCTCCAGATTGTTGCCGATTACTTGAATGTCAATTGGCGCAGGCAGGCCGAAGTTCAAGATCTGCGTGACCATGTCGGAAGGCAGGAATGCAAACATCACTCCCGGAAACTGCTTGGCTAGGCTCAACCGGAGCTGGTTGACGTAATCGGCGGTCGGATGATGTTTCGCCGAAAGGGTAACCAGGATATCCGCGTCAGATGTGCCTATCGGCGCTGAATTGCTATACGAGAGATTGATACCGCTGTAGGGCAGGCCGATATTGTCGATCACGCTCGCCACTTCCTCGGGCGGGATCTCTTTTCTGATCGACTCTTCCACCAGATCGCACAGGAACGCTGTGTCTTCGATGCGCATTCCGGTTGGCGCACGTAGATGAAGTTTGAAACTGCCAGCGTCTACCGGGGGGAAGAAATCCTGCCCCAACCATGGCACTATTAACGCCAACGATCCGAGGCAAGCTGCAAAGAAAATGATCAGGAAAGCCCGCTGATGATGGAGGCACATCTCCAACGACCTGTGATATCTCTCACGAAAAGCCTCAAAGCCGGTTTCGAACCGCTGCTGGAGCCGAACAAATACGTTGCGTGATCCAACCGAGTGCTCTCCCACCTTTTGTCCCCGCAGCAGATACTTTGCCATGGTGGGAACGATCGTCCGTGACAGGAAATAAGAGGCCAGCATGGCAAACACAACCGCCTCTGCAAGAGGCAGAAACAAGAACCGCGCTACTCCCGACAGCAGAAACATCGGTGCGAACACAATACAAATGGATAACGTGGAAACAAATGCAGGCGTCGCGATCTGCATGGCGCTATCCAGGACCACTTCGTCCAGGTTTTTATCGGGCTCCGCTTCCCGGTTCCGGTTAATGTTCTCGACTTCCACCGTGGCATCGTCTACAAGGATCCCCACCGCAAGCGCGAGGCCTCCAAGGGTCATGATGTTAATCGTCTGTCCGATCCAGCTCAGCACGATGATGGATGTAAGAATCGCCAACGGGATGGAGGTCGCAATGATCAGGGTGCTCCGCCAGTTCCCTAGGAAAATGAGAATCATCACTGCAGTCAGGCAAGCGGCAATCAACGCCTCGCGCACCACTCCCTTGATTGCTCCCAGCACGAAAATGGATTGGTCGGCGAGTGGAACCATCTTCAACTGTGGCGGAACGGTGGTCGCAATCTGCGGAAGGAGGGACTTAATGCCCGAGATCACTTTCAAGGTTGAGGCGTCCCCGGCTTTCTGGATGGTGAGCAATACCGAGCGCTGCCCATCCACGCGGACGATGTTGGTTTGCGGAGGGAATCCGTCACGGACCCAGGCAACATCTTTCATGTAGATCGTCGTGTTACCGACGGTCTTGATCGGGATGCGGTTCAGATCCGCGATCGACTGCGGAGCCGCATTAGGAATGTCAACGTCATACTCCTTGCTGCCGATTTTTGATGTCCCTGTCGGCAGGATCAGGTTCTGTAGACTAATCGCGTTGACCACATCCAGCGCAGACAGGCCCTTAGACTGCAGAGCAGCCGGATTCAGATCCACCTGTACCTGCCGCTGTTTGCCACCGTAGGGATAAGGGACAGCTGTTCCGGGAATCGTGATCAGCTGGGTACGGATGAAATTAAGACCATAATCATTGAGTCCTTGCTCGGAAAGCCCTTGCCCGGAGAGGGCCAATTGCATCACCGGAACACTCGATGCGCTATAAGCGATGATCAGCGGCGGCGTGGTGCCCACAGGCAACTGCCGAAGTTGAGTTTGCGAACTGGCCGTAATCTGAGCGACAGCACGATCCAGGCTGGCATTGGGCTGCAGGAACACTTTAACGACCGCGATGCCATTGAGCGACTGGGATTCGACGTGTTCAATGTTGTCGACGATTGTGGTCATGTTTCGCTCGGTGATGCTGACAATGCGGTCCGCCATGTCCTTGGGAACCAGACCGTTGTAATTCCAGATCACGCTGACCACCGGAATATCGATGTTGGGAAAGATGTCGGTTGGCGTGCGAAAGATCGCAATCCCACCCATCACGAGAATCAGTATGGCCATTACCACGAAGGTGTACGGCCGACGCAACGCCAATCGAACAATCCACATCTTGAACCCCTCTGTAGTCCTGCCTTCAGAACTGATTTTGCTATTGCACCCTTCATGCCAGAGCGATTTTGTTTCTTAACAACGCAAACGCCATCAGGAACAGGCACTTTGCGCGCGGCCACAACTACCACTTAAGGCTCAATGGCAAAGTCTCGCCTCTTGCCGTTCGCGGCGTGTCAATGGAATGACACCGAGATCACGAGAAGATCGAGTGGAGTAATAACGGCAGTCAGTGAGCGCCGAATGTCGTGAGCGCGAAGAAACTTTCTTTAAAGAAGTGAGGCTTGTTTTGTGGGGGAACAGAGTTACTGGATTCTGGTAATCGGCTCCGCGGGAATGTCGTCGACTGCACCCACGTCAGTGGGGCGTTCCGGGCGGGCGACCCCAAGCTTCTTCATCTTGGCAATCAAAGTAGTGCGCTTTAACCCCAATTTCTCTGCTGCGCCGGTCGCACCACCGATGACCCACCCCGCAGCTTCCAGCGTACGCAAAATCAAAGCTCGTTCGGAGTCCTTCAGAGTTCTTGGCTCGGGGGTTGCACCGATTTGCGCTGCGAGCTGTTTAGGCAGCGGGTTGTGGAAGAGGCCATCATCCGAGAGGATCATCGCTCGCTCGATCAAGTTTTGCAGTTCTCGCACATTCCCAGGCCACGGATAAGCCTCAAAGGCAGAAATTATCTCTGCAGGAACCTGATCGATGCGCTTGCCCATGCGCCGGGCGAAAATCTCTACGTAGTGCAGGACGAGCGGCGCAATATCCTCGCGTCGCTCCCTAAGAGGCGGCAACTCGATCGGAAAGACGTTAAGACGATAGTAGAGATCACTACGGAATTGATTGTGATTAACCATTTCCGGCAGATCTCTGTGAGTTGCCGCAACCAGCCGGACGTTCACGCTGTGAGTCCGGCCGCTGCCCAGGCGCTCAAACTCCTGTTCCTGTAGAACTCGCAGCAGTTTCGGTTGCAATGCCACGGGGATATCACCGATTTCATCCAGGAAAAGCGTCCCTTGGTCAGCCAGTTCGAAGCGTCCCATCTTCTGCGCGATGGCTCCTGTGAAAGCTCCCCTCTCATGGCCGAATAATTCGCTTTCCAGCAGGTCAAACGGAATGGCAGCGCAATTCAGCTTTACAAACGGCTTCCCACAGCGTGCGCTCAGATTGTGAACAGCTTTTGCGATGAGTTCCTTGCCGGTGCCTGTTTCTCCAAGAACCAGAACTGTCGAGTCGGTAGGTGCTACACGCTCAACCTGTGCGAGCACGCTCTCCAGGGCGGGGCTGCCACCGATAATTTGCTCGAACTTACGCTCTTTCGAGTCCCGGTCGCTGTAGCCGAGTTGTTGCAAAGCCCCCACAGAGCCTCCTGGCGCCTTGATGCGCCACGTCTCCCAACGCTCAATTGCCCATTGCCGCGCGAACACTTTCGAGCAGGATTTCATCGTCGAACGGTTTCGATAGGAATTCCACCGCACCGGCTCGCAAGGCCTGTAGCCGCATCTTTTCATCGCCATGCCCGGTGATAAATATGATGGGGATGTTGCAGTGCTCTGCCTTCAGCCTGGCTTGGAGCTCCAAACCCGACATTCCCGGCATTCGAATATCCGCAATGACACATCCGGTTTTCTGCGCGAGACCAAAGGCCAGGAATTCTTCTGCTGAAGCGAAAGCTTGTGCCGGAAGGCCAACTTCCTTCATGAGACCTCGAAGTGCGTTGCGCATCGATTCATCGTCATCGACGATGACAACTATTTTTGTCTTTTCCTCAGTTGCCATGATTACAAACTATCGCGACTGCGAATCGGGCGCAATTATGCCTTGGTATAACGCGTTCCTGACCTGGTTTTGAGGATCTGGGCGATGCTAACGCAAGGCTTTCTTGGGTGTGGGTGTGACTTGTGGTGATCGCTCGTGTCCCAGCGGAAGATTGAGCTTTTCTCCCATTCTTACCAAGTCAGCAAGAGAGTCAGCGTGCATCTTCTGCATCACCCGGCCGCGATGCACCTTTATAGTGATTTCACTCGTGCCCAGTTCTCCGGCGATCTGCTTGTTGAGCATACCGGAGACTACGAGAGTCATGACTTCGCGTTCACGTGCGGTCAAAGTTTCGTAGCGGTTACGCAATTCCGCACTCAGAGCGTGTTGTCGACGCCTGGCGCGATCGCGGTCGAGAGCCTGCTGAATTGCCTCCAAGAGATCTTCATCCTGAAATGGCTTAGTCAAAAACTCGACGGCGCCAGATTTCATCGCTTTCACCGACATTGGAATATCTCCATGGCCAGTGATGAAGATGATTGGAATCCCGAAACCTGCATCGGCTAATGCTTGCTGAAAATCCAAGCCGGAGAGTCCAGGAAGCTGCACGTCAAGAATCAGGCAACTCGGACCGTCCGAACGCTTGCTTTGCAGAAATTCCTGAGGCGTGGCGAAGGCCTCGGACCGGAGGCCGATCGACTTCAGCATGCCCTGTATCGACGCGCGTACCAGGGCATCATCGTCGACGATGATGACCGTGGGTGCGTCGGCGGGCGTCATTCCTGGGCCTCTGCAGTCGGGAGTGTGAAGTTAAATGTGGCACCGCGTTCGGAGTTGGGTGAGGCCCATAAGCGGCCGCCGTGAGACTCGATGATCGACCGACTGATTGACAGCCCCATGCCAGTACCCTGGGCCTTGGTGCTGAAGAATGAATTAAAGATCTGCTCAGCCTGCTCCGGCGGAAGGCCCACGCCTGTGTCGCTGACCGAAATCACCAACTGACTGCCCTCGCCCCTCAGGGATCTGATTGTAAGTTGGCCCCCGCTCGTGTCATGCATCGCTTCGATGCCGTTGAGCATGAGGTTCATCAGAACTTGCTGCAATTGCACTCGGTCAGCCAAGACCTGCGGCGAGTCCGCGGACAATTCGGTTTGAATCGAAACCGAATACCTCGATGCTTCGCCATGCAACAGGACAACCATTTCTTGAATGACTTCGCTCACGTCCACCACACTGGTTTGGGGCGCGCCCTTTTTGAATAGCTTTCGAAGGCGGCTGATTATATCGGACGCGCGCGTTATGGCTTTGACCATCCGCGCGGCGGATTCGCGAGCTTCTGCTATATCTGGCTGCTCTCGCGCCAGCCACCTCAGGCAAGTCCTGGCATCGGTCACGGCGGCCGCGATCGGCTGGTTTATCTCATGCGCCAGCGACGCAGTCAATTCCCCCATCGTCGTCGCTCGGTTGATGTGCGCCAGATCGGCTTGTACCTGACGTAGTCTTTCACGTTCTTTCTCTGCCTGCCTCCTCTCGGTAACGTCCATCACTGTTCCCACAAATTCAACGACGTCGCCGGATGGGCTGAGAACCGGGTGGGCTACCGTGTGGATGTCTCTAACCTCGCCGCCAGGATGAGCGATTCTGTAATCCACCTCGTAATCTACCTTCTCGCGGTCTGCTCTTTCGGCTGTTTCCCTGACCCTGCGCCGATCGTCGGGATGGACATGCTGCAAAAAGGTTTCGAATCGGGGCAGTCCATCTTGCGGTTCAAAGCCCAGAACGCGGAAGCATTCTTCAGACCAGTACTTCATCTCGCCGGTGGCGGATACTCTTGCCCAGCTGCCCGTTTTGCTTAGTTTTTGCGCTTCCTCCAGGTACGCTTCGCTGCGCCGCAATTCCTTGGTCCGTTCCATGACCTTGATCTCGAGTAGGTCGCGGGCCTGGCTAAGTTCCAGTTCGTGGTCCATCAGTGCCTGTTCGGCCCGTTTCCGATCGCTGATGTCAGTGCACGTACCGAACCATTTCACGATTCTGCCGTCTGTGTCCCGTATGGGCGTTCCCCGCGTTTTGAACCAGCCGTATATTCCGTCGCTACGGCGAATCCGGTATTCCACGTCATAAGGCTGACGCCCCGCCACAGACTCTGTCCAAAATTGGCGTGTAGGCTCACGATCCTCCGGATGCAGTGTCTCCATCCAGCGCCACCCGAGCAAGTCGCTCTCCGCGACGCCGGTATAGTTCGTCCACTGTGTGCTGAAGTAGTCGCACCCGCCATCCGGAGAGGCACCCCATACCAGCTGCGGAAGGGCCTCGGTAAGGCTTCGCCACTGTTGCTCGCTCTCCCGCAACGCGTCCTCCGCCCTTCGTCGGGAGGCGCTGAGCCAGCATACGATCAGCGCCAACAATGCAAAGAATGTCAGGGAGAGAACACGATAGGGCACACGAATCCCCGCGAGTTCGACATAAGGAACTAGCGGCTGGAAGAAATAACCAAGGCTCAGAATTGAGAGGAGTAGGGCCACGAGGCCTGGGCCCATCCCACCAAACCAGGCCGTCAAGGCCACGGCAGTAAGGAAGAGCGCGCCACGAACATCGAATCCCCTCCCAAAAGAGAGCGTCACCACGAGCGCGGCTGCAACGGAGATAACCGCGAGCCCGTAGCGCCAAACTACCAGTCGAAGGATCGGAGGCGGAATTTTCCAGCCCGTCATGGCGTGTCTATCCGCGTGTTAGTCTGCGACGGCACCGGAAGATATTGTATTTAAATCGTGCTCCAATCGTGCAATTTCGGGTTCTCGAAACGCCGCGCGTTTTTTATTACAACCACTTCTCTTGGGATGTCGGGGACTGCGGCCTGAGACGAAGCGCTTCGGCATGGGGTTGAGACTCCTAAAATCTATCTCTCAGCCCAGCCATTGCGGATTGGCGTACGTGCCATCAAACTGGTGGCTAGTCTTATAAAGTTCGAACTGGCCTGCCTCCGCAGCCTTCGAAGTCTTTGCCAGAAGAGCCGCGACTTGGGAGGAGTCCATCGGCTGAAAACTGCGAGCCGCATGAAGAGCTTGCTGCAGGATCTCCATCGAATCGCAGCCGGTGATGACGACGCTAGTTGGGAGATTCATCGAGTAATAGAGACACTCGGTCGGTGTTGCGGTCTTGCTCTCAAGGATGATGTGGTCGCCCATGGGCTTCATGCCAAGAACTCCAATACCGTTCTCGGTCAAAACCGGAAGCACTCGCTTTTCGAAACTGTTGAAGTGAGCGTCCATCACGTTCAGAGGCATCTGAACCGCATCAAACTTGAAGCCGTGTTTTGAGGCCGTGGCCAGCATCTTCAGATGAATGTCTGGACTCTTGTGGCCCGTGAAGCCGATAAAGCGGACCTTGCCTGCCTTCTTGGCATCCATTACGGCATCCATGCCGCCGCCTTCGGCAAAAATACGCTCTGGATCAGAATCACGAATCACTTCATGGAATTGGAGTAGGTCAACTCGATCAGTCTGCAATCTTCGCAGCGATTCATTGAGCTGGGCGGCTGCGGCAGCTTTGGTGCGACCATCGATCTTGGTCATCAAGAAGGCCTTCCCGCGATAGCCGTCGCGCAGGGCTTTGCCCATTCGAATTTCGCTCTCTCCTCCGTTGTAGTCCCAGCAGTTGTCGAGGAAATTGATTCCTTCATCGATTCCCGTCCGAATAATCCGTATGCTTTCTTCCGGATCGCCCTGTCGAGCCAGGTGATAGCCACCCAGCCCGATCACGGAAACCTGTTCACCGGTGTGGCCTAGCGTGCGATACGGAATTCCGTTCTTGCGATTGCTTTCCGCGGACCCGCTTGCCCTTCCGGCCATCAGCAGCGATGCGGCAGCCATGCCGACAAACTCTCGCCTGCTGAACCCGGCATCCTGATTCGTGCCGTCCAGCAAAGGCGATTGAACCGTGCTGCCAAAGGTTGATCGATTCACAGTAGGGTCATTGATAGTCATGACGAGCTCCTCTTGCGCCGGCGGATCCGACCGCGTGCCCTTAGTCTGCCGCTACTTCGAAACTAAATCAATCAGCGTCAGATCAGCTGCTGGATCAAACTGTTTTTGGCGTCCACCGACTGCACTGAAATGCAAGCCGCCTTCCAATCCATGTCAAACGGATGGTTGAGTGCTTTCAGCGGCGACGGTTGGATGGTTAGTTGGGATGTGTCAAGAACACTGGGAGGTATGTCTTCCGGATGACGCAACGTCCTCATGTTGACAGGCTGCGGATTTCAATTGAGCTCCGTCCCAAGTGTCTCCTCGCACAACGTGTCCAATGAAGACGAGCATTGGGTTGAAAAGCGCTATTGCTAAGCCTTCTTGCGCATGCCAGTCGAATTTCTTCTTTCGTCTTGAAGATTTCCGCACTTCAAGTCAGGCTTAGGAGTACGTAAACTCATCCTCAAACGATTGCCACGCGTATTGAAGTTCCGTGGGCTGATCGGATTCGTTCCCAATCTCACGAAGGACTGACGGCTCGCGGTATTCGAGCTCGAGCGCGAGTGACGTCGTTAGTGTGTTGCGAATGATGCCGCTGTTCATCGGTTTCTCCTTGCTACTCCTCTTCGATTTCGATTTGATGACTATCGAGAACATGCACAAACGGCGCGGTTGCAGCCAGCCTGTCCGCCTCTGAATCTTTCTTCACAGAAGAATTACTCTCGGTCTGCGTGTCCAGAAAGCTAGGTTTCATCGTGTTGTAAGCGGACCCGTGGCGGAGCCAGAAACCAAACCGGAATTCTCCGTGCTCGTCATATGTAGAGCCAAAGTCTCGTCATGCCCGGCTCCGAGAATCCACACGTTGCCCGGTGATGGGGCAACTCCTGCCCACAGCAGATCACAAGGAAATCCCCCCTTGGCTGGGCTGGGGCTGGATGCGATCGTCCAACTGGACCCGTCCCAGTGCAAGAGCAGTGTCCTCTGGTGCGCAGATCCGTCGGCTGGGAAGTAGGAGCCGAACGCCCAGATATCATTTGCCGAATTCGCCGTCAATCCAAGCAAACGGTTCGACTGATTCGCACTATTCGGTCCGACATTCGGACTCGGTACTACCACCCAACTCGTGCCGTCAAAGTGCTCAATCAACGTCAGCGTGGCAGCCTGTTTGGGAGGCGCCGCCGGCGTGGAAAAGCCCACCGCCCACACGTCGTTCGGCGCCAGCGCCAGAACGGCGTTCAACTTGTTTGTGCCCTCGCCTACGTTGGGAGTTGCCACGCTCTTCCAGTTCGCGCCATCCCAGTGCATCGCTGCGGTTTCGATGTTGTCTGATTCTTCGAATCCCACCGCCCAGGCATCATTCGTGGCGTCGGCGGACGCGCCAAACAAGAACCGGTTGTTCGATTCGCCAGTTGTCGCCGCCCATGCCGTGCCGTTCCAGTGCTCGAAGAGTGGCGAGACCAGCCCCGTGCTGCGGTTCACCAAGCTCCCGATCGCCCAAACGTCATTCGCCGAGCTAGCGGTCATGGCGAAGACATCGGCTTGGTCTTTCTTGCCAAACTTGGGGCCCGGAAACAGGTTCCACTTGGTTCCATTCCATTGCTCGATCACCTGCCCCGGATGCGGTCCGTCCGTCACATTCCCCGCCGCCCAGGCCAGAGTCGGAGAAATAGCGACCACCCCCTGCAGAAAGCTGTTGTTGTCGCCTTTGATCATCGGAGCGGGAAACGCTGTCCACGTTGTGCCATCGAAATGGATGGTCGACTGCCCTACCGCCCAGATGTCGTCAGCAGAAGATGCCGACGCTGCGAGAAGTTCGCTGTTGAAGTTTTGGTTCGGAGTTGGAACTATCTGGAAACTCGAGGCTACCTGAGTTTGTCCGTGTGCCGGCGACTCTTGAAACAAGGCTACCGTCAATCCGAGAAGCATTGCCGCACGAAATATCAGTTTCATAGTTCCCCCTGATAGTGCTGAGTTAAGGATGTGTCGGATTTTGACCTTCACGAGTTGATAACTAGCCCTAGTCGCCTTTATTCCCTAACTTCGCATTACCCTTTCAATGACGCTCAGGAGGCTTGTAAACCAATTTTCAAGTAATCACCCCGAAAGTTGAAGTTGTGTAGGAAACTGGGATTCTCGCGGCCAGGAGCCAGATTAAACCGCCAGGACGACCGTTCCCTCGGCCCGGCTAACACAAGGCAGCACAAATCCAGCATTTTTCTGCTCAGCCGTCAGTCCGGCCTCAACGTCCATTTGAACGGTGCCGCTCAGAACTCGCGTAGCGCACGTGCCGCATAGGCCCTGGCGGCAGCCATACGGAATCTGTACTCCGTTTTGTTCTGCCAGATCGAGCAGAGCGCTCCCGGCGGAAACCTGGCATACCTTCTGCGAGTGAAGGAACACGACCGTCTCGACCGGACGGGTTTCCAGTGAACGAGACTCCGCGGCCGGTTTGCTCTCTCCAAAACTTTCCTGAAGGATCCGGTCCTGGTTCACGCCGAGAGTCGACAGAATCTGGCGTGCGTTGTCCATGAATCCCTTGGGACCACAGAGAAAAAAAGTATGTGCATTCAGATCGCTCACGTTCTGGGTGACAAATTCCTTAGTCAGGCGCCCACTGCGCCCCTTCCAGGCTGGGCCTGGTCTTGAGAGGCAAACTTCACACTTGAAGTTGGGAAGAGATCTGCCAAGCCTCACCAGTTCGTTTTCGAATATGATGTCCGCGCTTGTCCGCACGCAATAAAGTAGCGTCACAGGAATAGCGAGTTCGAGGTCGTCGATATAACGCAGCATCGAGATCATGGGTGTGATCCCACTTCCAGCTGCGATTAGAACAATGCTCTTGTGGAGTGTCTGGTCAAAGTAAAACCGGCCATACGGTCCGCTTGCTTCCACTGCGAGCCCTGGCATGGCCCGCTCATTGAGGAAAACGGAAACGCATCCATTTTCCATGCGCTTGGGCGTGATTTCCACATAGTTCTCGTGGACCGGCGAGGAGGAGATGGTGTAAGAACGCGTTACTTGTTGGCCATCGATTGTCCAGTGGAACGTCAGAAACTGCCCCGGTTTAGCATTAAGCAGTCTCTCGTCTAGAACGTGAAAGCGCAGCGTTTTGGTATCGTGCGTTTGCTGCTCAGTCTGTGACAGCACAAGATGCACTGGGCTCTTCGAGCTTTCGTAGCTGTTTAATGGGATTCGCGGAGCTGGAATCACCGGAATTTGCGATGACCCTGCAGAAGCACATGGTTGATTCCTCTTCTTAAACACCAAGGCACTCTGGACAAGGCACACTGCAACAACCATGCCGGTCGCGAGCCTTAGCCCCAAGCTTCCAGGGTTCGCCGAACGCAGAAGTTCTGAAAACGTGGGGAGGGCCACAAGCACGAACGAAATCACGGAAATGGTTATTCCTAATGCCTTCAGCGACGAATGACTATGCTTGTACCGGCGTGCGATCAATATCTTGACCAGAAGCAGAGGCACGAGGACGAGCACAAGCACAATATGCAAAACCAGGTGCGTAGGCAAATGACCCGTTATCCCCAGACCAGCGAGTCTCTGACTCATGCCGTAGGCCATGATGCAAAGCAGGATCACAAAGAGGTACCCACTCACCCGGTGAGCAGCAATCAAGCGGGTTCTCGTTGTTAGGCTGCGCCACGGCTGAGAAGCCTCCAACATCATGACCACGTTGGCGACAGCGAGTGCGACAAAGGCAATGCCGGCCACAATAGCTGAAATATTCGACATAGGCTTCGATCCCTCTGCGCTGCTGGCCTGGCTTGCTCACGCCTCATCCTGCTTTCGTCAATTCGAGCTGCCGTTCAGTCGCCCTAAGCGGTATTCCCACTCGACTCTCTGCCCGAATGTGCTTCTACTGACGGTTCTGGGACTTTGTGGAGAAACTTCAGGTCCAGAACGATTGTCGTTTGGTTATCCCCAGCCGGAGCGCCTTGCGGACCGGAGTAATCTTCTCCCACGGAGCTGGGCATATTACAGTTATCAACGCGAGTCGCTGCGATCAATGTCCCAGTGCATACGGCCCTGGTATATTCCTCTCCCGCCGGAGATGACACACAGCCTTTGTTTAGCACGACCGGTGACCAACTTGTTTCTCGTACCGCACTTAGCAGTTCAGGTTCCTCCTCATGGTCGACGTGTGCTGCCCCTACAATCTCCAGAACTCCTTTTGTCTGCTGCACTGCTGGAGTCAAGGGCCTCGCTAAATGCGCAGCGTTCTCACTTGGGAATAGAAACATGACTTCGCGAGTTATCTTGTGAATGACAGGATCAAGGTACACTGGCCCGGCATGGGATCCAGCAGGAGCGGCTATGACGGTGCGCTCCGCGCTAGTCAATGTAAGATCCCCGACGACTTCCAGCCTTCCGGTCCCTGTCCTCAGAATGCGCGTGGACTTGAATGTCAGCGGGCTCTGGTCCGTCAAGTTAGGACTGTAGCCCGTCGGCAAAGCACCTGCAGGGCTGAGTATCCTCCCCCAGTTCTCATCCGCCGGATAAATACTCAGATCAAAGAACGAGATATCCAGATCGTTTGCGTCTAGTTTTACTTTCCCAGTCACGCGTGCGACTGCAGTGTTCACTGACTCTGAGTTTGCTCTGGAGCTTTGAAACAATCGGGCATTGGATTTGTTAGAGTCGAGAACCCAGGTATCGCTAGCGAGGGCGAGAGAAGTAACACAGAACGCGGCGGACGCAAATGTTATAGCTCGATATTTCATGTTGTCTTACTTCCATCCCTCGTCTGCAAACGATGTCAAGTAGTGCGACGTGGGCTTCTTGGGTCCTTCAACGTTTAGCGGACAATTGCGCTCTGTTAGTGGTAACTGAATCGGCCCCGCCTTATTCCAAAAGCTCGGTGCGTTTGTTCGGGATGGACTCCCTGAGAATTCTCCCAGTGTGTGAGGTCCGCACAAAGAGACAACGAGCACGCCCAACGAACATCCCATTCTGAGTGCCGAGGAGGGTTGACCGAACCTTCGGTCTTGAAAATACCGAAGCGGTAGTTCAGTTTCTCATCAGGACATCCTCCGCAGGCTGCCGAGACTCCGGCACAGACTTGAAAGTTGAACAAAGGGCACAGTCCCCAACCAACACGTGAGAGCAATCGGTTGTGCCGGTTCCATGCGCAGCATCGAGTTCTGCGGCGAGTTGAGATTTTAGGCCGCGTGCCGCATTCTCGAGTTCAGTCTTCGCCTGCGCCACGTGGCCCAGGAGTGTGTGCAGCCGCTTTGGGCCTAGCACCAAGAGCCCGATGAACAGCACAAACAGGATTTCCATGCCAAATCCCACAATTCACCCCTTGGTGGCGTTTTGCTCGTTAGCAACAGTCGTTGTTATGCTGGCCGGCTTCTCTTCGTCGGCTTTCATTGCTGACTTGAAGCCACGGATACCCTCTCCGATTCCTTTGCCCAGCTCGGGAAGCTTCTTAGGTCCGAACACCAGCAAGGCAATTCCGAAAATGATCAGCAGATGCATCGGTTGAAACAGACCTTCTAACATATATGCTCCTCAATTTATCGTCGAAAGACGTGTAAGTAATGCTTGGTTGATGAAAGGCAGGCGCCGCGACCCGTGTATCAGGTGCGGCGCCCCCACTTAAACAACAAGCCATCCGCAAAAAGCGGACAGTTAGGGTTCAGGTTACTACGCCAAGCGCACCGCGGCATCGGCCTCGACAGCCATTGCTTGCACTGTCTTAAAGAACTTCTGGCTTTGGCCGATGAAGAGCCCATCTTGGGTGAAGCTTTTGATCGTCGCCACAGCGCCGCCAAATTTGTCGGTCAGCGGACGAATGATCGAGACCGGTGGAAGGTCGCGCTTGAATTTAGCCGGGACCGGGAAGATCAAGCTGGGCTGAATCAGAGGATTGAGTGGGTCGAAAAAGTTGGGAAACGTCAGTCCGGAAATGGAGTCTGTAAACGGCGCGACATTGGGTTGCACTGCGTTGCCCGAAAAATCGACCCATTCCAGAAAGTGCGCGACCTCATCTCCACCGATGCCAAACATAAGTCTAACCACTTCCAGATCTGTCGCTTTTTGAATCAGGGATGCGTAAAGACTCGAACCGCCTTGCTCGATGTATCCGAAGTGAAAGGCCGCCACGTTCGCGATCGCCTGAATGTGTGCGTTACCGGGAACGCCGAAATTGGGGTCGATAACGCCGAAATCGTCGTCGGTTCTGGGAATGGCGGTAACCCCTTTGAGAGTGATCGCCTGGGGAAAGGTGGCGCCGAGGTCCGGATTGGTCTCGCTGCGGTAGCGAACGTACCAACTCGTATCGACGTCGAGCTTCAAAAGGTTCGTGAGGCGCCCAATGCCCGTTGATCCAGTAGCTGTGCTTCCCGGCAAGGTTCTGAACTCGTCGAAATTGACCGGTTCGCCTCCTCTGGACTCCAGATAGGCATTGAGGAAAGTAGCGTGGCTCACTTCATCCAGCGTATTGCTGGAGATGTATTGCGGGCCATCGGAATCGAGGTTTGACAATGCGAGTTGATAGTTGTTCAACGTTTGGGTCGGGTTCACCTCAATCGGTCCATTCGTTCCGATACCACCGAGTTCCGCATACTGAGTCCAAAGGTCTGCTTCGATCAGTTCTGCGGCCGCCAGAAAACGGAGGATGGCGATATCGCCCTTATTGAGGGAACCGCTTGATTGATTCTGGCCTTGTGCGCGGGCCAGAGGTCCAGTAGCTAACAAACCGGCGCCCACTGCGGCGCCTCCTGCCAAAAGGCCACCTTTCAGAAAAGAACGGCGGTCTACTGGACGACTAATGCTGGAGGGGTGAAGCTTTTTCTTCATGTTCTGCTCCAATTCCTTTGCTTACGATTTTGTTACAGCCGTACTGTGCGTTAGACGCAGCGATCAGGCCCGAGACGCGTCGAAGATGTCATTTGATTGTCAACTCTTGGGGACGCCACGGTGACAAATACGAATGCTGGACAGAGAGTCATGTTGAACATGGGCACGCGATACCGATATCTCGACTTTCACCGGCTGCGACTTCCTTCCCTCTGTATGTAAAACTCCGTTAGTCGACCGTTATTCCCGAATGGCGCGCAATATTCCTTGAGATAGAGCGGTCTTGACTCTGGTCACTCTGGAGACACCTTCTAACTGGAACACGGTCGTGGAGACTGCAGCGGGAAAATCCGTAGAGACTGGAGTGAGGAGATAAAGAGGACGGAAGGAGAGGCGACCACCCTGCGGAGGCCGCCTCCATGAAGCTTCTGATTAGAAGACTCTCTTCACTTCAGAAGATCAGCTTCAAGCCGAAGAGCAGTTGCCGCCGTCCGATGCCGTCGGTATTGACGTTGCCGGCAAATGTACCGCCGCCATTGGAATTGAAGGCCGTGCTCAGGAAATTCCCCTTGGCCACGTCGTCCAGAATCGGATCGGGAACACCGAGGAACTGCGTGTTCATGATGTTAAACGCCTGCGCCTGGAACTGAGCTGTCACTCGCTCGTTGATCTTGATGTTCTTGAACACAGCGAGATTGGCGGTGTTAATGGGCTGCCCGCGAAGCGTGTTGCGGCCTACCCCTGCATAGGGCGTGCCCACGACCTGGGCCGCAGTTGGATCGTTATGGATCCAATGCGCGCCAGTAATGGGCGTGACTGCACATTGGTTTTTCCCACCGCCGCTCCCAAGACATGGGTCTGTGAAACTGACCAGTGTGCCGAGAGGCAAGGCCGTGCCTCCGGCAGTTGGACACGTTGCGAGAGTTCCGTCGCAATATTGCCCCACCGATGCAATTGGCAAGCTCGCATTGCTCAGGATGGGACGGCAGGCATCAAATGTTCCGCCAAAATCTGCATTCGGATCGCAGAGGCTGCCGTTCGCGAAACGCTGTATGGCCGTGAAAGGCTGTCCCGATGTGTACCGGTAGGTGGTGTTAACCTGCCACCCGCCCAGCAGATGCCCAACAAGGCCTTGCTGACCTTTGTAAAACGGCAGATCGTAAACGATAGTCGCACCGACTATATGCGGGAAATCCGTCCCTGAGTTGCCCCGTTCAGGTGCGCCAGGCGCGAACGGATCCTGCGCATATGCCAGGGTGTTGCCACCAGCAATCGTGCTGAAGACCTCACTGGCATTGTCGATCGCCTTGCTGTACGTGTAAGAAGCGGTAGCGCTCACGCCGTGCCAGGCAGCGATTCGCAGTTCGCTTTGGAGCCCATTGTAACTGGACGAAGCGGTGTTGGCATACTGAATCACGTTGCTGAAGTTACAGTTGACATTTCCGGCTTGGAAACCCGGCGCCCCTGACGTTGCGCAGGGTGTCAAGCCAGCGGGGATCACGTTCTGAAACCCAGCCTGGATGAGCGGACCCAGCGCCGGGTTTCCGTTCAACTCCTGGAACTCATGGACGGTATGGTTGCCCACATAGCGCACCTCACCAACGATCCGGCTGGTGAAAGAGCGCTGCAGGCCGAAGTTCCATTGCTCGGAGTAGGGGTTGCGGAAGTTGGAGGGCACCTGCGTTTGGTTAGCAAAGCCGGGGTTTCCCACTGGAGCCAACGGCTGCAGGAATGGGATTACCTGCGTTCCGAAAAATCCGCCGGTAGGCAAGCCCGTGGACTGCCCTCCTACGACCGGCCCCAACGTGGCAAAGTTTACCGAAGGTGCGGAGGTTGCCACATTCAAGAACAGGTTATAGAACGCGGGATCGTAAGCAAGACGAAAGCCGCCCCGGACAACCGTCTTATTATCTCCGAAGATTTTCGGAGTCCAGGCAAAACCGACCACCGGAGCAAAATTATGCAACTGGTTAGGCACAGACGGCACGGTGGTCTGATTTAGAGGAAGGTTCGTAGACCACAGCGGGAGTGGCCCCGTCTGCTGGGCGACCGACCTTTGGTGCAACAGATTGATCGCCTGTTGATACCAGTCCCATCGCATGCCCAGGTTCAGAGTCAGGTTGCTCTTCACCTTCCAGTCGTCCTGCACATAAAGTCCGAGATCCCACTCCGTAAAGGGAAGGATAGGGCTGCCGAGTGCGACTTGCGTTTCAGAAGGGTTGTTTGCAATAAGGTCACTGAAACTCGGGAACACGAATTGCCCATTGTTTAACGGTAGAAAAACATTTGGGGAGCGCTGCTGGTCAAGCTCGCCGCCGAACTTGATGGTGTGGGGGCCTTTCAGCAGCGACGCATTATCCTGCAACTGGTACACGTTGATGATGCGCCCTTGAGGAAAACCAGGGGCCACGCCAAAGCTCACCGCATCCTGCGCTGCCGACCCGATCAGAGCCACGCTGGTCGGGCAATCGGTGGGGGTGTTGGAGTTACAAGTTGGGAAGGATTGCTCCTGGAAGAATACACTGGAGCGCGAATAACTGAAGCGCACCTGGTTTACGAATGCATTGCTGAAGGTGCGCGCCCAGTCCAAGCCGATCTGCTGGCTCAGAGCGGGAACATCTTGATAGTCACCCACATCGATCCCGTTACCGCCGTTAACGCCGCCGTTAAACGTCTTCTGGTAGATATAGCGGACAAACAAGTTATCCTTATCGGTCAACTTGAAGTCGACTCGTCCCGTGGCTTCGTAGTCGTTAAATGGGCTGGGTACGAAACGCGAGATGCTGCCGAACTCGATTGGAGTGCAGCCATTCTGGCCGGCGCTTCCAGCAGGGCATGGAAAGGCGAGTCCCGTGGCCCGATTAATCTGGTTCGTCACGAGGATAGCGGCAGGGTTGGGTACGCCATTCTTGGTAATCGGTAGAACTCCGGTGAAGGTCGGATTACCCGCGGTGACCGCATTCGGTCCAATGGTGCTCTCAATCAGCCCAATCGGACTTCCGGGGAAAGCCGCCTGCAGCTGCGCTACGCCTGTTGGTGTAGGCACAAGGTCGGGCGCCGAGGAACTGGGCGAGCCCGCAAAGCGCTGGCGCTCTATGTTGCTGGAACCGAAAAACCAGATTTTGTCTTTCTTGATCGGGCCGCCTACGCTGCCGCCGAAGCGATTGTCCACGAAGCCCGGAACCGTAGGAGCAGTGCAACCCGTTTTGGGAGATACACCCGCTGGGCAAAATCCGAACAAGGGACTCTTCTCCTGATTTTCCAGAGAATCAAAGATCGATCCCTGCCAGAACTCATATCCCGTTCCGTGGAATTGATTCGTACCCGCTTTGGTGACATAGTTCACGACTGCCCCGGTGTTGCGGCCGAACTGAGCATCGTAGTTAGTAACCACCTGCACCTCGGCGATGGCGTCCTGGTTACCGAAGGCAATTGAAGGGCCGGCAATTGAGTTATCGTTGTTGCTTTGCCCGTCAAGCTGGAAGTTGTTGGAGCGAGCGCGCTCCCCGTTTACAGAAATCTCCGCGCCGTTGTTGTTACTGAAGCTTGCATCGCCGGCAGTGGCGACGCCGGGAATGAATAGCGCCAGCGAGTCAAACGTATTCCCCACCGGCAGGCTGCTTACTTTCTCCGCGCTGAAGGTCTCTGAGATCTGGTCCGTTGTGGACTCGACCAGCGGCGGGGCGCTTTCCACGGTAACTGTTTCTGTGGCCGAGCCCAATTGCAACTTGACGACCGCGAGCGCGGTATCCTTACCTACTTCCACAGAAACATTGTTGGCCTCATAAGGTTGAAAGTTGGCCCCTTCAATGCGAAGGCTGTAGGCTCCGGGCGGCAAATCCCGAAGTGCAACAAGACCTGCTGAATTTGTTTCTGTTTTGAACTCTCGGTTCGTATCGAGTTGCTTGGCGGATACTTTGGCACCGACCACAACTGCGCCCTGAGGATCCTGCACAACCGCTGAGATGGACCCCGTAACGATTCCCTGAGCAAGACTAAATATAGACCCGAAGACTATAAGTCCTAGAATCAATACCGAAGCAAATCTAACTCGAAAACTAGCAGTAGACCATTGCTGACCGCCATCTTTCATGTCAATGCTCCAAGTTGCTTATGATTTTGTTCCAGCAGTAACCGTAGACGCATCCAGCGAGGGACGGGATGCAAGAAAGATGTCATTTGATTGTAAAGTTTGTTGAAATACCCGCGACAATCGCGCTGGGATGTTCATATCTCGGAGTGAGTCGACAACTAACACGAGGCCCACTCATCTCCAATGTATTCTGTCTGCGACTTTGATCTCGCTATGTGTACAACTCAACTAGTCGGCTTTTATTTCACGATTGCACACAAACAGCAGTCGTCGAAGAGAGGCCCTTGAGCGGCCTCAGTTGATCGGTTGGACCTTTCAGATTCACTGCGAGATCTCTACCGCGACGAGTCACAACTAGACTGGGCCTGCTGCGCGCTCACGCGCTGAATTCACCATCCATGCCACTCCGATACTGATGGCATAGAGTGCGATCATGGGACAAGCGAACAGGCACATGTTCAGGATGTCAGCGGTGGGTGTGACGATTGCTGCGATAATAAAAATGACTAGGATCGAGTATCGCAGATTACGCACCATCCACCGCGCTGTTATCAGGCGCATCAAAGCCAGAAAAAACACGAGAATTGGCATTTCGAAAATCAGTCCGAGGCCGACGATGATGGTCACAAACAGCTTTGTGTATTCTCCAATCGTTATCATCGGCTGGAAGCGTTGTCCGTAACCGATTAGGAAATCCAGCGACGCCGGATAAACCATCTTGTAGCCAAAAAGACCCCCAGCCACGAACAGAGCAACTGTACTGAATAAGAACGGCATAACGTACCGCTTCTCCTTTCGATACAGTCCGGGAGCGATGAACAACCACAATTGATAGAACACAAATGGAGAAGCCGCGAATAGGCCGCCTACCAGCGCGACCTCAAGATAGAGATTGAAGGGCTCAGTCGGGTTTAAGTACACCAACCCACCGGCGATCCCGTGGTGATGTAGTGCCCCAATGATGGGTTGCTGCATTAGACCGAAAATACGGTCTGCAAAGGACCAGCACGAAATAAATCCGACGAGTATTCCAAGGACTGAGAAGACGATTCGTTTCCTCAACTCCTCCAGGTGCGCGAGGAGTGACATGGAGTGAGCGCGTCGTGCCTGTCCGAAAGCGTTTGCATCAGCCATTGAAAGCCTTTTCTGACCTGCGATCGTTTTGAAAGGCATCGCTGTCGGTGGCGCCGTCAATTATTCGAGCATCATTCAAGCGTGTGTCCCTGATTAGACCGTGCGAGAACTTCTCTCGAGTCGGTGGGAATTCATCACCGTAAGCAAAACAGAACGCGATAACCAGCGCTGCGGTGAGGCCTGTAAGCCCGTAGGACATCAGTTCCAACATTCTTGCTTCGGGCCGTCTCTTTGGCACGTCTTGCCGGTCAACGCAAACCAACATGTGAAGATCGCCCCTGGGCAAGGGCGCACCGAAGTGCGCCCTTGCAGGGGCGTTTGCTTTAGTGAATGGAGACAGTTACTGCGGCAGTTTGGCTCAGAGAGCCGGATGTGCCGGTCACCATGACAGTGGTCTGCTGAGACGAGGCCGTTGCTGCGTTTGAACTGCCGCCGCCGCATCCCAGGGCAAACAGGGACACGAAAAGCATCAAGCCCAGCAGGCTCATCCACGCAATGCTCTTGCGGGTAAGCCGTTTGCGTTTGCCAGTTGTGAGAAGGGTCCCGAACAGTCCCAGACCAGGCAACAGAGCTATCATGCCGGGCACGTTGTAGCCCGTAGGGGGCGGCGTCGAGACGGCAGAAATAGTCAAGGTGGAGGACGAGGTGCCCCCTGGTGAGATTGTTGAAGGATTGAAAGCACAAGTCAAACCAGCAGGGGCAGTGCAGGTAAGAGTAATCTGACTGTTGAACCCACCCACCGCCGCGGCGCTGACCATGACGCTAGCCGAACCACCCGGATTGACGGTCGCGCTCTGGGCCGAGAGGCTCAGAGTGAAACCTGGAGCATTGGCCGCAGCCACTGGGGTGAGGCTGGCGAACACAGCCGTTGCACTTCCTCCAGCCGGGAAATTGGGCTGGCCGGCGCTGCCTCCGGCGGTGATATAGAGAGTGCCTGCAGTGCCTGGATCATTACTGGCACCGCCGCCTCCTCCAAACACCATGTCCCACAAGCCGGGGTTGACCAACACCTTGCCGGACGAGTTGGAGAGCTGACCCTGAAATTTCCCAGTCGTGTCGAATGCACTGATGGTGCCGTCGCCGAAATTGCCTACCAGGATATCGCCGGCGAACGTTCCGAAGCTGGCGGGAGCCTGCACCACGCCCCAGGGCGCGTTAAGATTATTATTCGCGCCGGCAGCGACGAAAGTGCTCACGAACTTGCCAGTTGAATCGAAGATATCCACCTGCCCAGCGCCAGCGCCGGGGACGGCATCGTGCTTCGGAGTATCCTGCATCGCGTAGGCGACGTAGATCTGGTTACCGATGACATGGATGCCGTGAGGAGCAAAACCAGCGGGAAGGTTTGGATCAGTGAACGTGCCGCCGAGCGAAGTGAGGCTGAAGTTTGCATCGTAGACGTCTACCTTGCCGCTGTTGAAGTTGGCCGCCAACAGGTTGGTACCGAGCAAAGCCAGGCCTTTGTAAACTGCGCCGCTTGCAGAATTGTCCTTACCGACGATGGCAGTGTTGCTCGAGCCGTTCCAGAAGACGACGAGGCCGTCCTCGGTATCGAAGATGAACGAGCCGCCGCTGAAGTAGGAGCCGCTGGCGTTCGCCACGGTTCCCGTCGGACAACCAGGGCTGCAATTACCATTTGGGTTGCTTGTTGCCCCGGGTATGGTCACGACCAGCCCGGTGTCTTTGTTGCCATTTTGGTCATAGAGCGTGGAAACGCCGCTGTTGTTGTCCGCGATCCAGAAATCTTCTCCGGGGAGAACGGAAATCCCCCAGGGGTTCAACAGTTGAGGGTCTGTGGTGGTGGCTACGCCGGTAACATTGGAGACCAGGTTGGCCTGGGTATAACCGGCCTGCTGAGCCCATAACCCCGACGGAATCGTCAACGTCATGAGCAAACCGCATATCAAGAGTGCTTTTTTCATGTTGTCCTCCTTAACTTTCTTTATGATTTGTACGACGTTGCTGAATGTCATTGCTTTCACGTCTACCGCGAAGCTGTTGTTGTGGAATGAAGGGGGAATTCGGGTAGACTCACTTACTTCTTATCCCGGAACTCCCCCGACAATCGTATGAATGCTGATGCGGTCTCCGACTTAGTTAGTGCCACCCGAGGACACGGTACCTTGATCCTTCGTCTGAGCCAGCGCGACCATCGCCTTTGGTAATGCAAAGGTATAGACGCCGCCCGGTGTGTCAGCTTCGGTCAAGAAGTGCTTATCCCCTACAAGCTCGAAGCTCAGCTTCGGCGCCTTAGCGGGAGTTCCATCGACGGCGATGGGCAGAACAATCGCTCCCTGGCCGTAGCTGCTGATTTCTATGCCTGAATAGGCCTCCAGAGAGAGACGACCAAGCGTGTATGTACCTGCAGGCAAAGTCTTGCCCCCAGCCACGAACTCAAACGGAACTTTAACGCGAACTCCCTCGGTGTCCTGAGCGTGGGCGCTTACGCCTACCCCAAGCAAGCACGTCAGAGTAAGTACAGCTGCGAAATATGATTTCTTCATAATGTCTCCTTGTTGAAATGGTGTTACTTTTTCATTAGTGATAACTGCGATCGCGAGACCATATTCCACACGTTTTTGTCTCGCTCACTTATCGACTGTTTTCACAATGTATGAGAGTTAGACGCGATGGTTAAGGGGTGAGATGCTGATGGGATGTCATTTGATTGTCATCTCTTTGTTGAGTTCTCGTAAACATCTGGCGGGAACATCACTAGGAGTGAGCAAGGAGAGTACTGCGAGGCACTGCCTGGTTATAGCGCGAATCAGATATTGCTGAGGTGACCGTCGATATTCTAAGTCGCTGCCGGAGTGGTCACCGCGTGCATGTCGGACTCGACAACATTGATCGAGGGTGATCGAGATATTGAGTTGCGCAAGCACTCGGCAAAAAGGCCGAGAATCCGACCCGTTCGCTTGCCTGAAGGGAATAACTGCGCTCGCGCGGGGATTGTTCGCTTGCTGAAGTACTTGGTCAGACCTTCGCGAAGCTGCAGCCGAGCTCGCCATAGCCTCGCTTTCACCGCCGTCTCACTCACGCTCAGCACTTCTACTGTCTGATCTATGGTGAGTCCTTCAATATCCCGAAGCACAAAGACCGTCCGCAAGATTGGGCTTAACTCTTCCAAGCACTTGATCAGGATGTCTCTTAATTCAGAGGCCCAGTAGAGCTGTTCGGGATTAGGAGCCCAGTCAGTGACCTCTAATGGAAGTATGTCGCCCCCGGCCTGAAAATCCTCATCCAGGGAGTCCTCTTTTGTAGAGCGTTGCTTTCGCAGTTTCATGAGCGACTGGTTCACCGTGATGCGAATCAGCCAGGTTGAAAACTTGGAATCCTCGCGGAAAGCGGCCAAGTTCTGGTAGGCCTTCAAGAAGGCTTCCTGAACCGCGTCCTGGGAATCTTCCCTGTTGTGCGTGACGCTTTGAGCAATTCGGAGAAGTTTGCGATCGTAGCGCTTTACGAGTTGCTCGAACGCCGTAACATCTCCATTCTTGGTGGCATGGACAAGGTCCAGGTCGTCGTTTGCCCCTTCGCTCACCGCGAGTTGTGCCGAGTCTTTAGTCATATTCGTGCACCTGACGGCAAAGCGTTGTTCCGCAACGCGCTGCCCATGCCCTCTAGAAATCTGCGCTCACTGCACCACGACTTTGCCGGTCATCTTCGGGTGGATCGTGCAGTAGTAGGGATACGTTCCCGCCTTGGTAAACGTGTAGGAGAATTTCTCATCCGTATCGAGCACCTTGGACTTGAACACACCGTCTGTACTCACCGACGTATGGGGAATGTCGTCAGCGTTTGTCCAGGTAACGGTCGCTCCGACAGGTACCGTGATCGTCTGTGGCCCGAAAACGAAATTATCGATTTTCACTGCCGCGTTTGCCGCGGAGGGCTGGTCATTCGCCTTGACGCTCGGCGATACTGCGAACAACAACAGCATCCCGATCAGTACTGGCATCGCCACACCCGCAACCCACATATTGTTCCTATTGTTCCTCGTCATTGTTTTGTTTCCTTTCTAGTTCGATGTTCTTGCTTGATCTATTTTTTATGGAACCGGATCTCTTGTCAGTTTCTAGCTGTGGACCGAGTCAACTACCGCCAGGGCTTCACCTGCATTTCCTGAAGCCGAAGCGCCCGTGTCGCCGAGCGGTGAATCGACAACTGCGAGGCTGCGACCGCTAACCCGATAGTTCACATCGGTAATACCCAACACCCGCTGCAACTGGTCGGCCGGCACCTTCATAGGTCCGGCTGACGGGGCGGATCCTGGCGCAGGTTGCGGGAAGGCAGTCGACATCGCGGTGTGAAACGAAACCTTACCTTCTACCTTCTGCATGATCTGATGAATATGTCCGTTCAAGACCGTCACGGAACCGAAACGCTTAACGTAAGACAAAGCTTGTTCGCTGTCGTCGGTTCCCCAGCCCCAATCGGGATAGATGGTCCACAGTGGAATGTGCGCAAAGAGCACGATCGGAGTGCTGGTCGAGCGGCCCTTGAGATCTTCCTCCAGCCACTCCAGCTGTTCGTGACCGAGCGAACCCATGCCTCCAGCTTTCAAATTGGCGACGTTTACGAGACCGACGAAATGCACACCTTTGTGATCGAAGCTGGACCACCCTGTGCCCTTCGTACCTTTCCCGTAGCGCTGGAGATATTGGTCGCCGTTGTCGGTCAGCATGTCGTGCTCCCCCGGAACAAAGAAGATCTGTTTCGGAGACGCCCCTTTTAACACCTGGTCGAGCGTATCGAACTCACTCGGCTTCGAGAGCTGGCTCAAGTCGCCGGTGTGAATGATGAAATCCGGCGTGTGGGGCATGGCATTGATCTTGTTGATCGCTGTCTGCAGAGTAGCGGTGACGTCCGGGTTGGCCGGTTTGCTGAAACCAATATGACTGTCGCTGATCTGCACAAAGCTGAAGTCGGCGCCTTTGCCGGCGTCTTTGCCGTTGCCCTTGGCGAAGGCCCGAGACACCGGAATGCCGCCGCTCATGGTCCATACTAGGCCGGTGCCCGCCCACGCCATGCATTTCAGGAACCCACGACGATCGACTCCGTCGTTGTTAAGGTCTTGCAACTTCTGATCGATGAGATCGTGCTTATTCTCCGCCATTTTCCCCTCCTTGATTTTCCTGCGTTCTGAGTTGATAACTGGCACGAGTCTCTTTTATTCCCGACAAAGTCGAACGGCGATCATAAATTTGCGAAGAGTAGTGGCGGCTCATTCAGCGGGCGGCGGGACAGAACCATCTCACTCTCCACAGTGAAGAAGGTAACCTTAGTGAAGGTTGTGGTTGTCAGCAAGATGTAATCACTGTGTAAAGTTCATTGAAGATTTTTAGCAATCGTCTGTGGTTCGGACCGACCGCAGTGACGCCGAAGGGATAATCTGTCAAGCAATCTTGTCGCTAGTGGGCACGACGGAGCTCGACCGGGCTTGTGAGAGTTTGCCCTGCTGATAGGGATCTCTAGCCGGGTGTGTTTACGCCGCTTAGAAAACCGCCCAAATGCCCGGTCACCGCAACAACAGCAAGTGCCACAAGCTCAACGATAAGGCGGTAATTTGGCAGAAGGACTGTCCGGCGTCGCGCGCGGAAGTGCACCCACCACACCAGCCAGATCATCACCGTCGAAAGACACGCCAGGACGAGGTGCAGCAATAGGATGCCCTTCAGTTTCTGTCCTTCGAGTTGGAACTGCCACGCGAGCAGCCCAGTAGCGAGAACCGGAACAGTCGAAATTGCCGCCATGAGCAGGTTGTAGTATGCCGCGTCTGCCAGGCCTCGGCGCTTCGTCCACTGCGCGATAAAATCGAACGCCACCGCCGTGATGAACAATGCGATTGGAAAATGAATCAGCACGACATGTTGCGCGTGCTTGGCTAAGAACACCGTTTTAGGGTCGAAAGGATTTACCATCGCCATACCTCTTCCAGATTTGCAGCCGCTCTCATCTCAGTTTGAATTCGCACGAGCGGAAAAAAATCCTCACCCCCCGCGAAAGGAGAGGACCAAACGCGCGGGGTGAGGCTCGAACACGCTACGGTAAGTAGTAGCGGAACGAAGTAAAAATCATTCCATCCAGCCCGTGCGGCTCTCCGCCCACCCCCGACCAGGTGTTGCGGTCTACGTAAGAAAACTGCGGTCCCCATTGGATTCGGCCGCGGTTCACTTTTTCTCTCGATCCGTCATAAGGCTTGAACCAAATGCCGAAGGTGCCTTCGATCAGCACGCGCGTGTCAGCTGTGCAGCTCGCAGGGCCAGCAGGAGTGAACCCGTTGTTAACCGTTGGGGCGATTTCAGTGAAGCAGCCGGAATTACTGAATAGGGGCGATCCGTAGCCCACGGACTTCCCGGAGATCGGATCGAAATCCGATGCCCGGCCGGCATACTCAGCGCCTGCGTTCATGTAAATGTCCAACTTTGGCCCGTGCCACTCGAGAGTTCCAAGGGCCTGGTAACTCTTGATCAGATCGAGGGTTCCGTCAGCGTGGATTGACGCATCAGGAAGGCCGCCGGTACCATAACGGCCCACTCCACTGCCGCCAAAGCCGTGCAAACCGAAGTCGATGTGTTTGTTGTCGAACGACCAGCGGGCATTGGCGCCAATGCCGCCGCCGTTTTTCGAGGCGTTGCTGGCTCCGAGAGCGTTCGGGCCGGCAACCGTGCTACCGCCACAGACTGTGGTGGCGCTGGCTACCTCGCCGCAGGGAAACACACGGTCGCGGAACCGGCTGTACACTCCGAACACTTCGTAGTGTCCGAAGCCGGGTTCAAAGGCCAGCTTCGCGATAACATCGGGTGAAGGATTAAACGAGTAGTTGGCGATGTTGGCACCGGCGCTGGTGGCGGCGGCATTGAAAAGGCCGCCACTGGCGCCGGCGGAACCTAACAGAAAATTGTCACCATTGTTGTGAGTGGTTAAAGTGGCTTGCGGATTTTCTACCGCCACCGCCAACCACGCCTTGTTGTTGAAGCCCTTGGCGAGGCGAAGCCCATATTGCCGTGCCCAGCTGAAACCAATGGTGTACTGCGCGTCGATTGTCATGGGAATAGCTTCGGAGCGATTGTCCACACCATGCTTGGTCTCCGTGACCAGGCTCCACATTTGCCCACCGGTGAAGGTGAAACCATTGTCGAGCGCGACCTGACCAAAGGCTTGGCGCTGACGCAGCGAGTAGCTGTTACTCTGGTTATTGTTCGAACTCGCGGCCGCCGAGAGGAAGTCGGCCTCCACGTAGCCGGAAAGAGTCGCGCTTTGCAAGCGTCCCCCAGCCAGCATGGAAATACGCGACTGCCGGCCTGAACCAAAGAATTCTGAGAGGCTGCTTTGCGAAGCGCCGGGCACGGTCAGCGAATTGAAGGGAGTGTTTACGTCGGCGGCCAGCGCTCTGGATCGCCGCACGAATTCGGCGGCCAGGAAGCCGCCTGGGGTGATGGTGACGCCTTTGTAATGCAGCGCCAGAGGGCTGTCCAGGGCCGCGTTCACGTTCTTCTGCGTGTCCTGTAACGCCAGAGCCGTGTTGCCCACGGTCCCTTGGAGGCCGCTTACGTCGCTACGGATCGACGTAATGTTCTGCTCCTCCTGCGTATTTTGCGAAGTCGCGGCCTCGGCGGCTTGTTGCGCCTGTGAAGCCGAGCTTTGCACTTGATTCATCCGTTGTTGCAGCTCCTGGATCTGACTGTCGCGGCTTTGTACTTGTTCCACCAAGTGCTGAATCTGTTGTTGTTGAGCTTCGATTGACTTCTGCATTTCTGACAACCGAGCTGCCACGGCCTCGGAACTGGACTTCTTGCTCTTGGTGCTGCCCGGTGCGTCACTGCCCTGCCCGGCGGCGAAAGTGCTAGCCACCAGGCACGCCGCCAATGCCACTGTTACCTGCTTCATGTGTGTTTTCTCCTTAGTTTTGAGTACATGAACAGGGGCTCCTCACTACTGTCTTCAGGAATTTGTTCAGGCCCGCCTCTGCGAGCGGGTTCCTGGAAACTGCCGCAACTTTCGGCGGCAGGAACTTCATTGAGATAACTGACTTCCTGATTTTTTATTCCAGTCTGGCCTAAAGAAAGTTTTCCGGCGGGGGGTTCTATGGCTTGAGAAGTGAATTGCGGCTGCGACGGAGAAGGCTGGAAGGAACCAACTCCGCCGCATCCCGCTAACTCGTTATTGCCCAATTTCTCGCGAAGGGGTCGTACGAACTCGTGCCTCCTCAGACCCGCTGCCATCCACGCGCAAGAGCATCGCGCTGCCTTTGTCGAGCTTCACAGCTTTGCGGTTGGACGCCAAAGTGACCTCGCCAGGCGACTCGGTGCGTCCGGATCGGAGGATTCTTAGGTCGCCGAATCCGTACGCGCCGCAGGCATTCACAGAGAAGACCCAAAAGGCTTGCGGTTGGGCATTGCGGTCAATCGTGACCCGACATGGCGTCGCCAGATCCTGGTCAACATTGGCCAGCACGCCTTGCCTGGTATATTTCCCCACGACCTGCGCTCCCACCATTACAGGACCACCTTCGCCGTAAGAAATCTGGTCGCCTCCGATTTCAATTGTATTGTCGGCATACTCGCTCGAGATAAGCTGGGGCGTTGCGGCAGATACTTCAGACCTTGACGCTACCGCGCGCAGGGTGGTCGTAATCGGAAGGGTCTGGTCACCAAGTCGGATGTGGTCCAATTGAAATGAGATCTTTGATTCGTCAGATCCTCTTCCAGGGTTGATGACTTCGATCACATGGCCCGTCAGCATGGATCCCTTACGCAGAGACTCTCCCCTGCCCAGCGGTACGTCCTGCATGATAGTCGCGATTATGGCTGTTCCACTTTCGTTCTTATCCGAGCGCAAGTCAGAATTCAAGCTGACCGGAAGAATGGTGCCCGCCGGAATCCGTTCTGCAGATTGCGTGCTCTGCTGTTGGGCGGGTTGATACTCTTGTTTCAGATCCTGCCCTGTCCCGGCATGCAGGTACATCGGCAGCGTGCACAGCGCTAAGCCAAGCATTTTCAGACTGTTTTTCATTTCGTTCCTCCTCAAGGTGCTAAAGAGCGTGTGGTTCTTCCGCACCAGGATTTCCTCGGTGACTCCAGTTCGCTCTGTGATTCGTTGTTGAAGTTGTGCCTGCGGACTCGCTATTGCCCTGTCTCCTGCGAAGGAGTCTAGCGAGCCTGTGCCACCTCGGGACCGCTGCCATCCACGCGCAACAGCATCGCGCTGCCTTTCTCGATTTTGACCGCTTTGCGGCGGGAAACCAGAGTGACTTCACCAAGCGGCTCGGTGCGTCCGGATTGCAGGATTTTTAGGTCGCCGAATCCGTATGCGCCGCAGGCATCCGGGGCAAAGAGCCAGAATGCTTGCCGAAGGTTGTTAGCGTTGCTTCCCTGCCCGCAGTCGGCGCTTCCTTGGGGACTCGTGTGGATTTGGTCCTCACCGATTTTGACTAGACCCCAGGGAACTTCGGAAACCCCGTCTTCTGACCCGGTCGGAACCTGGGCCGCATCCACTTCAATTGACGACGCCAAAGCTCTGAGGGTCGCGGTGATTGGAACGGTGCGATTCTCAAACCGGAGTCCGTCGAATTGAAATGAGATCTTTGATTCGTCAGATCCCCTTCCAGGAGTAGTGGTTTCGACCACATGGCCCGTAACCTTAGACCCTTCACGCAGAATTTTTCCCGCTCCCAGCGGGATGTCCTGCATGAGGGTTAGGGTCATCGTCGCTCCGCCTGCACTCTTGTCCGAACGCAAGGCGGAATTCAAAGTAACGGGAAGAATGGTGCCCGCCGGAATCGGCTCTGCGCCTTGATCCGTTTGTTTAAGATCTTCACCCGTGCCGGCGTGCAGCCACATCGGCAGCATGCACAACGCCAGGCCAAGCATTCGCAGATTGTTTTTCATTTTGTCCTCTTAAGGAATTGCTAAAGAGCACGTGGTTCTTCCGCACCAGCATTCCCTCGGTGACTCCAGTTCGCTCTCTGACTCGCTGTGTAGAACCGGTGGCACTCGGTTTTATTCCGCGGTATTTTTGGCGGGATGTGGGAATAAAACGATCGTCCGCTGGTTTACCCTTGTGTGCATCTCGGAGAGTGCCTGCCATCGGAGCCGTTCGAGCAATTAGCCATGCCTGACTTCGAGCGGCTTTGTAACTTTGCTTGCTGGCTGACACATGACCGGCAAGAAGCCGAGGATTGTGTACAGAAAACGTACGCCAAAGCGCTTAAGTGTTCTTATTCGTTCCAGCCGGGCGAATTTTCGCGCGTGGATCTACCGGATCTCCACCACTTTCAAGATCCCGATGGGCACAGTGATGTCACGTTTGTCCCGCGCTAGAAAGCGCTACGCGGGGGCTTGCAGCACCAGTTTGCAAATAAGGATGAACTAAAACGGTGACCTATGGTTTGTGAGTCTTGGAAGGCCGAACTCGACACTTACCTCGACGGTGAGGTTCAAGGGGATATGCGCACCTTCGACGCTCATGTGCGCGGCTGCTCCTCTTGCTCGGCAGACGCCCTTATGCGCGTACAGATGAAGCGCGCAATTCAAGCCGCTGGGAGGCGCTTCACTCCCAGTGCTGAGTTCCGGAAACGGATACAGCAGAAGATCGTTGCAAAACCCCGGCGCAGTTTTGGTCTGGGATGGACGTTCGCTGCCGCAGTCGCCGTCATTCTCGTGGCCGGGACGTTGACCGGGGCCTATCTGGGAACCAGATCCGGCAGAGATCAGGTTTTTAGCGAGATCGCTGACTTGCACGTGGCAACCCTGGCCAGTTCATCTCCGGTGGATGTGATCTCTACCGATCGGCACACGGTGAAGCCCTGGTTCCAGGGAAAAATCCCTTTTGCGTTCAATCTGCCGGAACTCCAAAACACAGAGTTCTCTCTGCTGGGGGGTCGGATGACTTATCTTGATCAAACGCCCGGCGCACATCTCATTTACGACATGCGGAAGCATCATATTTCAGTGTTCGTGTTCCAGGAACGCTCACTGCCAGCCAGGTTGGACCACAATTCTCTTTCGCCTAAACAACAACCGTTCAACCTGGAAACGTGGAGTCAGGGCGGGCTTCGCTATTTTGTGGTCGGTGACGCCAGTTCTGCGGACATCGATGGTCTTGCGAAATTGTTTAAAGCCGCGTCATAGATGTGAAATCCGTAATTCTGATGCTTTGCCACGATTCTTCAGAATTCGACCCCCGCTTAAGGCAAAAACTTATAGCCCCGGCCGTGTACGGTGAGAAAGTGTAGTGGGTGTGAAGGGTCGCCCTCGAGTTTCTGTCGCAGTCTCAGCATGTGGTTGTCCACCGTCCGCGTGGAAGGGTAGTGCTGATAACCCCAAACTTCGTTGAGAAGTTCATCCCGCGAGATCACCCGTTCGGCGTTTTTTGCCATGAACTTCAGTGTCTTAAACTCCTTTGGAGTAACTGCGACTTTTTCGCCACCACGAGTGATCTCAGTCTTGTAAAAGTCCACTGTCACGTCCGCAAAGAAATACACGTCTGCGTCCTCCAGACTGGAGCGCGATGCACGCCTGATTAACGCGCGAAAACGCGCAATAAGCTCCCGTGGGCTGAACGGTATGGTCACATAATCGTCGGCACCCATTTCGAGGAGAAGGACCTTGTCCGCAACCCTCGAACTTGCGCTAAGGATCACCAGGGGAAGATCGGGAACTAAGTTCGCAATCTCCCGGCAAAGGTCGCACCCCGAAGATCCGGGGCGTGGTAGATCGAGGATTACTGCCGACGGCAGTCGTTGGTGAAGCATTTCAAGGCAAGCCGCCCCTTCTGGGATAACATCGACCTCATATCCCTCCAGGGAGAAAAGTCGACACAGAATCCTCTGCAGCGCACGATCGCGCCCAACCAGCGCAATCCGGTCTGTTGTGGTAGGTCGCAGTTCGGAGATTGAAGTGTTCGAGGTTGCTGCCAAGGTGGTGGCTGCCATAAGCGTTCCCTCTTCCTATTCTTCTTCCTAATGCGCCTCGACCTGACAAGACAATTCTCTCGGTATTGGCGCGGCAGAAGCACTAAGGAGTGACTTGCGAACCGACTTCCGGGCTCTGGCCAGACGCGACATCACGGTTCCCATCGGGATCGATAGTATTTCCGCGATCTCTTGATATGACATTTCCTCTACTTCACAAAGAAGCAGGGTCTCGCGGTAATGCACCGGCAGATCGTCGATAGCACGCTGCACCAGTCTGGAATTAAAGCGATTCATTAGAATCGTCTCGGGAGTTTCCGTATCAACTGCCAGTTCAGGTCCGTCCTCGTCAGACTCCATCGCTACCGTCATGCGGCGCTCGAGTTTTGAGCACGAACTTAGAAAGTTGTTTCTCAGGATTCGAAACATCCATGCCCGGAAATTGGTGCCCGGCTGGAACGATGGGAAACTGCGTAAAGCCTTGAGATAGGTCTCTTGTACGAGATCCTCGGCATCGCTCGCATCGTGCGCCAGCCAGCAAGCGAAGTTGTAAAGGGCATCGAACAGGGGCGTGGCTAGCTCGTCGAACCCTGCCAACGGTTGATCGTCCTGGGAGGACGACGCCCCGAATCGGACCATCTCTTGTGAGCCAAGTCCAACCAGCATCATTGGCCTTCTCCTGAACCAGCTCGAACCCCGGTCGCAGCCCACTCTGACGCACAGTTGTTCTGCCGTCAATTAACTGAGGACTTTTTCGACATATCCAGCTCATTGTCCGCTAACTAGTTGATGGCTAATAAGTTAGCTCCGTGTATATCCAGAATCCGGAAGCTTCCTGGGGGCGAAGTGCTAGACTTCTGTGCGAACCCAAATCCGCTATGGAACCCTTGAGCTCCAACTCCGTCGTGCGATTCGGAACCTATGAGGTTTCTTTCCAGTCGGGCGAGGTGCGCAAATCGGGTTTGAGAATCAGAATGCAGCAGCAGCCGATGAAATTGCTGGAGATCCTGCTGGAACATCCAGGGGAGGTCGTGACCCGGGAGGAATTGCGCAGCCGAGTCTGGCCAAACGAAAGTTTTGGTGACTTCGATCAGGCGCTCAATATTGCCATCGGGAAGCTGCGGAGTGCCCTGGGGGACTCGGCTGAGAATCCGCGATTCATCGAGACTCTTCCGAAACGCGGCTATCGTTTTATTGCGGACGTGTCGATCGTCGATGCAGACGCCTGCCCAAGAAGGCAAGAACCTCTAGCTGGGGACCTGCCGACTACGGACCCTGGGCTTAAGATCAGAGACGTTGGGCCAGCGGTCGCGACCAAACGCCGGCTCTGGCCGACGGGTTCGGTCGTCGGCGCCTTGGCGCTCATCATTATTGTTGGTTTGTCGATTCTCTCCGTTTGGAGATTTCGTTCGCGGGCTCCCGCTTCCCCGGGCATCCGCTCCATAGCGGTGCTTCCGCTGGAGAACCTTTCTGGCGACGCTTCCCAGAGTTACTTCGCCGACGGCATGACCGATGAGTTGATCACTGACCTGGCCCAGATCAGTGCTTTACGAGTAATCTCCCGCACCTCCGTAATGGTTTACAAAGGAGCGCGCAAGCCTCTGCCGCAGATCGCTCGCGAACTGAACGTGGATGCCGTGGTGGAAGGCACCGTGCTCCGCTCCGGCGACCAGGTCCGTATCACGGCGCAGTTGATCGAGGCCTCTACGGACAAGCACTTATGGTCCCAGAGCTATGAGGGTGAGTTGCGGGATACCTTGGCGCTCCAAAACCGCGTGGCTAGCGCTATTGCAGATCAAATTCGGATCAGTTTGACTCCGCAGGAACAGGCTGCCCTCAAAAACGTAAAGATTGTTAACCCGGAAGCTTACGAGTCTTATCTTAAAGGGCGCTACTTCTGGAACAAGCGAACGGCGGATGGTTTGAAGGTCGCCCTGGCATATTTCAAGCAGGCGATCGAAGAGGATCCGAAATACGCCCAAGCTTATTCTGGCTTAGCCGACACGTATGCTTTGTTGGGAGACTGGCAGTACGCAGTGATGACTCCCAAAGAAGCGTTCCCCAAAGCAAAGGCCGCGGCGATCAAAGCGCAGGAGTTGGACAGCACGCTCGGCGAAGCTCACAACTCGCTTGCATTCGTCCTGGACGGCTTCGACTGGGATTTTGACTCTGCCGGGAAGGAATTTCAGCGAGCCATCGAACTAAGCCCAGGCTACGCAACCGCTCACCATTGGTACGCTTGGCACTTGAGTCTTTTGGGTCGATATGGCGAAGCGATCGCGGAAATGAGAAAAGCGCAAAACCTGGATCCGCTATCGCTGATTATTAATGCCGATTTGGCAGAGATCCTTGTCCTTGCGCACTCTTATGACGAATCCATACAACAGAGCCGCAAGACGATCGAAATGGACCCCAATTTCGCTCTCGCCCATAATCAGCTCGCCCAGGCATACTTGCAAAAACACATGTACGATGAAGCCGTTGCAGAACTTCAACAAGCAGTGAAGCTCTCTGGGGATAGCCCGACCTGCATGGCTAATCTTGCTCGCGCCTACGTCGCGTCTGGCAAGAGGAGCGAAGCTGTAAAGCTGCTGGGAGACTTGAAGAAGCGCTCAAACCCTGGTTATTCGAATGCTTCGGAGATTGCCATGATCTATGCATCTCTCGGAGATACAGATCAAGCCATGAATTGGCTCGAAAAAGGCTACGACGAGCGATTTAACCCCGGCGTCCTGCTGCGGCCGGGCTTCGATCCTCTCCGCTCGGATCCGCGCTTCCAAAACCTTCTGCGCCGCATTGGCCTTCCCGGGTAAGATCTGCGTTTCTTTTGCACTTACCGAGACTTGGGCAAAACGGACGATCACATTATTTCCAATGGAAGTCTGATGGTCGTTTGTGGTCCGAAAAAGGACTGTCGGCACCTTTAACAGCCGTACCTGTAAGGGTTCTCCGAAGGACGACATCCCGGGCTGATTAGCGAGTCGTTGGTCTGGGTTGGACGGCCATTTGGTCGAGGGCTCGGACGCAGATCCCTCACATCTTCGATGTAGACGCGCAGAATTTCGGCCACGCTCCATGCCTGGGCAATACATCCGCAGGGGCGATGGGGCGCATCACCTTCGAAGATTTCCGAAATATGCCCTAATCCTGCTTCCGCAAAGTGAGACTGTAGGCAGGACAACCAGCTTTGCGCTTGACGCCTGGCTTCTTCCGATCGTCCGTTCACCTTCAGGTATGCAGTGATGAACGGTCCTAGCAGCCACGGCCAAACAGTTCCCTGATGGTAGGCGCCATCGCGCTCTCTGGCAGGGCCGGCGTAACGTCCGCGATATTGCGGGTCGCTCGGCGCGAGCGTGCGAAGCCCGACAGGAGTAAGCAGATGCTGTTGAACTTTCTCTACTACTCTTCGGGCTCGGTCCCACGGCAAGACAATGTGTGACAGGCTCACTGCAAAAATCTGGTTGGGGCGTATGGACGGATCAGGTGAACTTCCGTTTACAACGTCGTACAGGCAACCAAGGTCTTCGTTCCAAAAAAGCCTGTTGAAACTCCAGTGAGCGACGGCGGCCATAAGGCGATATCGCCTTTGCGCCGGCTCATCCCCCAGGCTGCGGGCTAGGTCCTCCATAATGCACAGAGCGTTGTACCAGAGAGCTTGAATTTCAACTGGCTTACCATAACGAGGTGTTACCACCCAGTCGCCGGCCTTCGCGTCCATCCATGTGAGCTGGATTCCGGGTTCACCGGAAGCCACCAAGCCGCTGTCATCCACTTTGATTCCGTAGCGTGTGCCGCGCACATGCCAGGAGATGACGTCTGCAAGTACGGCAAATAGTTCGTCACGGACGAACTCCAGATCGCCCGTGTACGCCAGGTAAGCGCGAGCCGCTTCGAAAAACCAGAGAGCCGCGTCAACCGTGTTGTATTCAGGCGTTTCGCCCGCGTCAGGGAAACGGTTCGGCAACATGCCCTGATCCATGTGCTTTGCGAAGGTGCGCAGGATACTACGCGCGACCTCATACTTGCCGGTCGGCAACGTGAGGCCCGGCAGGGCGATCATGGTGTCGCGGCCCCAGTCGCCGAACCAGTGATAGCCTGCGATCACGGTTTTCTCGCCTCCACGAGAAACCACGTATTGATCTGACGCTGCGGTGAGGCTTTGGGCAAAGCTATCCTCTATGGGCGATGTCACGACCGTTTTTCGTCGACGTGTAATCTCCATTTGCCTATATTGATCCGCTTGGTCAACATCGCGGCGTTCGGTGGAAGCAATCATCGATGCCTGGCGGCGCAAGTGCAGATCGAAACAGAATGCAAAAGGATTGAAAAGATCCTCAGAACAATCGAGTCCGCGCTCCCGTTCGGCTTCATATTCAAAATTGCGATACCAATCGCCCGTTTTACGTAAGTCGATGGCGTCATGCGCCAGGTGCAGGGCAGGCAATCCTCGATAAGGAGTAACGCTCGCCAAGCCGTAACGTTCTTGCACCGCTGAGTCGATGGCGTCGTTTTCGTGAGTGGTGCTGTGGTAGTCGCGGAAGGCAATCAACGGACGGATTTCGAGACGGAGCTTTTTGGCCACCTCAGCACAATTAATTTTCCTCAATTCATACTGGATTACCGTACTGTTTTCGCCGTGAATCATGAACACCGACTTCTCGATCTCGATGCCCTCTATCTCATACGTAAACACCGGAAACGGGTCCAGGCGAAACTGGGTAAGATAGTGAAAACCCTGCGGGTGAATTACACCGGGATAGCGATTGGCCGATAAATCGAAGCGTCTTCCCTCGATAAACAGACTCTCTTCGAGTTTCGAGAGGAGAACCGTCCGGCCAATAGGGGGCTTGGTTGCAGCCACTAAGAGTCCGTGGTAACGGCGCGTGTTCAAACCAACGATTGTCGACGACGCAAAACCACCGAGTCCATTGGTTTCGAGCCACTCTCGGCTGAGAGCAGATTCCAGGGCATTCCACGTTTCCCGTTTGAATTGAATCATAATTCGTTCTTGCCTGAGGGGCGCGATAAGTGTCTGTGTTCCGACGTAAGGGCGAGTCTATGTACGGACAGGGGCATGGTCTGTCAATTCAATTGCGCTATCGGGCACAGGGGCAACCGGTGACCCAGTTTTATCGCGTTCGCCGAACTCCCTGCTGCTCTGTTGGATTAACTTGGTGACCAAGCCGGTCCATCCGGTTTGGTGACTCGCGCCCACTCCGGAACCAGAGTCGCCGTGGAAATACTCGTGAAAAAGAATCAAGTCGCGCCAATGAGGGTCCACTTGGAATTTTTCCAAGTTACCGAATACCGGACGGCGGCCGTTTTCGTCACGAAGAAAGATGTTTGTCATGCGACGTGACAGCTCACCCGCCACATCCGACAACGTCTTCATGTTTCCGGACCCAGTTGGGAACTCGACTTTGAAGTCGTTACCGAAATAGTGGTTGAATCTTTGCAAAGATTCAACCAGCAGAAAATTCAGAGGGAACCAAATTGGACCCCGCCAATTCGAATTACCTCCGAAAACTGCGGTCGACGACTCGCCGGGCTCGTAATCCACCCGATGCTCTGTTCCGTTGACGTTTAGAACGTAAGGATTCTCCCGATGAATCTGCGACAGCGCGCGAACTCCGTACGGCGATAGAAACTCATGTTCGTCCAGCATGTACTTAAGAATCCGGCGAAGCTGGCCCTGATCTGCGATCGACAGCAACCGGCGTTCCCCCCTCCCCTCGGTGCGCATGCTGGCGAGATTCTCCGTGAGATCGGGACGGTTATCGATGAACCATTCCAGGCGCCGCTTGAAGCCGGGCAGGCGATCGAGCACTTCTGGTTCGAGCGTTTCGACGGCAAACAACGGGATCAGTCCCACCATGGAGCGGATCTTCATCGGGAATTGCGCGCCGTCGGGCAACTTCAACACGTCATAGAAGAAGCCGTCTTCTTCGTTCCAAAGTCCAACGCGGTCGCCACCGCGATGGCTCATGGCATTTGCAATGTAGATAAAGTGTTCCCAGAATTTGCTGGCCAGGTCTTCATAGCAGGATTCGTGCTTGGCCAGTTCCAGGGCGATAGCCAGGAGATTCAGAGTGTACATGGCCATCCAACTGGTTCCGTCGGACTGCTCCAGGTACCCTCCGGTAGGCAGGGGAGCGCCGCGATCGAATACTCCGATGTTGTCCAGCCCGAGAAATCCGCCTTGGAAAATATTCATGCCCTCGGCGTCTTTTCGGTTCACCCACCAGGTGAAATTCAACATCAACTTGTGGAAGATACGTTTCAAGAAGTCACGGTCGCTTTTGCCTGTTTGCTTCTTATCGATTTTGTAGACGCGCCATGCGGCCCATGCATGCACCGGCGGATTGACATCGCTAAAAGCCCATTCATAAGCGGGTATCTGCCCGTTGGGGTGCATGTACCACTCGCGAAGCATCAACGTGAGCTGATCTTTGGCGAAGTCCGGATCGACAAGGGCGAGCGGAACGCAGTGAAACGCCAGATCCCAAGCGGCGTACCACGGGTACTCCCACTTGTCAGGCATGGAAATCACATCCGCGTTGTACACGTGGGTCCACTGATGATTGCGTCCGCTTTGACGCTCCTGTGGAGGGGATGGGCTTCCCGAGTCTCCCTGGAGCCAATCCTTGATTACATAGTGATAGAACTGTTTGGACCAGAGCATTCCTGCAAAACCCTGGCGCATGACGTTTTGGGCGTCTGCAGAGATATCCTGAGGAATCACTGTTGCATAAAATTCATCGGCTTCGTCCTTACGAAGGGAAAACGCTTTATCGAATGCAGCAAACGCGTTGGTTTCTTTGAAATCCGAGTCGGCAAGTCGCATCCTTATTACAGCTGTCTCTCCTGAGCCGATCGACAGTTTGTAATGAGCCGCTGCTTTCGAGCCAACATGGTCGGGATTGACCGTTTGCTTGGCACCTTCTACGACATAGTCGTTGATACCGTCTTTGACGAAGGGAGAGCGATTCCTGGCTCCAAATAGTCTTTGAGCATTCGTCTCGTTCTCGGTAAATAGGAGTTCGGGAGAACCTTCGCAATGGACCCAGCGAGTATCCGGCGTAAGTTGGTTCGTCTCAGAAGAGCGCAGTTCGATGACGGGATTGGGAGCGGGGCGGGCCTCGTGCAGTCTTGGGCGCGGTCGATGACTTCCCCAAGACCACGTATTGCGAAACCAAACCGTGGGCAGAACGCGCAGATTAGCCGCTTCGGGACCACGATTTGTGACAGTGATTTTGATCAGGATATCTTCGACATCGGCCTTGGCATATTCCACGAATATGTCGAAGTAGCGATCTTCGTCGAATACACCCGTATCGAGCAGTTCGAACTCTGGTTGATGCCTGTCGCGGCGTCGATTTTCCTCCACCAGTTTCGCGTAAGGAAACTCGGCTTGCGGGTACTTGTAGAGATACTTCATGTATGAGTGCGAAGGCGTGCTGTCGAGGTAAAAGTAGCATTCCTTCACGTCCTCTCCATGGTTACCTTCATTGCCCGTGAGACCGAAGAGCCGTTCTTTCAAAATAGGATCGCGCTCGTTCCAGAGTGCGAGCGCAAAGCAAATTAGCTGCCGGCGGTCACTGATTCCTGCCAACCCATCTTCGTTCCATCGATAAGCTCGCGAACGTGCATGCTCGTGTGGGAAATACTCCCATGCGGTCCCATAGGGGCTGTAATCTTCCCTGACCGTGCCCCACGCGCGCTCGCTAAGATAGGGGCCCCAGCGCTTCCAGTGCTTCTTGCGGGCGTGAGACTCGGCGAGGCGAGTTTCCTCTTTGGTCATGGTGAACTTCGTACTCCAAGCTTCGGGGTAACGTACCGAAGCCGCTTGAAGCTGAGCAATCGGACTCGGAATCCTCCTTCATAGATGTTTGTTTTCGCCTTAAGTTACCTCTGATCGAAACCAAGTCTCCTAATTACGGCTTTCCAATTCTTCGCGACACGATTCGGAGAAACTCCGCAAAGGATCAATTGCCTTTTCCGGTAGTCATCGCTCGGCGGTTCAACAAGTATCCATTTGGCTCCAGCCTGCGCTTCGATTATTCTTGGCGACAATAGTGAGCGCAATCGACTAATCAATGCGTAGAACGCGACAAGCGTAGTCAGATCAGGTGTGGGGGTAGGGATCGAATCGATGTATTTCTTTCTATCGCGCCACTAATTCAATTCGCAACAAAGGAGCAGCAAAATGAGCGACTCAATGGATCCTCTCAGAGTAGTCCGAGACATGTTTCAGTTCCTTTGCATCACATTAGTGCTGTTTACCTGCGTGCTCTCAGCGCAAAACCTTTCAGCACAGAATCAGAAGCATCTCATTCGAAATATTGTTCTGGTTCACGGCGCCTGGGCAGATGGTTCCGGTTGGAGGGGCGTCTACGACATTCTGGTCAAGGACGGCTACAACGTCAGCATCGTGCAAGAGCCGGAGACAGCGTTCCAGGACGATGTAGCCGCTACCAAGCGCGTCCTTGCTTTACAGGATGGACCGTGCATTCTCGTCGGTCACAGCTATGGTGGAGCAGTAGTCACTGAGGCGGGGAATGAAGCAGCGGTTGCCGGTTTGGTATACATCGCAGCCCACATGCCAGATGCGGGAGAGAATGAGTCTGACGATGGAAAGCGATTCCCCAGCGACCTCAGCAAGTCGAACGCTATAAAGAAGACCGTCGACAGCTTCACGTACCTCGACTCGGCGCAGTTTCATGAATACTTTGCAGCCGATCTTCCGGCTGAGCAGGCCGCATTCATGGCGCGGTCACAGGTGCTAAACAAAGCTGACAATTTCAAAGCGGTCATCACGACAGCTGCATGGCGCAGCAAACCAAGCTGGATGCTGGTGGCCGGAAGCGACAGAGCCATCAACCCAGATCTCGAACGCTGGTATGCCACTCGAGCGAACAGTCACAAGGTCGAGGTGCCGGGCGCCAGCCACGCAGTCTACGTTTCTCATCCAAAGGAGGTTGCCGCTCTGATCGAAAAAGCTGCGTCGCATCAGAAATAGAACTTGGCAGGCGCAGGATCAGCTTGCGTCGTAGGCCTCCGGGATTGCGGTTCCAGATCAACCCGTTGAGCATCTGGCCCGGTCTGTCCTTTATGGGGATAGAGAGCAACTAGCTTCAAGGGAAGAGCAACGTCACTCGAACTGTAGCATTACAATCTCGGGATTCGATCCCAGCCGCAGCGGGGGTCCCCAGGTTCCCGCTCCACTCGAGGTGAAAACCTGCATCTTCCCGATCCGGCTTAGGCCATACACAAACTGCCGGTAAATCCGCCGCGCCATCCAACTCCAAGGCAAGAACTGGCCAAGGTGCGTGTGTCCAGACAGCTGCAGAGAGACGCCGGCGGCCTCCGCGATTTCCGGATGGTCAGGCGCATGCGTCAACAGAATGCTCGCGCGGTTGCGATCCAAGCCGATGTCATGCAGCACCGACGCAAGCTTTCCGTCCTGTGTCGCGTTTCGGTATGGGACGCCAATAATCTGCAAACCGTCCACCTCCACCTTCTCATTGCTGAGCACGCGCACGCCGGCCGCCGCGATGGCATTCAGGTATTTGCTGTCGTCTCCGAATTGCTCGTGATTTCCCGCCACGAAATACACACCCTGCGGCGCCACAAGCTCGTTCAATGGCTCCGCCGCTCGCCGCGTGTCGATGGCCGTCCCATCGTACAAATCACCAGCAACAAAAATCGCATCTGGCTCTTCCCTTAAGATTTTCGCAACCAGGCGTCGTAGAAAACTGCCGTTTCGCACGTGCCCAAGGTGCACATCACTGATCAGCGCCGCTGTTCGCCCGCGCCACGCTGCCGGCAAGTTCGCGAGCCGCACGGTCGTTCGCGTGATCCGCGTCCAGCTTGCGTTGAGTACTCCGTAGAGTCCGGCCATTATCGCGGCCGCGAACAGCAATTCTACCGTCCGATGGAAGTTGATGTTCAGTCCCGCCAGCCGCGCAACTCCGAAAATCATCCAGGAGGTAACCGCAGCGAGAAAAAGGAAGCTCACCAGACCCATCCAAACCGCAGCAGCCCTGTAAAACGCGCGTAGAGCAGCATTTGTATAGCGAAATGCAAGTAGTGAGGCAGCAATAAAGCTCACAGACAACAATCCTAGGACGAGTTTGATCCAGAATGCGCCGGGGGTTTCGTTCCCTACGGGAGAAAAGGTCCAGGTCTCATAGAGGAGATAATGGGTCAAGAAAAGAACGGACTGAATCACTACAATAAAACCAATTAACTCTCTTCGCACACGCATACTGCATTAGACTCCCCAACCCGCTATTCGGATTCTAGGGCACAAGCTCTGGGCGCAGGTGCGGCAAAGCGGCGCGCCGCGGTCTGTTCCCGGCTATGTTTCTAGCGAATTCGTGTAGATCAGATGACGTACCTTCGGCTCGGCGGCGACGTAGGTGGACAGGCGTTGCTCCAGTTCGCGGTCCCCTTGAGTCTGCCGTTCGTGTTGACGCAGATGTTCTGCCCACGAATTCACAAGAAATATCTCTAGATATCGATCTGCGACTGCAGTGTCACGAAAGATCCCCCACCGATATGCGCCATCGCGCCGTCGTATGCGGCCATATTGATGGAGTGCCGCGACGAACTCCGCCTCGCGTTCTGGAATGACCGTGTATTCGACTGTGACTAATACTGGTCCCTGCTGAAGGTCGGCGGTAACCTCTTTGACGACAACCGGCATGCGCCAGTGGTTCCATGGACTCAGATCGGCGGTCGACTCAGGAAGTTTTGCGAAGAGCGCGAACATCAGACTCCCGATTGTTCCAACTCCCGCGCAAACCAGAGCGATTCGGATGCCTGCTCGTTGGGCCACCGCGCCCCAAGCTGCGCTCCCCAGAGCGAAGCTCCCCTGAGAGACAAGAATGAAGATTGCAAGCACTCGCGCTCGCACCCAATCGGGGGCCAGGTTCTGCACCAGAGCGGTGATCAGGGAAATGAAAGTTACCCAGGCTGCACCCCCAACCAGCATCACAGGAGCAAGTGTGCTCAATCTGTGTAAGCCACTGATCGCCACAATCACCAACCCAAAAATCACCACTCCAGTCGAAACAATGACTTCGGTGGACCATCTGGCGCGGGCTGACTGCATGATCAATGCACCGACAATTGCCCCCGCACCAAAGCATCCGAGCAGTATCCCGTATCCGATTGCGGTCGCATTCAAGCTCCGGGCAAGGGTCGGCAGTAATGCAAAGAGCGCGCTTGAGAAGAACATTACGATGCCGGTCCGAACCACCACGGTGAGGATCGCGGGCGAGTGGCTGACGTAGCGAATTGCAGCAACAGTCGCTCCCGTCAATGTTTCCGGTGGCGCGGTCCGCTTGTAAATCGGCCTCTTCCACCTTGCAACCACCAGAATGACGCCGAAAAACGAAACGAAGTTCACGACAAATGCCGTGGCGACACCTGCCGCGGCTATGATTACGCCCGCGAGTGCAGGTCCAACCGCCCGGGCGAGATTGAATTCGATCCCGTTGAGCGCCGATGCGGCCGCAAGGTCGTCCTTGGCCACCAGTTCAGGCAGGATTGCGCGCCACGTCGGTGTTTCGAACGCATCTCCGGCGGAGAGCGCAAATGTCAATACGAGCAGCAGCCACGGCGACATGAAACCAGCGATCGTCAAGACCGCGAGAAGCAGCGCTACGCCCATCATCCACGATTCGGTGGCCAGAACCAATTTGCGGCGGTCAAAGATGTCGCCGGCGGAACCCGCTGGAAGGGCCAGTAGAAGGTAGGGTAGCGAAGAAGCGGTCTGGGTGAGCGCGACGTAAATTGGTCCGGCACCGAGTGACACCATCAACCATGCAGCCCCAACGTTCTGCATGAAAGCGCCGATGTCGGAAACCACATCTGCGACCAACAGATTGCGGAAGGTCGACACACGCAGCGGTCTCCACAAGCTCGATGAGCCCCGCGTCTCCAAGTTCTTTTCAGCGGTATCCGTCAACCGGCCCTGCCCCCTTGACCCCTGTCTCGCAGGCGGTAGCCAAGATGCGTGTGCTCCAACCGGCAGCGCCCGATCGTCAGGCGTTGATCAAGCCGGAACTTATTATGGACTAAGGCCGATATCCGTCGCTTCTCCACTGCTTGTAAAGGGTCAACTAGTCATTGCTCCAGTAAGGGCCACCGGGAGGCATGGATTGGTTTCT